>VFSW01003089.1_pt1 | contig 24963 bp, 22 predicted proteins | sample 5358111 | NCBI WGS metagenome assembly VFSW01 (sample SAMN11554181, study PRJNA540505) | mine drainage metagenome | isolation source: sediment from site ElyBrook_90M | place: USA: Ely Copper Mine, Vershire, VT | collected 2017
TCCCACTCGATCGTTGCCGGCGGCTTGCCGGAAATATCGTAGACCACCCGCGATATGCCGCGCACTTCGTTGATGATCCGGTGCACGACACGGTCAAGGAAATCGTAGGGCAGCCGCGCCCAGCGCGCGGTCATGAAGTCGATGGTTTCCACCGCGCGCAACGCGATCACGTAGTCGTAGCGCCGTCCGTCGCCCATCACGCCCACCGAGCGCACCGGCAGGAACACCGCGAACGCCTGACTGACCTTGTCGTACAGGTCGTTGCGGCGCAATTCCTCGATGAAGATCGCGTCCGCACGGCGCAGCAGATCCGCATGCGGCTTGCGAATCTCGCCGAGGATGCGCACGCCGAGCCCGGGACCCGGGAACGGATGTCGGTAAACCATCTCCGCGGGCAGCTCGAGTTCGACGCCGAGCCTTCGCACCTCATCCTTGAACAGTTCGCGCAGCGGCTCGAGCAACTTCAGCTTCATCCGCTCGGGCAGGCCGCCGACATTGTGATGCGACTTGATCACATGGGCCTTGCCGGTCTTCGCGCCAGCCGATTCGATCACGTCCGGATAAATCGTCCCCTGGGCGAGCCATTCGACGCCGCTCAGCTTCGCCGCCTCCTCCTCGAAGACCTCGACGAACACACGGCCGATGATCTTGCGCTTGGTTTCCGGGTCGGTCTCGCCGGCGAGTGCGGCAAGGAAGCGCTCCTCGGCATCGACACGGATCACGCGGATTCCCATGTGTGCGGCGAAGGTCGCCATGACTTGATCGGCCTCGCCGAGCCGCAACAGGCCATGGTCGACGAAGACCGCGGTCAATTGATCGCCAATCGCCCGATGCAGCAACGCCGCCAGCACCGAGGAATCCACCCCGCCCGACAGGCCAAGCAGAACCCGGCCAGACCCGACCTGGGCACGCACGCGCGCGATGCCGTCCTCCAGGATCGACGGCGTCGACCAGCTCGCGGCACAACCGGCGATTTCGCGCACGAAACGCCGCAGGATCTCGCCACCTTGCAAGGTGTGCGTGACCTCGGGATGGAATTGCAGCCCGTATAGGCGGCGTGACTCATCCGCCATCGCCGCGAGCGGTGCGTTGTCGCTGGCGGCGATCGCGCGAAACCCGGGCGGCGCTTCAACCACCCGATCGCCGTGGCTCATCCAGACATCGAGCAGCCTCGCGCCGCGCTCATCGCGGGCATCCTCGAGACCGTCGAACAGCCGGGATCCGGGCTCGGGGCGCAGCTGCGCATAACCGAATTCACGATGACTGGAGGATTCGACCCGCCCGCCGAGCTGCGCGGCCATCGTCTGCATGCCGTAACAAATGCCGAGCACCGGCACCCCATGGGAAAAGACCTCGGCTGGCGCCGCAGGTCCCATCGCCTCATAGACCGACTCCGGCCCGCCGGAGAGGATGATCGCCTTGGCCCGGCACCGGCGGATTTCCTCAGGATCGAGGTCCCAGGGACGGATCTCGCAATACACGCCGATTTCGCGCACACGCCGCGCAATCAACTGCGTGTACTGCGAACCGAAATCGAGGATCAGGATGCGTTCGGCATGGATGTCGGTCATCAGCCGATCCGGTAGTTCGGCGCTTCTTTGGTGATCGTCACATCGTGCACGTGACTTTCCCGCACGCCGGCGCTGGTGATGCGCACGAACTGCGGGCGGCTGCGCATCTCCTCGACGCTGTTGCTGCCCGTGTAGCCCATCGCGGCGCGCAGGCCGCCGGCGAGCTGGTGCAGGATCGCGACCAGGCTGCCGCGGTAGGCGACCCGGCCCTCGATGCCCTCGGGCACGAGTTTCTCGAGTTCAGAAGTCGTGTCCTGGAAATACCGGTCGCTCGAGCCGTGGGTTTGTGCCATTGCGCCGATCGAACCCATGCCGCGGTAGGATTTGTAGGAGGCGCCCTGGTACAGCTCGACCTCGCCCGGGGATTCCTCGGTACCGGCGAACAGGCCGCCGATCATCACCGTGTGGGCCCCGGCGGCGAGCGCCTTGGCGACGTCGCCGGAATAGCGGATGCCGCCGTCGCCGATCACCGGCACGCCGGACCCCTCGAGCGCGGCGGCGACCCGCGCGATGGCGCTGATCTGTGGCACGCCGACGCCGGCGACGACGCGCGTGGTGCAGATCGAACCCGGGCCGATGCCGACCTTGACGGCGTCGGCGCCGCGCTTGACCAGGTCGAGCGCGGCCTCGGCGGTGACGATATTGCCGCCGATGATCTGCAGTTCGCCGAACTTCGCCTTGATGCGCTCGACCATGTCGAGTACGCCGCGCGAATGGCCGTGCGAGGTGTCGACCACGATGACGTCGACGCCCGCTTCGTGCAATGCGCCGACCCGCTCGAGCGTGTCCGGCGCGGTGCCGACCGCAGCGCCGACGCGCAGCCGGCCGCTCGAATCTTTGCAGGCGCTCGGGAATTCGGTCGCCTTCTGGAAATCCTTGACGGTGATCATTCCCTTGAGCACGTGCTCGTCATCGACCACCAGCACCTTCTCGATGCGATGCTTGTGCAGCAACAACAGCACCTCCTCCTTCGGCGCGTTCTCCCGCACCGTGACCAGACGTGACTGCGGGGTCATCACGGAGGATACCGGCGCGTCGAGCTTCGTCTCGAAGCGCAGGTCCCGATGCGTGACGATGCCGACCACCTTCTTGCCACGCACGACCGGCACTCCGGAGATGTTCTTCGACCGCGTCAGCGCCAGCACCTCGCGAATCGTCATGTCGGGGTCGACGCTGATCGGATCGCTGATCACACCGCTCTCGAACTTCTTCACACGGCGCACCTGACGGGCCTGTTCCTCGATCGGCATGTTCTTGTGGATGATGCCGATCCCGCCCTCTTGCGCGATCGTGATGGCGAGGCGCGCCTCGGTGACGGTGTCCATGGCCGCCGAGACGATCGGCAGGTTCAGACGGATTTGGCGGGTCAGTTGGCTGGAAAGGGAGACTTCGCGCGGCAGCACTTCGGAGTACGCCGGCACGAGCAGGACATCGTCGAAAGTCAGTGCCTCTTCGAGAATACGCATAGGTACCGCGTTCACGTCGGATTGCTGGAGAGGCGGCGCATTCTACCCTAGCGTCCGCGGGCCGGTAAACCACGGTATGATGCGGAAATGGATCCGCGCCGCGACCGCGACGTCTATACCGTCTCGCGGCTGAACCGCGAGGCCCGAGCGGTTCTCGAACGGGGCCTCGGCCTGCTTTGGCTCGAAGGAGAGATCTCCAACTTCGCACGCCCGAGCTCCGGGCACTGGTATTTCTCCCTGAAGGACTCGGCCGCGCAGGTCCGTTGCGCCATGTTCCGCACGCGCAATTCCCAGGTCGGGTTTGCCCCCAGCGACGGCCAAAAGGTGCTCGTTCGTGCCCGCGTCGGCCTCTACGAACCGCGCGGCGAGTACCAACTGCTCATCGAACACATCGAGGACGCCGGAATCGGCGCCTTGAAGCGCCAATTCGAGGAACTCGCGGCCCGCCTGACGGCGCAGGGGCTGTTCGATGCCGGACGCAAACGTCCGCTGCCACGGCTGCCGCGCCGAATCGGCATCATCACCTCGCCGACGGGCGCGGCGATTCGCGACATACTGCACGTCCTGGCACGCCGCTTCCCGGCCGCTGCCGTCATCCTCTACCCCGTGCCGGTCCAGGGCGCCCAGGCCGCCGGCGCGATCGTCGAGGCGCTGCGCCTTGCCGCCAGCCGCGCCGAGTGCGATGTCCTGATACTCGCCCGCGGCGGCGGCTCGCTCGAAGACCTCTGGGCGTTCAACGACGAGGCCCTCGCCCATGCGATCGTCGCCTCGCCGATCCCGATCGTCAGCGGTGTCGGCCACGAAGTGGATTTCACGATCGCCGATTTCGCGGCGGACGTACGCGCACCGACCCCGTCTGCGGCGGCCGAGATCGTCGTCCCGGACGCCGAGGAATGGTCGAAGGCCTTTCGCCAGTTCGCGAGCCGGCTGCGCCAGGGCATGCAGCGCTGCCTGCGCGATGCCCGCGAGCAGCTCCTCTGGCTCGCCGGCCGGACCACGCAGGCAGGCCCCGCGGCACGGCTTGCCGAGCAGATGCAGCGTCTCGACGAACTCGAACAGCGCCTGCCGCGCGCCGTACGCCAACGGCTCGCCGAACTGCGCGCGGATCTCGCCGATAACCGCGGCCGGCTGTGGGGCCTTAGCCCCGCGGTGCGCGTTCGCGAGGCCGCGGCGCACCACAATGAACTGCTCTCACGCCTGCGGGCGGCGCAGCTGCAGCAGCTGCGACAGGCGAGCGAGCGCTTGTTGCCGCTCGTACGCACCCTCAACGCGGTCAGCCCGCTCGCAACCCTGGAGCGCGGCTACGCGATCGTTTCCAACGATCAGGGCGCGATCCTGCGCGATGCGGCGGACGCCCCGCCGGGGACGCGGATCGAGGCGCGCCTCGGCCGCGGCCGGATCCGCGCCACGGTCGAGGAGCCGCAAGCGTGAAACGAGCGCCGCAAGCTCAGCTGTGCTTCGGCGGTTTCGGCTTCTGCTTCGGCTTGTGCTTCGCGCCAGGCGCCGTCGTGACCACGAGCGAAGTCAGCGGGCAGCGTTGATCGCGCACCTGGATCGCACTGAAGCGGTCGAAGCTGCCGTCCGGATTGCTCTTGAAACCAATCCGTTCCGCAAACGGCAGATTGAAGCACGGACTCATCAAGGTCGCCTTGTACCAGGTACCGCCCTCGCTCTGGATGAGCAGCGTCCGGTCGTTGATGACATCCCAATCGTAAATGCCGTGATGGTTCGCAAACGGAATCTGCGCCTGGGGCGCACGTACCGGGACCGTCGCCGCTTTCGCGCTGCCCGCCGCCGCGGCGGCGCAAGCGACCGCGAGCACCGCAGCCTGCCAACCTGTGATGAGCTTCATGGTTCGCCTCCTCTGCGCATTGCCGATTACTCTGCCTTTTGGACGGCGCCGCGCGCAAAATGTTCCCGCAGCCCGAGCACCCTCAACGCAGGGACAGCCGCAGACGCACCGCTCCTTGATGCGCGGTGACCTTGCCGTTGATCACCAGGAAAACCCGCGCTGGGTCGATGCCCGTGCCGGCGAGCAAGGCCTTCTCGAGCGCAAGCGCGCGCGGCGGGGCGAGTCCATCCCTCCCCCCGGGCCCGTTCGGCATCCGGCGCTGCCGCGGGGCCTCCTGGTCGGTTATTTTGGCCGGTGGCGGGGCCGCGGCCGTCTTCGGCGGCGGTGTGGTCTGCGGGTAGACGGGAGCCGCATGCCAATGCGTGCGGTACAAGCCGCTCAACACCGCGAGCTGCGAACGCGCATCGAGGGCCTCGAAACTCGCCATCGCCGAATTCGACGCCACTACGGCGCCGGCGGACGGCGCCGTTCCGGCGGGCACCACGTGCCGCGGCTTTATGCGCCGGCCGAGCATTTGTTCGGCGATTTGCGCCTCGAATTTCGCCTCGGCGAGCGCCGGTGCATCGAGCGCGGCCAACGGTGCGATCGGCACGTCGACCTTCAGTTGCGGACGCGCATGCAGCGCCTTGGCGACCGTGCGCATGTGCGCCAGATCGGTCGCATCGAGCGCGGCCGAGCCGGGCGGGAAGTCGGCGAATTGGATCTGCGGACCCGCGCCGAACAGCGCACCGAGCAGCTTGAACGGTGCCGTGACGGCTTTTTCCAGCAAATTCACCAACACCTGCCAGATCAGCGGCGCAAGGCGAAATTTCGGGTCATTGAGCGAACCGCTGACCGGAAGGTTCACGTCGATGACGCCATGACGATCCTTCAGCAGCGCCACGGCGAGCTTGATCGGCAACGAGATCGCATCCTTGCTGTGGGTCTTTGCGCCGAATTCGAGCTGGTCGATGACCACGTGGTGGCTGGCTTTGAGCTTGCCGTTCTGCACGAGGTAATGCAGATCGGTGGTGAGCTTGCCTTTGGTGATGTCATAGCCGGCGAACTTGCCGGAATACGGATTGAAGATCGTCAAATCCATGTTGCGAAAGCTCATCGCCAGGTCCGTGTAGAGCGCCGGACCGAACAAGTTCACGGTGCCCTTGATCTTCACCGGCGCATACGGCCCAACCTCACCGTGTAGATCGACGATCGCACGCGACCCCGGCGCCGAATCCAGTGCGCGCAAGTTGCCGGAGAGCTTGTCGATACCGGCCGAGAAATTCGGCGTGATCGACAGATCCGAAAAATTCGCCTGTCCGTCGAGCACTGTCACCCGACCGATCGTGACCCGCATGGCGCGTGGCGCATGCCGCCCGCTCGCGCGTCTTGCCGCCACCGCCCGGCGCCGGCGCGCGGCAAGCCGGGGTGTCGGCGCCATGAGAATGCGCTTCACGTTCAGATTGTGATTCGGCTCGACGATCACGCGGGCGTAGGGTCGGACGGCAACGATGCGAGCGATCCGCAACCTCGCCGGGTGCAGCTGGAATCTCAGACCGCGCACCTCGAGCGCCCGCCAGTCGACCAAATCCCGGTGCAGGTCATCGTCGATCGTGCGTAGACGGTCGACATTCAGCTGCCCGGAAATCCGCAGCGTCGGCCCGGCGTGCCGCAGACGAAGGTTCAACGAGGCGCCGAGCAGACCGCGCTCGAGCGTGAGCAAGGTGGCTTGCGCGATGTACGGCTGTAGCGCGCGCAGATCGAGGCGGCTCGCCACAATCTTCAAATTCGCCGACAACGGCGAGGGCACGACCTCGCCGCGCGCCGCAAAGCGGCCCGCGCCGTTCACGCCCGTTGAGAGTGCGACGCGTATCGGACGAGCCAGATCGAGGCTCGCCCCATCCACGTCGAGCGACAGCGGTGCGAGCAGAAATTTCGCCGCCGGCCGGATGCCCCGGTCTTGCGCCGACAGTCGCGCATTGCGAATCGCGATCTTGGTGAGTTCGACGCGCCAGCGTGGCGTTGCCGGGCGCTGCGGCGTCGGGCCGAGAAGTCGATCCAAGTTCAATTTGCGCCGGGCGCCCATCCACGCGTCGACGTACAGCCCGGTCAGTGCCACGCGATCGACGTGCACCTGCCGCGCGTCCAGGTCGAGCGAGGCGCCGCTGACGGCAAGCGTCGGCAGGCGGATCCACTCCTCGCTCGTCCCTGCCGGCGCGATCGCCAGTCCCTGGCCAACGATTCTGCCTCCGTCCAGGCGCAGTTGCGGGGTCGGTCTCGCGTCGAAACGGTACCGCACATCGAAGCCGAGCCGGCCCGCGGTCAGCGCCAGAGGCAGTCGGCGTGCGAGTCGATCGCGCAGCAACGCCTCAATGGTGCGCGCCCGCAGCGCGCTGATCCGGATCTCACCGTGCGAGGCGAACGGCTGCAGCGAGGCCTGACCATGCCAGTCGATGTGCTCGCCGAGTGCCGTGCTCGCCGTCAGGGAGAAACGGCCTCCAGCCGCGCCGGTCGTGAAGTTGTGCAGTTCGAGGTCCGCCGGCGAGATCAGCAGCGAGAAATCGCCCGGATGGGCGCGATCCTCGTAGCGCAGGGACGCCGTCGCCACATGCAGCACCGCGACCCGGATCCGCGGCAGCGGCGCCGGCTTCGACGCCGGCTTCACGGCCGGTGACTTGGGCAGGAGCTGCGCAAGGTTCAGCTTGCCTTGACGATCGACGAGCGCATCGATGACCGGCGCAACGAGGTCGATCTCCCGGAAGGTGTACTCGCGCCGCCAGAGCGAGGCGCCGGGTCGAAAGTCGACGAACAACCGCTCAAAGCCGAGGAGTTTCCCGCCGGATGGCTCCGACAGCGCGAAATCCGCGACACGCAGCTGAAAGAGGAACGGGTTGAAGCGGATCTCGCCGACGCTCGCCTGCAGCCCGAGGTTCTTGCGCGAGTGATCGACGATGAGCGTGCGCAGCAGCCACGGTGCGCCCCAGAATCCGGCCGCCGCGTACAGGGCGAAACCGATGACCAGTGCCGCAAGAATTCGAACCCATTGCCTCTTGGACGGCCGCCGCACCATATATGCGCAAGTCTACCGCTTGTTGCGCTGGATGAGGCGTTTGCGTTTGCGTACCTGTCGTGGCGTCAAGGGGTTGCGCTTGCCGGCAAACGGATTCTCCTCGCCGCGAAAGGCGACGCGGATCGGCGTCCCGGCCAGGTCGAAGGCCTTGCGGTAGACGTTGACGAGGTAGCGCCGGTAGGCGTCCGGCACCTGCTCGGTCTGGTTGCCATGGATGACGATGATCGGCGGATTTCGCCCCCCCTGGTGGGCGTAGCGCAGCTTGATCCGGCGTCCGTGCACGATCGGCGGCTGGTGGCTCTGGATCGCGGACACCAGCACCCGGGTCAGCTCCGGCGTCGTCAAATCCCGCATCGCCGCGGCATACACCTGGCGCACCGATTCGAACAACTCGCCCACACCACTGCCATGGCGCGCCGAAATGAAATGCAGGGGCGCGAAGTCGGCGAAGCTCATCCGTTGCACGATCTGATCGCGAATCGCCTGACGTTGCTCGGTCGGGATGTTGTCCCACTTGTTGACCGCGATGAGCAGGGCCCGGCCCTGCTCGACGACGGTGCCGAGCAGGCTCGCATCCTGCTCGGCGACATTGTCCTGCGCATCGACGACGACGATCACCACGTGTGCCGACTCGATCGCCTGCAACGTCTTGATGACACTGAATTTCTCGACCGCCTCCTCGACGCGCGCCCGGCGCCGGACGCCGGCGGTGTCGATCAAGGTGTAACGCTCGCCGTCGCGCACGAACGGCACCAACACCGCGTCACGCGTGGTGCCGGGTCGATCGTAGGCGACCAACCGGTTCTCGCCGAGCAGCCGGTTGATCAAGGTGCTCTTGCCAACGTTCGGGCGGCCGATCACCGCCACCTTTATGCCCGTCGCGTCGGGAAAATCCAGCTCGTCGGGGACGATCCCGGCCAGCGCCGCCTCGAGCAGCGAAACCACCCCTTGGTCGTGCGCGGCCGCGATAGGCTGCGGCTCGCCGAGGGCGAGTTCGTGGAAATCGGCGACTGCCGCGGCCGGATCGTGCCCCTCGGTCTTGTTGACCGCGAGCACGGTCGGCTTGCCGCTGCGCCGGGCGAGTGTGGCGACGAAATGATCCTGTGGCGTCGGCCCTCCGCGGCCGTCGACCACCACTATCAAGCGGTCCGCCTGCTCGATCGCGCGCGCGGTCTGCGCGAGCATCAGACTTTCGATCTCGTCGGCCTGCTCGACGATCCCGCCGGTGTCGATGACGATGCAAGGTGTGTCGGTGCGGCGCGCGTAACCGTACTGCCGGTCACGCGTCAGGCCGGGCAGATCCGCGACGAGCGCATCCCGGGTCCCGGTCATGGCATTGAACAAGGTCGACTTGCCGACATTCGGGCGACCGATCAAGGCGACCACCGGCAGCAAAGTGCGGTACTACCCTGTCGGCCGAGGCGCGGCGCGAAAGGCCGCGACCTCGCCGCCATCGCTCATCACGATGACCGTGTTGCCGATCGCGATCGGCGGGCTCGAGACCCGGAATTTCGAGTCACGGGTTCGGGCGATGATGACACCCGTCTTCTTGTCCATCCAGTGCAGATAACCCTGGTAATCGCCGACGACGATCGCGGCGGAGGTGATGGCTGGGGCGCTCAGATCACGCCATTTCAGGACATCGTTGTGCCATATTTCCGCGCCGTCCTGCGCGCGCAGCGCGACCACCGAACCATCGGCCTCGGACACATAAACAGTCTTGGCATCGGCGGCGAGCCCATGATCGCTCGACATGTTATGCGCCCACCAGATCTGGCCTGAATCGATCGCGAGCTGCGCGGTGCGTCCGTGGTAGCCGGTCGCGTAGAGATTGTCGCCGACGACCGCGACCCCGCAGTCGACGTCGACCAGGCGGTCCAGAGCGGTGCGCCCGCGCGGCGCATCGAGCGTCGTGCTCCACAAGGTATTGCCGTTGTTGATGTTGACGGCGACGATCTTGCCGTTGTCGAAGCCGCTGACGACCTCGTGCTTCACGATCACCGGCGTCGCGATTCCGCGCAGGCTGAGTCGCGGCACCTGCTGCTCGATCGACCAGATCGGCTTGCCGCTGTTCTCATCGAAGGCCTGCAGACGGCCGTCGACCGAGCGCAACACCACCACGCTATCGCCGATCGCGGGCGCCGACAGCAATTCGGCGTCGACGTGCGTGCGCCAGCGTACCTGGCCGCTGCCCGCATCCAGAGCGACGATCTCGCCCTGGGTCGAGCCGACGACGACGAGCCCGTCGCCGGTCCCTGGACCTGCCGAGATCGGCATCCGCAGGCGTGCACGCCAGACGCGACGGCCGTTCGTGACCCGCAGCGCCTCGACCAGACCCTTGTGCGAGGCCGCGTACACGAGGCCGCCCTCGACGGCCGGCCCGAGGCCAAGGTGCAAGAGCATCTGGTGCTTGCCACCGCCGAGGTCAGTGCTCCAGAGTTTCTTCACCTGCAGCCGGGTCTTGATCATGACCAGCTTGGCGGGCTGATCGGCGCTCTTGTCCTTGCTGCAGCCGGACAACGCGAGCAGCGCAGCGAGCGCTGCGGCAAAAGGCAGGCGGATGTGGCGGCGCATCAGCGTGCAGCCGCGCTGGCCGCCGGTGCCGCACCGGGTATCGCGGGTGCCGCGCCAAGGTCGGCAATCTTCAACGACAGCAACGGCGCGCCGCCGTAGCGCGCATCGCTCGCCGCGAGCGCGAGCTGGTACTGCGCAATGGCACCAGCACGATCCTTCTTCGCATACAAGGCATCACCGCGCGCCTCGTCGAAGAGCGCAGCGAACGGGCCGGAGGTGGCGGCACCAAGCGTCGCGAGCGCCTGGTCCGGCTTACCCTCGGCGATTTGCACGCGCGCGAGGCGCACGCGCGCGATCTTCCGGAGTTCACCATCGTCGGAGTTGGTCGCGACGTGCGACAGCTCCACCGCGGCGGCGGCGAGCCGCCCATCGTCAACCGCGAGCCGCGCCAGCGTGAGCTCGGCCTGATCGGCATACGGGCTGCCGGCGAAGTGACCGGTGATCTCGCCGGCGATACGCACGGCGTCGGCGCGATTGTGCGTGTCGAGCGCCGTCGTCATCCGATCGAAGAGCGCGGCCGCCTGCAGCGCCCGGCTGTTGCGGTGAGTCTCGTAATACCGGTAGCCGAACAGCAACACCGCGCCGAGCAACGCGCCGCCGAGGAGCCAAGGGCCGTTTTCCGTCAACCAGTTCTTGACGACTTCGAGTTGCTCATCGTCGGTCAGATACTCTTCTGTCATGACTTCCCCGTATTCGCCGCGTCCAATCCCAGCAGGACGCCCAGCCGCTCGCCGAGTCGTTCGAACGGACAGTCTTCCTGGGTCCGCCCGTCCCGCAAATCCTTCAGCCCCGCCGCACCGCGGCCGAGCTCGTCGTCGCCCAGCACGAGGGCGTATTTTGCACCGCTCTTGTCGGCGCGCTTGAACTGCGCCTTGAAGTTGCCGCCACCCATGTTGCAGAGCAACTTCAACGCCGGCCGCTCATCGCGCAGCCTTTCAGCCAGTTCGAACCCCATTTTCTCGGCGCGTTCCCCGCTCATGATCAAATAGATGTGCGGCGAATCGGCATCGGCGGGTCGGCCAAGCTTCTCGAGCAGCATGACGATGCGTTCCTGGCCCATCGCCCAGCCGATGCCCGGCGTCGCCGCTCCGCCGAGCTGCGCGACCAAGCCGTCGTAGCGGCCGCCGGCGCATACGGTGCTCTGCGCCCCGAGAGAATCGGTGATCCACTCGAACACGGTCCGAGTGTAGTAATCCAGGCCGCGGACCAGTCGGTGGTCGACATGATACTCGATACCGGCGGCGCGCAGGTGTCCGCATAATGCCTCGAAGTGGTCCCGGGACTGCGGATCGAGCGACTCGCCGAGATGCGGAGCGCCGGCGACGATGTGCTGCGTCTCCGGGTGCTTCGAGTCGAGGATGCGCAACGGGTTGCCGTGCAGGCGGCGCCGGCTGTCCTCATCGAGGCGCGACTCGTGGGCCGTGAAATACTCGAGAAGGCGCTCGCGATAAACGGCCCGCGATTCCGGCGTGCCGAGCGAGTTCAGGTGCAGTTTGATCCCGGAAAGCCCGAGGCGTTTGAGCAGCCGCGCCGACAGCAGAATCATCTCCGCGTCGATGTCCGGCCCCGCGAAGCCGAACGCCTCGGCATCGATCTGGTGGAATTGCCGGTAGCGCCCCGCCTGCGGCCGCTCGCGGCGGAACATCGCGCCCATGCACCACAGCTTCAGCCGGCCCGCGCGCAGCAGACCGTTGGAGATCACCGCGCGCGCGATGCCGGCGGTCGCCTCCGGGCGCAGCGTGATGTGATCCTCGCCCTGGTCGACGAAGCTGAACATCTCCTTTTCGACGATGTCGGTAAAATCGCCGATCGACCGCTTGAACAACGAGGTCTGCTCGATGATCGGCACGCGCATTTCCTCGTAGCCGTAGGCTGCGAAAACCTCCCGCGTCGTACGCTCGAGAAGCTGCCATGTCGCGATCTGCGAGGGCAGAATGTCGTGGACGCCGCGCAGCGGCTCGATGCTCGTGCTCACCAAGATATCTCCGTCAAGGAAGCGGCCGCGCGTACGGCCGCAAGCCGCCGTCCGCGTCGACGTCGAAGCGGCCGACGTTGCCGTTCACGTAGGCGGCTGACAGTACGAGCAGGTGTCCGCCGATGCTGACCGCGACGCCCGTGGCATCACCGAGAATCACTGCGAACGGCGCCTGCCCGGTGATCGTGCGCGTCGTCGCCGGTCGGTCGATCCCGTCGTAGAGCAATTTGCCCGCCGCATCGCGCACGTCGACCCAGGACTTCTTCGAGAATCTGAGCTGCAATGACGCCGGCGCCGCGGCGGCGGCGGTGGCCGGTGGGGGCGCGGCGGGCGGCGCGGCCTGCAAGACCGGTGCCGGCTGGTCGATGACGGCCGTGCTCGCTCCGCGCATGGGCACGCCGAGCCCGCCGCTCTGCGGCGGCGGCGATGCCGGCGAAGGAGCGTGCGGTCGCGCAACCGCGGCAGGCAGGCTCGGCGCGCCGTGGCCGATTCGCAGACGCCACGGCTTCCACCACAGCACACCGACGATCACAGCGCCGAGCACGGCCACCGTCGCAATCGGTCGCCACGCGAAACGCCGGCCGCCGAATCGGGACCGCGCCGCGATCCGCGTGCCGGATTCCGGCAACATCGGCTCCGGTCCCGATACGTTCAGGGACTCGAGGGCCGCGGCGATCGGTTCGCCACCCATGCCGAGAAGCGAGGCATATTTCTTCAGGTGTCCTTTGGCATAGACCGGCGGGCCGGCACGCGTGAAATCGCCGCTCTCGAACGCATCGATCACCCAGACGTCGAGCCGAAGTTCATCGGCGGCCTTCTGGACGCTCATTCCCTGGCGCTCACGCTCGACGCGCAGGCGCGAGCCGAGTTCCTCCGCCACGCTCATTGGGTGATGCCGGCTTGCAGCATGCGCGCCTCGGTCGAGGACGGGAAGTCCTTCTCGAGGCGCTGCGCGTAACCCGCCGCGGCGTTTTCATGCCCGAGCGCACGCTCGGCGCGCAATCCCAGCCAGAGAATCTGCGCACTCGGCGGATCGACCGCGAGATAACGCGTAACGATGGCTGCGGCCTTGGCCGGCTCCTTGTGCCGCAGCGCCATGGCGCCCAACTCGAGCAGCGCCATGGGCATGTTCGGATGCACGACCAATGCGCGCTTAAAGTAGCGTTTGGCGGCGGCTTCCTTGCCGGCGCCCTCGAGACAGACACCCGCATTGACCATCGCCACTTCCGGCGTCTGGTAGAGCGGATTGGCGATGGCGGCCCGGAACACCTTCACTCCTTCGTCGTAGTGGTGGTTGCGGCACAAATAGCCGCCGTAGGTGTTCATGACATCCGGATCGGCTTTGCCGAGCCGCGCGGCCTCGGTGTAGGCACGCCTCGCCTTGGACGTCTCGCCGAGCCGCTCGTAGATCAGGCCCGCCGTCGCCTGCACGGTCGCATTGTGCGAGTCCTCACGAAGGGCACGATCGATGAAATGGCGCGCCACCGCCAGCTTGTCGCGCTGCATGTAGGCGATCGCGAGTTGCACATTCACGATCGCCGCCCGGGCCGGATTCTGCCCCGGTGCAAGTCCGTTGTTCGATGCACAGCCGCCGAGCGCGAGCGCAAGCGTTAGCACGAACGTCATGGCCGCGGCCCCGGACATGCCCGTCCTCATCGCAGCGCTGCCGCGGTACGCGGTCCGTGATTCGGCAGCTTCAGGCCGAGACGAGTCAACAAGCGATCGTCCACCCGGCCGGCGAGCTGACCGCAGGCCGCATCGATGTCCCCGCCACGCGTTCGCCGGATGGTCGCGATGACCCCCATATCATTCAAGACATCCCGAAAACGCACGATCGTGGCATCCGGCGACCGTCGATAGCGTGTGCCGCCGAAGGGGTTGAAGGGAATCAGGTTCAGTTTCGCGGGCCGGTCGCGCAACAAACGCGCCAGTTCGCGCGCCTGATCGGGCCGGTCGTTGATGCCATCCAACATCACATACTCGAAGGTCACACTGCGCCCATTCTGCCGCTCGATGTAGTGCCAGCATGCACTCAGCAGTTCCGCGATCGGATGCTTGCGGTTGATCGGCACGAGTTCATTGCGCAACTCATCGCTCGGCGCGTGCAGACTCACGGCGAGAGCGACGTTGCACTCCTCGGCAAGCTTGTAGATCTGTGGCACGAGACCGGACGTGCTGAGCGTGACGCGGCGGCGGGACAGGTCATAGCCCATGTCGTCGAGCAGAATGCTCACCGCCTGCACGACATTGCGGTAGTTCGCGAGCGGCTCGCCCATGCCCATGAAAACCACGTTCGTGATGCCGTGCGCCGCGCCACCGGCCGCGGCCTCGAGCCCGAGTTCGCGCCGCGCGAGCCACACCTGGCCGACGATTTCCGCAACGCTCAAGTTGCGGTTGAAACCCTGCTGTGCGGTCGCGCAAAAGCTGCAATCCATCGCGCAACCCACCTGGCTCGAAATGCACAGCGTGCCCCGATCCGGCTCGGGGATGAAGACCGTCTCGATTCCCTGCGCCGCATCCATGCGCAGCATCCACTTGCGCGTGCCATCGCTCGAGTCCTGCCTGGCGAGGATTTGCGGCGTCGTCACGCTGGCAACCTCTTCGAGCGCGGCGCGCAAGTCCTTGCCAAGATCGGTCATCTCGGAAAAGTGCGCCGCTCCGCGCCGATAGATCCATTTCATCAGCTGCCGGGCGCGAAACGGCTTCGCTCCGAGTCGCGCCGCGACGAACGCCTCCAGCTCGGCCCTCGGCAGGCCCAGCAGGTTCACCCGATCGCCGGCGGCCTGTTGCATATGCTGATCGTCCTCAAGGCATCGGTGACGCTAACGCGTCCGCGGGCAGATCTCGGTTTCACGGAAGAAAAAGGCGATTTCCCGCACCGCCGTGTCGGCGGCATCCGAGCCGTGTACGACATTCTCGTCGATGGAACTGGCCAAATCCGCCCGGATGGTGCCGGGTGCCGCCTTCTTCGGATCGGTCGCCCCCATCACCTCGCGGTGCTTGGCGATCGCATTCTCCCCCTCGAGCACCTGGACGATGACCGGCCCGGAGGTCATGAAACGCACCAGATCCTTGAAAAACGGGCGCTCGCGGTGCACTCCGTAGAAACCCTCGGCCTCGGCCTGCGAAAGCCGCAACATACGGGCGGCGACGATACTGAGCCCCGCGCTCTCGAAGCGGCGATAGACCTCGCCAATCAAATTTCGGCCGACACCGTCAGGTTTGACGATGGAAAGAGTACGCTCGATGGGCATGAATGACCTCGGTGAAGGAACTGGCGGAACTCACGGCCCCGCGGGGGCCGACGAAGATTGCGCAGTCTAGCCGAGACGGCTCCGCCAAGCAATCGGCGGCGGCGGCGAAGTGCCTGTATTGATTAGAAAATCCGGCGGCCGCCGGTCCGGCCGCGGCGGCGGCTCAGACGTTGAAGCTCTCCCCGCAGCCACATTCACCCTTGGCTTTCGGATTTTGGAACTTGAAGGCCTCGTTCAGGCCCTGTTTCACGAAATCAATCGTGGTGCCGTCGACCAGCGGCAGGCTCACGCGGTCGACGATGACCTTGACACCACGCGCGTCGAACACCGCGTCATCGGCGCCGATCTCATCGGCGTAGTTGACGACGTAGGCGAATCCCGAACATCCGGTCTTCTTGATGCCGAGCCGCAGCCCCAAGCCGCTGCCGCGCTTGTGCAAATGCGCCCGTACCCGCTCCGCAGCCGCCTCGGTCAGCACGATCGCCATGAATTCAATCCCTCCGCGTCGAATCGGTTGAGGTGATACATAACACGCGGCGCCCGCCAACGCACGCGAGTCCGGTCACAACTCAGACACCGGCCGCCGCGCAGACGCCACGCCACGCATCTTCGACCACGAGCAAGCGCCCAAGTTTCTCGACCGGGGCATCGAACAACTGCCGTATCGCCTCGACCGGCAGCGGCAAGTCGGCCGTCAAGAGCCTGCCGGTCGCCTGTTCGGCGAGCCACGCCGCGGCCGCGATGGTGTGTGGGCAACCAAACGCGAGGAATCCCGCCTCCACGACCCGAAGGTTCCCACCGCCGTCCGCTTCGGTACGAACCTGCAATTGCACCCAGGCGCCTTGTTCCCGGCTGCCGGCGATCCCCGTCGCGACACCGCGGCCGGTGAGGCTGCCGGCCCCGGGCGCCGCCGCGAAATAGCGCCGCGTCAACGTGCTGTAGTGCATGCGCCCGCGATGCGCCGCAGATGTGCGAGCGCCCCGCCCACCGCCGCCACCGTCCGTTCGATGTCCCGCTCGGTCGTGAATCGTCCCAGGCTGAAGCGCAGACTGCTCTCGGCGAGCCGCTGATCGCGGCCGAGCGCACGCAGCACATAGGAGGCCTCGCCGCTTGCCGAAGCGCACGCCGATCCCCGCGATACGGCGACTTCCGGCGCGACCGCCGCGAGCAGACTCTCGCCCTCGACCCCCTCGAAACTCACATTCAGAATCTGTGCGACCACATCCGGCGCAGCGCCGTTGCGCAACACCCCGCCCTGCGACTCGAGCCCATGCCACAAACGCTCGCGCAAGACCGCGAGCCTTCGGCACTCGCTCTGCCATTCAGCTGCGGCGATCTCGAAGGCCGCCCCCATGCCGACCACCTGGTGGGTCGCGATCGTGCCGGAACGCAGGCCGCGTTCCTGGCCACCGCCGAATTGCCGCGCCTCGATACGCACCCCACGCCGGCGCGACACCAGCAACGCCCCGGCGCCTTTCGGGCCGTACGCCTTGTGCGCCGACAAGGACATCAAGTCAGCGCCGCTTGCGCCGAAGTCGAGCGGACACTTGCCGAAACTCTGCGCGGCATCCACGTGCAGGCGCGCTCCGCCGTGCCGCTCACAGACGGCGGCGTAGGCGGCGATGTCCTGCGACACACCGGTCTCGTTGTTGACATGCATCAGGGAGACCAGCACGGTATCGGCGCGCAGCGCCTCGGCCAGCCGCGCAGGATCCACCAAGCCGCGCCGATCCGGTTGCAGATAGGTCACCTGCCAGCCGCGACGCTCGAGTTCACGGCACGGATCGAGCACCGCCTTGTGCTCCGTGCGGGCGGTGACGATGTGTCGTCCCCGGCCGTGCGCGTGCGCGCTCAGACCGAAGATCGCCAGGTTGTCCGCCTCGGTCGCCCCGCAGGTCCAGATCACCTCCGCGGGCTCGGCGCCAACCGCCGCCGCGACCCTCGCGCGCGCCGCCTCGACGCACTCTCGGGCGCGCTCGCCGTAGACGTGTCCATCCGACGAGGGGTTGCCGAACGTGCCGCCGAGGCTCAGGCAGGCCGCCATCTCGGTGGCGACGCGCGGATCGACCGGCGTCGTCGAGGCGTGATCGAGATACACCGGCAGGCTCATCCCCCGTCCTCGCGGGCGGCGCGCCGGCGCCGGCCGGACACCGCGCTCAAGATGCCGCGCAGGATCTGCAACTCGTTGCGGTCGAGCCCTGTGCGGTTGAACAGGCGGCGCAACCGATCCATCAGATAGCCGGTGCGGTCCTCGAATGCGATCTCGTCGAGGACCCGCTCGAGGTGCGCGTAGAAATGTCCGAGTTCCGCGCCGTCGGCGAGCGGCGCCTCCAACTGCAGCCGTCCGACCGGACGCTCGCGGGCGAGACTCACCTCGTAGCTCAACAGCAGCACCGCCATCGCAAGATTCAAGGAACTGTAGGCTTCGTTGGCCGGAATGCGCACCAGCAGCCCGCAATGGTTCAAATCCTCGTTCGCGAGGCCGTAGCGCTCCGAACCGAACAGCAGCGCCGCCCGCGCATCGCCCGGCAGATCGCGAATCCGCTCCGCCGCTTCGCGCGGCGTCGCGAACTCCCAGCTCAGGTTGCGCGGCCGCGAGGTGCTGCCGGCGACGAAGGCGCAATCCGCGATCGCCGCGGCGACGGTATCGACCACCCGCGCCGCGGTCAGCACGTCGTCGGCGCCTGCGGCCAGGGCAAGGGCGTCGGCATGCGGAAAGGAGCGCGGTCGGACCAGCACGAGGTCACGCAGGCCCATGTTCTTCATGGCCCGCGCCACCGAGCCGATGTTTCCCGGATGACTGGGGTCGACGAGGACGATGCGAACGTGGTCCGTCATGCTCTGCTATTCTAGCGCCACGTTATGCACCCGCTGTTGAACATAGGCATGCGCGCCGCCCGCCGCGCCGGCGACTCCATCGTGCGCAGCCTCTCCCGGCTCGACTCGCTGAAGATCGACACCAAGGGCCGCAACGACTTCGTCACCGACGTCGACCGCAAGGCCGAGGCCGACATCATCGCAACCGTGCGCCGCAGTTACCCGGATCACGCCTTCCTCGGCGAGGAGACCGGTCGCAGCGGCGATGGCGAGTACGTCTGGATCATCGACCCCCTGGATGGGACCACCAATTTCCTGCACGGCTTTCCGGCGTTCGCGGTGTCGATCGCGGTCGAGCACCGTAATCGCCTGCAGCATGCGGTGATCTACGACCCGATGCGCCAGGAATTCTTCACCGCCTCGCGCGGCGACGGCGCACAGCTCGACGGCAAGCGGATCCGCGTCAGCACGCAGCGCACACTCGAGGGCGCGCTCGTCGGCACCGGCCTGCCATTCCGGGCCGAGGCGACCTACGTGGACGAGTACCTCGCGACCCTGAAGGCCGTGATGGCCGTGGCCGCCGGCGTACGCAGACCGGGAGCCGCATCGCTCGACCTCGCCTACGTCGCGTCCGGCCGCCTCGACGCGTTCTGGGAGTTCGGACTGAAGCCGTGGGACACGGCGGCGGGCACCTTGCTCATCCAGGAAGCCGGCGGACGTGTCGGCACACCCGCGGGCGGCGAATACGCGCTCGGCGCCAACATCGTCGCCGGCAACCCGAAGGTCTACGAGGCGCTGCTCGCCCTGATCGGGCCGCTCACGCCGCTCAGTCTGCGCAACTAACGCAGCAAACGGCTCGCGAGGCACGGCCGCCCCTCAGGGCAGGCCGTCGACCTCTTCGGGTTTGCTCATCTTGCGCTCCAACAAATCATCGGTGCGCAGCCCCATGTCGAGCGCGATCGCCGAGGATATGTAGATGGACGAATAGGTGCCGGCGACGATGCCGATCACCAGCGCCGCGGAGAAACTGTGCAGTGTCTGGCCGCCGAATATCAGCAGCGCGACCACGACCAGCAACGTCACGAGCTTGGTCATGATGGTCCGCGACAGCGTCTGGTTGATCGACTCGTCGATCACCTGCGCTATTCCGATCTTGCGCGCGTTGCGCGCCCGCTCGCGCACACGGTCGAAGACGATCACCGTGTCGTTCAGCGAATAGCCGATCACGGCGAGGATCGCCGAGATCGCGGTCAGGTCGAAGGTCATCTGCGTGGCGGCGAAGAAGCCAAGCACGCATATTGGATCGTGCAACACGGCGAGGATCGCACCGAACGCGAGCTTCTGCGTGAATCGGATCAGCACGTACACCATGATGAGCAGAAGGGTTGCGGCGAGCGCCCAGGCCCCGTGGATGAACAACTCCTCGCCCACCTGCGGGCCGACGACCTCGGTCGACTGCAGTGTCACACCCGCATCGACGGGACGGAAAAGGTCGACTATCCGCACACCAATGTTGGCGCTCTTGACGTTCTGATCCGGCGGAAGGCGCACGAGGATGTCGCGCGGGCTGCCGAATTGTTGGACCTGTGCGCCAGGAATGTGTGCCGACGTCAGCGCGGCGCGCAGACGGTCGATATTCGGCGCATCCGGGAAGTGCGTCTCGACGACGATGCCGCCCGTGAAATCGATGCCGAGGTTAAGGCCGCGCACCGCCACCAGGAGCAACGATCCGACGATCAGCACCGCCGACAACCCGTACCACACCTTGCGGGTGTGCATGAACGGGAAGCGGGTAACTTTGTGAAAAAATTCCATCTGCGTGTCCCCTGAATCCGTCGTTCTAGATCGGCAACCGGTCGATCTTGCGCCGGCCGCCGAAGATGACCTGGACCAGGGCGCGGCTGCCCATCAGCGAGGTGAACATCGACGTCGCAATGCCGAGCACCAGCACCACGGCGAAGCCGCGCACCGCGCCCGAGCCGAACAGCCACAGAACCACGCCGGCGATCAGCGCGGTCACGTTCGAATCCGCGATCGCCGAAAAGGCGCGCTCGAAACCGGCGGCGATCGCCGCGCGCGGCGAGACGCCCATCCGCACTTCCTCGCGGATGCGCTCGTAGATCAGGATGTTGGCGTCGACCGCCATGCCGACGGTGAGCACGACCGCGGCGATGCCGGGCAACGTGAGCGCGGCGCCGACGATCGACAGCATCGCCGTCAGCAGGATCACGTTCGCGGCAAGCACGACGTCGGCGATGATGCCGAAGAGCTTGTAATAGATCGCCATGAAGACGAAGGCCGCGAGGGTGCCGAACACCATCGCGTTCACGCCCTTGTTGATGTTGTCCTGGCCGAGACTCGGGCCGATCGCGCGCTCCTCGATCTCCGAGAGCGGCGCGGCCAGGCCGCCCGCCCGCAGCAACAGGGCCAGTTCGCGGCCTTCGATCGGGTTGATCCCGGTGATTTGGAAGCTGTTGCTGAAGACACCGCGGATCGTCGCCTCGTTGATGACCTCTTCCTTCGTGTGCACGACCTCGGCGCCGGCGGCGTTCTTCGTGCTCGAACGGTCGATGAAGACGACCGCCATCATGTGGCCGATGTTCTCCTCGGTGTTGCGCAGCATCTTCTCCGCGCCGCGGCTGTCGAGCGATACCGACACCGCCGGGCCCTCCTGCGTGTTCGGCTGGAAGGAGGCGTCGGTCAGCTGGTCGCCGGTGACGACGATGTCGCGTTTCAGAAGCACGGGGCGCTTGTGGCGCGTGTAATAGAGCTTCGTGCCGAGCGGGATCTGGCCGGTGCGCGCCGCGTCGTACGGATTGTCGGTCTCATCGACCATGTGGAATTCGAGGGTCGCGGTCTTGCCGAGGATCGTCTTCACCTCGGCCGAATTCTGCAGCCCTGGCAGTTGGATCGCGATCTGATCCGAGCCCTGGCGGGCGACCTGAGGCTCGGAGACCGCGAGTTCCGGACTGTTGAGGCGGTTGCGCAGAATCACGATGTTCTGCTGGACCGCGTAGTCCTCACGCTGCTTGATCTGTTGCGGCGTGAGCGTCAATTGCAGTGCGGGCGCGTTGCCGACGGTCGTTTCATCGAAGTTCAGGCTGCGATTGTCGCTCTCGATCGCCTCGCGACCCTTGGCGAAATTAGCCGCATCGCGGAACAGCACCGTGACGCGATTGTTGGCGTAATCGACCTTCACGTCCTCGTACGGCACGTGCGCGTTGCGCAACGAGGCGCGAAAATCCTGGTTGAACCGGTCCAGTTCCTGCTTGACAGCCGCCTGGATGTCGACCTGGTAGACCAAATACACACCGCCGCGCAGATCGAGGCCGAGCTTGACCGGGGTCAGGCCGAAACGGCGCATCCAATCCGGCACCCGCGACGCCGATGAGAGCGCGATGGTGTATTTGTTCGGCATCGCCTTCGAGATCGCCTCATGGGCTTTCTTCTCGTCGGCGGGAGTCGCGAATCGCAGCGTCAAGCGGCCCTGCTCGATGAACGAGCCGGCAAGCGGGATGCCCTTCTCGGCGAGCAGCTTCTCGATGGCGATCCGGTCCGGCTCGGCGACCGCGGATTGATCCTTGGCGAGCTGCAGCGCGCTTTGCTGACCGAACAGGTTCGGCGAGGCGAACAGCAGGCCGATCAACATGACGATCGCGACCAGCACGATCTTCCATCGAGGATAGGCGGTCATGCGTTCTTGACCGTGCCCTTGGGCAGGATCTGCGAAACCTGGAATTTCTGCATCTTCACCGTCACGCCGGAGGCGATTTCCACGCTCAGGAACTGCTCGCCGACCTCGACCACCTTGCCGAGAATTCCGCCGTTGGTCGCGACCTCGTCGCCAGTGGCGATCTTCGCGAGCATCTCCTTTTGCTCCTTCGCGCGCTTGTTCTGCGGCCGGATCAACAGGAAGTAAAACACCACGAGCAGGCCGATCGGCAGCATGAGGGCACTGAGGATGCTCTGCCCACTGCTCGCCGCGGCGGACTGCGCGTATGCCGATTTGATGAAGAAATTCATGGCGTTGAACCCACCTTATCGCGGCCGGGGCCGCAGCGCAAAGCCGGGGATTATACCCAAAAGGCGCCGCAATACCTTATAGGCTTGCAAGTGCCCCACCCTCGCCCGCGCTTAGCCGCCCCGGGGACTGCTCGCGCGCCGCATAGAACGCCGCGGCATAGGCCTCGAACCGCCCGGCCGCGATCGCCTCGCGGATCTCGCGCATCAGGCGTTCGTAGAAGTACAGGTTGTGGATCGTATTGAGCCGCGAGCCGAGAATTTCGTTGCAGCGGTCCAGGTGGCGCAGGTACGCGCGGCTGTAGTGTCGACACGTGTAGCACTCGCATTGCGCCTCGACCGCCTCGGTGTCATCGCGGTGTGCTGCGTTGCGGATATTGACGCTGCCGCTGCGCGTGAACAGATGGCCGTTGCGGGCATGGCGCGTCGGCATCACGCAGTCGAACAGGTCGATTCCCCGGCGTACCGCCTCGAGGATGTCCTCGGGACGCCCGACGCCCATCAAGTAGCGGGGCTTGTGCCGCGGCATCTGCGGGCACAGCCCCTCGAGCACCGCTTCGCGTTCGCCCTGGCTCTCGCCCACCGCCAGGCCGCCGACGGCGAGCCCTGCAAAGCCGACCTCCTCGAGCGCCTCCAGCGAGGCAAGACGCAGCGGCGCGTGGACACCGCCTTGGACGATGCCGAACAGCGTCCCCGGGGGCTCATCACGATAGTATTCGCGAAAGCCGCGCAGCGCCCAGCGCATCGAGCGCTGCATCGACTCGCGTGCCTGCGCCTCGTCGGCCGGATACGGGGTGCACTCATCGAAGCTCATCGCCACGTCCGAGCCCAGAACGCGCTGGATGCGCATCGATTCCTCAGGCGAGAGGAACACGGGTGAGCCGTCCACCGGTGACCGAAAGTGCGCCCCCTCCTCGGTGATCCGGCGCAACTTCGCCAGGCTCCAGACCTGAAAGCCGCCCGAATCGGTCAGGATCGGCCGCTCCCAGTGCATGAAGCGGTGCAGGCCGCCGTGCGCACCGATCACCTCGAGACCCGGACGCAGATACAGGTGAAACGTGTTGCCCAGGACGATCTCGGCGCCGACCGACTCGAGTTCCTCCGGCGTCATCGCCTTCACGGTGCCGTAGGTGCCGACCGGCATGAACGCCGGCGTCTCGACGGTGCCGCGGGCGAAGCGCAGCCGGCCGCGCCGGGCCGCACCATCCTCGCCGAGCAGGGAAAAATCCATTCGCGCCGTCGTCATGGGCGTTCGAGCGCCTCGCGGCGCGGCTGCAGGAAAGTCACGTCGCCATAGCTGAAGAACCGGTAGTTACCGCGGACTGCGTGCGCGTAGGCCTCGAGCAGGGTTTCGCGGCCGACGAACGCCGCACAGAGCATCAGCAGGGTCGATTCCGGCAGGTGAAAATTCGTCAGGATCGCGTCGACCACGCGAAAGCGGTGGCCCGGCGTGATAAAGATCCGGGTCTCGCCGCGAAACGGCGCCAAGCCTCGCGCGGCCGCGGCCGCCTCCACGGCTCGTACGACGGGCGTACCGACCGCGATCACCCGGCCGCCGGCGGCCCGCGTTTGCTCGATCGCGGTACACAAGGCCGCCGAGACATCGACTTGCTCGGCGTGCATGAGGTGATGCTCGATGTGTTCGGCACGCACCGGTGCGAAGGTGCCCGCGCCGACGTGCAGCGTCAGGAACTCCCGACGCACGCCGCGCGCGGCGAGCGCTGCGAAGGTCGACTCATCGAAGTGCAGCCCGGCCGTCGGCGCCGCGACGGCGCCCGGCACCCGCGCGTATACCGTCTGATAGCGTTCGCGGTCGCTCGCATCCGCCGACCGCGCGATGTACGGTGGCAGCGGCATCGAACCGTGCTCCTCGAAGAACGCCGCCACGTCGCGGGAGAATTCCAGGCGGTACAGTTCCCCCTGGCGATCGAGCATGAGCGCCCGGCAGCCGCCGGGGAGTTCGACGACCCCCTGCGGCCGCAGCGCTTTGCTCGATCTGGCGTGCACGAGCGCGATCCTCGGCGCCTCGACGCGCTCGAGCAACAGCTCGACGCGCCCACCACTCGGCTTGATGCCGAACACCCGCGCCGGGATCACCCGGGTGTCGTTGCAGACCAGAAGATCGCCCGCAGCGCACAGACTCGGAAAATCGGCGAACGTCAGGTCACGTCGCTGACCGGTCGCACCGTCGAGCGCAAGCAACCGGCTCGCCGACCGGACACCGGTCGGTGTCTGGGCGATCCGGTCCTTGGGAAGTTCGTAGTGAAAGTCCTCGCGGCGCATCAGGGTGGCCATACTAACAAGACGGCGGTTCGCTTATACTGAACTCCCTGGCCTGCCCGGATGGCGGAACTGGTAGACGCGCCGGACTCAAAATCCGGTGGT
>VFSW01003090.1_pt1 | contig 24961 bp, 20 predicted proteins | sample 5358111 | NCBI WGS metagenome assembly VFSW01 (sample SAMN11554181, study PRJNA540505) | mine drainage metagenome | isolation source: sediment from site ElyBrook_90M | place: USA: Ely Copper Mine, Vershire, VT | collected 2017
GCGCGTCGTGCGCGTGACCTCGGTCGAGGATCTGCTCGTCGATCGGCTCTGCGCGCCCGCCAGACACATCTGCAACTCTGTGTAGCCGTTAAAGAAACTGACCGGGCGCTCCCAAAACGCTACCGCGGCCAACACCGCAAGAGTCAGCGGAAGACCGACAAACCACTTAAGCTTTTGCGTGAGTCTCACCGGCTCTCCTCCGTTTTTGCCTGCAAGGCCAGCGCCCGCTGCCAGCCGGCCTCAATCACGCGCACCGTTACCGGATCAACCGCAAGCGCGCTGTGGCTATTCCACTCTGCACGCTCCACCCAACGCACAGCATCCGCATCCGAGGCCGCCTGCAACTGCCCGCCGACAACGCGGCACAGGTAGTCCGCGATCACGTAATGGTAACGAACGCGCTCGCCCTCATGCCCGTTCTCCTTGTGGATGCGGTCCAGCAGTTCAACCAGTTCCACAGGCTCGACCAGCAGGCCCGTCTCTTCCCTCACCTCGCGAACAACGCCATCGGAGAGCGACTCGCCCACCTCAAGCAAGCCGCCGGGCAGCGACCAATGCCCTTTGAGCGGCTCGGCTCCGCGCCGCACCAGGAGCACCCGGCCCTCATTCACCACTACCGCGCCCACGCCCACCAGCGGCGCTTCAGGAAATTCTCTGCGCATGGCTCTCCATTCCGGCAAGTCCCTATCTACGATAGTGCCCCGCCCCGCCTCCCGCGCAACGAGGCGCGGCGAGCATGCCAAATGGGTAGCGGCTGCATCGCAAGCCTGGGAGCTATCATCTAAGAAAACGTGGAGGAAAAAGATGGCGGAATTCAAATTGCAAATCGACGGTATGCACTGTGGCTCCTGCATTCGCCGCGTGAGTCAGGCCCTGGCCTCGGTTGAAGGCGTGCACGCAGAGGAAGTGCGTGTAGGAGCGGCAAGGCTAAGCACCCCCACGGAGCCGCCGCCTGTCGATCTTGCGATTGCTGCACTGGCCAAAGCCGGCTACACCGCGCGGCTGGAACAGTAACGCGACTAAAGCAGTAACGCGACTGGAGCAGTAACTCAATCCATGGCCACATCTCAGACAGAATCGCTGACCCTGCCCGTGCTGGGCATGACATGCGCGTCCTGCCAGCATCACGTGGAAAGCGCGCTGCAGGCAACCGCCGGAGTTGAGTCAGCGCACGTGGATCTCATGGCCAATCGCGCCAGCGTGGTCTACGATCCGGCCGTCGCCGCGCCCGAGGCGCTGGTCGAGGCAATCCGCGGGGCCGGCTACGATGCGGTACTTCCCCGCCTCGATGATTCCGGCAAAGCAACGCATGCCGACGCCCATGCAACCGAGTCCGATCTGAAAGCCTGGACGACGCTCGCCGCCGGCGCCGCGGCAATGCTGCTCGCGATGCCGCTGGGAACAGAAATGGGAGCGCTGGACCACGTCTTCATGCGGCTCTTCCCGTGGCTCTATGCAATCCCGGCTGATTTTCTGCGCTGGTTTCTTCTTGTAGTAACCGCCGTGTTGATGGCTTGGGCGGGGCGCGGCATCTATGTGAGCGCGGTGCGCAGCCTGCGCCACGGAACCACCAACATGAACACGCTGGTAAGCCTGGGAACCAGTGTGGCCTTTGCCTACTCCGCTTTCGCCACGCTGTGGCCCGCCCCCGGCCGTCAAGTTTACTTTGATGCGGTCTTGCTCATAATCGGCTTTCTGCTGCTGGGCAAGGCTTTGGAGGTTCGCGCCAAACGCCGCGCCCTGGCTGCGCTCGACTCACTCAGCCGCCTGCGCCCCGTCACTGCCCGTCGCATCGTGGATGGCATTCAAACCATTGTTCCCCTTGAAGAGATTCAGCCCGGCGACAGCGTAGTTGTTCTGCCGGGTGAGCGATTCCCCGTGGACGCGGAGATTCTTGAAGGCCGCACCTCAGTGGACGAATCCATGCTGACCGGCGAACCTACACCTCTGCCCCGCGACCCCGGAGGCCGCGTGCTCGCAGGCTCGCTCAACTACGATGGCGCCGTAGTATGCCAGGCGCAATCGCTAGGCGAGGCCACGGTGCTGGCGCAGATCACGCGCATGGTGGAGCAGGCGCAGGGCTCACGCGCGCCCATGGAGCGACTGGCTGACCGCGCCAGTTCCATCTTTGTACCCTCCGTGCTGGCACTGGCGGCCATCACCTTCGTGGTCTGGCTCATCGCCGCGCATTCTCTGCAGCTAGCTTTGGCCAACACAGTTGCCGTGCTGGTCATCGCCTGCCCCTGCGCCATGGGGCTGGCGGTGCCTGCCGCGCTCACCGTTGCCGTAGGGCGTGGCGCACAACTCGGCGTGCTCTTCAAGGGCGGCGAGGCGCTGGAGCGGCTCGCCCACCTGGACGCAATCGTGCTGGACAAGACCGGGACCCTCACCGTGGGCCGTCCCGTTCTGGCCGCGATTCACTCCCTCGCAGGCTATGCGGAGAACGATCTGCTGCGCATCGCCGCAGCGGCCGAAGAACGATCAAACCATCCGCTGGCCCATGCCATCGTGGACCATGGACGCGCTCTCGGCCTGAATTGGCAGCCTGCCGAGGATGTACAGATTCTGCCCGGCCGCGGCCTCACCGCGCGTGTGGAAGGTCGCGACTGCCTGCTCGGCAATGAGGTTCTATTCCGCGAGTTCTTCATCGGCCTGCCCGACGGCCTTGCCCCGCCCGAGCCGGGAGTTACACGCCTCTGGATGGCCCTCGACAACCAGCCCGCCGGTTATTTCGACGCCCGCGACGCACTGCGCCCCGACGCGGCAGAAGCCGTTGCTTCACTGCGTAGCGCCGGTCTTCGCGTATTGATGCTGACCGGTGACTCCGCCGCCGCTGCCGCGCCCATTGCGCAACAGGCCGGAATTACCGAAGTGGAGGCTGGGCTGGACCCGGCAGGAAAGCTGGCCCGTATCCGTGCCTTGCAGCAGGGCGGCCTGCGCGTGGCCATGGTAGGCGACGGCATCAACGACGCCGGCGCGCTGGCCCAGGCCGACGCCGGAATCGCCATGGGCACGGGCGCCGATCTGGCCCAGGAGGCTGGCGACGTACTGCTGCTTCGTGCGCTGCCCTCCGCAATTCCCGCCGCGCTCGACCTGGCCCGCTCTACCCTGCGCGTAATGCGCCAGAACCTGATCTGGGCCGCGGGATACAACCTGCTCGGCATTCCTCTGGCTGCCGGACTCCTCTACCCGGCCTTTCACATCCTGCTGAGCCCCTGGGTGGCCGCCGCCGCCATGGCTCTCAGTTCCGTGAGCGTGCTTGCCAACAGCCTGCGGCTGCGGCGGTGGCGGCCTGGTTCCCCCATCGTCGCGCAGGCACGATAGACTAACCGCAGGTTCATTCTGTGCGCATCCTCACCCGGTACATTCTCGGCGAAATTCTCTCCCACACGCTCATTGGCTGCGCGCTCTTCACCTTCATTCTCTTCATGCCCAACCTTCCCCAGATTCTGGAGACGGTGGTCCGCAACAGCTCCCCCTTCACCAGCGTGATGCAAATCTTCCTCTTCATGCTGCCCAACACATTCAAAGTCACCATCCCCATGGCGGTGCTGGTGGGGGTTCTGCTGGGATTCAGCCGCCTCGCAGCCGATAGCGAAATCATCGCCATGCGGGCCTCCGGTCTGGGCATCGGTTACTTTGTCAGGGTCGCCTCCATCGTGGCCATTGGCGGCACCCTGCTGGGTCTTGTCAACTCCCTGTATGTGGCGCCGCGCGCCAACCAGGCCATCCTGGAGATGCAGCAGGCCCTGGCCACCTCCGAAGCCTCTTACGAGATTCAGCCGCGCGTCTTTTACGAGGACTTTCGCGACAAGGTGCTCTACGTGCAGGACGTGCGCGCGGGTACAGGCGCAGCCAACTGGCGTCAGGTCTTCATGGCTGACGTGAGCGACTCCACCAACCCGCTCATCACCACGGCCGCCTCCGCCACAGTGGCCAATGACTCCAGCCAGGAGCTGCTGATGCGCCTGCGCGACGGATCGCGGCACGAGACCGTCGCAGGCCAGCCGCAGCAGTACAACATCTCCACCTTTACCAGCACCGATCTGCCACTCACCCTGAGCCAGCAGAGCGACGTACATCTGGGGCGAATGGACACGGCCATCTACGCGTTGCCCATGGCCGCGCTTGAAAAGCGCATCCACGGCCCGGACGGCAAGCGGTTTCTGCTCGAATTGCACACGCGCTTCTCCTATCCCGCTGCCTGCCTGGTGCTCATGCTGGTGGGCGTTCCGCTGGGGGTCGTCTCGCGGCGAGGCGGCAAAAGTTCCGGCTTCGTTTTCACCATCCTGTTGGTCTTTTTCTATTACTTTCTGTCGTCCACCGGCATCGCCCTGGGCCGCCAAAACAAGCTTCCTGCGTTTTTCGCGGTCTGGTCGGCCAACCTGCTCTTCGCCGCCGCAGGAATTTTTCTGCTGTGGCAGATGGCCGCCGGGGGCCGCGTGCTTAGCGCGATTGCCGGGTGGGCCTCGCGTGTTCCCAACCTGAAGCTCGCTGCCAGGCCCAAAGGAAAACACCTTACCGCCCTGCTCGACAGGTTCCAGCCACGGGCGGCGCGAGGCGGCTCACGCAGTGTTTTCCCGCGCATTCTCGACGAATACGTCATCCGCGAGTTTCTCAATACCTTCGTTCTGGTCTTGGCCGGCTTTGTGATGTTGATGCTGGTCTTCACCTTCTTCGAACTTGTGGGCGACATCCTGCGGAATCACATCCCGCTCACCACGGTCGGCGCCTATCTCATCAACCTGACGCCCAGCATGCTCTATCAGATTGCGCCCCTGGCCGTGCTGATCGCCGTGCTGGTCACCTTCGGCGTGCTCAATCGCAACAGCGAAATCGTCGCCATGAAAGCCACCGGCATCAGCCTCTACCGGCTGGTGATTCCCATCGTCTCCATCGCGGCAATTCTGTCCGTAAGCCTGTTCCTCTTCGACGAGTTTTACCTGCCCCAGGCCAACCGCAAGCAGGAGGCGCTGCGCAGCACCATCAAGGGCCGTCCGCCGCAGACCTTCCTCCACCCGGAACAGAAGTGGATCTTCGGACAGCCGCACGCGGGCGAACCCGGCCGCATCTTCTACTACCAGTTTTACGATCCGGATCGCAACGAGTTCGCCAACCTTTCGGTCTTTGAGTTCGATCCATCCACATTTGCGCTCTCGCGGCGCATCTTTGCCGCACGTGTCTTTTGGAACGCCGATACGGACTCATGGGTCTTCCAGAATTGCTGGGAGCGCGATATCCAGGGCGCCAACGTGACGGAATACCGTGAGTTCAAACAAACCTCGTTCACTGAAATTCACGAAGACCCCGACTACTTCAAGAAGGAGAACAAGCAGGCGCAGGAGATGAACTTTGGCCAACTCGACCGGTACATCAGCGATTTGCGCCAAAGCGGTTTTGACACCATGCGCCTGCGTGTTGCCCTCTGGCACAAGCTCGCCTACCCGCTCATCGCCATCGTCATGGCAGTGCTGGCCGTCCCATTCGCGCTCTCCATGGGACGCCGCGGTTCACTTACCGGCATCGCCGTAGCCATTGCCGTCGCGCTCGCATACTGGGTGGTTGATGGACTGTTCGGAGCCATGGGCAATGTGAGCTACCTGCCTGCCGCTCTCGCCGCATGGACGCCAGATGTGCTCTTCGGGCTTGCAGGAGGCTATCTGCTGCTAAGGACGCCTACTTAGCCGGACCCTGAAGGAATTCCCCGCACCCTGCCGCGTCGCAACGCATAGCGCACAGCCAACCCCGTACAATAGAGCTATGTTTCGCGATCTGCGCCCGCTCTTCGGTTACATGCGCCGCTACCGCTGGGGATACCTGTGGGGCGTCCTCTGCGTGATTGCCACCAATGCCGTATGGGTTCTGTTTCCCAAGGTGCTGCAGGCGGCAATTGACGGCCTGGACCACGGCGTCACGCGCCGCAGAATCCTGATCTTCGCTGGGATGCTGGTGGTCATTGCCCTGGTCAAGGGCATCTTCCTCTACGCCCAGCGCTGGATTCTCATCGGCATCTCGCGCGAAATCGAGTTCGACCTGCGCAACGATCTCTTTCGCCACCTGGAGCGGCAGGACTCTGGCTTCTATCAGCGTTTCCGCACCGGCGACATCATGGCCCGGCTCACGAACGATTTGAATGCTGTGCGCATGATGCTCGGTCCAGCCCTGATGTACAGCGCCAATACCATCTTTTTCACCGTCGGCGCCCTCTTCTTCCTGCTCCACATCAGCCCCTGGCTCACACTCGTGGCATGGGCGCCCATGCCGCTGGCCAGCATCCTCGTCCAATACTTCGGGCGCAAGATTCACGACCGCTTCGAGCGCATCCAGGAGAGCTTCTCCGAGATCTCTTCGCAGGCTCAGGAGAACTATTCCGGCGCGCGATTGGTGCGCGCATTTGCCCGCGAAGAGTCGCAGACGAATCTCTTCGAGCAGGCCAACCTCAAGTACATTGCCCGCGCCCAGCGGCTGGTGCAGTTGATGGGCATGTTGTGGCCCACGCTCGAGTTCATCCTGGGCATTTCAATGATCATCACCTTGCTGGTGGGCGGCCATGAGGTCATCGCTCATCGCATCACGCCCGGCGAGTTCGTGGCCTTCAACACGTACATGGTCCTGCTCATCTGGCCCATCATCGCAGTAGGCTGGGTAGTCAATATCTTCCAGCGCGGCACCGCGTCGGTAAAGCGCATCGACGAGTTGCTGCGCGCCAAACCGGCAATCGACGACAGCGCCGCCGATCTCACGATTCCCGCCGACACCGTGTTGCGTGGCGATATCGAATTCCGTCATCTCAACTTCAGCTACGGCGACACCCCCGTACTGCACGATGTCTCGCTGGTGATTCCTGCCGGAACAAGCCTGGCCATCGTTGGCCCCACGGGCTCAGGCAAGTCCACACTCGTAAACCTGATTTCGCGAATGTATGAGGCTCCCGAGGGATCGCTTCTGATCGATGGGCGGCCCGTACGCGAATACCCCCTCGCCGTGCTGCGCCACAACATCGGCATGGTTCCGCAAGAGACCTTTCTCTTCAGCGAAACGCTGCGCGAGAATCTCGCGTTCGGAGTCCCGCATGCCAGCTCTGAAGAGCTTCTGGAGGCCGCCGAGGCCGCGCACATTCGGCGCGAGTTCGAAGAGTTCCCGCAGGGCTTTGAAACCATGGTAGGCGAGCGCGGTGTGACACTCTCAGGCGGACAGAAGCAGCGCTCCGCAATTGCCCGCGCGTTGCTGCGCCGCCCGTCCATTCTGATATTGGACGACGCGCTGGCCAACGTGGACACCTACACGGAAGAGCGCATCCTGGGCGGCCTGCGCAACTACACTGAAACAGCCACCACGATTCTCATCTCCCACCGCGTCTCCACGGTGCGCAATGCCGACCAGATCGCCGTGCTCGACCATGGCAGAATCGTCGAATTAGGGCGCCACGAGGAGCTGCTGGCTCGCGATGGCTACTATGCCAGCCTCTACCAGAAGCAGCAGCTCGAAGAGGAACTCACCGTCGCTGGATGAACCGGTTCATGCGGTCCAGCACGAACCGGCGCCGGCGACGGAATCGGATCTCTCGATGCCCGCTGGCCTCTGCTCTGAGAGCGTAGCGGCCAGCCGGGCTGGAGCCCGAACCGCGTCAGGGTCCTTTGCCACCTGCCGCCATGCATCCCGCACATTCCGCACACAGGCAATCACTTGCTCGAACTTCTCCTTTGAGTTCGCCTGCGATCCCTGCAACATGAGCGCAAACATAGCGACATAAAACTCCGCCAGCGCCTCCGCCGGCTTTCCGCCTATGTCCATTTGCAGTGTCGCCTGCAGATGGATCACGATGTCCATGGCGCGCTTGACCGCTGCCCGGCGCTGGCCGGCGTCTCCGCACTCCACCGCGTCAATGGCATGATGCATAAAGCGAATGACGCCGTCGTAGAGTGCCACAGTAAGCTCCACGCCCGAGGCTCCCTCAAACGCGCGGGTCTGGTACGGATTCATACAGACGCTCCTTATCCGTTCTGAGTACTGTTGTAGCCCGTGATCGCGCTATACATCTGGTTGACTTCCTGGATCTGCGCCGGAATCGATTGCAGAATCTCGTTGGCCGTATTCAGTTCCGCAGTCAAATTCGTCTTCTGCGTGGCGATCAGCGCCTCCTGTTTTGAGATGTCGTCGTTCAGCGTCGTCTCCTGGCTGCTGTCCTCGCTGAGGGCCAGGCTGATTGCCCCTCCCGTGGCGCTGCTGTTGCTCAGACCCTCCAACGTTTTCGTGAAGGTCGAACCAAAGTTGCCCGAATCCTGAAAGAATGAAACCACCTGGTTAAAGTTGCTATTCAGCGCACCGTTCAGCGTGTCGGCATTCAGAGTGATCGTGCCATCGTCGGCCGAGCTGGCCGTGATGCCGAGAGAGATTAGAGAGTTGATCGTGTTCGTCCCAAACGATGAACTCACCGCCGACAGCAGACCTTGCTGCAGCTGCGCCAGGACTGAGGTGCCGTACAGCGGCTCCGGATTGCCCGATGAATCCTTTCCCTCCTGGGCGTTGATCGCCTTCATCGTCGCGTTGTAGTCGGTCACAAAGGTATTAATGGCGCTCTCGATGCTCGATGTGTCGTTGTCGATCACTACCTGCACGCTCTCTGGGCCTGAACCGGTGTTACCCGTCGAGAGCAACTGAAAGGTCACCCCCGGAATAGCATTCGTAACCGTGTTCGAAGCACTCGTGACCGTGACGCCGTCCACCGTCATGATGGCATCCGTGCCACCTTGAATGACGGCCAACCCCAGACCCGTGTTGGCATCGGGCGTAGTGGAGTCCGCTAACGTCGTCGGGCTCGTGGGATTGTTCGTTGAGTTTGCAATGGTAATCTGGCCGCCAGAGCCATCTGTTCCGCTGACCAGCGAAAGCCGCTGCGTACCGTCCGCGTTCGTCAACACGCTCGCAACCACACCCAGACCTGCGCTATTGATCGCTGCAGACAGTCCGGAAAGCGTAGCCGCAGTGGAACTATCGCCCACGTTCACCGTCTGCCAGGCTCCGCTCCCCACTTTGAACGTAATGCCGCCGGTCAGAACATCTGAAGCGCCAACAGCATCGGACGCTGCGCTCGATGTCTGGGCCAGGTTCTGCACCACGACCGTGTGCGTACCGGCCACGGCTGTCGCGCTGGCTGAAGACAGGCTGAGCACGTTCGTGTCAGAACTGGACCCGGTCTTGTACGCCATCGTACCGCTGAAGTCAGTCAGGTTCTGCAAATCGGTGGAGAGCGTAGAAATCTGCGTGCCCAGACTGGAGAGCGCCGTATCCTTGCCCTGCAGACTGGTCAACTGGGTCTTCCAGGGGGTCTCCACAGATTGCAGATTGGTCACAATCTGGTTCACCGTGCTGGTTACATCAAAGCCCTGACCGCTGGTGGCGGAACCAAAACTCAAACCGACAGAACCCATGCGTTTCCTCCTGGATCCTTCAAGATCAGATCAATGGCCAAGCCGCGACCTTCAGTGTTAGGAAGCTCTAAACCAGCGCGCTCGCCCAAAAAAGCAAAACAGGGAAAGCCGCTCGTGCGCCGCCTCCCCCGTTCCGCTTCTGTCCCACGTTGATGCTCCGTGACCTACTGGAGCAACTTGGTAATTAACTGCTGCGATTGGTTCGCCTGCGAAAGAGCGGCAATGCCCGTCTGGCTCAGGATCTGGTACTTCGACATGTCTGAAGTTGCCTGACCGTAATCAGTTGCAGTGACGTCGTTCTGGGCCGCGAGAGTGTTCGTGGACTCTGTGCTCATCACATTCGAGACTGCGGTCAACGTGTTGATGGTTGCACCCACGGCGCCACGGTCGCTTGCGATTGTGCCAATGGCTGCGGTGATGAGCGTCAACTCCGATTGTGCTGTGGTGCTGCTGGTAAAGCCCGTCGCGGTTAGCGCCAGAGTCGTGGCATCAACCTTCGCAAGTGCCGTTGCATTGTCAGTTTGGCTCGTCGTGCCGTCCGTGGTGTAAATTGCGGCAGCGGTCCCGTTAAACAGTTTGATTCCGTTGTATTCCGTGTTGCTGTTGATGTTGTTGATCTCTCCGAGAATGTTGGTGTATTCGGCATTCGCGGCAGTAATCTGCGCAGTACTCATCGTCCCGTTGGACGACTCGGTTGCCAGCGTGACTGCGCGATTGAGCAGGTTGGTAATCTGCGACATCGCACCATCCGCCACCTGCAACATGTCGACACCTTCAGAGGCGTTCTTCGCCGACTGCGACAGCGCGGTCGCGGAGGCCTGCAGGCCGTTGGCCAGGGAGAGGCCCGCAGCGTCATCGGCGCCGGAGTTGATGCGCGATCCGGAAGAAAGCTGTTGCAGAGTCTTTTGCAGAGAAGCCTGCGTGTTGCTCAGATTGTTCTGCGCGTAGATCGCAGAAATGTTATTCAGGACGCCCAAAGCCATATGGATTCTCCTCGTGTTGAAGTGAGTTTCAGAGTTCCCTGCTTCGGGTGCTGACCGAACCCGGCGGAAGCATGTTGCACCGCCTGCTTCGGGCACCTTGCGGAAGGAACCACGTTGCCCACTGCCTTCATCGGCGTCCACCGAAAACACTTTATGATCTTTCGCACCGCACCGTGCAGTTCATCCTTCGATCATCCTTTCGCCACCACGGCCGATAAGCATGTAAGTACAGCAGGAGGGCAGGCTGGGCAATGATCGAACTCACCAGACTCAACGGCAGCCCCATGGTGCTGAATAGCGATCTGATCAAGACCGCTGAGGCGTCGCCAGATACCATGCTCACTCTCATCAATGGAGAAAAACTCATCGTACGCGAGGAGCCCGGCGAAGTGGTGGAACGCGTGCTCGCTTACCGGTCGCGCCTCCTGGCAACCGTAGCGCGGCGTCTACCCTCCCTGGGTGACCTGCAGCAGGTCGCATCCCTGACCAGCCTCGATCTATCAGGTCAGCCGGGCACTGCGCAGGACGGTGCGCATCGCGTTCCTGCCCGCAACTTTGAAAGATGAGACCGCAGTCTCCCTATCCCATTCTCTGAGGAGCAATCAATGGATAAAGGCAGCATTGGCGGAGTCTTTCTGGCAGTCGCAGGAATTGTTGCGGGGTTGCTGATTGAGGGCGGCAATCTCGGCCAGATTCTGCAGCCGACTGCGGCTCTGATCGTCTTTGGCGGCACCATGGGCGCGGTGCTCCTTCAGTTTCCGCTCACCACGGTCATCTCCGCGTTCCGCAGCCTGGCCCATGTGTTTGCCGCTCCGCGCAAACACAACGACCAGCTTGTTCGCATGTTGGTTGCTTTTGCCAACAAGGCGCGGCGCAACGGCGTCGTCTCGCTCGATGCCGACCTGCAGACAATCCAGGATCCGTTTCTGAAGCAAACCGTGATGCTTGCCGTGGACGGCACGGAACCCGCTGAATTACGCAAAATCATGCGTGTCAGTCTTGACTCCACAGCAGAGATTGAAGAGCGCCTGCCCTCCGTCTTCGAGTCGGCCGGCGGATTCTCGCCCACCATCGGCATTCTGGGCGCAGTGCTGGGCCTCATCCAGGTCATGCAACACCTCGACAACATCCAGGAGGTGGGCCGCGGCATCGCGGTGGCCTTCGTTGCCACCATCTACGGAGTGGGTATCGCCAACCTGTTTTTTCTGCCCTTTGCCGGCAAAATGCGCATTCAGTTGCGCGAAGATCACCAGCGCCGCGAGATGATGCTGGAAGGCATCATCTCGATCCTGGAGGGCATGAATCCGCGCATGCTCGAGGTCAAGTTATCCGGATTTCTGAACGATTCCAACCGGCAGGAAAAGGAACGCGCCGCATGAATCCCCGCGTCCATCGGAGCCGCGTCAGCCACGATCGCTGGCTGGTCTCCTATGCCGATTTCATTACGCTGCTTTTCGCCTTCTTCGTCGTTCTCTACGCCTTCGCCAAAGCCGATCAAAAAAAGCAGGCGCAAGTGTCGGAGGCCATCAACACGGCCTTCCACTCGCTGGGGATCTTCCCCGATGCCGCGCGCCGGCCAACCAAGGATTCCAAGGTCTCTTCCGGCACCGATCAGCCCGCGGTCCCCATGAATATCGTTATGGGCGAAGATGTCTTGTCCCCCGCAAAGGTCAAGGACGATCTCGATCATGTCCGCCGCGAACTGGAGCAAAGGCTCTCCAATCAGGTTGCCCAGCACACCGTTTCCATCCAGATGGGCCGCGACGGGCTGGTCATCAGTCTGCGCGAGGCTGGATTCTTCAACTCGGGCTCCGCAAACCCGCGCCCGGAAACATTCAGCACGCTGAGCCAGATCGCCGAATCACTGGGCCGCACGCCCTACGATGTGCGGGTCGAAGGCCACACCGACAACATCCCCATCCACACCGCCGAGTTCGACTCCAACTGGGAACTCTCTTCAGCCCGCGCCACGCGCATTGCCCGCATCTTCCTTGACCTGCACGCGATTCCACCGGACCGGCTCTCGGCCGCGGGCTACGCTGAGTTCCACCCCGTGGCCAGCAATGCAACCGCCGCCGGGCGCGCTGAAAACCGCCGCGTGGATCTGGTCGTGATGCCCCGCAGCGAGATCAACTTCGCCACGCACGGACCCTCTGACCCCGTAGGCCCCTGGCGCAAAATCACAGACGACGAGGCCGATGTAAGCGCCCGCCAACCGCCGGTTCCTGCTGGTCAATGATTCCAGTGCGGCCTGCCGCTCAGCCGCCCGGCTGCACTTCCTCCACGCCCAGCACCTTCACAATCACGCGCTTGCGGCGCTGGCCGTCGAACTCGGCATAGAAGACCCGCTGCCACGTTCCCAGGTCCAGACGGCCGCCGGTCACCGGCAGCGTCGTTTCGTGGTGCAGCAGCAGCGACTTCAAATGCGCGTCGCCGTTGTCTTCGCCTGTCTGGTGGTGCTTGTAGTCGGGCCGCGCCGGGGCCAGTTCCTCCAGCCACTTGCCGATGTCCTCAATCAGCCCGCTCTCCAGATCGTTCACATACACCGCAGCGGTAATGTGCATCGGCGAGACAAAGCACAAGCCGTCCTTGACCCCGCTTCGCTTCACAATCTGCTCCACCTGGTCGGTGATATGCACCATCTCGCGGCGCTTCTTGGTCTCAAACACCAGGTACTCCGTGTGACTCTTCATCTTCACCCTCCTGGAACCAGCCGCGTGCATAGCTACATTGCGGCCCAGCCTTTATCCTAAAGATAGCCGTGACCCAGACCAGCGACTCCAATGCCGAATCTCTCTCCCAGCGCGGGCTTGACCTGCTCGCCGGCGGCTCACCCGCTCAAGCGGCCCAGGCCTTTCGCGCGGCCATTGCGGCTGATCCGGCAAATTATGAGGCCCATCACGGCCTCATCCGCGCCCTGCGCGATGCCGGACGGCTGGAGCAGTCCATCGCCGCCGCACTGGCCCTCACCGCGCTCACCCCAGCCGATCCGCTGGCGCACACCGCGCTGTCCATCTCACTGCAACAGGCCGGGCACATTCCCGAGGCCGAAGCTGCCGCAGCCCGCGCACGCATCCAGGAATGGAAGCTCCAGTTGAAGACCCCGCCGGAGGATTCCCAGCCGTGAAGACCGGCGAGCAGCCCGCCCCTGCCCAACGGCTGCGCGGCATGCACGATCGACTGGCTAAAGCCTACGGCCCGCAGCACTGGTGGCCCGCAGAAACCGCGTTTGAAGTGGTGCTGGGCGCATACCTTACACAAAACACCTCCTGGAAAGCCGTCGAACTCTCCCTGGCCAACCTGCGCAATGCAGCGGCCCTGACCATCAGCGGCATGCGCTCAGTCCCTCTCGAAGACCTGCAGGAACTGATCCGCCCTTCCGGCTTTTTCACGCGGAAAGCCCCGGCTCTCAAAGCTTTCATCGCTATGCTCGACGCGGAATTCGACGGCTCCCTCGATGCGTTGGCCGCAGTCCCTTGGCAACCCCTGCGCCGCCGTCTGCTCGCCCTGCCCGGAGTCGGCCCGGAGACTGCCGACGCCATCCTGCTCTATGCGCTCAACCACCCCGTCCCGGTGGCCGACGAATATCTGCGCCGCGTCGCCGAACGCCATCAGCTCCTCACTCCCCCGCCCGGCCACAACCGGAAGGGCTATGAAGCCCTGGTCCAACTCACCCGCGAGGCCTTTGCCTCTGACCCCATCCACGACCACACGCGGCTTTTCAATGAATTCCATGCGCTCACCGTGGCTGTCGGCAAAGCGTATTGCGGCAGAACGGCGCAGTGTGCCGGCTGTCCGCTCTCTGCGGATCTACGCATTGCGAACGGCGGCAAGCTGCGAAATTCGCGTCCCGGCCAGCCCGCTCACCCCGCAGTGCCAACGCGAAGATAAGCCTGGAAATCCTCGGCGCTCGGGAGCCAAACCACGACCCGGCGGCTCGATCAAGTCTCTCGGATACCTTCTAATCGTCCACCACCTCTTCTGCGGTTTTCCACCCTCTGGCCTGGGATCAAGAAAACGTTATCCCACTTGCCAAATGAGGGCCAGATTGATAATAATGACCTGCCATGCGTAAACGATATTTTTCTCTCGCTCTGCTCGCTATGACGATTGCGGTGCCGTCGAGCATCGTTGCTCAGACACCTTCGCTTGCCATCCAGGTGAATCATCCCGTCGCCAAGGTCAGCCCCATGCTCTACGGCCTGATGACTGAGGAGATCAACTTTTCCTACGACGGTGGCCTCTACCCTGAATTGGTCCGTGACCGCGCCATTGGTGAGGGCTGGCGCGCGCTCTCACACTGGACCATGGTTGCGCGCGGCAATTCCGTGGTAAACGTTTCGGCCGACGACACAACCGGCCCGAGCACCGCGCTGCCGCGCAGTCTGAAGATCAGCGTAACCGCAGCGACAGATGCTGCGCCCGCCGGAGTGCAAAACGACGGCTATTGGGGCATTCCCGTACGGCCGCAAACAACCTATGCCGGCTCTTTCTACGCAAAATCGGACAGCGCAGGGGTTCCCGTAACCATCAGCCTGGTCAACGATGAGACAGGCGTCACCGCGGCCAGCACCACCGTTACCGGACTCACCGGCGCGTGGCAGCGGTTGAGCTTCACGCTCAAAACCGGACAAGTGCCTGTCACGTCAAACAACCACCTGATCCTGACCATTCCTCGCCCGGCGACAGTGTGGTTCAATCTGGTTTCACTGTTTCCGCCGACGTATCATGACCGTCCTTACGGCAACCGCATCGACCTGATGGAGAAGATGGCGGCGATGCATCCCAAATTCCTTCGCCTTCCCGGCGGCAACTACCTTGAGGGCGACCACATCTCCGAGCGCTTCAAGTGGAAGAAGACCATCGGCCCCTGGGTCGACCGGCCGACACACCCCAGCCCCTGGAACTACCGCTCCTCAGATGGCATGGGCCTGCTGGAGTACATGGAATGGTGCGAAGATCTGAAGATTGAACCGGTACTGGCGGTTTATGCGGGCTACTCAATGAAGCAGGAGCACGTGGACCCTGGACCGGCGCTCGAACCCTACATTCAGGATGCGATCGACGAGATCCAGTATGTAACCGGCGACGCCAGCACCAAGTGGGGCGCTGAGCGTGTGAAAGACGGACATGCCGCGCCCTTCCCGCTGCACTACGTGGAAATCGGCAACGAGGACTGGTTCGATAAGTCGGGCTCCTACGATGGCCGCTATGCGCAGTACTACAAAGCGATCAAGGCGCAGTATCCCTCCCTCCAGTTGATTGCCACCGCGCCCATCAAGAGCATGACGCCCGACGTTCTGGACGAACACTTTTACATGTCGGCCGAACAGTCATTTTCCGACGCGCATCATTACGACAAAACCGACCGCAACGGCCCTAAAATCTTCGTGGGCGAGTGGGCCACGCGCGAGGGCGAGCCAACACCGAACCTTGAGGCAGCGCTGGGCGATGCAGCCTGGATGACAGGCATGGAACACAACAGCGACATCGTCATCATGGCCAGCTATGCGCCCCTGTTTGTGAACGTGAACCCCGGCGGAATGCAGTGGGAGACGGACCTGATCGGCTACAACGCTCTCACGAGCTACGGGTCGCCCAGCTACTGGGCGCAGGTTCTGTTTGCCGATCATCTGGGTACTGAAGTAGTGGCCAGCACGCTTTCCAATGCCGGACCGCGCATCTACGCGTCCGTTACCCGCGACGAGAAGCAGCACAAGCTCTTCATCAAGGTAGTGAACGCCACGTCGGAGACACAGCCGCTCAGCATCGCCCTCGATGGTGCGTCCGGCGCCGCCGGAAAACAAGCGACACTCACCACTCTGAGCGGTAAAACGCCGAATGCGACCAACACCATTACAAACCCAGAAGCTGTCGTTCCGGTCCAGCACTCCATCAAGATCACTGGACCCAAGTTCGAGCAACGTTTTGAACCCTACTCAATCAACGCGCTTGAGTTGAGCTACTGAACAATCGCCTTATGCGAGTCCTTGCGGCTGCTGCCGAGCTAGCCGCAAGGACGCACGCATCATGGAGCCGCCAGCTAGGCAAGAAATGAGCACATCATGCAACACACACGCAGAACCTTCATGAAGGCGGGAACCGCCGCGGCCATCGCATCGCTCACGAAAGCACAACTAATACTTGCCAAAGGCGCGCCTGCTGCTGGCGTCGCCATTACCCCGGCGCTCAGCCAGTTCGGTTATGGCGAAGTTGAATTGCTGGAAGGGCCCATGCGCCAGCAATTTGATGTGAATCACGCCTTCTTTCTTGCCCGCGATGAAGATATGCTGCTTAAGCCCTTTCGCGAGAGGGCAGGACAGCCTGCTCCCGGGGAAGACATGGGAGGCTGGTACGATAACGCGTCTGAGTTTGACCCGCATGGAACTTTCCACGGATTTATTCCCGGGCATAGTTTCGGGCAGTATCTTTCAGGGCTTGCGCGCGCCTATGCCGTCACGGGTTCAAAGCCAACGCAGGCCAAGGTGCAGCGCCTGGTACGCGCCTTCGCGCCGACCATCACCTCCAAGTTCTACGACGACTATCATCTGCCCGCCTATACCTACGACAAGACCAGTTGCGGATTGATTGATGCGCATCAGTTTGCCGAAGACAAGACGGCCCTGGATGTGCTGAATCACGCTACGGATGCGGTTCTTCCGCACCTGCCGCCAAAGGCGCTGTCGCGATCGGAACAGTATGCTCTTCCTCAACAAAAGGATGAGGCCTACTGCTGGGACGAAACCTATACGCTGCCTGAAAACTTGTTCCTCGCCTACCGCCGCGGCGCAGGCAGCCGCTACCGCGACCTGGCCATCCGCTTTCTTGAGGATGATCTGTATTTCAATCCTCTATCGGAAGGCAGGAATGTCCTGCCCGGCGAGCACGCCTACAGCCACGTCAACGCATTTAGCAGCGCCATGCAAGCCTATCTCGTGCTCGGAAGCGAGAAGCACCTTCACGCCGCGCAGAACGGCTTTGAGTTCTTGCGTTCGACACAGAGTTTTGCCACAGGGGGCTGGGGTCCCGACGAGTTGTTCCGCAAGCCGGGCAGCGGAGAGATAGGCGAAAGTCTAAAAACCTCGCATGCCAGCTTTGAAACTCCTTGTGGCGCCTACGGCCAATTCAAGATCACACGCTATCTCATGCGCGTCACGCGCGACAGCCGTTACGGTGACAGCATGGAGCGCATTCTGTATAACACCATCCTGGGCGCCAAGCCGCTCAAGGAAGACGGAAGCAGCTTCTATTACTCCGACTACAACAGCCACTTTGCGAATAAGGGTTACCACCGGGATAAGTGGCCGTGCTGCTCGGGAACCTTCCCTCAGATGACCGCTGACTACGGCATAAGTTCCTATTTCCACGACCGTGACGGCGTCTATGTCAATCTGTACACCCCTTCGCGCGTGACCTGGAATCATGGTGACACACGCATCACGCTGACTCAGCACACCAACTACCCTGACGATCTGTCATCGCAGATTGAGGTGACCGCCGCAAAGTCTGATACGTTTGCCATCTACCTGCGGATACCCGGGTGGGCTGGACCCAAAACTACGGTGGCAGTCAACGGCCGCCGCGCCTCCATCGACCTTACCCCCGGCCGCTTCGCGCGCCTGGATGGCACCTGGAAGAACGGAGACCGGATCGAGCTTGAGTTTGATGCCACGACAAGTCTTGAAGCCGTAGACCCGCAGCATCCGGGCCTGGTGGCTCCGGTGCATGGGCCACTCGCCCTGTTTGGCGTGGGCGAAATCCCGAAGAAGATCGGCCAGGCGGACCTGTTGGCCGCCGCCCAGGTTTCACGGGGATCAAGTACGTGGGAAGCAAAGACGCCGGCAGGCATCCTGACCCTCAAGCCATTCGCTTCAATTCAGAACGAAATCTATCGCCTCTATCATCCGCTCGAATCCTGAGCAGCGTGTCTTCTGCCCTACGTCCTGGCGTAGAGCCTCATGTCCCGCTCTCAGGGAATTGAAGTGATCTGCGGCATTGCAATCCATTTCCGCAACGGGCCGTGCCCCGCGCAGAACCGGATTGCAACGTCGCAATCGATTGCCCCGGCCAGCCGGTTCATACAGAATCCTGTCTTCGGCCATATCTGAGATGGAATCCCGCAACAGGCTCCCGACTCCAAAATGTTCTGTGATTTAGATATCTCCTGGTATAACCCCAACGATTACCTTTACTATTCTTATGCGTACTCTCAGTTAAGCCTTGATGCGTCGGGGGGCGCTCAGCTACAACGAGACACAAGAAACAAGCACACAAAGTTCGAGTGGAAAGACAAAATCGCACCGACTAAAATCTCAGTTAGCCAACTTGACTAGCTTTGATACAACCACCAAAGTTGAATCGGAAGAAATCCCCGCTCGTCTGATCAGAGACGTGGAAATATCAGGCTGTCGTTAGGAGGACGCCATCGACGTACGAATGCGATTAGGTGATTTGCTGGTCAAGGCCAAGCGTGTCACTGAGGGAGACATAGAAAGGGCGCTCCAGCGTCAAGCCGAAAACGGCGGCAGGTTGGGCGACAATCTGGTGGCTATTGGGGCCATCGAACAACGCACGTTGGAAGCCTTTCTACATCGCATTCCGGCCGAGCCCGCAGATATTGCGGCAACCGGAGTGGACGATACCGATCTCATGGGCTTGTTGATGAAGCTCATCTACGCGGGCCGCCTGGAAACCATCCGTCAGTTCGTCGAAGCGATCAAGCTGCCCTACCACATCGTGCTCGACCTGGTCCGCATGGCGGTTGAACGGCAACTGCTGCACACGCTGGGAACACGTAACTCCGACAGCATGATCGACATGGCCTACACGTTCACCGACGAAGGTCGCCGGTGGACGCTCGACGCCCTCCAGCGCTTGCGCTATATCGGACCAGCGCCCGTCACGCTTGAGGAATTCAACGACCAGGTTAACCTCCAAAAGCTGACCAACGAACTCGTGACGGTAGAGGGCATTCGCAAGGCGATCGGCGATCTGGAATTTGAAGACAAAATCATCGAACAAAGCGGGCCAGCTTTGAACTCGGGTCGGGCCATGCTCCTCTACGGACCGCCAGGCAATGGCAAGACCTCGGTTGCAATGCGCTTTGCCGGCGTATTCAACGACGTGATCTACATGCCCTACGCCATCGTTGTCGAGGGCCAGATCATCCGCGTCCACGACCCCAGCATTCATCATCCGCTGGCGCCCACCCCCGTAAACGATGATGCTGTACTCTCTTTCGTCCGGCGCGAGGCCTATGACGAACGTTGGATTCCCTGCCGAAGGCCGTTTGTGATCACGGGCGGCGAACTGACCCTGGATATGCTGGACCTAAGATATGACGTAACGGGTCACTTCTACGAAGCACCCCTGCATGTCAAGGCCCTGGGCGGCTGCTTCCTCATCGACGACTTCGGCCGCCAGTTGGTAAGCCCAACCAACTTACTCAACCGATGGATTGTGCCCCTGGAGAGCCGGGTCGACTACCTGAAACTTCATACCGGCAAAAGCTTCAGCATACCCTTCGAAGAACTGGTTATCTTTTCGACTAACCTTGAGCCCGAAGATCTGATGGACCCCGCGTTCCTGCGCCGCTTACCCTACAAAATCGAGGTAGGAGCACCCACTCGCGAACTCTACCGGCGCATCTTTGACGCGGAATGCAGAAAACAGGGGTTAACCATGTCCGACGACATGTTTGAAACCATCGTGCACAAAATCAAGAAAGAAAAGGGGCTTGATTTTGCTGCATATCACCCGAGATTCATCGTCGATCAGGTCGTTGCAACCTGCAAATTCATGGGCGAGCCTTTGCATTTTGAACCACGGTTCATTGAGTATGCGGTGGACAATCTGCGCGTGCGGCGCAACTCGCCACCTCAACACACAGCCACAACCGCAGACCACAAAGAATAACTGTCCGGTCAGTCAGGGTCGAAAGAGTTCGAGTCGAACATGCCAAACCGCAGACTTACCAGGGCTAAGTGTCATCAAGCCAGTGTTCATGCCTTTCCACTCTTTTCCAAGCGGATCGGGAAAGTTGAATTGCGGTTCGATGGCTACGAACGGTGCATCCTTCGATGAGTAGATCTGAACCGTGCGAATGGTGGGCGACAGCAGCCGCACACAAAGGCCATAGCCACTCTCTGGATCGCTGAGGCGTACGACGCACCCTCTGCGATCCAGGGTAGAGAAATTTACATTCATGGAAGCATCGACGAGTGGTGCTCCCTCGGGATTGCGAAAATCAAACTGGGTTCCCGCCACTGGCCGCAGAACTCCGGTTGTCAGGCCATCACTTGGCACAGTCTCTGCATAGCGCTCCGCCGCCACGTGCAGCCGCGCCTGCGACCGATCATGACTTGGCAAAGCGAAATACGGATGCCAACCGATCGCCATTGGCTCCGGCTGAGCACCAACATTTTCGGCCTCAATCTTCACATCCACGTGCGCAGCAGTCAGGCTGATTGTGAATCTTACGTCTGTCGACGATAGCCAATGACCGCCGAAATCACCGGCATGAAGTACACCTGTAGCGATCTGGCCATCAGCGGTGGTGGTTTCTTTCAGGTCTTTGACCTGCGCTATCTCCATCAGGCCATGAACCGCATACTTGCCAGACGAGTTAGCCCGCAGTGTTAACCGCTGGCCATGCCAACTCGTCGAAATGGTCTTGCGGTCGGACGATACTTCTCCGCTTATCCGGCTTGCCCACGGCAATAGAAATGCGCCACCCATCCCGTAGGAAACATACCTCCACGGGTCACCGTCCGCATCGCTCATAGTTGACGCAGCCTTTTCCAGTGAAGGCGAATCGAGCAGCGCTGTCTCACCACGTCCGGGAATATCCGCGGTGATTTGAAACATATCCATGCCATGGCCGGGAAGAAGAGTTACAGAAAGGAACTGCGGGCGATTGCCAACTTCCGTGCGAGTCCTGTGCAGCGTGATTGCAGTGAGTCCGTCAACCGTCTGCGTATTCAGGGCGGTCGCAGCCGCACGATCCTGCGCACGCGCATTCGGCACACAAACAATCGCAATCAAGAACACTGCTGCAAGAATCGGGCGCATGTCGATCATTCTTCTCCCGCCCTTCGGCCGATGATGTCCTCGCGTCATTCAACCGCCCGTTCGCATTAGGCGTAAATGGCCGCGACCTCATACTCCGTTACGCTGGGGATGGTGAACTCGATGCCGCCTTTTACGCGCTTGAAAGGAATATCCACCTCTGTTTTGAGTAATTGCACGCGAGAGACTTTTCTATCTTCTGGAATTTCGAACCTTACTGTTTGAGCACCTATCGGGTAGAATTCGCGGATCAAGCCGCGATGCGTATTCGGATTCGTATAGTTCAGCACATGCAGAGCAAAACCCGGCTCAGTCTCGTAGGCAAAGCTTTCGATGAGCCCCGGCCCTTGAATGGTAACCGGCTGTTCTTCTCGCAGCATCCACTTCACAGTGTTCTGCAGAAGCTGACTCAGATCCGTATGGCCTGACACCCACATGCTGCGTTCGATGTCACTGGAGAAATAGGCAAGGCGGCTCTTGCCCTGTTCCCGCAACACAACCACAGGCTGATTGGTTTCTGGTGTTGGCGGATAGGCTAACTCCGGCGGATATGCAACAAATCCCGGCACCACAGTCAGCACCGGATTGGCGACCGGCGCAATGGGAACGCGGTACTCTGCCCCGGGCAGCCAGTTCGTGTCGGCAAAGCCATCAAGAATCTCGTGCTGGCGCTCGATGCGCGCATAAAATGCGTTGCCATTCGTGCCAATGATCTCGCCCGTCTTCTGAATGCCGAAAATATCGGCAAGACCGAAATTACTGCGAGGCTGGTTATTTTCGTCGTACATGCTGGTCTCGAACGTAGCCAGCAGCGAGCCGCCAGCCTTCACATAGGCGCGCAACTGCTCGCATTGTGCATCGCTCAGCAACGCGACATTCGGCAACACCAGCGCGGAATACTTGCTCAGTTGCTCCGGCTCCATCTTGTCTTCATGCACAAAGTCGAAGAAGAAACGACCTTCGAGCAGCGCGTAATACATGCCGTTCATGAATTGCTGCATCGACGCATTATGCTGAGGCTTGTAGAAAAGATGCGTTCGCTGTCCAATCACCACACCGAGTTTGGCGATCGTGCGCTTGTTCACAAAATGAGGATCGTGCTTCGCCGTCCAGTTAAAATACTGCATCGGCGCTTCCAACTCGCGGCGGTCTTCCCCCATTCCCTTCTCCGCCCCGACAATGTGCCAATAAGGCACCATACCGCTGGCGCTTGTCTCGCTGAGCCACATCTGCACTTCGTGGAATGGCTTCGTAACATTGCGCCAGCGAATCGGCCCAGTCGACCACGCACCGGTAACGTTGGTCGCCATCTTGCCTTCTTGAATCGCCTGGCAAACACGGCCCTGCAGAGTTACCAGCCAAACGGGCGAGTCTTCGCCGCCGCGCCCCTGATTATCGCCCTGGAACCACTCACACACCTTTCCAAACCGTGCGAGACTAATGCTGGAGTGTGCGCCTCCGCCCAGATTCGCAAAGTAGAAGACTGCAGGATTCTTCTGCTTGACTTCAGAGTTATACAGCTTCCAAAGAAACTCGACGCGATCATTGAATTTGTCCCAATACGCCGGAGTCCCAGAGGGCGGCAACTGTCTGCATTGGTCGCAATGACAGGCCGGCAGAGTCCCCAGCGGCGGCCATCCATTGGTGAACACGGCGTCCACGTCATAGAGAGCAGTTACCTCCCGCATAATCGCCGGGATATAGTCGGTCATATAAGTGGAAAACATGCAGGTCCGGAATAGGCGTGTATCTTCCTTGTCTGGTACGAAGTTACCCTGCGCGTCCCGTTCAAACCACTCCGGATGCGCCTTCGCCGCATCTTCCCAATTCAAATCAGGGCTCATCCGCGCAATCACGCGAAGGTCGCGTTTCTTTGCAGCCTCATAACAATCCCCAAAGAAATCCCGGTCTCCCAGATACTTCCCCTTTTTATGAAACGGCACCTTGGTCTGGTAATAAGCGAGGATACCCGTAACACTGACATAGGTCGCCCCTACCTTCATGCGTGACCAGTAGTCCGCCCACTCGTCCACATTCAGAGAGACCGGATCATGTTCAGTCATGTTCAACTGGCCAACGCGCCGGATGCGCCGTGGCCACGGCAGCGCCTCGGCGTAGGCTGCTTGCGGCGGCGCACCTTCGCCAACTGACAAATAGCCCTGGGCAGGTTCGCTCAGGCCGGCTGCTCCCGCAAGAAGGGGCACAGCCCCAACTCCAGCTTTCAACAGATCGCGACGATTCATCATGGGGTGGAGGCTCCTCGATTCCTTGCAGAGAGATAAGTTGAACCTATAACTTGTTTGCCATGCCAATTACGAGTCCTGTAACAAAGTCCCGATAACTCCCGATCTTCGCATCGCCACCGGCGGCAAGATAGCGCACAAGTATCTTGCGATGGGTTTCTTCCGGCAGGTCGATTCCCCTGTGCTGTTCAACTCCCTGTATCTGGAAAAGCCATACAGGCGCAATCGCCCGCATGTCCCTGCGCTCCCACTTGGAATCGATCTGATAGGCGGGCAAACGTTTCTGGAAAAACAGGTCGTGAACATTCTGATAGTAGAACTTGTGCCGTTCCTCAGCCGTTGGATTCAGCCCCACCGTGTCAATCCATCCCTGCGTGGACTTGAAGGTCTCATCGCGCCACAACGCCACGGGGAATTCACTGCCATACATCACTTTGCTCCACCCAGCCTCTTCAATCAGTGCAAAGGTCCAGGGCTTCAGAACCTCCGGATCCATAAAGCCCTGGCGGGAGAAAATCACATAAAAACGCGGGTGCCGGAATAACTGGCGCACCAAATCTTCCTTGCCAAAGATGCCTGCATCCGTGGGTCCTGCGAAATGCGTTCCGCAGGCCACCGCGTTGGGATACTTATCCATGAAGTCCAGCAGAACGCGAGCCGCAACGCGGTATCCATCATTACCTTCCACATAGGCCGCACGTCCCGCCTTACCCACCAAGTCAAGAATCTGCGGCTCCTTCGCGATGAGCGGCGCGGGCAGCCGGATGCCCGTGAAACCTGCATCCAACTGCGCCGATATGAACTCCAGCCGTTCTGCGGGCGTGTTTCCCAGTGCCAGCCCTATGGGGCGGAATCGGTCAGGATACTTCATCAGCGCACGCGATAACTCCGTCAGATCAGGACAGGTAAGTGCCGTACCCGCGACCCCTGCTTCGGCATGATTGGCGTCTAGTTCTCCAATGTAGTCCTCCGCGCTGAAAAAGCGCGGCAGGGAGACATGACCCCATGCGTCAATCAACTTGCGCTCCTGTATCTTCGGCGCATCCATCGCCAGCGCACCGGCCGGCAGCATCGTGCCCACGACGGCTGCAATCGAAGCTTCCATAAACTCCCGCCTGCTGTAATCGCTCATGCCTGCCATCTCTCCTCTTCTACTTCGTGCTACCTGATTGGTTGAAGGCTGCCCGCCCAATCCACCGTGACTTTCCATACCCCCAAACCACGGTGCCGGAGCGCG
>VFSW01003091.1_pt1 | contig 24959 bp, 15 predicted proteins | sample 5358111 | NCBI WGS metagenome assembly VFSW01 (sample SAMN11554181, study PRJNA540505) | mine drainage metagenome | isolation source: sediment from site ElyBrook_90M | place: USA: Ely Copper Mine, Vershire, VT | collected 2017
TTTCATTTTTTGCAGGTTGCGGAGGGCTACGGCGGCGTCGAGGGCGGCCTGGCGCTGGGCTTTGCGTTCGGTTTGGAGTTCCTGGAGCCGGCGCAGCGATTTTTCGAGCGTGCGCTGCAGGCCCGACCAGAGCGCCTCTCTGTGTTCAGCATTTCGGGAATAAGGCCTGACCGAATTCAACCCCGGATCGAACCGCGCGAAAGACGAGGGCGGCGTGGGCTTCGGGATGTTCGACATCGATATCGCTCGCGGATTCGAAATGGCCGAGGGCGAACATGTTGTCTTCGATGGACCGGATGCGGTTCAGGCGCCACTGGGTATCGCAGAAGGTCTGGGCGAGCTGGTTTTCGACGGGCGTGGCCGGGGCGAGGCTGTCGAAGAGTTCTTTGCAGAAGGCCCGGTAGGCGGTCATGTCTTCGCTGGGCATCACGATGGTGCGTCCGGTGAGCCCGTGGCGCAGGGCGTTCATGGCGGATTTCTGCTTACCGGCTTCCGTACGAGGCCCCGTGCTCTTGGATTGCGGTTCGGCCGTGGCCGTGGATGGTGACATATTCGTTGGATTCTCCCGGTTTATCCTTAGCACGCGGTTGGGGCGGAAACGGGGCGGCGGCGACGAAAGGGATTGATTCCATGCGGCAAAAATATTCGATATCGCGGAACTCTCAACGCATCGCGGTATTCTGTCGAGGGGCAGGGGGAGCGTACGCCGCCGGAACGCCCGCCGCGGCTCCCCGCCGCCCGGCGGGCCGGGAAAACAGGTCAGGGTCGCTGACGGCCTGATCGTTGCGACCGCTCTTCACCGCAAGCTCACCATCGTTACCCGCAACGAGGGGCTGTCCTGAAATAACATAGCCAATCCGGAACCGCTCACTGACGTGCGCGGCTCGGAAAAACCTCATTCTGAGCCGCGATCGCAAGGGAGTCGGTTGGTAATGTTATTTCGTGACGGGTACGCTTTGGGTGTTCTCCCCACGGGATGGGAGTTGGCCGATGGATTCCACATCAATGACAGGTTGACTATTCGCAAATTTGCGAATAGTCCGGGATACAGATGCCGAAGTCGCGAGTCGTGATTTACCGCGAGGAGGATGGTTCGGCACCCTTTGTCGATTGGTTCACCGAGTTGCCCGTGTATGCGAGGGACAAGGTTCTCGTCAGGATCGAACGGCTTCGCGAACCGGGCCACGAATTGCGTCGGCCCGAGGCGGATCTCCTGCGCGACGGAATCTACGAGCTTCGCGCCACAGCGCGGGGCGTTCATTATCGGGTCCTGTACTTTTTCCATAAGCAGGTTGCCGCCGTAGCAGCTCAACGGGGTGGTTAAAGAGAGCAACGTTCCGGACCGCGACATCAATCTGGCGATCCGCCGTAAAGTACAGTTTGAGGCCGATCCATCCAAACATACGCTTGAGGAGATATGAAAATGGCGCTGAACAGAAGGGCTACGACTGACGCGGTGGAAATCCTGCACCGCAAGTTCTATGAGGGCAATCCTGAAAAGCTCAAATCGCTCGCCGAGTGCCGCGCTAACGATGAGCTCGCGCGGAAAATTCAGGCGCTGCGGACGAAGGCCGGTTTGACCCAGGCGCAACTGGCCAAACTTGTCGGCACCACAGCTTCGGTCATTTGCCGTCTTGAGGACTCCGACTATGAAGGGCATTCGGTCGCGACGCTCCGTCGTGTCGCGACCGCATTGGACCGGCGCGTGGAGATTCGTTTTTTGCCTTTGCCCAAGTCTGCGTAGTCCTCGTGGATTGCCTCTAATGGCGGCGGATCAAAAGAGCGCGCTCGCGGGCGCGGTGACCATCGACAACGAGGCCGTGCCTGCTGATAACCCCGCGGACCGGACAGAGGCCGCGCAACCTGCACCTGTCGCTATCGTGGTCCTGGAAAATGTGCCCGGAAGCTTGTAACCCGTTGAAAGGGATTGGTTGCGGGGGAAGGATTTGAACCTTCGACCTTTGGGTTATGAGCCCAACGAGCTACCAGACTGCTCCACCCCGCAGAACCATCTTAGCGTGGGTGTCACCCAATGGTCAAATAACGGGGTCAAATAACGGCGCTACGGCAAAGCGAAAGCGTGGATCGTGCCGCCCGCGACGACGGCCACGTACTGTTTTCCGTTCCTGCCCCGGTACGTCATCGGGTTGGCGTTGGCGGTGGCGTCGAGTTGCGCGCTCCAAAGCTCCCTGCCCGTCTTCGAGTCGAACGCGCGGAACCGGTTGTCGTTCACCGCGCCGATAAACACGAGGCCCCCGGCCGTGGCCGCCGGTCCGGCGAAAGCGTTGACCGAACGCCCTGTGTGCTGTTTCGCGGCGGGCAGTTGCTCCGTGATCCCCAGAGGCGTCTGCCATGCGATATTGCCTGTCTTCACATCCACGGCGTTCAACTGGCCCCACGGCGGTTTCTGGCAGGGCCATTCGCCGATCCGCTTGCCATCCGCATCCATCACCGGCGCGGAGAATGTGTGGAAGGGGCCGGGTCCATCGACGCTCGCGCGGGTATACAGCAGGTCGGAGCCGCGCTCGTCGAATGCGTATTCCACGCCGGGCTTCTTCTTCTCCGTCCAGCCGACCTGCGCCAGGTCCTGGGTGTAAGCGAAGACGTAATCCGACTTCGGATCGACCGCCATCCCGCCCCAGTTGGTCCCTCCGGTCGCTCCAGGGAAAATGAGCGTGGATTTGGGTGGCGCGCCGTCCGCGTGGTACAGAAAAGGCGTGAAGGCGCCTGCGTTATAGAACCCTCCGGAGCGGTCGTAGAGTTCTTTACATGCCTTCGCATGTTCGGGCGTGGTGTCCTCTGCGGTAACGATATCTTCCGGCTTGAAATCGATTCGCCCCAGATGCGGCGGCTTCAACGGAAACGGCTGCGTGGGCGAATACCATTCCCCCGGCACATCGCCCGCGGGAACGGGACGCTCCTCGACGCCAAACACCGGCTTACCGGTCTCGCGATCCAGGATGAACATCCAGCCGGTCTTGCCCACCTGCGCGATGACCGGGACCTTCTTCCCCTTCATGGGGCCTTCCTTAACGGTGACGTCCATCAGCACAGGGGCCGGAGGCGTGTCGTAGTCCCAGAGATCGTGGTGCACGGTCTGGAAATGCCACTTGTATTTTCCCGTAACGGCGTCGACCGCAACGATCGCATTGCCGAAGAGATTCGCGCCTGGGCGGTCTCCGCCGTAATAGTTCGACGCCGCCGCTCCCACCGGCATGAAAACCAGTCCGCGCGCTTCGTCCACCGTCATCTGCCAGCCCCAGACGTTGGCGCCGGAGCGATTTTTCCAACCATCGTTCAGCCAGGTTTCGTGACCCGGTTCGCCGGGCTGGGGAACGGTGTGGAACTCCCACATCCTGGCGCCCGTGCGGGCGTCGTAGGCGCGCGTGTTGCCGGGCGGGCCGGTGGGCGCTTCGAGGACGCTCGCTCCCACCATGACCGAGTTTTTGAAGATCGTCGGCACGCCGGTGTACCCCACCACCATGTCGACCACCCCTTCTTTGCCGAAGCCGGGATCGAGCTTGCCCGTATTCGCGTTGAGCGCGATCAGATTGCGCCCGGAAGTAAAGATAATGCGCGGAGGATTCTCCTTATCGCCCGGCCAGTAAGACACGCCGCGCGACGAAGCCTGGCCGGTGGGCAACTGGTAGCGCCAGAGTTCCTTCCCGGCATCGGGATCGATGGCGACCACAAGATTGCCGGCGGGCGCGTACATGACTCCGTTCACGACGATCGGAGTGGCTTCGCCGCCGATTCCGGCCGGTCCGCCCCGGCCTCTGCCCGGAGTTGCTCCGGCGGGCTGGGCGGTGCGCGTGGTGAACGCCCAGGCCTCGGCCAGTTTCGCGACATTGCCCGTATCGATCTGCTTGAGGGGAGAGTAACGCGTGCTCGCCGCGTCGCGATTGTAAGTGGGCCAGTCGGCGCCCGGGCTCGCTTCTTTAGCTGTCTGCGCCCGGAGGCCCTGCAACATGGCGGCCGAGACGAAGATGGCGGCGCAGCGAGTTGGCTTGAACATGCAGAGTTAGTTTACAGAGGTACCGGCCAAAAGACAAAAAGCCTCGCCATCTTTTGGAGATGGCGAGGCCGGGAAACAGGCGCGATGGCCGCGTCTCCGGTTAGAAGGTGAAGCGTACTACCAGCTGGCCCGAGCGGGGCGGCTGAAGGGTGGTGAGGCTGTTGACGTAGCCGAAACCGGAGCCGGCCCCGTTCATTCCGGCGACCTGCTGAGCGGTTGCGTTGCCGGATGCCGGCGAGGCGTATTCCGTGCGATTGAAGATATTGGTGAATTCCGCACGGACCTGCAGAACGTAGCTCTCCCTGATCCGGAAGTTCCGCGCGATATTCATGTTCTCGGTCGGAACGCGCTGCTGGCGGTAATTGCTGTAATAAGCGGACGCGGTGCCGAACTGGCCCGGCCCCGGAGTGGACCATGCGGCCGGGTTGAGGAGAAACGCGCCGTTCGGATTGTAACAACCGCAGTTCGGGTTGTGGAGATAGAACGGCTGCCCGGTCGGGTTTTCAAAGGTGCTCTGGAAGTAGGTATTGGCGAGACTGGTCTGGGCGGTAGGCGCCATGATGGGAAGTCCACTCTGATACATCAGAACGGCGCCGATCTGCCAGTCGCGGGCTGCCGTGGAAATCCACTTGTTCGCCGTCATCTTCGGCGTGGTGTAGGTGCCGTTGAAGATGAACGCGTACGGCTGGTCGTAGCCCGAGAGGTATTTGTTGTTCGCGCGGTTGAACACATCGTTCTCCGCCGTGGGCACCGCCTGGAAGAAGCTCACGTCGTTGACGGCGCCGTTGGTTTCGCTCTTCGACCAGGTAAAGGCCGAGCTGAACTGGAAACCGTGGGAGAACCGCTTGGTGGCCTTCATCTGCAGCGCGTTGTACCAGGTGTCGCCATCCGGATTCCACAGGCGGAGAATGCTGGTGTATTCCGGGTAGGGCCGGACCGATTGCGCCACGGTCTCCGAGAGGGGGAAGGCCCCATAGGGACGCGACAGGTTATATTGCGAAGCGAGCGGCGTTCCGAGGACGGAGCCCAGCTGGTCGAGCATCAGTGGATTGCCGCCGGCGTCGAGAGTGGTTGCCGACAGGCCATTGTGCTGGCTGGCCAGAAGCCCGGGCTGAATCGCGTTATCGTTGACGGCGGTGTTGGCCTGCCACCAGACACCGCGGTTGCCCACGTAAGTGGCCTCCACCACCATGTTGCCGGAGAGTTCCCGCTGAATGCCAATGCTCCATTGCGTGGTTCTGGCCGGTCTGCCGGCATTCTGATCGAAGAAGCTCAGCGAATTAGCCGGGATTCCGCCGTTCGGGAATTGCCCTGCATAGTAATTCGGATATTGCAGGACATAGGGCAGCCCGTTGGCAAGCTGATAAGCCGGGTTGCCGTAGGACGGTGCGTTGTACGGGGTGTTGCTGCCCACCGCGTACGACTGGAAGTTATCGGCGGCCGTCTGGGAATACGAGACCCCAAAACCCGCGCGCAGAACGAACTTCGGCAGGAACTGATATGCCAAACCAAGCCGCGGTCCGAAGGCAAACGGATAGTTTTTGGCAAACTGGCAATGGCAGGTAGCGCCGTAGATGGTGCCGCCGGGCAGATTGCCGGCGCCCGGGTTGGGCGTCGAAGGCGAGAGATCGGACTGAACGCCGTGCTGTTCGGTGAGGTAGGTCTGGTAATCGTACCGCAGGCCGTAGTCCAGCGTAATCTTACGCGTGACCTTCCAGCTGTCCTGGGCGAAAAACGCGAGCGAATGCCGTCCGAGGCGGGTATCGGTGGGGACCGCGGTGTAGCCGCTGTCCACCCGGCCCATCATGTAACTGGCATACGCAAAGCCAGGGGCGCCGCTGGGGAAGCCGAGGCCGGCGAACCCGGGGCTCGAGGTTTCACTCGCGCTGAAATCGATCCAGGGAGCCGCGTAGGTCTGGTTGCGGTTGATATAGCCGTCGGCAATGAATTCGCCGCCGAACTTGTACGTGTGATTTCCCTTGACCCATGTCATGCTGGTGTTCCCCGTCGGTTTGATATTCGTGATCTGCGCGTGAGTGTAGCCGCCCAGAACCGGACCGAAAGCGAAGGGCGAACCCAGGCCGCCGAAGAACGAACCGGTGTTCCCGATACCCGGGAAGAGGTTGGGATCGTAGGTTCCGGTCAGGCCGTTGGGCGCACCTGGAGTGGCAAGACCGCTGTTCACGTTGAACGGTTGCGCCAACTGCTGATAATTCAGGTTCAGCAGGCCGGCGCCGACGTGGAACAAGAGGGTAGGCGTGATGGTTTGATCGTAGTTCACGCGCGTGGTGTTGGCGACGCTGTTCGTCGCGACCGCGGTGGTGATCGGTTGCGGCAGGCCGTCGGCGTTGGGGGTATTGAGGATGGTTTGCGACCAGTAAACCGCCAGCTTCGCCTTGTCGCTGAGCGATTGATCGATCTTGATCGACGGGATGGTCGACACCTTCGGGTTCACATAGGACGGAACCTGATAGTTATTCAGCGCCGCCCCCGCAACGTTGGCGTGCGGGATGAACGACTGAATCTTCAGCGAGAGCGGGTCCAGCATCGACGCCGGAATCTGATTGCCCGGAAAGGGGCTCCGGTTCGTGGCGCCGCCGGTCGGATCGTAGATCTGATTGGCGAGGATGGGAGCTCCGGTGAGCGGATTGACCGCTCCCGAAGGAAACATCGGGAGGCCGCCGAAATTGCCGCCGCGCATGGCGTCCGTGGGAACCGTATCCACCGTGGTGCTGATGATGGGGCGGTTGCGGAATTGTTCGAAGCTGAAGAAGAAGAACGTCTTGTTGCGGCCGTTATAGACCTTGGGAATGATTACGGGGCCACCCAGGGTGAAACCGTAATCGTTCTCGCGCACGCGGTTCCGCACGTTGCCGCCGATTTGCGACGGCTGCGCGGCGTTGAGCGCCTCGTTCACCATGTAATCGTAAGCGCTGCCGTGGAACTGGTTGGTGCCGGACTTCATCGTCGTGTTGAAAACACCGCCGCCGGCCTGTCCGAACTCCGCGGCATAGTTGCTGGTCTCGATGGCTACTTCCTGAATGGAGTCGACGCTGGGCTGGGTCCATGACTGAGCGATCCAGAGGCCCGTGGTCGCGTCCTGCCCTTCGATGCGCAGAGACTCCGTGTTGCTGGGCATTCCGTTGACGCGAATCGCCGAGTCCGCGGAGAAATAGGCTCCCGGGATCAGTTCCAGGGAGGCGTAGGGATTTCGCAGACCGGTGGCCGAGCCGCCGATCTGGAGCACCGGAAGGTCGTCCATGGTGGAACTGGCGACGTTGTGACTCAAGTCGCCGCTCTCCGTTTTCAGAATCGGAGCTTCGGCCGTGACGGTCACGGATTCCGACGTCTGGCCGACCTGAAGGATGGCGTCGACGCGCACCGTCTGCGAAACGGGGATCAGAATGTTCTGTTGAATGAATTTCTTGAAGCCCGGCGCCGTGACGGACAGTTCATACGTTCCAGTGGGCAGTTCCGCGAGGGTATAGTTCCCCGTGGCGCTGCTCGCGCCCGTATAGACTGCCGACGTTTGAGTGTTTCTGACTTCAACGGGCGCGTTGGGGACTACGGCCCCGGCCGGATCTGAAATCGTTCCCGTGATAGTGCCGCTGGTGCTTTGGCCGAACGCGGATAAAGCGTAAAGCAGGTAACAACCGGCTACTGCAAATCGCATGTAATCTCCCTCTTGATGTCAATACAAAACCAACCAGTTATGTTTCAACCGACTAAAATCCCCGAAAGATAAAGGAATCATATACCACCCGGTGGGCCGATTGGATATCCGCTGCTGCGGAGGAACGGTAGTCTGTATTGAATCAACAGGTTGCAAGGAAGGAGAGCGGAAAGCGCAAAAAGGGCCTCGCCGGGAAGAATCACGGCGAGGCCCGTGAAGCGAAGCGGTGCTGTGCCTGGCTGCCTAAAAAACGAACCTGGCGACCAGTTGGCCGGAGCGCGGCTGCGTGCCCGCGCCGTTGAGCGTGTTGATATAGCCGAATCCCGACGACAGCGCGCCGTTGGGGTTGTTATGGGCCGGGGCGGCCGTGCTGTTGACGACAGAGGGCATGGTATAGAACACGCGGTTAAACGGGTTCGTGAATTCCGCCCGGATCTGGAGCGAGTATTTCTCTTTGATCCGGAAGATGCGGCCCATGCTGAGAGATTCCTCAGGTTGGCGCTGCCACCGGCAATTGTTGTAGTAAGGCGCGGAGACGCCGTACTGGCCCTGACCCACATCCGTCCACGCATTCGGATTGAGGGCGAGCGTTTTGGTCGGGTCGAAATGGCTGTTCGGATTCACGTTGAGGCAGCCCTGGCCGGCATTGTAGTTCTCAAACGTGGTGCCGCCGCCCCACAGCGCGGGGTTGTTTGCGCCGCCAATCTGCAATTCGCTCAGCAGATTGTTGTTGGAAGGGGGCGTCCGGATCAACATTCCGCTGGCGTATCTGAGAACTCCGCCAAGGGTCCAATCCTGCGCCAGCCACTGCAGCGCCTTGCCCCCGTGGCTGTCGCCGAAGAACCTGGTCGACGGTGTGGTGTAGGTAAAGTTCACGAGGAAGGTCTGCGGCTGGTCGAAACCGGAGAGCTGCTTGTTGTTGGCGGTGTTATAGACGTCGTTGATCAGCGGATCCTGCGGCGTCAGATAGGAAGTATCGGAATTGGCGCCGTTCGTCAACTCCTTCGCCCAGGTGTAGGCCGCCTGCAGGGTCAGACCGTGGGAGTAACGTTTTGTCAGCTTCACCTGCAGCGAATCGTACCAGGTGTCGCCCATCGGCGGTCCGAGGAACGGGGGAATGCCTTGCCACTGCGGGTAGGGCCGCAGCGCCTGGCCCAGCGTCTGAGTGCCGGGGAAGCCGAGGTACACGTTGTTGGGATTGGATAGCTGCGGATAGCGCGCGATCACGGCGGGGCTGTTGATGGGCTGCAAAAGCAGGCTCGCGTCACCCGAGTTCTGGATATTGATCCCCTGCGTTGCGCCGTACTGCCGGTTGGCCAGCAGACCCGCCGGTGTCAGTCCGTTGTAGTTTTGAGAATCGAGGATGGGAGCGCTCCACCATGCGCCGCGGTTACCTACATAGGCAGCCTCGATCAGCAGGTTCGGAACGATTTCGCGCTGTACGCCAACGCTCCATTGGAAGATGCGAGGCAGCCTGCCCGTACCCTTGTCGATGGAGATGAACGGCGAGGCTGGCGGGACGCAGCCCGTCGCGCCTGTGGGGCCGCAACCGGCGGTGGTAGTCGCATACGGGAATTGGATGAACGACGGGTAAGTGATTGCCAGAGGGCCCGTGAACGGGTTTCCCGCGGAGAGTTGCCCCGCCGGGAGACCGAATCCGGGGCCGTTAACCGTCTGGAAGTTCGGCACGCTGTAAGACAGGAAGGCGTTGTTGGGCGAAGTGGAGTAACTGACCCCCGCCCCCGCCCGGATCACCGTTTTGGGTGTGACCTGGTAGGCAACGCCGAGACGAGGTCCGATCGCGAACGGGTAGTTTTGATTGAACGAGCAATGGCAGGTGGCTCCATAGTCGATACTCCCCGCCAGTCCATTGGGGTTCGCGGGCGAAGTCAGAGCAGGATTGACACCCGTGAAATTGGCGTTCTGCATGCGCCCGTACTGCTCAGTCAGCAATGAGGCGTAATCCCAGCGCAGACCGTAGTCCAAGGTCAACTTGCGCGTGATCTTCCAGTTGTCCTGAATGAAGATTCCCACGGAATGGTTGCCCAGCCGCGAGTCCGTAACCGCGGAACTGGTGATGTTGTCGGCGGCGCCCAGCAGGAAGCTCGCGTATTGAAATCCCGTCGGGAAGTTGTTGTTCGCGAGGCCGACCTCGTAGGGATTTTGTGTCTCAATGTTGCTGAACCCGTATTGGCCAAACGCGCGAATGCTGCTCTGCTGCGGGAAGCCCTCAAGCACCATTTCCATACCTGCTTTGAAGGTGTGATTCCCTTTGACCCAGGTCACGCTGGCGTTCCCGGTGGGTTTGATGTCCTTCAGGTCGGATTCGTCGAAGCCGGCAGGTCCGATGCCGGGCGCGCCAAAGCCCGATCCCAGCGCCAGTCCGCCCGTAAAGCCGTTGCTCAAGCCGCTGATCGCCGGGATGTACTGGCTGGCGGGAAACTGCTGAAACGCGCCGTTGGTCAGGGCGGTCATCTGGCTTTGAAAGTTGGAAGTCTGCGTGAACACCGGGTGATCGGTGTAGAAAAGCCCGACGCCGATATGCAGCAGCAGGGTAGGCGTGATGGTCTGGTCGTAGTTGATCCGGGTTGTATAGTTGGTATCGTTCTGCGGCGCCACGGGCGACAGGTTTGCCGACCATCCGTTCGTGTTGGGGGATGTGGTGTACGTCTCCGAGAAATAGCCGGACAGTTTGATGGAGGACGTGACCGACTGATCGATCTTGATCGACGGGATGGTCGTGTGCCGGTTGTTGGCATAGGTCGGGACCGCGTAGTTGTTCAAGGCCGAGCCCAGGTTCGTGGCCGCAGGAAACAGCTTCTGAAGTTGCAGGGCGACCGGATCCATCCGGCTCAGCGGAATCTGCTGACCCGGGAAAGGAGTTTCGACATTCACGCCGCCATTGAGGACCTGTCGGGTCCTGGGATCGAAAATGGTATTCGGCGCGTAGCAGGGCACGCCATCCGCGAGGGCTGCCGGAGTGGATGCGTTGGGGCAAACCGGCGGTAAGAAGCCGACGGTGGCGCTGGAAAAGTTCCCGTTCTGGTAGGCCGCGGTGGGCATGGTCCCAAGCCCGGTGGAGGTGAGCGTGTTTTGACGGAACTGCTCGAAGTTGATGAAAAAGAAAGTCTTGTCTTTGCCGTTGTACAGTTTTGGGATTTTGACGGGTCCGCCCAGAGTGAAGCCATAGTCGTTGCGGCGGAGCTCGTTCTTGATGTGCTGGGTACCGCCACCGGGCGCCTGTTCGCTGGTGAACGGCGTGGCCGAATTCATAAACTCGTTCTGGTAATAATCGTACCCGGTTCCATGGTATTCGTTGGTGCCCGACTTCATGGTGTAGTTGAAGTAACCGCCGCCCGCCTGCCCATACTCAGCGGCGAAATTGCTGGTCTGGATCGAGACTTCCTGAATGGCATCCACACTCTGCTGTGCCACCTGGTTCTGTTCCCGCCATAACCCGTTGGTGGCGTCCTGGCCTTCCACGCGAATCGCCTGCGAACTGGAAGGCATGCCGTTGATCCGCAGAACGGTATCGGTGGTTTGCGTGGCGCCGGGCAGCAGGTTCACCACCGACAGCGGATCGCGGATATTGCCGACGCCGCCTCCATTGCCGTTCATCGTGAAGATCGGAAGATCGTCGGCGTGGCTGTAGTCGATCTGATGGCTCAGTTCGCCGCTTTCCGTTTTCAGCAATTGAGCCTCGGCGGTGACGGTGACCGTGTCGGAAGTCGCTCCGACTTCGAGGGTCGCGTCGGCGCGGATCGTCTGGGCGACCTGGACAATCATACCCGGCCGGACATATCTCTTGAAGCCAGGGGCATTTACCGAAAGCTCGTAGGTGCCCGCCGGTACCGAGGCGAGCGTGTAATTGCCGGTGTTGGTGCTGGCGCCGGTATAAACGGCGCCGGTCTCCGCGTTTTTGGCTTCCACGGCGGCGTTCGCGACCGTGGCGCCTGCCGGATCCAGAATCGTACCTGTTATGGTGCCGCGATCGGTCTGCGCGAATGCGGCTGACGCGACCAGAAGAAGAGCAGCACTAGCCGTATAAATCAGTTTCTTCACAAGACTATAACCTCGTTATGTTGGAATTGAAAACCCAAAGCACCCATAGTGCAAAGGCACTATTGACGAACTCCCTTGAATCAGCGTGAGTCTATCGAAGGCACTCAGCGCGAGCAACGGTTTGACTGAAATTTGACGCTACTTTGACGCAACCGAATGAACTTTCATGGCTCAAGCGGCGTAATCTGAACCCCCGCCGGCCGGGTGTTCCAGGTGCGCCGATATTCGTCGTGCGCGGCATCGCGGGGATAGCGCTCGTTCGCGGGATACGGATAGCGGGACATTCCGTGGAACGGCAAGGGCTCCACGGTGGCGGAAAACGCGGTGTTGGCGTCTCTGTCCTTGGCCCAGCCGTCCACCTTCAGCAGAAAGTCCCGGCTCCAGCCTGGGCGCGGAGGATTCAGGGCGTCCGCGCGGAATTGCAGCCGCAGTTCGTCGCCCGAGCCCATAATCGCCAGCCGGTCGTCCACATCCCGGAGCAGGGCGTCCACCGGACCGAACCGCGTGTAGAGGCCCGGCGTGGGATTCCAGAAGGAAGCCGGGGAAACATGCCCATAAAAGAAGGTGTCGGGCTGCCGCCGCCGCGCGTCGATGCGCGATTCGGAAAATCCGCGGAAGTGCAGATCGGCCGAGTCGAGCGGCGCCGGCTGCGGTGTCTCATCGGCGGCCGACGCGCTCTCGCTCAGGAAGATCTCATCCCAATACACGCACAGGTTCGTGACGATCCGAACCTTGCGGCGCGCCGACAGAAACTCGACCGGAACCGCGATCGTTTTGGGTTTACCGGCCGGCATGCCCATATCCCGATCCACGGTTTTCCAGACGCCCGCTGCGTCCTGCACCTGCAGGTACGGCATTGTGAGCCCCGCCGCCGACTCCTGCGAAGCCCTGCGGAAGGTGCTGCCGTCGGGCCAGTCCACCCATCCGTTGAGCAGCAGGAGCGCCTTGCCGGAGGGCGCGGCATCGCCGAAATCCAGCTCGAGCGTGTGCAGTTCAGCCACGCCCGTTTCCGTCCGCTGGAAACCGTCGGGATAGCGCCCGTCTCTGGCGATCAACTGCGGCAATACGTCCGCGCCATGGCCGTCGCGGGCGCTGCGGGGATAGATCCGCCGCCTGGCGCTGTAGAGGCGGAATTCCGGGTAAGGCGGCGCCTTGAACTTCTCGTTGGTGAAGATTTCAGTTCCGGCAGGGCGATCGACGGCGTACAACTGAATCTGGTCGAGATAGGACACCTCGCTCAACTCCTCCGTGACGCGGATCTCATAGCGGCCGTCGCGTGGCTGCAGCGCCGCGGAGGGAATCTGCACATACTCCTGGTGATCCACGGGGAAATAGCTTCCATCGCCATCGCGCGCGCCCAGGGGAGCCACCCCCAGAACGTCCGTCACGAACTGGAACTCGCGCCCGTTCCAGCTCCAGATCATCGGGCAGGAGCCGGAGAGGCGCTGCGCTTCTTCGTAGGTGTGCAGCTGGTTCGCGGCCTGCCGCACTTCGTTCTGGATCAGCCCGTTGGGCCACGTGATGCGCACCGCATCGGCGGAGGCATGGTCGCCCAGATCGAATAACAGCGGCACGCCGTTGTAAAACTGGCGCCGATAGAGCGTTCCGGCCTTGATTTCCACCAGCGCATCCTGCGCCAGCTTCAGACTGCGGACGCCCTTCAGCCGGACGCGGATCCAGTTGTGTTTCGGCTCGCCGCTGCCGGGCAACGGCCCTGGCGGCGGACCGTTAAACGCCTCCACCGTGTAGTGTCCGCCCAGCCGGTCGCGATAGAGCACCGGCGGGCGATCGCTGTAGAACACGGCCAGATCGAACGCCTTGCTGTCGGGCAGAACACGCAGCTTTTCGGCGGCGATCGGGTGTCCGGCGACGAATGGAAAGTCGGCGGTGCGGTCCGCCCAGCCCGCGGCGCCCTGATTGCGCATGAGCGCGGGCTGCGGCCCCAGCAGGACCAGATCGAGGTCGTAATCGTGGTCGTAATCGAGCCATACCGCTGCGTCGAACCGCCGCGCGGGCAGGTTCGCGGGCTGCCGGACGAATTTGCCGCCCGTGTTGCGATACAACTCCGGACCGGCGTCCGTCAACACGCAGAGATCCATCAGCCCGTCGTCGTTGAAGTCGCCAGGCACGACGTCGATCACGCCCTTCAGACCTTCGAGCCCCGTTCCCGCTACGAGTTGCTTGCCGTTCCGGTACAGCTCGATCCCCTGCGGCGACCATTTGAGGAGGTCGGTCTGGCCGGAGCCGGTCGCGTCGATCGGGGCCGTCCCCGCCATGTGCCCGGCTTCGGGCTGCGGGGCGGGGCGCGGGTCGTAAATCTCGGCGTAGTCGCACCACTCCACGTCTTCGGGGATCACCCAGGTTTTCTGCAGTTGTTTCAGGCGCTCGAAATCGGCGAGATAGCGGTTCGCCTGCGCGCCATTGCCGGCGAGCCGGTAGAGATTGTAGAGCTGGAAGCGCGCGGCCGCCAGTTGCGGATTCAGACTGGCCGCGGTTTCGAACTGCGCCAGCGCTTCGGCGTTCCGGTTGAGTTGCCGGTAGAGCGTGCCCAGCTGGTAGTGCGCGATCGCTTCCCCGGGCGTCCGCGCGATCATCCCCTCGAACTGCGCGATCGCCAGGTTCGTGTCTCCCCGGCGCTTGTAATAGATCCCGAGATTGAACCAGGTGTGCGGCAGGGAGGGGTCCTGGCGCTGCACCTCTTCGAGAAGCCGCACCGCCTCCTGCTCCCGCCCGCCCACCTTCAGCAGCGCGAGCGCGTAGTTCAGCTTGTCGCGCGCGGAGTCCGGGGCAAGGTCGAGCGCCTGCTGAAACTCCCGCACGGCTTCGTTCTGGGTGGTGGGATTCTCGTAGAACGCCTTGCCGAGGTTGCGGTGCGCGGCCAGCGCGTTCTCGTCGCGCGGTCGCGCGCAAGCCGCCGTCAAAAGGAGCGCGAGCACGGCGATAACCCGCCGGGGCGCCATGGCGCTCAAGGGGGCGACCCCAGTTGCCGCAACCCCTGGTCGATCCGCGCCAGCAGATCCGGCGGACCGGTCTTCACTGCGCGGGTGCGGGCCTGCTGAAGATACTCTCTGGCTTTCTCCGGGTCTCCCGAGGTGAGATACGCCCGCGCCAGGAACATCATCACGACAGGCGTATAGGAATCCTCCACCTGCAGCGCCGGGAGGAGCACGGGAATGGCTTCGCGGTCGCGGTGCAGATCGAGCAGGATCTTTCCCAGTTCCAGACGGGCCGGACGAAAGGAGGGCTGCGCCCCGAGCGCCGCGCGATACTGTTCCACCGCCTGAGCCGGGCGGTTCTGCTTCTCCCGCAGGTCCGCGAGCCACGAGTGGGCCTCCGCGTCGCCGGGTTTCAGCGCGATCGCCTTCTCCATCGCGGCGGCCGCCGCATCGAACCTGCCCTGGCTCGCGAGCGCGGTCCCGTAATACAGATAAACCTGCGGCAGTTTCGGATCGACCGCGCGGGCTTTCGTATAGAGCGCTTCCACTTCCTCGGGAGAGGCCTGGTTCGGGAATTGCGCGATATAAAGAAGGTTCACGAGGCAGTCCGGATTGTCCGGATATTGCTTCAGCACCTCTTTATATAGCTGCGCGGCCTTGTCGAACTGTCGCCCGATCATCAACCGCTTCGCCTGTGTCAGGCGATTTTCGATCCCGGTAGCCAGCTTCCGGACCTGATCGAGCAGAGGGTCCCGCGCCGGCGGGTTCTGGTTTTTGTAGCTTTCCGCCAGGTCGAAGTTCCTGGCCGCGGCGGCGTCGTGCCCCAGCCGCCTTCCGGTGACTGCGAGTCCGTACCAGGCGGCCCCGTACGTCGGGAAAGCGTCGCAGGCCCGGCGATAGAGATCTTCCGCACTGGCGAAATCCCCCTCCGCGTATTTCACCCGCGCCAGGTTGTAGAGCGTCTCGGCGGAGTTGGGGTCCTGCGCCACAAGCGGCGCAAGCGTGGCGTCGCTTTCCTGGAACCGCCCCAGCTTGAAAAGCAGTTCCCCGCGCTTCAGCACGGCGGGCGCATAGTCCGGGCGGATACGCAGGGCGTCCGCGATCGCGTTCAGAGCGTCCTGCGGTTGGGACGTCAGATCGAGCGCCAGCGCCAGATAGTACCGCCACGCGAATTCCTTCGGCTCCAGGCGAACGGCCCGCTGAAAGGCGAGCACGGCCGGCTGATAGAGCGTGTGCGCTTCGAGCACCATGCCCAGATTTCCCGAAGCCTGCCCGCTCTTCGGTTGCGCCACGGCCTGGTCCCGAGCCGTCTGAATGGCGCCGCGCACGTCGGCGTCGAGCGTGTCGAGCGGAACGGTGGGAACCGGCGGGATGGGCGCGGCGCACGACCATGCAAGTAGCGCGGCCAACATCGCGAGAGTAATTCCGGCTCCGCGCTTCACAATTTGACACCATACCATGTCCGATTTGACACAACAGAAGGCCCATGAGACGCTGTATCGACGTGAAATCGGCTCCTTTCCTGCTTCTTCTGTTTGGCCTTCTGGTCTCGTGCAAGTCCACCGCTCCCCACGGCGCCCCCCTTTTCGAGGATGTCGCCCAAAAGAGCGGGATCGACTTCTGGCAGTATTCCGGCGCCACCGGAGAATACCTTTTGCCGGAGATGGTGGGCTCCGGCGCCGCCATGCTCGATTACGACAACGACGGGGATATGGACGTTTTTCTGGTCCAGGGCTATCCGTCCGACCCGCAGGGTAAGCCGCTGGTTCCTCTGCCCGCGGGCTGGAAACCCGGCAACCGCCTGTACCGGAATAACCTGAACCCGAGCGGCAAACTCACATTCACCGACGTTACCGAAGCGGCCGGCCTGAGCCATCTGGATAAAGGCATGGGCGTCGCGGCGGGCGACTTTGACAACGATGGCTACACCGACCTGTATGTGACGAACTACGAGCACAACATTCTCTACCACAACAACGGCAACGGCACTTTTGCGGACGTGACCGCGGCCGCGGGCGTCGCCTCATCCGGCTGGTCCACCAGCGCCGCGTTTATCGACTACGATCGCGACGGTCTCCTCGATCTGGCCGTGGTTCACTACGTGGATTTCTATGTCCGGCCCTGTTACACGCCGCAGGGCTCGAAGGATTATTGCGGGCCGTCGCCATTCGAAGGCGCCGTCACCCAGCTTTTTCGCAATCTCGGGAACGGGCGCTTCAAAGACGTGACCGCGGAGGTGGGCCTGAACGCGAAAAAGGGACCCGGGCTCGGCATCCTGACCGGAGACTTCGGCAAGGACGCGTATCCGGGTTTCATGGTGGCCAACGACGGCGCGGCCAATTACCTATGGGTAAACACGCCGCGCAGCCGGCTATCGAAGCCAAACGACAGGGTGTTCCATGAAGAAGGCCTCACCCAGGGGCTCGCCTACGCTTCGGACGGCAAGGCACGGGCGGGCATGGGCATCGCGGCCGGAGACCTGTATGGCGATGGCGGCGAAGCCGTGGTCGTGACCAATCTTCCCAATGAGGCCTTCACGCTGTTCCAGCGGCAGCCGAATGGAGATTTCGTCGATACCACCGAGCAGTCCGGGTTGTCGCATCTCTCCCTCCCGTATACCGGCTTCGGAGTCGGGCTGCTGGACATGGAAAATCGCGGGCTGCTGGATTTGTTCAGCGCCAACGGAGGCGTCAGGGTCGTGATGACCGGGCAGAGCGGGCCGTTTCCGTACCGCGAACGCAAATTGCTGTTGCGCAATCTGGGGAAAGGGAAAGGTTTCGAGGACGTGACCGCCGCGGCCGGCCCGGCGCTCGAACCCATGGAGGTCAGCCGGGCGGCGGTTTTCGGCGATGTTAATAACGATGGCGGCGTCGATATTCTGGTCACCAACAACAACGGTCCGGCGCGCCTGCTGTTGAATACCGTGCCGGGTCGCGGCCACTGGCTGCTGGTCCGTCTGGAGGGCGTGCACACGAATCGTTCCGGGTACGGAAGCGTGGTGGAACTGGTCCGGAAAGACGGTTCATCCGTCAAGCGCTTCGTGAGAGGCGACGGCAGTTATCTCGCGGCCAACGATCCGAGAGTTCACTTCGGGCTGGGAAGTTCGACTCAGGTGGACAGCATTCGGGTTCACTGGCTTTCGGGGACCTGCGAGGCATGGAAGCAAAGCGCCGTCGATCGGATCGTGAATCTGCGCGAGGGCAGTGGCCAGCCCTGCCCGGCGCTGCACGATTGACCCTGGGTTTCAGGGATGATATCGTTTCTGGCAGTCGTCTGGCGGGCAGGAGATCCATAGATGCGGTTACTCACATTCATCGGCGGCCTGAGCGCCGCCGCGGTTGCTCTTTACGCAACGGAATCGCACACCTTTACCCCCGCGCAGCGCAACTGGTGGGCCTTCCGGCCGGTTACGAAGCCCGCCATGCCCGAAGTCAAGGCTCGCGCCTGGTCGAAGAATCCCATCGACGCGCTCATCGAGAGCAGGCTCGAAGCGCAAAACCTGCAGCCGAACCCGCCCGCCGACCGGCTTACCCTGTTGCGCCGCGCCACCGTCGATATGACCGGCCTGCCGCCGGGCCAGGACGACATTCAGCAGTTCCTGAACGACAAATCGCCGGACGCATGGGAAAAGGTTGTCGACCGCCTGCTCGCATCCCCGCAGTACGGCGAGCGCTGGGGACGCCACTGGCTGGATCTGGCGCGCTACGCCGACAGCAACGGCTTCAAAGCCGATGAAACGCGCCCGAATATGTGGCGCTATCGCGACTATGTGATCAAGGCGTTCAACGACGACAAACCTTACGACCGTTTCGTCCGCGAGCAGATCGCGGGCGATGAGCTGTACCCCGGCGATCCCGAGGCGCTCGTCGCCATGGGCTTCAATCGCCAGTGGATCGACGAAACCAACGCGCCCGACCTGTTCGAACGCCGCCATCAGACGCTCGACGACATGACCGCCGTGACCGGCTCGACCTTCCTCGGCCTGACCTATGGCTGCGCGCGCTGCCACGATCATAAGTTCGATCCCATCCTGACGAAGGACTACTATCGTCTCCAGGCCTTCTTCGCCAACACCGCCTTCGGCGACGGCCCTCTGCCGCTGCCCGATCCCGAGGCCCGCCGCAAACACGACGAGCAGCAGGCCGCATACGACGAAAAGACCAAAGACATCCGGGCCGAGATGGCGAAAATCATGGAGCCCGTCCTGGCAACGCGGCGCGAGCATTCAGCCGAAAACATGACGGACGCCGTGCAGGACGCGATTCATAAACCGGCCGCGGAGCGCACGCCCGTCGAAGTGCAGATTTATCACATCGCCGAGACGCGTTTCGGCGGTTTGGGCGATCCGGTGAAATCGCTCCGGGGCGCCGACGCGAAGCGCTACGCGGAGCTTGGGGCAGAACTCGCGAAGTTCGATCCGCTCAAACCCGCCGCGTTGCCGGAAGCCCAGTTCATGAAGGATTTGAACGCCGCCGCGCCGCCCACTTACATTCTCCGCGGAGGCAGCCTGGATGCGAAAGGCGACGAGGTTCAGCCGGGCTTTCTCTCCATTCTCGACCCTTCCGACGCGAAGATCGCGCCCATTCCCGGCGTCAATTCCACCGGACGCCGCGCCGCGCTCGCGGCATGGCTCACGGACCCGAAAAATCCTCTCCCGGCGCGCGTGATGGCGAATCGCGTCTGGCATTATCACTTCGGCAAAGGGATCGTCGCGACGCCCAGCGATTTCGGGATCATGGGCGCGCGCCCCACGAATCCCGAGCTGCTCGATTATCTGGCCGCGTACCTGGTCGACAACGGCTGGAGCCTCAAGAAACTGCACCGGCTGATTCTGCTTTCGAACACTTACCAGGAGTCTTCGGACCTGCAGGCCAAAGCGGCGGAGGCCGATCCCGATAACAAGCTCCACTGGCGCTTCGAACGCCGGCGTCTGGAAGGCGAAGCCGTGCGCGATTCCATGCTGTTCACCAGCGGTTTGCTGAACCCGAAGATGGGCGGCCCGGGCGTATTTCCGCCGGTTCCCGCGGGCTTGCTGACCGAGTTGTCCGCGACGGCGGTTGCCGGCGGCTGGCGAACCGAGACCGATCCGGCACAGGCGGATCGCCGCAGCGTCTACATCTTCTTCCGCCGGAACATGCGTTATCCCATGCTGCAGGAATTCGATTCGGCGAACGGGCTCGAAAGCTGCGACTTCCGCAAGAATACGGTGACGCCCTCGCAGTCGCTCGATCTGCTCAATAACGATCTGGTGAAGGATTGGGCGCGCGCGTTTGCGGGCCGCGTGCTGAACGACAGCGGCTTGAGCGCGCAGGCTCAGGTGGACCGCGCGTTGAAACTGGCCTACGGGCGCGCCGCGACTCCCGAAGAACACAAAATGGCTTCGGATTTTCTCGCCAAACAAGTTCCGGTCATGGCGGCGCGGCTTTCCGGAAAGGATAGAACCGGATCTCTGCTCCCCACCAATGTCCCGCTGGGGATGGACCCCGCACGGGCCGCCGCTTTCGTGGATCTGTGCCAGATGCTACTGGACTCGAACGAGTTCCTGTACTTGAATTAGAACTCTATGTTAGACAACCTCAAGCATCGCTGGAACGTTACCAACCGCCGGGAGTTCTTCACGCGGGCGGGCAGCGGACTCGCCGCGATCGCGCTCGCCAGCATGATGGATGAGGAGGCGCGCGCGGCCACCGCTGTAGACCCGCTCGCGCCCAAGCCGCCGCAGGTCACGCCGCGCGCCAAATCCGTGATCTGGTGCTTCATGGAAGGCGCGCCCAGCCATGTGGATCTCTTCGACCCCAAGCCAGACCTCGTAAAGTACGCGGGCCAGCCGGTGCCGCCATCGTTCCATCCGGAAAAACTGGTCTCCGCTTTCGGCACCACGCATAACGGCCTTTTCCCCACGCGCCACACCTTCAAGCAGTACGGCCAGAGCGGCCTCTGGGTCTCGGACTGGCTGCCGCACATCGCGGAGCATATGGACGACATCGCCGTCATCCGCTCCTGCCAGGCCGATGGCGTCAATCACGTGGGCGCGGTCTGCCAGATGAATACCGGCGATATTCTTGCCGGGCGCCCTTCCATGGGCGCATGGGTGACCTACGGGCTGGGCAGCGCCAACCGGAACCTGCCCACGTTCGTGGTCATGCAGGACGACAAGGAAATTCTCGGCGGCGTGCAGAACTACGGCTCCGGCTTCCTGCCCGCCACCTATCAGGGCACGGTGTTCCGCAAAGGCGATACGCCCATCCTGAACCTGCGTCCGCCGGAAGGAACCACCGAGGCGCAGGAGCTGAACGACATCGCCTTCCTGAAGGAATTGAACGCCCGCTATGGGCGCGACAAGCAGGACGACACGGAACTCGACGCCCGCACCAGCTCTTATGAACTCGCTTACCGGATGCAGTCGGCCGCGCCCGAGGCCATCGATCTGAGCCAGGAGACCGAAACCACAAAGAAGCTCTACGGCATGGATGAGCCCGAGACCGCGGTCTACGGCACGAACTGTCTGATGGCGCGAAGGCTGGTGGAGCGCGGTGTGCGTTTCGTCGAAGTCTACAGCGGCTCCGGCTCGCGCTGGGACGCGCACAACAATCTGGAATCGAACCACACCGAGAATTGCAAGTCTTCCGACAAGCCCGTCGCGGGCCTTCTCGCCGACCTGAAATCGCGCGGCATGTTGAAGGATACGCTGGTGGTCTGGGGCGGCGAATTCGGCCGCACGCCGTTCGTGCAGGGGAAGCCCGATGACAAAGCCGGCCGCGACCACAATCCCTGGGGATTCACGATGTGGATGGCGGGCGGCGGCGTCAAAGGCGGGCAGGCCATCGGCACTACGGACGAGATCGGCCTGCGCGCAGTGGACGAACCGCATCACGTGCACGACATCCACGCCTCGGTTCTTTATCTGCTGGGGCTGGACCATCTGCGCACCACCTATCTGCGCAACGGCCGCGCGGAGCGGCCCACCGGCACCGGCGGAGCGCTGATCCCGAAGCTTTGGACATGAGAGCCGGCGCTTTGGCTTTCTTCGCCGCCTGCGTTCTGAACGCCCAGACTCTGCCCGGCGGGCCAGGCGCTCTGCCCGACGGGCCAGGCAAAGACACGTTCGAGAGTGTGTGCAGCGTCTGCCATTCTCCCGTAGCCGTGATCGGCTTGCACAAGACAAAGGCGGAGTGGAAGTCCAAAGTCAACGAGATGCTGCAGGAGCAGACCGACGTCTCCGCGTCGGACGTGACCGCGGTCATCGAATATTTGTCGAAGAACTTTCCCGCCGCGAAGGTGAATGTGAATAAGGCCGCGGCGAGCGAAATGGAGACGGCGCTCGGGCTGTCTTCGAAAGAAGCGGCAGCCATCGTGCAATACCGGGAAGAGAAGGGCGGTTTCAAAGCTGTGGACGATCTGAAGAAAGTGCCCGGTCTCGATGCCACAAAGATCGAAGCCAACCGGCAAGTGCTGGGATTCGAGTGATACGCATCGCAACCGAAGAAGCCTTCGCCCCGCCGGAAATTCTGGAGCGCTATCGCGCGCTCCTGCGGGACGGTTACGCCGATCCGGGCTTCCGGAGCCTGTGGGGATTCTATCTGGGCAATTCCAGCCCCCGCGTCGCGGAAGTTCTCGGGCGCATGACCGGGCTGGGCGAGGGACGCCTGCGCGACATGGACGCGACCGGCATCTCGAAGCAGATTCTCTCTCTGACCGCGCCCGGCGTGCAGGTCTTCGACGCGCCCGACGCGGTGGCGCTGGCAACGCTGAGCAACGACTACATGGTGGATGCGATCCGCCGCCACCCGGACCGTTTTGCCGGTCTCGCAGCCATCGCCCCGCAGGACCCGGCAGCCGCGGCCAAAGAACTCGAACGCGGCGTCAGGAGTCTGGGGCTGAAAGGCGCCATCATCAACTCCCACACGCACGGCGAGTATCTGGACGACTCGAAGTTCTGGGCCATCTTCGAAGCGGCGGAAGCGCTGAATGTTCCGGTCTATATTCACCCGAACAGTCCTTCGGCCGGGCTGATCGGGCCGCTTCTCGAGCGCGGCCTCGACGGCGCCATCTTCGGGTTCGCGGTGGAGACCGGGCTGCACATTCTGCGCCTCATTTTGAGCGGCGTGTTCGACCGCTTTCCCGCGTTGAAGATCGTCGTGGGCCATCTGGGCGAGGGCCTGCCCTTTTGGCTGGCCCGCATCGATTTCATGCACGGCCGGATGGTGGCGGCGAACCGCTACGCCTCGGTGCGGAAGCTCCAGCGCAAGCCGAGCGAGTACATCAAAGAGAACCTTTACGTCACCACCAGCGGCATGGCGTGGGAGCCGCCGATTCTCTACACGCAATCCGTGCTCGGCATGGATCGCGTCATGTATGCGATGGATTATCCGTATCAGTTCGTGCCGGAAGAAGTCGCGGTTACCGACAATCTGCCCATCTCTGACGAAGACAAAACGAAACTCTACCGGACCAACGCCGAGAAAGTCTTCGCCTTGTGAGACTCTGCCGCTTCGGAGAGAGCAGGCTGGGCCTGGTGGAGGGTTCGTTTGTTCGGGACGTTACCGCGGCGCTCGACGTATTGCCCTGTTACCGCTATCCTCTGCCCACCCACGACGTGCTCTTCGCCCATCTGGATGAAGTGGCCGCGCGCGTGCGAGCGATCGCGCCCACTTCGCCGCAGTTGCCTCTGGCCGGCCTGAAACTGCTGAGCCCGGTAGCGAATCCCGGCAAGATCGTCGCCGCGCCGGTGAATTATCAGAAGCATCTGGATGAGGTCAAAGGCGACGCGCAGTTGCACCAGAACACGCAGGGGCACACGATAACGATCCAGAAGGCCGGCCTGTTTCTGAAGGCCACCAGTTCGCTCGCCGGGCCGGGAGAAGGCATCGCGCTGCGCCATCTCGACCGCCGCAACGACCATGAAGTGGAACTGGCGCTCGCGATCGGCAAACAGGGGAACAACATCCCGCGCGGCGAAGCGCTGCAGTATGTCGCCGGATACCTGATCGGTCTCGATATCACGATTCGCGGCACGGAAGACCGCAGCTTCAGGAAGTCGCCGGACAGCTATACCGTGCTCGGCCCATGGCTGGTGACGGCCGATGAAATTCCCGATCCGGGCGCACTGGACCTGGGGATCTCGGTCAACGGCGAGGTGCGCCAGCAATCGAACACGAAGTACATGATTCTCGGCGTGCCGGAATTGATCGAAATGGCTTCGTCTTTTTATACGCTCTATCCGGGCGATGTCATCAGCACGGGCACGCCGGAAGGCGTCAGTCCGATTGTCCCGGGCGATACCGTTGTTGCGACCGTGGAAGGAATCGGCAGCATGGAAGTGCGGGTGCGCGCGGCGTAATGCGAGAAGATTTTTACCGCAGGCTCAAAGCGAAAGGCGCGGGTCCCCTCTGGGAAGTGCTGAGCGATCTGGTGCCGGCGCGCCCGCGCCCCAGCTGCATTCCGGCACTGTGGCGTTATGCAGAGATGAGGCCGCTGCTGATGGAATCGGGCGCGGTGGTCTCGGCGGAAGAGGCCGAGCGGCGCGTGCTGATGCTCGAAAATCCGGGGTTTCACGGGCTCCCGCAGATCACGCAGAGCCTCTACTCAGGTCTGCAACTCGTGCTTCCCGGCGAAGTCATGGTCACCCACCGGCATTCGGCCTCCGCCCTGCGGTTCGTGCTCGAAGCGGAGGGCGCCGCTTACACATCGGTTGACGGAACGGAAATCGTCATGCATCCCGGCGACCTGATCCTCACGCCTTCATGGACGTGGCACGATCACGGCAATCCGCCCCGCTGCAATCCTTCCAGCGCGCCCGTCATATGGATGGACGGCCTGGACATTCCGCTGGTCAATGCGTTCGACGCAGGGTTTGCGGAGCGCTATCCCGGGGGCACGCAGGAACTGCGGCGGGATGAAGGCGCGTCGGCGTGGAGCTTCCCCTGGTCTCGCAGCCGCGAGACGCTGGAGCGGCTCCACCGCAGCGGTCCGGTGGATGCCTGGCACGGCGTAATCATGCACTGCGGCGAAGGGGAATTTACGCTGCCGTCCATCGACGCGTCGTTGCGGCTGCTGCCCGCGGGGTTTCGCTCGAAGCAGTATCGCGCCACCGATTCGACCGTCTTCTGCGCGGTCGAAGGTCACGGACAAAGCAGCGTCGGCGGGGAGGTGCTGGAGTGGGGACCGCACGATATCTTCGTCGTCCCGTCCTGGACCACGGTGTCTCATGAAGCTCTTGTTGAATCCGTGTTATTCAGCTTCTCCGACCTCCCGCTCCAGAAAGTCATGGGAC
>VFSW01003092.1_pt1 | contig 24952 bp, 19 predicted proteins | sample 5358111 | NCBI WGS metagenome assembly VFSW01 (sample SAMN11554181, study PRJNA540505) | mine drainage metagenome | isolation source: sediment from site ElyBrook_90M | place: USA: Ely Copper Mine, Vershire, VT | collected 2017
TGGTTGGCTCCCCTTTGTCGGATTTGGCAATCAATTGGACATTACTATTGCATAATGCATTCGCCAACCCAACCGTCATGTTCCGGAGGTCAGTCTACCTGCGGCTGGGGGGGTTCTCGGAGAAGCCGGAACAACGTTATGTTGAGGACTACCCGACGTATTCACTGTTCGCGCGCCACACGCGAGTCGCAAACCTTGAGAAGCCATTGGTCACTCACCGTGGTCACAGCGCTTCCGTCTCGGCACAAAACGAAACCGAGCAGATGCGTCAAACGGAGACAGTAAAAAAAGATAATCTTTGCTGGGTCATGGGCTGCGAAACCATGTCGAGCGTGACTTGGTCTGCGTGGCGGAGCTTCGTCTTTCCAGGCAGCCTCACCCCACCCCCTCTAACACGTGCGGAAGTCAAAGAACTATGCTCAATATTGCCTGTCGTCACGAGTAACTTTTACGCCGCGTATGATTTTGGAGACGATGCCGAAGTTACAAGACATCGTCGTCGAACTTTATTTGCGTGGGCCAGGCATGCAGTTGGCATGAGCTATAAGCCTGGCAAAACAGTAGGTATCTTTTCCAGATTCGCATTAGCCTATTTGGCAATCAGGCTTCTCGGAAACATTTTGGTTCCAGCAAAAGCAACGCGCGGCTGCGAACGGCGTTCCGTCGATCCGGGTTTGCATAGCGACACGATTGATGGCGCAATTGAGTCTGCCTTATCATCGGAACCATCATCCCAGGCCTGAGCCAGCACGTGGTGATAGCCGGCCTGAGTTCATGGCACCGCCCTCCGGACGAAATCGAACCGACGAAGAACGGCCCGCCACAGCGCGGAAGGAAGCGTCTGAATCAAGGCACTCGGACCCATGCCGCGCCCGGACCGAAAGCGCTCAATTTCGGAATTATAGAGTTCGTTCTCTTTTATTTTGCTCGCCCAAAGCTCGGGATGTATAAGTCTCCGTAACGAAAGTGGCGCCACGAAATCGGGAGAACCGTCCAAGAAGGAATCCGAAGCAACCACAAACGTGTTCTGCGCGTACCACCACTCGACCTCGGAATCATTCCAGATAGCAAGCCGCAAAGGGTCGCAAAACCGATAACCGTGGATGGCAAAAAGGTCTTGCCAATACTCCGGCCATTGCTCATTCACGTGATGGGTGCCGCCCTGCCCTGGGATCGCAGCTGAGAACAATATAACCGGGGCCAGCTTAACGAGTGAATGGACAAGAATTGGCGCAGCGTCCATCGGCAAATGTTCAGCAACTTCAAGGCAAATCGCCATGTCAAATTTGCGCTCTAACTCAATGGGGCGACTCAGGTCATGAGCCAGGAAATTCCGAGGAGAAATCACAAGCGCATCGCGGTCCCCATAGTCGCCGTCAAGCCCAAGGACCGATTCCACACCACATTCTCGCGCCGCGCGCAACCATGTGCCAACACCGCAGCCGACATCCACCACAGAACGCGGACGGATCAGATCGATTACGAGCGGAAGAACACGTCTGGCGGACCGTAGGGAGCCGTCCTGCTGTGCTTCATAGAATTCTCGTGTGTACGGGGATTCCGACATTGATCTTAGCAATCACCCATCGCAAACAACATTCCTTCCCGAGTGTTCTTCTCCGGCGGCTCCGGACAGTAATGCGTATAGCTCGTTAGCAACCGAACGCCGCCTATAACGCTATGTGGAGGTTGCGCGAACCGCTTGGCGACTGAGTTTCAAGCGCCGCTCCATACTGACGCGGCCGACTCTGTTCCAGTCGCAGCGTCCGTGTCATATTTCCACTGGACTCGAAGGCGCGTGCTGCCGATCTGCGCACGCCCAAGCTGGTTAGGGTCTCGAATCCCCACATCCACCCTGATCGCATTCTCAACCACACAATAGTCGTGGTAATGGTCGCCCAGCCACAGTGAAATGTTATATGTGTCGGGACGAAGGCCGTCGGAGGAGATCGCCAACTCGATGGTGCCTCTTGACATAGCTGGCGCATCTACATTCGGCGGGTCGATCTTCGGACTGGTGCCAAAGATCGGTACGCCGACCATGTCAAAAAGCACAACGCCGAGGTTGGGTATCCAGGAGAATGGTGACACGAATGCCACGCGGAGACGAATTACGCTTTCGCTCTCGTCCCACTCCGCACTGGCCGCAGTAATGGTGGGTTGGGAGGGGTCAGCCACAGCCGTGTAGGCGCCGGACGCATGCACCGACAAGTACCGCTCGACCACTTCATTCACCGGGCCATCGAACTCGACTCTGCCTTTTGAGAGTAGGATGCCACGTTTGCATAATCGTTGGATCGCCGGCATCGAGTGACTGACGAACAGAACCGTGCGTCCACCTCGGCTGACGTCTTCCATCTTACCCAGGCATTTTTTCTGGAATTCAGCGTCGCCAACTGCAAGAACCTCATCGACGATCAGAATTTCCGTCTCCAGATGTGCGGCCACAGCAAAGGCAAGGCGCATATACATGCCACTGGAATAATGCTTGATGGGGGTGTCGAGAAATTGCTCAATCTCCGAGAAGGCCACGATTTCATCGAACTTGCGGGCTATCTCCGCCTTGCGCATACCTAGGATGGCGCCATTGAGAAAAATGTTCTCGCGCCCGGACAGTTCGGGATGAAACCCGGTGCCCACTTCCAGCAGCGAGCCAACGCGACCGGTTATATCTGCGTAGCCTTCCGTCGGCGCTGTAATCCGTGACAAAACCTTCAGGAGCGTGCTCTTGCCCGCGCCGTTGCGGCCAATCACACCAACCAGTTCCCCACGTTCTATTTCGAAATCTATGTTGCGTAGCGCCCAGAGCCACTCTTCCGGGTTGGGCGTTGTCGTGCCCGATAAGCGCTTCCACACACGGCGAGGTGCGTTGAGGGTGTGTACGATGGAATCGCGCAGAGTACTGTGCTGTTCCGATGCCCCCAAACGATAGAGTTTGCCGATATTCTCTACTCGAATTGCAGTCTCGCTCATCATCTACACCAAGTCGGCAAAGGTATTCTCCACGCGGTCGAAGTAGATCAATCCCCCAGCCAGCAAGATTAAAACAGACACTATTGAAAACGCCATCAGCCGAAGATCGACTTGCGCGCTACCAAGAAGTGCCCAGCGAAATCCTTCGACCACGCCCGACATCGGATTGAGTCCCATGAGAAAGCGCCACTTATGCGGTATCAGGCTGCTGGGATAGGCGACCGGCGTGGCGTAGAGCCAGAACTGCGTAATGAAAGGCAAAATGTGCCGCACATCGCGATACTTTACGCTAAGGGCGGATAACCACAAGCCAACGCCGAGGGACGTGACGATCGCAAAAAGAATCAAAACCGGGATTACGAGCACCGTTGCATGGACCGGAAGACGGTAGTAGACCATCATCGCAACCAGCAAAACAAAGGCGATGCAAAAGTCAACCAGACCTGCCAAAAGGCCGGCGATAGGCACCAGCACGCGGGGAAAGTACACTTTAGTAATAAGGTGTGAATTTCCGACTAGGCTATTGCTGGTCTCCGACAATGCAAAAGCGAACAATTGCCAGGGAAGCAGTCCGCAGTAAGCAAAGATGGGGTAGGGAACACCTTCCGACGGAATTTTGGCAAACCGTCCAAAGATGACGCTGAAAATCAGCATGGTCAGGAAAGGTTGAAGCAGCGCCCATGTCGCGCCCAGCGCCGTCTGCTTATATCTCACCTTAATATCCCGCCAGCAGAAGAAATAGAGCAGTTCGCGGTATTCCCACAGACTTCGGCAATCCAAAACGCGCAGACGGCGACGAGGTTGGATGTGGGTGACGCGGCGGGACTCTCCCTGAGACGCAGCTATGTTCATATGTATGGCGCGCGAAAAACCCTTTAGACAGGAGCTCTTTGCCCGCAGTGTACCTCAGTGACAGGCGTCGCGGAAAGAGGAAACACGCTGCATCAACACTCGCGGGGCCATCACGTACCGGACCAGTTGCGGCATCCGGTCCATAATAGAAGCTCAACTCTCTGCAAAATTTGTGGAAGGTAATGCTACAATCGGCCATATTCCACTCAGAATGCGGTCGATCCCTGCTGACTCATTCCCAGAACGCCGCCAACGTGTGGACGGAGACCGGAAAATGAAGTCTGACAGTTCCCCACCGGATTTCAAAAGTAAATCGGATCATCATCTAGCGGGAGATCTGGCGAACCTTACCGTGAGTGGCACCTCAGCCACATTGGCTCCGCAGGCCTCGTTTCTGCTCGAATACTGGACAATTCTGAGGAAGCGCGGCTGGGTCGTAATCAGCTTGGCGTTGGTCTCCGTTGCTTTAGCGGCGCTCATCACCGCGCGCCAGAAGCCCCTGTACTCGGCCGTCGGCCGCATCGCGATCAACCACGAGAGCGCAGTCAATCTGGGGACAAAAGACCCGCAGTTTGTGATCGACGAAAACGATGGCAGCGACTATTCCGTCGACATTGAAACGCAAATCAAGGTCTTGCAAAGCGATGCCACCTGTTACGCGGTCATCAAAGCTCTGCACTTGGACACTTCCCCTGAATTTGGCGGTTCGCCGGCCACGCACATGGAGAATACACTGCAAATTGGCTCTGCCCAGCAGACGGCCCTTCTAGGGGCCTTTCGCGGTGGATTGAGCATTTCTTCAGTGCCGGCCACGCGCATCTTAGAGATCCACTACTCTAATCACAACCCCCAACTCGCCGCGGAAATTGTCAACCAGTTGATCAACAGCTACATCGAGCAGAACCTGCGAGCCAGGTTTGACGCCACTGCGCAGACATCAGACTGGCTGACGAAACAACTTGCCGACCTGCAATTGAAAGTGGAGATCTCCCAGGAAAAACTTGTGGAGTATCAAAGAGAGCACGGCATTGTCGGATTGGGCGAAAAAGAGAACATCGTCACCTCCAAGCTTGAGCAACTGAATCAGGCCCTGACCACGGTGGAGGGACAGCGGATGCAAAAGGAAGCTGCCTATCAAACGGCACTCTCTGGCAATCCCGAATTGCTGCACTCCGAAAAGGAACAGACCGATCCTTTGGAAGCTTTCCACACCAAAGAAGCCGACTTGCGTACTCAGTTGGCGGCCACTAGAGCGCAGTTTGGCCCGAACTACCCGAAAACAAAAGAGCTCTCGGCTCAGATTGCCGAAGTGCAGAATCAGACCCAGGCCGAATTGAAGCGTGCACTGGCCCGTGCAAAGGCAGAGTATGTTGAGGCTCTGGAACACGAAAAAGTGTTGGAGACGGCCTTTGAGAAACAGAAGCAGGACGCCAATCAGCTCAATCAAAGCGAAATTCAGTACTCACTTTTGAAGCAGAATGCAGAGAGCTACCGCACGCTGTATGACGGCCTGCTTCAGCGACTGAAGGAGGCTGGGGTCGCAGCGGGACTGAGGTCCAGCAACATTCAGATTGTCGATCAGGCACGAGTTCCAACCGCGCCGTATGCACCCAATATGTCGCGAAGCTTGATGGGCGGTCTCTTGATGGGGTGCTTCTTCGGGATCATGGCTGTCTTCCTGATTGAAAGTCTCGACAACACCGTGCGAACACCTGAAGAGGCTGAAGTAATTTCATCGTTGTCGGCGTTGGGCATCATCCCAACACATCGGACAAGCAGAAAACTCATTCCGTTACGGGGGCGCACAACAACCTACCCGGAGCACATCGACCGCGAAATCTTCTCTATTACCCGGCCCAGATCCGAAATCGCCGAAGCTTATCGAGCGCTGCGAACGTCGATCTTGCTGGCATCCAAGAGCAGAAGTTCAAAGATTCTTCTGGTGACCAGCGCGCTGCCTCAAGATGGTAAAACTACTACGAGCATTAATATCGCCGCGGTGCTCGCGCAGTCCGGATCGCGAGTTCTGCTGATTGATGCGGACCTGCGGCGACCTAGCATCCATCGAGCGCTAAAACTATCAGATGCTGCCGGATTGAGCACGTGGTTGGCGGGAACCGATCAGGACCGGCCCCATATTCTCCCCAGCGGTATCCCCAATCTGGACGTCTTACCTGCCGGGCCCAAGCCGCCGTATCCTGCCGAATTGCTGGGATTGTCTGCTTTTGACGTTATGCTCGATCGTCTTCGCTCAGAGTACGACCACATCATCATCGACTCGCCTCCGGTGCTCTCGGTGACGGACGCGGTTCTAATGGCTGTGTTCGCAGATTCTGTGTTGCTTGTGATTCGCTCGCGTAAAACAACCAAGGGCGCATTGCGCCGCTCCCTCGATATGTTGCACCACACAGATGTACGCATGATGGGCGTGGTACTTAACGATTTCAACGTGAACGGCGAGGGACACGCTTACTACCGTTATTATTACGGATACGGACACGGGGGCGGTTACTACAGCGAAAAATCGCATGTAGGAACAAGCGAGAACAGTTCGGGTGCCAACGACTTGTAGCGCGGGAGTGGCGATGCGGATCTCATTGAGATCGACTGCTCGAATGCTGCTTTTTGGCTGCTGCGTGATTCTGGCGATCGCGGAGTTTGTGTATCTGAGCTCGCGTGCAGCCCGCGCCCACGCTTGGTCCGAGGGCGTGCAGCAATGGCAGATCGAGCGTGCTGTGGCTCTGGAACCCCGCAATGCCGATTATTGGTATAGATTGGGCCGTTGGCACCTACTTGTTGATCAGGACGCCGTTGCGTCGCTGAGTGCGTACAACACGGCGGTGCGTCAGAATTCCCACGTCGCTGACTACTACCTCGAAATTGCTCGCCTTGGCCTGTTTGCAAATAATCGTACGCAGTTGACGGGCGCAATAGACAACGCTCTGCGGGTTGACCCGACCACGCCTTCGGTAAATTGGGAGGCCGCCAACTTGTACCTTGCTGCAAACGATGTAGACCGCGCCCTTCCCTTGTTCCGGACTGCCGCTGATTCATCGTGGGAGTATCGATCGCGCGCGGTAACATTGTGCTGGCAAGCGACCCATGATGTCGATCGCATGGTTGCCCTTGCTTTGCCAAAGGACGCGGAAATCTACAGCGATTTCTTGCGTTATCTTGTGTTACATCATGAGACCTCAGCCGCCGATAGGCTGTGGAGCCATTTTATAGCTCTGCATAAAACCACCCCTGCCAAGGCCAGCTTCCTATACTTGGATTCTCTTCTCCAACAGCATCGTGTCTCTGACGCAGTTCGCGCTTGGCGAGAACTGGCGATCATCAGCCCTGAAATCAGCTCCTATCTGACGCAGAGCGACAATCTGGTGGTGAACCCTGGATTTGAAAAACAGATTCTAGGCGGCGGGTTTGACTGGAGAATCATCCCGTTGGACAAGATTTCAGTGGAGGAGACGACGGAAGACATCTACCGGGGCGCGCATAGTCTGGCGGTCACTTTCGATACCAGCACCACGGGCACTGCTGGCATTTTTCAACTGGTGCCAGTTGAACCGGGTGCCTCCTATTCAATTTCCCTGGCATATAAAGCCGAGGAACTGGAGGGCGCACATGGTCTTTCTGCGGTTGTCAGTGACGCATTCACAGGACAACCGCTCGCTGCTACCGACGAGATTCTGGGGTCCACTCCATGGCGGGAGATCAGCCGGACATTCAGTACCGGTCCATCCACCGCTCTTGTTTCGTTGGAGTTGAAGCGCCCGGCAGGAACCCTCATCCGGGGCAAAATCATCATCGACGATGTGCGCGTGGTGAAGGAGTGAATGTGCCGTCTTCGTTTGTGACCGCCAAAGCCAACCTGGGAGGGAAAGAAGTCAGGCAGCAAGCTCGGGCGGCGAGCGAACAGGTGATTTTGTTTGCCGCCTGCGTCATGCTGGCCTTTGGGGTGATAGCCTTTGGCGCCGTGCAGGAGTGGGCCATCTGCGTTCTTGAATGTGGGGCGGCGCTCCTATTTGCGTTGTGGGCAGGATATCAGATGGCGCTCGGGCGGATCAGGCTTACCAATACTGCCATGCTTCCCGCCATCCTTCTTCTGTCTCTGCCGATTCTGCAATTGGCCTCGGGGCGTACAGTCTATTTCTATGCAACCCGCTATCAACTGCTGCAGTGGCTGGCATTCGGCATTTTTTTTCTCGTAGCATCCGAAGTATCGGGCAATTCTTCAGCACGAAGGCGCATGGCAATAGGGATTACGATCTTTGGCGCACTGTACGCGACTTTTGCCATGGTCCAAGGGGCACTCGCTCCTCCTGATCTCCTGTATGGGGTGGTGAAAACGCATGGAGCCGGTTTCGGCAGCTATACCAACCGCAATCACTATGCCGGTTTGATGGAGATGTTACTGCCCTTCGGACTTGTGATCTCCACAGCACCGACCATTCGTTGGGACTTGCGCCTGCTTGCGGGTTTCGGCAGCTTGGTGATGTTCGCCTCCATCTTTGTCTCGGGATCGCGCGGCGGTATGATTTCTATCCTCATCGCCGTGATGGTCTTTGCTTGTCACTACTATTCGAGCCGCCGAAAAACCAGCAGGGCAGTGCAAGCCATTTTTGTTGTGGCCATTCTCTCTTCGGTATTCGTCGCGTATTTTGCCTATGACCGAGTGGCGAGCAGGTCGGTCATGGAAGTCACTGACTCAATGCGCCTGCAAATTCCACGCGACAGTTTGCGGCTGGTGGCGCAACATCCTCTTTTGGGTTCAGGGCTTGGTACTTTTACAACAGTCTATCCGCAGGTGCGCAGCTTCCCGACTAATCTCTTTGTGAATGCCGCGCACAACGATTACGTGCAACTGGCGGTAGAGACAGGACTGCTTGGCGTACTCTGCACGGCAGCGTTTCTGTTCCTGGTGTTTCGCAACGCGCTTCGGCAGCTTCGCCGTACACGGCAAGACTGGTTTTCAGCCGTGAGTCTGGCGGCGATGGTTGGTTGTATTGCGCTGCTCGTCCATAGTTTGTTCGATTTCAACTTACAGATTCCAGCAAATGCGGCAGCGTTTGCGTTCCTCTCGGGGCTGGCCTCGGCCCAACCAGACCGTGAACCGGAGCGCGGCCGCTAACGGCAACAAGGCAAGCCATACCAGATACGACCGAGCTCGGGCGAGCCGGTCGCATATTACGGGCGGAAGATTGCGACCAGCGTCGCCGCCTGAAGGATGGCGCCTGCGTCTCGCCAGTAGTCCTGACCCTTGCTGGCGGGAATGAAAAGTACATCGCCTGCCAAGAGTTCCATATCCAGCTTTTGTGCTCTGAAAATTTCTTTCAACGGTACAGGAACCTCTTGTACGCCTTCAGAAGTTTTCCGGATAATTCGAGCCCTTTTAAGCGCTGCATCTTTCCCTGCGCCACCCGTAAGGGCGAGGGCTTGAAGTACCGTCATGCGGCCATCCCCCTCCAGAGCGAGCCCAGCAGGACGAGCCACATCTCCCAACACGTACACCACGCCTGCTTTCGCGACCACAACCTTGTCCCCGGAATAGACTTCAACATCGTGGGACGGGTTGCCGGAGATGGAAGAGATGTCAACATTGACAGGCATGTCCGGTTGATCGCGATGTGTGATGGTGACCATCCGCCCTGACCGTGGAGTCATGCCTCCGGCGGCCAAGATCATATCGGCAAGTTGGCAGCTACCAAAAACCGGGTAGATGCCCGGCTTTCCAACCTCGCCCGTCACCGAAACTCCTGCGGAATGCAACTCCTTAGCCGAGACGTTAACCTGCGGATCATTCATGAACCCGCCGTTGCGGAGCGCCGCTGCGATGTTCTGTTCTAGTTCGTCAGTGGTCAGCCCTTGAGCCGAGGTAGGCCCAATCAGGGGGAGGAGGATGCTTCCAGCGTTGCTGACGCGGAGGGATTGATTCATCTCAGGCACGCCAAAGACCCTCACCTCGACGATGTCGCCTGGGCCGATGTGAGCCTCGTGTGAGCGAATGTCCTCAGGAACCCCGGTGGACAGTTGGGCAGTCTGGCTCTTTCGAGAAGCGTCCGCGACTTGCGCCGAGGAGGGTGTTGCCGGAACGACGACCTGTCCTTGCAGCGGGCTCAAAGCCCTGTCGCTTTGGTCCTGCGCGGAGGCTGCAATGCCCAGCAGGATCAAAACCAACAGCATCGCTGAGGCAGTCCGAACATGGCCGCGAAGTTTAGAATTGATCATCGATTGTAGCCGTATTTTAGCAACAATACCCGAATGAACATAGCTGATTTTCGTGCTGCTTCCTTTAAGTTTTCTTGCTGGTAACGTTTTCCCGCGACCAGGGTGCGGTGGATGCCTCTGATTTTGAACGCAGGCTAAGGTTAAGATAGGTTAGCTGTGGACACGAACCTTGAGCGCGATGATTATGACATGGATGATATGACTGCATCAGTCTCCAGAATGTCTCCGGCTTGCCTGTTCGCGCTTTCCGCTGCGACCTCACATCTTCGTCCTGAGACGCTCGCTGAACCTCCGGTTGACCTCGACTGGAATGAGGTAATCGAATTCGCCGATCGTCATGGACTCATCCCATTGGTTTGCCGCAACCTGCACCTTCGTGGCATCAGAGTTCAAGCGTCTTCTGCACTCGATGCACGTTGTCGTGAGACTGGGGCAAAAGCGCTCAGGCTGACCGCCGCGCTCATTCAAATCGTTGCTTTTTTTTCTGATCACCAAATCCCCGTACTGACGATCAAGGGTCCGTCATTAGCGTCCCTCCTCTATTCAAATGTAACCATGCGCTCCTACGCGGACCTCGACTTCTTGCTGTTGCCGGGGGACGTCACCCGGGCCGGCGTTGCGTTGCAAGCGGCTGGCTGGGAACCCACTGAGGACGTCGCAATGATCCATGAACCGTCATTCTTGCGTTTTCAATGCGAGTATGGGTTTATCAGCAACGGGACATTGATTGAATTGCAATGGGCACTCGCTCCTCGCTTCTTTTCGATCGAGCTTGCTCTGGATGACATGATCCGGCGTGCTGAGACCGTCCAAGTCGTTGGCTCATCAGTCAAAACTCTTGCACCCGACGATCTGTTCCTCGTGCTTTCCGTCCACGGTGCAAAACACTTGTGGACCAGACTCGACTGGGTGGTCGATATCGCTTCCCTCCTGAACTCAGGAACTGTGGACGCGAATCGGGTATCAGAGCTTGCCAAGCGACATCACCTGGTTCGCATCGTTGCCGTTGCCGTGCTTTTGGCTGGGGACGTTAGCGACGTGCGGATTCCGGCGCCATTCAGCGCCCTTGCAGCAACGGATCCCGTTGCCTCGATGATAGCCTCCAAACTGCTCGATAACGCCATCAATGGTGCCCAGAGATATCCGCCTGAAACCTTGGCGTACTTCAGGATGTCCGCAAATCTGCGCGAACGCTGGACGGACAGATTCCGTCTATTCGTACGTTTGCTTCTGACACCCAGTTCGTCCGAGTGGAGCTTGGCGCATCTCCCTCGCGGCACACATTGGCTCTATCGCCCTGTTCGCATCGTTCGGCTTGCGAAGCGATTCCTATGCGGCACATGGTGAGGCATCGCATGTTGTCGGATGGGATCGCAGGTGGAGCAGCTGGATTTAAGCCGGTCGAAGTTCGTTAGTCGTCCTGCCTCATGACCCCGCCGCAACACTTTGCACCTTGTGCTGAGCATAGCCAAGGGCCGCGCGCGTTTGAACTTCTTCGCCCAGGGCTATTGCCCTCTGGCAGGCTCGTTCTAGCTCTATTCTGAATTCGCTCGTCAGAAGATTAATATCGAGACGTAATGCGCTGCTATCAACTCGTGACAACTCCAGAGAACCATTCCACTTGCCCTTTAACACCCTCAACTGCAAACTGAGTGACCATTGCGTGTTTGCTTCCGTCTCTTGATTGAATTGCTGCCCAAGCCGCTGCCATTGATGGCTCCAGGCGATCGCGTCACTTTTTTCCGCCTTAACGATAATTCGGAAGCTATCGAAGTCATTGTTTGCAAATGTATTCTGCAGAATACCGATCATCTCGTGCCAGTCATCGCATCCGGCCAATTTCTCGGACCCACGCCGCAAGGCTAGATTATTGACAATGACACGTTTCTGCTCTAACGCGCGGCGCGCTACCTGTCCGATCTCGACAAACTCGTGATAGCCCACTTTTTGAACGCCCGTCACGACCCCAATCCCGATCACCAAAAGCACGATCGCGAGCGGCGCCTGTCCCGGAGTGAGCAGTGCAAGACTCAGCAGCCCAAAGAGAGCCGATACCGCATATAGAGCTACCACGACCTGCCGATGTGACCAGCCGCGGCTCAACAGTCTGTGGTGAATATGTTCCCTGTCAGCCAAGAAAATTGGTTGTCCGCTAAGAAAGCGCCTGATTACGGAAACGCTTGTCTCCACCACCGGGAGCCCAAATGCTACAAGAGGAATAGCAACCGCGATCATGGTCGAAGACTTCTGCTGCGTGACGCCGGTGAGAGTCAGACCAGCGAGGAGAGTTCCGATAAACAAGCTTCCGCAGTCTCCGAGATAGATGGTCGCGGGGTTAAAGTTGTAGCGCAGGAATCCAAGAATGGCACCCGCCAGAATGGCTGCCAGCAAGCTCTGCATCGCGTTATGACTGATCAGCGAAACTACGAATACCGTGACAACTGAAAATAAGGCGGAGCCAGCCGCAAGTCCGTCCAAACCATCGATAAAATTGAAAGCATTGCTGATTAACAATACCCAAAAGACGGTGAGCAACGCAGACGCCGTTGTCCCGAACTGATGACTGTGGAAGAGGGAAGCAAAATGCAGGATTCGAATTCCACTGCCCCATAGCACAAGGCCCGCAACAACCTCAGCCGCGATCTTCGACCATGCAGAGATGTCGAGAAAATCGTCCACTAAGCCAACGACAAAGCTAATCAACGCAGCAGAAAGTACCACTAATATCTGACGCATTGAGCTTTTCGAGGCATCCTGGAGTGGCCGCAGGGTAAACATGGCTATGCAACTTATGGTCGTCACCACTGTTGCAATGGCAACGCCCCCGAGTCGTGGCATACTCACCGGAAGCGTATGTCGCGAGGAAAGCGAAGCTCGCACCCAGTCACGTCTAAGAGCAAAATTGCGAATAGTCCACGTAAGGCCCGCTGAACAGACGATGGAGCCAAGAAAGGAGAGAAGAAGCACGGAAGCCATTTAGTCCCCCTTCTCGAGAGTAAGCAAACAGCGAGAAATGCGAATCCTGAGTTGATTCGGATGCTAGCACATCATGGGTACGGACTCCAGATTACCTATTGGTGTTACTTTCGGAACCATGTGCGTCACGCAGGTCGGCCTCTATGAAGGCAGTCCGGTGCGTTTCACAAGAGTCTAGATCCCGCTCTTTTCGTCGGTTGAAAGCATTAGAGCGTGCATGGGAGGAATTTGGCGGGCCCGTACGTGCTCGTCCGGAAGATACTATCCAGCAGACGACGGCTACGGACGGGAAGGACTCACTGCGGCAGCCCCACCTGAATTTAGGAGCGCCACTCCCGCTGCCGCGCCAGCCCCACCGAGCGCCAGCAACCCCACGGCCGCATAAGGAATGTGTTTGCCGACGGCGGCTATTGCTGTACCGCAAGGTTTGGTGGCTCCCTGAAAACTCTGACCTTTGTCGAGGACTCGCCCATCCGGCAAAGTAACGCTACCTTCTCTCACGCTGACGGTCACGTCACAGCCGACGCTACGCACTTCAAACTTCGTCAAAGCGCTCAAATTCGTCGGGCTGATTTTCATTTTATCCAGTTGAGCGGACATTCCGCTGCGGCTCGTAATCAAAATCGCACCGGATTTCAATTGAATGGAGTCGTGAGCGTAGGATGCAAGAGTATCAGCGGCAATTAAAACGTCAGACCCAGATGAGGTGATCTGGGCGGCCGACTCCAGGCCAGTGCTAATCGCTTCGCTTCCGAGCAGAGCCGACGAATTCTTTACGAGGTCACCGTTGATGGTCACCATGCCATGGGGCGTAAGAATTGCTCCCCCCGCAGGAGAATTCTGAGCTGACAACATAGAAACTGGAAGCAGAAGCGCCATAATGTAGCACATCACCGCGCGAGGGTTACAGGTAGCCATGACGGAACACGCCTCCAGTGTCTGATTTTGAGCCAGAGTAGCTGATCGAGTCAATCACTTTTAAGGGAGACGCGCTGTTCTTTCCTATCATGATTAGTATGTGCAACAAACCATGCAGCCCTTAGCGATGCCGCGACAACTGGCACGCCGCCCCCGGAACCAATCCAAGAATCATTGAGGGCACACTGATTCTCGGCCTTATCTCACCTGCGCGTCCCAAATCGAACCTACGGATATCCTCCCGAGCTCGGGAGATAATGCATCCCTCCTCAAGAATCTCACATCTGCTGTCGATGATTCAGGTGAGCCGAGGTTCGTGGCGGAGGCATCATGAAGTGCTTATACGCTGTCTTAGTCTTGTGCTGTGCAGTGCATTTGAGAGCCCAATCAATGACTCCTATAACGCGAGTTGGCTTTCCAGAGCTGGTTTCCGCGTCGAACGCAGACCTGATTGTAGCTCCCGCTCCAAGAACAAATTTTATAGGCGATGGGAGAGCCATACCCCAGGGGAAGCCGCCCACGTTTGACCGTTCTTTCGCAATTCTTGCGATGGTATCAGCGGCTACCATGGTGGCCGACATCGAGCTAACGGCCAATTGCGTGAGGACTGTCGTGAATTGCCGTGAGTTAAACCCACTCCTGGGTTCAGATCCTAGCCGAGCGAGACTGTATGGGGTAAACGTCCCCATCTATATGAGTGGGGTGGTGCTAAGCAGAATGCTTAAGCGCAAGTTTCCTGAGCGCAAGATGTGGATGATGCCACTTCTTTCCCTGACCGGGACGCACGCATCTGGCGTTGCAAGCAATATGTGGACTCGCCGATGACTGGCGCGAATTAGACGGTCCCTTGGAGGTCATTGCGCCGATTCACGCAGATACTCGGGCTCCGTGTTCTGGTCAAGTCTTATAGTGAAAATGCCTGAGCGCCTCCGGTTCTTCCAGCGGACGCACAGACGCATGCACCACCCAGAATGCCGCACCATCCATGCAACCAAACGTAAGGAAAGCGACATACCAGGCTGAAGCTGAATCTCCTTGCCATCACGAGTGAGACCCACCACCCGGCCCAGGAGCTCTGCGCTTACGGGAGGATCTGTGAAGGGAAGGGAATCGCCCCGCGTGATCAGTTCGGATCCGCGATTACAAACTACGCGATGGGTAACCAAGAGAGAGTTGCGGGAGAAGAGTACGACTTCTCCGGCATTAACCTCTGCAATCTCCACCGGACGTATTTTGAGAATGTCCCCTGGCCACAGGGAGGGAATCATACTGCTCCCCAGCGCCCGGAATTGCAACGTCCCCTGGCCGCGAAGAAGTTCCGCAGCCATGTCGCAGTGCAACTCATCGCGAGAGGACATCATTGTTTCATTCATTTTTAGAGGCACTCACTATCCCTGTGAAGCGCGCAACACAGGCAGAATTCTGATAGTATTGCGGCGATGTCATCCTAGAATCCAACAGTTGTCGGGTCGGGTCAATCCAGAAACTCACATTCCGGTTATCTAAAGTAATCGCGAATCAGTTACGCAACGTGAAATTGTTGTAGAAGGCTGCTACCAATGCAACCAGTTTCCGGCTATAAAAGTCACGAAGTGGCTATTGAAATTGGTGGTCTCCCGATCGCCTTACGGACGGACGATCCCGACTTCATGAAGCTTCTGAAGGACCGCTACGTCGATTACGTCAAGACAGGGCTTCAGTCCGAGTTTGCGTTCGACGTTGACTTGGTTGCTCCAGGCTTATTGGATCCAGACGCCGAAGTGAGAGTTTGGAGGCAGGGCGGTGAATGGCTGCTGGAGCGAGGCGATTTCCGGGCTGAATGGAACCCGGAGCGACGGCAAGGCCGTATCCGCCAGATGGCGAATCCGTACTCCATCGACGCGGTTTTGCGAATCCTGCATACACTCCTTTTGGCGCGTCAGGGAGGCTTCCTTCTGCATGCCTCCAGCGGCGTGCGCAACGGCAAGGCGTTTCTCTTCGCTGGTCTATCGGAGGCAGGGAAAACTACGATGGCCCGACTGGCTCCTTCTGATGTAGCGATGCTTACGGATGAAGCTTCCTACGTGCGCAAGGTTGGAGCCCAATATCTTGCTTTCGGGACACCGTTCGCCGGAGAGCTCGGGGAGCCCGGCAAGAACATTTCCGCCCCGATCGCTGCCTTGTACCTGCTGGCGAAATCCGAGGAAAATCAGGTAAGTCCTGTTGTTCCGGCAGAAGCCGTCCGGCGCCTTATGAGAAATATCCTCTTCTTTGCGCACGATCCGGAACTCGTGAACCTCGTGTTTCAGTCTGCCTGTGCCTTTGTTGAGGCGGTGCCGGTTTTTCAGCTTTCGTTTTTCCCCGACCACCGGGTTTGGGAATTGATTGGATGAGATATGTCGTTTGCCGATAAGTACATTGCGAGGAGCTCCGCTATCGCATCCCGCATTCTAGGCGATGAAATGATTATCATGTCCGCCGTGGACTCCACACTGTTCAGCGTCAACTCGACCGGCACGATCATTTGGGAAGCTGCCGACGGCAATACGCCTTTGTCCCGCATCATCGAGGAAAAGTTGTGCACGGAATTTGATATCAGCGTTGAGCAGGCTTATGTAGACGCGGAGCAGTTCGTCAACGCACTAGCGGAACATGGCATTCTTGTCGTCTCAGACCAACCCATCGCAGCAGAACAATAGGTCCTGACAGGTACTGGAATCCAGAGTTGCTTGCAAACCTTGGCCAGTCCAACGTTCGGCATTCCATACCCTATCGCGCGTGGCTTTTCACGCTATGCGAATGCTGAGGCTTCGTTCGTTTCATTGGGGGCTCCGTGTGGCATAGAAGTGGATTGTGGGTGTAATGATGAGCGAGAGCACCATTGAGATCATGACTCCTCCGATCACCGAAATGGCGAGCGGTTGAAGCATTTGCGAACCGGCTCCCAGGGCGAGTGATAATGGCAGCATGCCGGCGATCGCCGCAAGCGCAGTCATCACAATGGGACGGAGGCGACGACGACCGGCCTGAATGATCGCGACTTCCGGATCCATACCCATCGCCCGGAACTTCTGGTCAGAATCGAGCAGCAAGATGCCGTTCTTGGCGACAATGCCGACAACCATGATCAGTCCCATGAAGGAGGCAATGTTAAAAGTTGTGCGCGTGACCAGCAGCGCGAAGAATACACCCGAGGTGGAGAGAAGCGCGGATGCCAGGATCGCGGCCGGTGCGGCAAAAGATCGGAACTCGAAGAGCAGCACGATAAAGACGAGGATGATGGCCAACATCAGGACCAGCATCAGGTCGCGAAAGGAGCTCTGCTGCTGCTCGTAGGTGCCGCCGTATTCCACGCGGATTGCCGGAGGCAGATGCAGGTTCAGCACCGCTTTCTGCACGTCCCGAACTCCACCGCCGAGATCGCGGCCCTCAAGTCGCGCCGTGACTGCGACATTCCGCTGCAGGTTCTCGCGGCGAACCTCGGTCTGCCCAGGAATTTCGGTAACTGAGGCCACTCCGCCCAGGGTGGTCGTTCTTCCAGTCGAGCTGTTTATGACAGTGCCGCTCATCGCCGCGAGCGAGCTGCGGTTTTGCTCGGGGTAACGAACGCGGATGGTGTAAGCACGGTCATTTGCGACGAGAGGTGTTAGGGCTGGTTCGCCTTCGAGAAGCGCAACCGCATCCGTCGCAATCTCCTCAGGCGTGAAGCCTGCGCGGGCCGCAAGCGCTGTGTTTACCTGAAAAGTAGTTGCAGGCCCGCTGGTGGTGTTTTCGATCCCGTCTCGGATGTCCACGACACCGCTGACCTTCTTGATTGCGTCGGCAACTTTTGGAGCCCACTGCCGCAACAGGTCCGCGTCGTGCGAGAAAAGCTTGATCTCAATTGGCTCAGGCGCACCGGTAAGATCGCCGATCATGTCCTGAAGTGTCTGGACAAACTCGACCTCAATCGCAGGCTCTTTCTGTGCGAATTGCGCGCGAGCGTCAGCGATGATCTCGTCCACGCCGCGGCTGCGCTTGTCCTTGAGTTTGACCGATATGTCGCCAGTGTTCGCTTCCGTAACGGCAGCGAGCCCGAGTTGCATTCCCGTGCGGCGCGCGGTACTTTCCACCTCCGGCATGGAGCGCAGGATCTGCCCCATATGGGAGACAACCCGGTTGGTCTCGGCGAGAGAACTGCCTGGCGGCATGACGTAGTCCACGACGAACCCGCCCTCGTCCATCTTCGGCAGCATATCTGTGCCAATGAACCTGTACGAAAGGAACGACAGCAGGATAAGCAGGACGCTGCCGGCAACCATCCACCGTGGATGGCTTATGGTTGCTCGCAGACTCCGTTCGTAAAACTGGACGATATGTCCAAACCAACCCTTGAGTTGTTTTTCTTCGGCCGCCAGCAATCGCTCGCGAAGATCCCTGGAGTCCTCAGGCTCGTTGCCGATGCGCTCGGCGATAAAGAAACGACTGAGCGTAGGCGTCCAGGTGAGCGCGAGGGCCAGGGACGTAAATAGAGAAACGGCAACCGTGATTGCGAGCGCGCGGAAAAACGTACCGGTTACTCCCGCGATCGCAATGAGCGGAATGAATACGACAACCGGAGTGATTGTTGATCCGATAAGCGGAACGGTGATCTCACGCAGCGCGCTCGTGATGGCTTCCGCACGCCTCTGCCCGGCATCGCGGTGCAGCACGATGTTCTCGACGACAACAATTGCATCGTCGATTACAAGACCAACCGCAGCGGCCAGTCCTCCGAGGGTCATGAGGTTGAAGCTCTGACCTATGAGCTTCAACATGATCACCGTGACGAGCACCGTCACGGGAATCACCAACGCGGCGACAATCGAGGTTCCCCAATCGCGGAGGAACAGGATCATGATGATCGATGCAAGGATGATGCCAATCAGGATGGCGTCGCGGAGACTCTTGATCGATTCGCCCACAATTACGGACTGGTCATAAAACGGATCGAGCTTTACTCCGGCGGGCAGCGTTTTGCGAATCTCACTAACCGTCCGATGCACCTCGTCGGCCACCTGAATGGTGTTGCTATCCGGTTGCCGGTTGATGTTCAGCAGCACGGCTGATTTTCCGTTCGCAGTGACAATGGTGTACACAGGCTTGACTCCCGGCACGACCCGCGCCACATCCGAAATGCGGATCGGGACGCCTGCAGGCGTCGTCTTGACGACGGCTTTGCCGAGTTCTTGGGCATCCTGCACCTGTCCGCTGACGAGTCCGAGTACCAGTTGATGATTGCGCTCGTAGAGTCCGGACGAGTCGATAAGGTTGGTGCGCCGCACCGAGTCAAGCAGGTCTGTAACGGTTACGCTTGCTGCGAGAAGTTCGGCGGGATCTGGAACGATGTGAAACTCAGGCTCCTCTCCCCCCTGCACCACGACACTGGAAACGCCATCCAGACGATTCAGCCGTGGCTTGAGTTCGTACGTCGCAAGCTCCCAGAGCTTCGTCTGCGGCATCGAGTCCGATGTCAGGCTGTAGCCGAGAATCGGAAAGGACGCGAATGTCAGCCGGTTGCTCGTGAGCTTCGCCGTCGATGGCAGCGTAGGCTGCACGCGCGCCAATGCGGCATCAACGTACTGAAGCGTCTGGAACATATCCACGTTCCAGTTAAAGAAGAGATTCACTTCGGCTGATCCGCGACTGGTAATCGAGCGCACGTTGTGCAGTCCGGGGACACTATTCACGGCCTCTTCAATAGGACGCGTGACGGTGACTTGCATCTGCTCGATCGGCATCACACCGTTATCCACGCCGATGATGATGCGCGGGAAGTCTGTTCGAGGAAAGACGGAGACCGGCACTGAGAACGACAGGTACGCACCGAGAAACGCCAGCATGAGGATGACGAAAATCACTGGCTTGGCGTTGCGAATGAACCAGTCTGCGCCTGCTTCGTCGCTGGAGCGCATGCGCTGGCGCAACCCTTCGAGAATTCCTTCGAATCGCGCCATCAGTCTTTCTTCTCTCCGGGCTTCGGGCCCTTTTCCGGAGCAGGGCTGGAAGCCGCCAGGTGAACCTTGGCGCCGTCCGGAAGCCCATACGCTCCTGTGGACACGACCGTCTCGCCCGGCTTGATGCCTTCCGTGATCTGGATCTCCTTTCCCGAACGCACTCCGACCTTGACCTCGGTCTGGCGGGCCACATTATCTTTGCCCACTACCATCACCGTGGTCTTCCCGTCGGAGGTGAGGATCGCCTCAGCTGGGACCGCGGTCACTCCGGGGAATCTTGCGACTGTGATCGAAAGATGTGCGCTGGCGCCGGGACGCAAGTGGCCCTCAGGGTTCGCAGCCTCCACCCACACCTCCACGGTAGTACTGTTCGGGTCGGTCGCGGGACTCACCACGGTAACTTTGCCCGCAGTCAACGTGTCAGCCCCGGGCCCTGTGATTTCAGCAACGTCGCCGACCTTGAGAAGCGCGGCCTGCTCCTGCGCCAAGTGCGCCTTGGCGATAACCTTCGAGCTATCGACGATCACAATGAGCGGCGCGCCGGCAGGGGCTGTCTCCCCGGGGTAAAGCGGGCGCTCGGCCACGACGCCATCAATCGGGCTGTGAATCTCCGTGTAGCTCAACTGCGCGCTTGCGCCGAGGTATTTGCCACGCGCCGCCATTAATTGGGCGTTCGCACTCTTGAGTTGATCGCGCTTGCCAACCGACTGAAGTGCTTCAAGGTGCTGCTGCGCGACGAGGTATTGGTTTCGCGCCTGCGTCAGCGCCACACCGGATTGGTCAAGCTCCTTTCGGGGCAGCGCTCCCTGCTTGAAGAGTTCCTCTCGGCTGGAGTAGAGCTTCTGCTCCGCGTCGAGCATCTGTTTGGCTGCAGCGGCGTCGAGGTCGGCCTTTTTCCACTCCTCTGGCAGTGTGGCGCGCGTAGCATTGGAAAAAGCTGCTTGCGCCTGCTCAAGCCCGCCCTTGTTCTCCATGGCTGCGGCAGATAAGTCGCTGTTCTCCAGCAGGGCCAGCAGTTGCCCCTTCCGGACACGGCTTCCACGGTTCACGTAGAAGCGCCTGACGGGAGCGGCGACCTTCGGCGTGATCGCTGCCTGATCGATGGGGAACAGGATTGCATCCGTCTCCACGGTTTGCACCAGGTCGGTTTTTTCCGCCACTGCAGTCTGTACGGCGACGACGGGCGCATCATCGGTCGAAACTTTTTTGCAAGCAATTAAGGATGCAAAGCAGAGTCCGATACCGACACATAAAACTGCTGTTCGACTCGGCGGGATGATTGCGATCGATGTCATGTTCTGGGTGCTCCCCCGCCTCACAAAGTTCCAGTGAGCGTCTGTAGATTTGCCAATGCGACTCTGTAACGAAGGCTTCCATCGGCTTGGGCATTCCGCGCCGTAATCAAAGTGTTCTGCGCGTCCACGGCTTCAAGAACGCTGGACTCTCCCGCCTGATAACGCAGATTGATCAACCGGAGGCTTTCGGTCGCAATGTCAACGGATTGCCGAAGCGTTGCAAGCTCCGAGAGTGCAGCTTCAGCCTCGTTGTACATGGACTGAATATTTGCCAACACCTGTCTCTGAGCTGTCGAGAGTTCAAGCGTTGCCTGGCGTTCGCGGACCAACGACTGGCGCACCTTGCTTTGCGTGGCTCCCCAGTTGAATACAGGGATGTCCAGAGTCGCTATTGCCGCATATCCGAGGTTCTGCACTCCATCGGTACGAACCGCGAATCGAAGTGCGTCAATTCCATAAAAATAGTCCATTGCCAGTGCCGGAAGATGACCAGCACGGGCAGAGAGAACATCCTCGTGGCTGGCGCGCACGGCAGCAAGGGCCGCTTTCAGATCGGGGTTCTTGTCTGCCGCTGCTTGCTGAACCTGTGTCAACTCGGGAAGCGCCGGTGTAACGTCCAGATCGTCCGCCACCGAAAAGTCGGCATTGAAGGTGGGAAAGATCAACACTGCCAGCTCAATCCGCGACTTCAGCAGCTCAAGCTCAGACTCCCGCAGTTCACGCGTTCTCTCGTTCCCCTGAATTTCTGCCTTGAGCACGTCGGAGTGCGCAACCTCGCCGCCTGCTTCAAGCTTCTGGCTGAGTTCAAGAAAGCGCTGGGCTTCGGTTGCCGCAGCCACGGCGTTTGCGTGCTTGTGCTGCCGAGCGAGAACAGCGTAGTAGTCCTGCACGACGACCGCGACGAGACCGCGAGCCGCGACGTCAGCGCGGGCTCGTGCCAGAGCTTCATTTGCGCCAGCCTTGCGGTAATCCGCAAACTGTTGAAGGCTGAACACCTGATGTGCGGTGCCTTGGCTCACGTACTCGTGGACTCCGTTGTTGGCGATGAATCTGCCGGAAGGCGTTCCGTTGCCCTGGGTATAGAAAAATTGGTTGTTGTAACTGATACCGGGAAGAAGCGCCGCGCGCGCCTGTACGCGGTCTTCTTTGGCCACGGCGGCATCGGCCTGCGCGGCATACAATTGCGCACTGTTGGCCTTCGCAAGGCGCAAGGCATCGTCCAGCGTGAGTTGGCTCGACAATGCTGCAACACCTGCAGAGGGCGCCGGGGCCTGGGCCCAGAGCCCATGCGCGATGACAGATAACGCTAGAAATGCCCACACAGATCGCATACGATTCATGTCTCTCAACTGCAACTTCGACCACGCGAGAACACGATTATGACTGACATACATGAAGATTTCCTGAAAGCCATGGGCAAAGGTCGCGCGTCTGGAGCTAGCAACACACAACTTGTTAAGCTCGTTTTAAGATTGCCAAGTTAGAATTTCAATCGAACCATGCGGATCCTTGTGGTGGAAGACGAACGCGAGATGTCATTGCTCCTCAAGAACGGTTTACTGGAGGAGCGTCACTCCGTGGATGTTGCCTACGACGGCGAAACAGGACTGGATTTGGCCCAAGGCTCGGAGTTCGATGCGATTGTGCTGGACGTGATGCTTCCCCGCATGGATGGCTTCGAGGTTGCGCGGCGGTTGCGAACAGCCGGGAATTACACTCCCATCCTGATGCTCACTGCGCGAGATGCAGTGCCTGACATTGCTCGCGGCCTTGACCTCGGCGTTGATGACTACCTAACCAAGCCTTTCTCGTTTGTGGAGTTGCTGGCACGCATTCGGGCGGTCGCGCGACGCGGAAACGCCCCGCGCCCGCTCACAGTGCAAGTTCGAGATCTTGTCCTCGATCCCGCCACAAGGCAGGTGACGCGCAGCGGCATGGAGATACACCTCACCCTCACCGAGTTTCGCTTGCTTGAGTTTCTGATGCGGCGCGCGGGCCGCGTAGTATCAAGAGAAGCCATTGTGGATGCGGTGTGGGGAACGCTCGACGAGGTGGGAGACAATACCCTCGATGTGTTCATCTCCCTACTGCGAAATAAGATCGATAAGGGTGCCGAGCCCAAGCTGATTCAAACCATCCGCGGTGTTGGGTACTGCGTGCGTGATCATCGATGAAGACCAGGTCCATTCCGATTGGAGTGAGGTTGACGGCGTGGTACTTCGTCTTCATGGCCGTTGGGATGCTTGCACTTGGTTGGCTTGCCCTGGCGGAGATGAAGCGAAGCATTCGATCAACCGTGGATGAGCAACTCGCGGATCGAATGAAGGGCGTGCAGGAACTTATCATTCAAAATGCCACGGCTCGGTCCGGCTATGCTTTAGGCGGCGACCTTACTGGACACTCGCAGTTGGAAACTGAGGAGACCTTGCTCCAGGTCAGGGACGAAAGCGGTAACTGGATCTTTCAGTCGCCTTGGCTTAGGTACCATCCTTTGCCGGACTCATTAGAACCAGCCGCAGATGGGCCTTTTGCCGATGTTAAAGTTGCGAAATCACCGTTGCGGGTGATGACCGCCACGATTGCCGCGGGTGGCCACACTTACAGAGTGCAAGCCGCAGTAGAGATGGACGACTTCTATGCCGCGGTTAGCCGTTTCAGGCATGTTCTTCTGATCCTTGTTCCCGTGTTGCTGGGGGTTGCATCTGCCGCTGGGCATTGGATGAGCAGAAGAGCTCTGGCACCGGTCGACCGTGTCACTAAGGCCGCGCAGGACATCAACTATCACAATCTGTCGGCGCGGGTTGTCGTCCCAAGTTCCGGTGATGAGTTGAACCGGCTTGCCGAGACCTTCAATGCCATGCTCGAGCGTATTGAGACGTCCATTAAACGGACCACACGATTTACCGCCGACGCGTCACATGAACTCCGAACCCCAATTGCAATCATGCGAACACGAACTGAGTTGGCGCTGCGCCGCCCCCGTACTGAAGCGGAATATCGCGACACGCTGGGGAAATTGCACGAAGAACTCGTCAGAACCTCGGAACTGGTTGAAAGACTTATGTTGCTGGCGCGTACTGATTCCGGCATCGACCTGCTCCATCGCCATCGAGTTGACCTGACCTGTACAGCCCGCGAAGCGTTAAAGAATATCGAGCCGCTGATAGAAGAGCGGAAGCTCACCATGCAAGTTGACATCGCCGAGCGAGCTCTCTGGAGCGAGGGTGACCCGCAGCTTCTGCGCCAGCTCTTTGTGATTCTTCTCGACAACGCCGTAAAGTACACACCCGCTCCAGGCAAGGTCAGTGTCTCTCTGAGTACGACGGATGATCATGCCGTCTTTGCTGTGTTCGACACCGGAATCGGGATAGAAGCGTCGGACCTGAAGAATGTCTTCGATCGTTTCTACCGCGCGGACGAAGCCCGCTCTCGCGAATTGGGTGGCGCTGGTCTGGGCCTGGCAATTGGGCTCTGGATAGCCGAAGCTCACGGAGGAAGCATCGCAGCCAAGAGCACTCCAGGGGCCGGATCAGAATTTCGTGTGTTGCTGCCCCTTTTGAAAACAGAAAATCAAAGCGCCGGAGCGGCCAGCCCGAACGCGAAACCAGTTTGCCGAACATAGGAACTGTTTTGCTCGAAGGTGTGCGTGGTGAACAAACGTCGGCTTAAACCATTCGAAAAAACCTGGCTTAGAGGTTACAATGCCCGAACCTCCAACTTCACCAAAGGAAGCCATTATGAAAACACTCGCGAAGC
>VFSW01003093.1_pt1 | contig 24950 bp, 26 predicted proteins | sample 5358111 | NCBI WGS metagenome assembly VFSW01 (sample SAMN11554181, study PRJNA540505) | mine drainage metagenome | isolation source: sediment from site ElyBrook_90M | place: USA: Ely Copper Mine, Vershire, VT | collected 2017
CGCCGCGCGGCCGCGACGCGGATCCGCGCCTCGAGGGCCGGGTAGTCGACGGACGCCCGGAAGGCGGCGCGCGCGGCCGCGCGCGCGGCGTCGACCTCGAGGACGACGTCGAAGAGGATCGGCTGGCGCCGCGCGCGCTCGGCGGCCGGCACGCCGACCTTGCAGCGGCACGAGACGCCCGTCAGACGAAGCCGATCCGCGCTCATCGGGAACAGTGTACCAAGCCCGGAAGCCGCCCGTCACCCGCCCCGGGCGCTCCGGCCGAAATTGATATAATGCCGCCATGGCCCAATCCAAGAAAATCGTCATCATCGGCTCCGGCTCGGCCGCCTACACCGCCGCGATCTACGCGGCCCGCGCCAACCTCGATCCCTTGGTCTTCGGCGGAGTCGCCATGGGCGGCCAGCTGATGATCACCTCGGACGTCGAGAATTTCCCGGGCTTTCCGGAGCCCGTCACGGGCCCTGATCTGATGGAGCGCATGCAGAAGCAGGTGACCCGCCTCGGCGTCACCATCGTCAACGAGTACGTCACGAAAGTGGACCTCTCCCGGCGCCCGTTCTACGTCGAGACGAGCGAGGGCACCGCGGCCTCCGCGCAGGCCCTGATCATCGCGACCGGCGCCAACGCCAAGTGGCTGGGCATCCCTTCGGAGAAGGCCTTGATGGGCCACGGCGTGTCGGCCTGCGCCACCTGCGACGGCTTCTTCTTCAAAGGAAAGGAAGTGCTCGTGGTCGGCGGCGGCGACACGGCGATGGAGGAGGCGAACTTCCTCACCAAGTTCGCGTCGAAAGTCACCGTCGTGCACCGCCGCGACGAGCTGCGCGCGTCCAAGATCATGGCTGAGCGCGCGAAGAAGAACCCGAAGATCTCCTTCATCTGGGATTCGGCGATCGAGGAGGTCACGGGCAACGGCCACGTCGACGGCGCCAAGCTCAAGAACCTCAAGACCGGCGCGGTCACTCCGGTCAAGTGCGACGGCATCTTCGTCGCCATCGGCCACCAGCCGACGACCGGCTTCCTGGCCGGCCAGCTCAAGACCAACGAGTCCGGCTACATCGTCGCCGACGACCGCACGCGGACCTCCGTCGAGGGCGTGTTCGCGGCCGGCGACGTGATGGACGACCGCTACCGCCAGGCGATCACCGCCGCGGGCAACGGCTGCAAGGCCGCGCTCGAGGCCGAGCGCTGGCTCGCCGACCAGGGCACGCACTGAGCATGGCCCCGGCCTCGGAACGCCGCGTCCTTCCGCCCTGGCTGAAGGTCTCGCTGCCGACCGGGCCGGCCGTGAACCGTTTGAAAGAAGCTTCGCGCTCTCGCGGTTTATCCACAGTCTGCGAGGAAGCCCGCTGCCCCAACCTGGCCGAATGTTGGGGCGGGGGAACGGCGACTTTCATGGTGATGGGGGACATCTGCACTCGCGGCTGCCGTTTCTGTTCCGTGGGCACGGCCGTCAAACCGCCGCTCCCCGATCCCGAAGAGCCCTCCAAACTCGCGCTGACTTTGAAAGAAATGGCGGTCGAGTACGCCGTGCTCACGACGGTTTGCCGCGACGATCTGCCCGACCAAGGCGCGGGGCACCTGGCGTCGTGCCTCCGGGAGATTAAAAACATCTGCCCGAGCATGAAGCTGGAAATGCTCCTTCAAGACTTCCGCGGCGATATGACTTTGTTGGATGTCGTGCTCGACGCGAATCCCGACGTCGTCGCGCACAACGTCGAGTGCGTGGAGAGGTTGACCTCATCGGTGCGCGACGCCAAAGCGGGTTATCGCCAGTCTCTGGACGTGCTCGAGCATGCAAAGTCCTACCGCATGAAAACGCCGACCAAGACCTCTCTCATGTTGGGCCTCGGCGAAACCGAAGCTGAATTGATCCAGACTTTCAAAGATATCCGCTCGGTCGGGGTCGATATCTTGACGTTGGGTCAGTACCTGCGCCCAACGGGCTCCCGCCACCACCTGATGGTCGACCGCTTCGTGCCCCCCGAGGAGTTCGACCGCTTCGCGGCCCTCGCCCGCGATCTCGGGTTTCTTTATGTCGCCTCCGGCCCGTTCGTGCGCTCGTCCTATCGCGCCGCCGAACTGTTCCTGAAGGGCCATCTGGAGAAGAAGCTTGCCGCTTAAGACGATCGCGACGATGGACGTGAAGCGCCTGGAGATTCTTTCTCCCGACGGCGCCGTCGATCAAGCCTTGATGCCCAAGATCAAGGATGATCTTCTCTTGAAGATGTATCGCCTGATGTTCCAGATTCGAGCTTTCGACGAGCGCGCGATCCTGCTCCAGCGCTCCGGCCGCCTCGGCACCTATCCGATGATCACCGGCCAGGAGGCGACGCAATGCGTTCCGCCGCTGGCGCTGAAGGCCTCCGACTGGGTCGTGCCCACCTACCGGGGCGGCGGCGTGTACTTCGCGCGCGGCATGCAGATGCGCTACGCGCTCCTCTACTGGGCGGGCGACGACCGCGGCACGCATTTCCCGGACGGCAGCGCCGACATGATGTTCTCGATCCCCGTCGGCACCCACCTGACGCAGGTCATGGGCCTGGCGTGGGGTCAGAAGCTCAAGAAGAAAGGCGGCGTCGCGGTCGCCTACTGCGGCGACGGCACCTCGTCGAAGGGCGACCTGCACGAGGCGCTGACGTTCGCCGGCCAGTTCAAGCTCCCGGCGATCTACATCATCGAGAACAACGGCTGGGCGATCTCGGTGCCGCGCTCGCGGCAGTCGGCGAGCCAAACGCTCGCCCAGAAAGCGTGGGGCTACGGGGTCGCGGGGATTCAGGTCGACGGCAACGACGCGCTGGCCGTCTATTCCGCGACGGCCGACGCGGTCGCGCGCGCGCGAAAAGGGGAAGGTCCGACGCTGATCGAATGCGAGACCTACCGCATGAGCCATCACACGACGGCGGACGACGCGACGCGGTATCGCTCCGACAAGGAAGTCGAAGCCTGGAAGAAGAAAGACCCGATCTCGCGGATGAAGAAGTTCCTGACGGCCCGGAAGCTCTGGAACGAGAAGAAGGAAAAAGACTTAACGAACGAAACGAAAATTTGGATCGACGGGGAAGTGAAGGCTTACGAGGAATTCCCCGCGCCGAACCCGCTGGACATGTTCGCGAACAACTACGAGCGCGCGACCTGGCCCCTGATCGAGCAGAGAGGGCAGCTCGAAGAGCTGCTGAAGTTCAAGGGCGGCGCGAAAATATTGACGGAACTGCCTCCGACGGAAGGGAGGTTCCCGTGAAGACGAAGAACGCGCCCCCGGCCAAGACCCGAACGATGAACCTCGTGACGGCCGTGAACGAAGCTCTCGACATCGCGATGGGAGCCGACGAACGCGTGATGATCCTGGGGGAGGACGTGGGACGGAACGGCGGAGTGTTCCGCGCGACCGACGGGCTCTGGAAAAAATACGGGGATGAGCGGGTCGTCGATACCCCGCTGGCCGAGATCGGGATTATGGGCGGCGCGATAGGATTGGCCGTCAACGGGATGAAGCCGATCGCCGAGATCCAGTTCGACGGCTTTCTGCCCAGCGTGTTCGACCAGGTCGTCTGCCATCTCGGCCGCATCCGCAGCCGCTCGCGCGGCAAGCTCTCGGTGCCGCTGATCCTGCGCGCGCCGCACGGCGGCCTGATCCACGCGCCCGAGCACCACTCGGAAAGTCCCGAGGCGTACTTCTGCCATACCCCCGGCATCAAGGTCGTGATCCCTTCCACGCCCCGCGACGCCAAGGGCCTCCTGCTCGCCGCCGTGGAATCTCCAGATCCCGTCGTTTTCTTCGAACCGAAGCTTCTCTACCGTTCCGCCACCGGCGAAGTGCCCGCGGGCCATTACACCGTTCCCATCGGCAAGGCCCGGATCGCTCAGGAAGGCGTCGACTTGACGATCCTCACGTGGGGCGCGATGACCGTCACGTGCCAAAAGGCCGCGGCGAAGCTCGCCGAAGAGGACGGGGCTTCCATCGAGATCGTCGATCTTCGAACCTTATCGCCGTTGGACCTCGAAACGATCCTCGCCTCGGTCGTCAAGACCGGACGATGCGTGATCGCTCACGAGGCTCCCAACACCGGCTCGTGGGCCGCCGAGCTGTCGGCTCTGATCGCCGAGCGCGCGTTCCTGAAGCTTCTCGCTCCTGTCGAGCGCGTCGGCGGCTGGGACATCCGCATGCCTTTGTTCCGTCTCGAGCAGTACTACATCCCGGACGCGGACCGCGTCGTCCTGGCCGCCCGCAAAACGCTACACTTCTAACGAGAGATATCGATCATGAACTTCGAATTCAAGCTGCCCGACATCGGCGAAGGACTCGTCGAGGGCGAGATCGTCAAGTGGTTCGTGAAGACGGGGGACACGGTGGCCGAGCACCAGCCACTGGCCTCGGTCCTGACCGACAAGGCCGAGGTCGAGATCCCCAGCCCGAAGGCCGGCAGGATCGTCCAGCTGTTCGGCAAGCCCGGCGAGAAGGTGAAGGTCCACGCCCCGCTCGCGATCCTGGAGGTCGCCGGCGGCGGAGCCGCCTCCGTCCCCGCCGCGGCCGAGCCCGCCGCCGCGATGAAGTCGAACGGCCAGGCCGGCAAGGCCGAGAAGCCCTCTCCCTCCGCCAAGGCCGCCGCCGCGGCCCCCCCGGCCCCCGCGGCCGCTGCCGGAAGCTTCCTCTTCAACCTTCCCGATCTCGGCGAAGGCCTTGTCGAAGGCGAGCTCGTGAAGTGGCACGTGAAGGTCGGAGACTCCGTGGCCGAGCATCAGCCGATCGCGGCCGTGCTGACCGACAAGGCCGAGGTCGAGGTCCCGAGCCCCAGGTCCGGCAAAATCCTCGCGCTGCACGGCAAGCCCGGCCAGAAGGTGAAGGTCCACTCTCCGCTCGCGACCTTCTCCGTCGCCGGCGGCGCCTCCGCCCCGTCGCGCGCCGACGCGCCCGCGCCGCAAGCCTCCGCTCCCCAGGCCGCCGCCGCGGCGTCAGCGCCCGCTCGTCCCGCGCCGAGGCAAACCGACGTCTCCGCGACGCCGATGGTTCGGCAGTTGGCGAAGTCGCTCGGCATCGACATCGCGCTGATCGCGGGCACCGGTCCCGAAGGACGAGTGCTCGAGGCCGACGTGAAGAACTTCAAGGGCGGCGCCGTCTTCGGCGCGCCCGCCAACGCGACGCCCGCCGTGCGCGCGCTCGCCGCGTCGTACTCCGTCGATCTCGCGACGCTCAAGGGCACGGGCCCCGGCGGCCGCGTCACCGAGCTCGACGTGCGCGCCGCCGCGCCGAAAGCCGCCCCGCGCGCCGCCGCCGCGCGGCCGGAGGCCGGTCCGCTGTCCTTCACGCCGGCGGCCGCCGCCTCGTCGGGAGAGGAGAAGATCCCGTTCGTCGGCGTCCGCCGCAAGATCGCGGAGAAGATGGCGCAGTCCAAGCGCACGGTCGCCGACGTGACGCACGTCGACGAGTGCGACATGACCGCCCTGCTCGCCCTGCGCGACGAGCTCAAGCCCGAGGCGGCCAAGCGCGGCGTGAAGCTCACGTTCCTCTCGTTCATCATCAAGGCGCTGACCAAGACGCTCGCCGAGTTCCCCGGCTTCAACTCCTCGCTCGACGAGGCCGCCGGAGAGATCGTGCTCAAGCGCTACTACAACATCGGCATCGCCGTCGCGGCCCCGCAGGGTCTCGTGGTCCCGAACATCAAGGGCGCCGACGGCAAGGACCTGTTCGGCCTCGCCGCCGAGGTGAGCGCGCTCGCCGAAAAGGTGCGCGCCGGAAAGATCGAGGTCGCCGCCCTGCAGGGGGGGACGTTCACGATCACGAACATCGGCCCGATCGGCGGGCTTTACGCCAATCCGATCGTCAACCATCCCGAGGTCGCCATCCTCGGGCTGATGAAGCTGCAGAAGCGCCCGATGGTCCGCGACGGCGGCATCGCCATCCGCGACATGATGAACCTGTGCCTGTCCTTCGACCACCGCGTGGTGGACGGCGCCGACGCGGCCCATTTCATGAACACCTTGATCCGCCATCTCGAGAATCCCCGCACTCTCGTTTAAAGGAGCAGATATGTCCATCAAGACCGACGTCCTGATCATCGGCGGCGGGCCCGGCGGCTACGTCGCGGCCATCAAGCTCGGCCAGCTCGGCAAGCGCTCGATCGTCGTCGACCGCGACAAGCTCGGCGGCGAGTGCCTGAACTACGGCTGCATCCCGTCGAAGGCGCTGATCGCGGCCGCGGGGACGCGCTACAAGTCGAAGAAGGCCAAGGAGGCCGGCTTCGAGGAAGGCGCGGCGTCCAAGATCGACTGGGACAAGGTCGTCGCCTGGAAGGACCAGATGGTCGGCGGCGTGGTCAAGAACGTCGGCGTCCTGCTCAAGGGCAACAAGAGCGAGTTCCTGCCGGGAACCGCGCGCTTCACCTCGGCGCACACCGCGATCGTCGACAAGGCGGACGGCGGAGCCGAGACGATCGAGTTCGACCAGGCCATCGTCGCGACCGGGTCCTCGTCGAGCGCGATCCCGGGCTTCGCGGTGGACGGCGTCAACGTCCTCTCCTCGAAGGAAATCCTCGACCTCCAGAAGGCGCCCGAGGCCCTCGTCGTCATCGGCGGCGGCGTGATCGGCCTCGAGATCGGCACGATCTTCGCCAAGCTCGGAACCAAGGTCGCGGTCGTCGAGTTCACCGACGCGCTCCTGCCCGTCATCGAGCGCGACATGTCCTCCGTCGTCTCGCGCAATCTCGCCAAGCTCGGCGTGGAGGTCTTCCTCGGCGCGAAGGCCAAGTCCTGGTCCAAGAAGGGCAAGCGCCTGGAGCTCGTCGTCGAGACTCCGGAGGGCGTCAAGAAGCTCCCGTGCGACAAGATCCTGCTCGCCGTCGGCCGCGCGCCGCGCAGCGCGGGGCTCGGGCTCGAGAAGATCGGAGTGGAGCTCGACAAACGGGGCCACATCGTCGTGGACACGGAAATGCTTTCGAGCGTGGACAACGTCTACGCGATCGGCGACGTGATCGGCCAGCCCTACCTCGCGCACAAGGCCAGCCGCGAGGGCATCCTCGCCGCGCAGTCCATCGCGGGCAAGCCGCTGGAGCCGCGCGGCGCGGTGCCGTGGGCCGTCTTCACCGACCCCGAGATCTCGTGGGTGGGCATGACCGACACCGAGGCCAAGGAAGCGGGCCATCATACCGTGGTCGGCAAGTTCCCGTTCGCGGCGTCCGGCCGCGCGCAGGCCGTGCGCGAGACCGAGGGCTTCTGCAAGGTCGTCGCCGACAAGGCCAGCGGACGCATCCTCGGCGCGGGCTTCGTCGGCCCGAACGCGGCGGACCTGATCGGCGAGGCGTGCCTGGCGGTCTCGCTGGGCGCCACGCTCGAGCAGGTCGCGCAGACCATCCACCCGCACCCGACGCTCAACGAGGCGTTCGCCGAGGCGTGCGAGCTGGCGCTCGGCCATCCGATCCACACGCTCCTCATCAAGCGCGAGCCGCCGCGCGTCGCGGCGTAGCGGCCATGCTCGTCCGGGACCTCGGCCTCAAGGACTACGTCGAGGTCTGGAATCTCCAGCGCAAGCTCGTCTTCGAACGCGGCGAGGGGCAGGTCCCGGACACGGTCCTGCTGTGCCAGCACCATCCCGTCTACACCATCGGGCGCTCGAGCAAGCAGGCCGTCCCCAAGAGCCTGCCCTACCCGGTCCACAAGATCGAGCGCGGGGGGGACCTGACCTATCACGGCCCCGGCCAGCTCGTCGGCTACCCCATCCTGAAGCTCTCCGAGCACGGCCTGAAGGCCCGCTCCTACCTGCGCGCGCTGGAGGCCGTGCTGACGGAAGCCATCAAGCCCTTCGGCGTCGAGGCCGAGACCGTCCACGGCTTCACCGGCCTTTGGGTCGGCCGCAAGAAGCTCGCCTCGATCGGCGTCGCCGTGCGCGGCGGGGTGACCTATCACGGCTTCGCGCTCAACATGAACAACGACCTGGCGCCGTTCCGGCGCATCCATCCGTGCCGACTGGAGTCCGACGTGATGACGTCCCTGCACAAGCTCCTCGGCCGCCCCGTCGACGAGCACGCCGTGACCAAGGCGGTCGGTCACGCCCTGCTCCGCTACTTCGGCAAGAGCGCGGCCGGCGGGAGCGCCGGGTGAAGCTCGTAGTCCTCGCCCCGTCCGCGGTTCAGCCGCGCCGCCGGCGGCTCGTCCTCGCCGCGGCGATGCTGCTCTCGCTGACCGGCTGGGTGGGGGGCGTCGTGGTCACGCGCCGCAACCTCGACGCGGCCATGGCGGCCGCCGTGGGCAAGCCCCTCGCGGCCTGGCCGCGGCATCTGGACGCGGCGATGCTCGCGCTCGCCTGCGCGTCCTCGCTGTTCTCGATCCTGTGGGAAGGCGCGGCCTCCCGCTCCGTCGCGCGCGCGACGCTCAGCGGCGTCCTGCCGTTCGCGGGCGGCTGGCTCTACTTCATCGCCGCCGGAGGCGGCGGGGGAGCGGGACGCTTCCTGTGGGGCGTCGCGCGCTACGCGCTGATCGCGCTTTTCATCGCGGGCGGCCAGCGCCTGCTCGGCCTCGCCGCCGAGGGCCTGGGAAAGGCCCCCGGCGCCTGAGCTCATGCCCCTCAAGACCTTCGCCGGCGAGACGTCCTTCCGCGAGAAGACCTTCTTAAAGCTCGACGCCTCGGCCCATGCCTTCGACGGCCTCGAGTTCGACACCTGCGTCTTCAAGGGCTGCTCGTTTTCCGGCGCCGCGCTCAAGCGCTGGCGCCTGACCGACTGCCGCTTCGAGGACTGCGACCTGACGGCCGCGCGCCTGACCGCCTCGCGCCTGCGCGGCGTGGCGTTCAAGAACTGCCGCGCCGGCGGCGTGAACTGGGCCGGAGCCGGCTCGCTCGACGACCTGGCCTTCGAGCACTGCGTGCTCGATCACGGCGTGTTCTCCGGCGCCAAGCTCCCGCGCTTCTCCGCCGTCGACTGCCGCGTCCGCGAGGCCGACTTCGCCGAGGCCGACCTGCGAGCCGCGGTCTTCGCCAAGTGCGACCTGCTGGGCTCCCGATTCTTCGGCGCCGATCTCTCCGGCGCCGACCTGCGCGGCGCCTTCGACTACATGATCGACGCGCGCCAGACGAAGATGAAGAAGACGCGCGTGTCGCTGCCCGAAGCGGTCTCGCTGCTCGCCGGTCTCGACGTGATCCTGGAGAATCAGCCGTGACGCGCGCCGTCCTCGCTGCCGTCCTCATGCTGTCCGCCGCTTCCGCGCGCGCCGCGTTCAGGGTCCCCGGCTACGAACTCGTCTACTGCTTCCCCGTCGAAACGACGCTCAACGAAACCGACCTGAGGCTCGCGCAGGATGTCTGGCCCGAGATGATCGACAAGGCCCGCCGCACGCTCGACGTCAACGAGTTCTACGTGACGCCGTCGACCGGCGGGCCGCTGGAGCCGACGCTGGCGGCCATGGACCGCGCGGCCCGCCGCGGGGTGAAGATCCGCGTGATCCTCGAGAAGAAGATGGCGAAGGCCTCGGCCGACGGCATCGCGCGGCTGCGCCGGATGCCCGGGCTCGAGCTCAAGATCGCGGACTGGTCGGGCCTCACCGGCGCCGGCATCGTCCACGCCAAGTATTTCGTCGCGGACTCGACGCGCGCCTTCGTCGGCAGCCAGAACTTCGACTGGAGATCGCTGAAGCACATCCACGAGATGGGCCTCGCGATCGACGACGAGACCGTGGTCCGGCAGGTGCAGTCCGTCTTCGACCACGACTGGGCCATCGCGGATTCGACGAACGCGGCGGTCGCCGACAACCTGACCCGTCCGATCGCCGACGACGCGCCTCGCGCCTTCCTGGTCGCCAGCCCTTGGGCTTACGATCCGCCGGGCGTGGGGGACTCCGAGTCCGAGCTCGTGCGGCTCATCGGCGCGGCCAAAGAAGAGATCCTCGTCCAAAACCTCGAGTACTTCCCGACCACCTACGGCAAGCCGGCGCATTTCTACGGCGCGATCGACAACGCCCTGCGCGACGCCTCGATCCGGGGGGTCAAGATCAAGATCCTCGTCTCGCATTGGGGAACCGAGGAGCCGCTGGCGGCCGGGCTCAAGAGCCTGTCGATCATGCCCGGCGTCGAGGCGCGCGTGATCACCATCCCCGAGGCCTCGACCGGAGCGATCCCGTTCGCGCGCGTCACGCACTCCAAGTACGCCGTGTTCGACGGCGCGACGCTGTGGGTGGGGACCAGCAACTGGGCGGGCGGCTATCTGGACCAGTCGCGCAACCTCGAGATCGTGGTCAAGGACGCCGCGCTCGCCGCGCGCGCCGCGGCCGTGCAGAAGCACCTCTGGGACTCGGCCTATACGGCCCCGCTGGACGCCCGGAAGACCTATTCCATGCCGCGCCGATGACAGGTAGAATCTAGACCGCCATGAGCTCCGCTCCCGTCGACGCGAAGTCCTCGCCCGCCCCGAAGCACGCTCCGGAATTCCGGAAGCGCCGCTTTCTGAACTGGTTCCCGCTCGGAATCACCTACGCGACCTTCTACATGGGCCGCTACAACCTGAACGTCGCCTCCAGCGAGATCATGCACCGCTTCGCGCTCTCGAAGGCTGAGTTCGGGACGATCGCGACCGCGGGCTTCTGGACGTACGCCCTGGCGGTCATCTTCAACGGCCCGCTCGCCGACCGCTTCGGAGGACGGCGCGCGATCCTGATCGCCGCGGCCGGCACCGCGGTCATGAACCTCGTCATCGGCCTGGCCTTCCTGTCGGGCTGGCAGACCAAGGTGCTCGTCGGGATGTCGATGCTGTACGCCGTCAACCAGTACTTCCAGTCCTTCGGCGCCTTGTCCATCGTGAAGGTCAACTCGCACTGGTTCCACGTGCGCGAGCGGGGCGTGTTCGGCGGCATCTTCGGCATCATGATCTCGTCGGGCTACTTTCTCGCGCTCACGGTCGGCGGCTGGATCCTCGCGCATTTCCCGTGGTACATGGTGTTCCTCGTTCCGTCGGCGGCCGTCGCGGTCATGCTCGCCGTCGACTACTTCCTGATCGCCGACGAGCCGCGCCACGCGGGCCACGCCAACCTCGACACCGGCGACGCCACCAGCGCTCACGCCGACAAGGACAAGCCCATCGACCTGGCCTACCTGATCACGCACGTGTTCCAGAACCGGATCATACTGACCTTGACCGCCGCCGAATTCTGCACCGGCTTCGTGCGCCAGGGCCTGATGCTCTGGTTCGTGCCGTTCCTGAAGGAAGTCCACGGCGTCACGCCCGGCACCTGGCTGTTCTCGGTCGCGACCGGCGGCGTCACCGTCGGCGGCGTCGCCGGCGGCCTGCTGTGCGGCTGGATGTCGGACAAGCTCTTCCAGAGCCGCCGCGCGCCCGTCGCCTTCGTGTTCTACCTCGCGCAGATCGCCGCGCTGTTCATGCTCGGACGCACCCATGAGCCCGCCGCCGCCTGCTTCCTGATCGGCTTCTGCTGCACCTGGATCTTCGGCGTGCACGGCATGCTGTCGGGCACCGCGTCCATGGACTTCGGCGGCACGAAGGCCGCGGGCACCGTCGCGGGGCTGCTCGACGGCGTCCAGTACCTCGCCTCGGGCCTGACCGGCTTCGTGCTCGGCGGCATGCTCGACAAGCACGGCTGGGGCATCTGGACCTACGCGATCATGCCCTTCTCCCTGATGGGCGCGATCCTGATGACCACGCTGTGGAACGCCACGCCGAAAAACACGAAAGTCTCGCTCGAAGCGTGAGCGCTCCCATTCCGGCCGCGCAGAAGTCCGCGCTCGACGCCGTGCTGGCCGATGTCGCGAGCGCGCCCGGCGCTTTGGTCGTCTTCGACCTCGACGACACCGTCTTCTCGACCGGCGACCGCCACCTGCGCATCCTGCGCGAGTACGCCGACCTCGTCGAGAGCCGCGAGCCCGAGGCGGCCGCGCTCCTGCGCGCGATCGACCGCGAGCGATTGAGCTACCAGATCACGCAGACGGCCCAGGACGCCGGCGTGGCCGAAGCCGTGGTGAAGGACCTCAAGGACTTCTGGTTCGCGCGCTTCTTCCAGAACCGCTATCTGCTGGAGGACAGCGTGATCCCGGGCGCCCCGGCCTACTGCGCCGAGGTCCTCGCCCGCGGCGGAACGCTCGTGTACGTGACCGGCCGCGACGAGCGCATGCGCGAAGGCACCGAGAAGTCCTTCGAGAACCACGGCTTCCCGCCGCCGAACGGCGCGTCGGTGCGGCTGATGCTGAAGCCGCGCTTCGACACGCCCGACCATGCCTTCAAAAACGAGACTCTCGGCGTCCTGGCCAAGCTCGGACGCGTCGCGGCGTCCTTCGAGAACGAGCCGACCCACATCAACATGTTCCGCGAGGCGTTCCCGAAAGGCCGGCACTTCCTGCTCGAGACCAAGCACTCGGGACGGCCCGTGATCCCGCACGCCGACGTCCTCAAGATCAAGGACTTCCGCCGTTAGCCGTCCGGATCAGCGTCCGAGCAAGTCGGCGAGAAACTTCTTCTTGTCGGGGACCGCGTGATACGCCGCGACCTTCTCGAGCGGCGCCGAGAGCGTGACGAACGTGCCCGCGTCGAAGTAGACGCCGTGGCGGCTCAAGACGGCCATCACGCGGGACTGGTCCTTCTTGAGCAGTTCGAACAAGGACGGCAGCTTGCGCCGGACCGCTACGCGGCCGTGCTTTCTTTTCGCCATTCGAAGGGTCCTTTGGGGAAGTTCATCGCGAGCTTGATCGCGACATCGACGTCCGAAGCCGAGGCCGTGCCCTCGGAGACGACGAGCTCGGCCTCGGCCACCAGCGCCGAACGCAGGCGCGTCCAGGCGTCCTCGCGCCCCGCCGCGCCGCCCGCGGGAAGAAGCGCGAGCGCCTCGGGATTCTCGCCGGCCGGCTTGCCGCCCGCGTAAAGATAGAAGCCCCGGCCCGCCTTGCGGCCCAGGGCGCCGCGGTCGACGAGCGCCTGCTGGAGCGCCGGCGGAGAAAAGCGCTCCGGGCGTCCCAGCGCCTCGTGAATCGACTTCGTGATCGCGAGGTTCGTGTCGAGGCCGATCAGGTCCATCAGCTCGAAGGGACCCATCGGCACGCCGCCGAGCGCGCGGCAGGCCCCGTCGATCGCCGCAATGGAAGCGCCCGAACCCGCCAGCCGCTGGCTCGCCACGTAGTACGGGCGCATCACGCGGTTGACGATGAAGCCCGGGACGTCCTTGACGTCCACCGGCGTGCGCTTGAGCCCCATCAGCGCGAAGTCGAAGGCGGCGCGGAACGCCTCGGGGGAGGTCTTGTCCGTGCGGATCAGCTCGACGAGCCTCATCGCGACGGGCGGATTGAAAAAGGGGACGCCGAGCGCGCGCTCCGGGCCCTGCGCGCGCGCCATGATCGCGGCGACCGAGAGCGACGAGGTGTTGGTCGCGAGGAGCGCGTCGGGGCACAGGCGCGACAGCCTCTCGAACAAGTCCTGCTTCAGCGCCAAGTTCTCCGGCGCGGCCTCGATCACGAGATCGGCGCCGGCCAGTTCCTCGAGCGCCGCGGCGGGGGAGACGGCGTGGAACGCGCGATCGGCCTGGTGGGCGCCGAGCTTGCCCTTGAGCACGGCCGCGTCGAGCGAGTTCTTGAGCCGGCCGGGCAGGGCCGCGAGGGCGGCGGGCAGGGGATCGTGGATCTTCACCCCGAAGCCGGACTGCGCGCAGAGCTGGGCGATGCCCGCGCCCATCGTCCCGGCGCCGACGACGGCGACGCGCTGGATCATGGTTGCGCGAGACGGCCGGACTTGAACGCCGCGAGGGGAGCCCCCACGCAGCCGACGAGCGGCGCCGCCGCCATGAGGTAGTCCGAAACGACGCCGATGAGCGCGAACGCCTCGGGGCTTGCGCCCGCGGCCGCGTGGCGCCCGAGAGCGAAAACCGCGGAGAGCGCCTCCTGCGCGCCCCAGGTCGAAAGGCCGAGAACGGCGGCGAAAGCGAGATTGGCGCGCAGGACGCGCCCGCCCGCGAGCAGCGTCTCCAGCGCGCCTTGACCGCGCCTCCAGCGCGCGAACGCCAGGGCCGACCAAAGCGTGATGCCCATCGAGAGTATCTTGCTCAAGACGAGATCGACGGCGACGACGGCGGTCAGCCCGGCCCCGCCCTCTTGAGAGTGAAGGACGAACTGCTCGAGAATCCGCGCCATGATCCAGCCGGCGAGCGCCAGCGCCGGGTAGGGCAGAAGAAAGAGCGCCAGCGCCATGAACAGGCGGCGCGCGTCGAGGCGGCCGCCCTCGCCGATCCAAACTTCGGCGAACGCCGCGGCCGCCGCGAGCGTGACGAGAAGCCCGAGCAGAACGGAAGAGGCGACGGGCCCCGAGCCGCGTTCCAGGACGCCGCCGATCAGGCGCCGCGCCGCCAGCCCCGCGGCGGGAATCAGCCAAAGCGTCCACAGGCGCTTCGCGGCTCCGTCGGCGAGCTCGCGCGCGAAGCCGTCGAAGCGGCCCCTCTCCCGAACGCTCACGCCCGCGCTCCGCCGGCGTTTCTGGGGGCGAGCGCCGCGAGCAGGCCCAGCACCAGCGGGCCGAACACGAAGCCGCCCACGCCCCACGTCGCGCGCGAGCCCAGGCCCTTGCGCTCGGCGACGGAGGCGCACGGCAGGACGAACAGGAACACGCGCGTCGCCAGAAACGTCCCCGCGAAGCCGGCCACCGCCAGCACCTTGCCGGCCTCGCCCTGCAGAATGACCGAGACGGCCAGCAGCGGAAGCGCCGGGAGCATGAACGACAGCTGGAGCACCACGCCCAGCAGGAACCACTTCGCGAACGCGAGCGCGCCGCGGTCCGCCGCGAGCCGGTCCAGGTACGCCGCGTAGAATCGGCCGATCATCCCGGAATGAAGGGCTCTTCCGACATCTTCGAGGCGACGGGAGTCCACGCCGGGACCTTCAGGCCGAACTTGTCGGACTTGGCCTTGATGTCGGCGGCGAAGGCCCGGCGGACCTCGTCGTTGTCGCGTTTCTTGAGCCCGTACTTGCGATAGATCGCGTTCTTCGGCGAATTGGCGCGGCCGAAGATGTTCATGGTGCGCGGGTACCACTTGTCGAAGGCCTTCTGCAGCTCGTCGTGGGTCTTCGGGTCCGCGGAGAGCTTCTGCGCCCACTGGTCGCCGTGGGCCATGTGCATCTCCTCTTCCTTGAAGATGCCCTCCATGCCGTCGCACCAGGGCTTGTACGAGCAGTCCAGCGAGTCCTCGAGCTGGTGGCCCGCGCCGCGGTCCATGCAGTAGTTGAACATGATGAAGTCGAACCAGGTCTCGATCGGATAGTAGAAGATGTTGACGCGCTTGTCGTCGGCGGCGCGCAGGGTCCCGATGTCGTCGGCATCGACGCGCAGGTTGAAGTTGTGGCTCTTGTAGTACGCGTCGGCGTCCACGCCCATCCCCTCGAGCAGGCGGTACATCACGCGCGCGTGCCGCACCTCATCCTTGACGATCTGCGCGACCTGGAGAGTTTCCTTAATGTCCGGGGACTTCGTGATCCACGGCACATAGCCGAACGCGCCGGCCAGCTCCGAGTCCGCCTGCATCGACATGAGGTTCGTCAGGTGCTCGCGGTACTCGTCGCTCATCTCGTCGAGCGTCTCGATCTTGCCGCCCTTGGCGATCTTGGCGAGCAGCTTCTCTTCGCGGACGCGATTGGGTTCGAGGGTCATGTCATTCTCCTTTGAACTGCGGGGCGCGCTTCTCGAGGAAGGACGCGATCCCTTCGGCGTGATCCTTGGTTTTTCCCAGGAACGACTGGAGCTGGGCCTCGGTCTCCAGCTGGTCCTCGAGCGACGGCGCTTCGAGCGAACGGTTCATCGCGCGCTTGGTCAGAGCCAGCGCGAGAGGGGGAACGGCGAACAGCGAGCACAGCGTCTCGCCGACCGCGGCGGGAAGCTCGGCCGCGGGGACGACCCGGTTGACGAGCCCGAAGCCCAGGGCGGCCTCCGCCGAAATCGGCTTGGAGAGCCAGGCGTGCTCGAGCGCGAGGGACAGGCCCAGAGCGCGCGGAAGCAGCCACGTCATGCCGGAGTCGGGGATCAGCCCGACCTTCGAGAACGCGTTGAGGAACTTTGCCTCGGACGCGCAGATCTTGAGGTCGCAGGCCAGCGCCAGGCTCGCGCCCGCGCCGGCGGCCGTGCCCTGCACCACGGCGACGACCGGCTTCTCGACGCGGCGGATGGCGAGGATCAGCGGATTGAACGCCTTGCGCAGCTCGTCGCCGTGCTCGAATTTCCCGCCGGCCATGCGCTTGTTCACGTCGCCCAGGTCGGCGCCGGCCGAGAACGCGCGCCCCGCCGCGGCGAGCACGATCGCGCGCACCGCTTTGTCTCGACCGGCCTTCGTCACGGCGTCGGCCAAGCCCCTCAGCATCGTTCCCGTCAGAGCGTTCAGGGCCTCAGGACGATTCAGCGTCAGCCTGAGGACGCCGTCCTTGGTTTCGGAGAGGAATTCGGCGGAGGCGGTCGCGGTCATCGGCCCTCGAATTTCGGCGCGCGCTTCTCGACGAAGGCGCGCATGCCTTCCTTCTGATCCTTCGTGTCGAACAGGCGGTAGAAGGCCTCGCGCTCCTTGAGCAGGCCCGCCTCGAGCTGGCGGTCGACCGCGGCGTTCGCCGCGGCCTTGGCGGCCCGGGCGGCCAGCGGCGAGGCCTTCGCGATCTCGCGCGCCATTTTTCTCGCCTCGTCGAGCAGGACCTCGGGCGCGACGACGCGCGCGACGAGGCCGGCGGCGAGCGCCTCGCGGGCCGTCAGGCGCCGGCCGGTCAGGACCATGTCCATCGCGAGCGACTTGCCCACGGCCTTCGTCAGGCGCTGGGTCCCGCCGGCGCCGGGAATCACCCCGATGAGAATCTCGGGCTGGCCGAAGACGGCGGTTTCCGAGGCGAGAATGATGTCGCAGGCCATCGCCAGCTCGCAGCCTCCGCCCAGCGCGAAGCCCGAGACCGCGGCGATCGTCGGCTTGCGGCAGCGCCCGACCGCGTCCCAGCGCGCGAGGTGCGCCTCGAGCGCGGCCTGGGCCGCGCCGGAATTCGCCAGGTCCTTCATCTCGCCGATGTCGGCGCCGGCCGCGAACGCGCGCGGACCGCCCGCGAGCACGATGACGCGGATCGCGTCGTCGGTCTCGAAGGACTCGAACGCCGCCGCGACCGCCTTCATCAGCGGAACCGACAGAGCGTTCAGGGCCTGAGGGCGGTTCAGCGTGACGACGCCCACGGGGCCGTCGCGCTCGACGAGGACTTCCGCCGCGGCCTCGGCGGTCATCAGTTGAGGTCCACCCAGACCGACTTGAGCGCGGTGTAGTTCTCGAGGGCGTACTGGCCCTTCTCGCGCCCGTAGCCCGACTGCTTGACGCCGCCCCAGGGCGCGGCCGCGTCGACGAAGTGGTAGCAATTGATCCAGACGGTGCCGGCCTTGAGCTTCTGCGCGGCGAGGTGCGCTTTTTTCACATCCTTGGTCCAGACGGCCGCGACCAACCCGTAATCCGTGGAATTGGCCCGCGCCATGACTTCGTCCAAGGAGTCGAACGGCAGCACCGAGACCACCGGTCCAAAAATCTCCTCGCGCGCGACCTTCATCTCGTCTTTCACGCCGCCGAACACCGTCGGCTGGATGAAATAGCCCGAACCCGGAACGGCGGCGCCGCCGGAAAGGAGTTGAGCTCCCTCTTTCTTGCCGGACTCGATGTAGGACAGAACGCGATCCCGCTGTTCGGCCGAAACCAGCGGGCCCATGTGCGTTTTGGGATCCAACGGATTTCCCAATCGAATCGTCTTCGCGCGTTCCGCGAGCGCGGCCAGCATCTTATCGTAGGCGGGGCGTTCAATGAAAACGCGGGAACCCGCGGAACAGCACTGGCCCTGGTTGTAGAAGATCCCCATGAAGATGCCCTTCGCGGCCGCGTCCAGGTCCGCGTCGGCGAACACGATGTTCGGCGACTTGCCGCCGAGCTCCATCGAGATGCGCTTCATGTTTCCGGCGGAGGCCTTCACGACCTCGCGGCCGACCTCGGTCGAGCCGGTGAAGGTGACCTTGTCGATGCCCATGTGCCGGGCGATCGCCGCGCCGGCGGTGGGGCCGAAGCCGGGGACGACGTTGACCACGCCCGGAGGCACGCCCGCCTCGAGCAGCAGCTCTCCCAGCCACAGAGCCGAGAGCGGCGTCTGCTCCGCGGGCTTGAGCACGACCGCGTTGCCGCAGGCCAGCGCGGGCGCGAGGCGCTCGACGGCCATCAGCAGGGGGAAATTCCACGGGATGATCGCGCCGACCACGCCGACGGGTTCGCGCACCGTGTAATGGAGGAATTTCGCGCCGGGGAAGTACGGGACGGAGACCGGCGTCGTCTCGCCGTGGATCTTGGTGGGCCAGCCGCCGAAGTAGCGCAGAAGGCCGATCGCGAGCGGCAGGTCGCCGTTCTTGGCCTCGCGCACCGGCTTGCCGTTGTCGAGCGTCTCGAGCTGGGCGAACGCCTCGGCGCGCGCCTCGAGGAGGTCGGCGGCCTTGTGCAGCACGCGCTCGCGCTCGGCGGGGGAGAGCTTCGACCACGGGCCGGAGAGGGCGGCGCGCGCGGCCGCGACGGCGCGGTCCACGTCGGCCGCGTCCGCCTCGGCGACCGCGCCGAGCGCCTCGCCGGTCGCGGGATTGAGGGTCTTGAACGTATTCCCGGAAGCCGCGTCGGCGGGCTTGCCGTCGATCAGGAGCTTATGGAGCGGACGCGCCAGAAAATCCTTCAGGAGCGGATGGATGTCGGGAAGAGCGGCGGTGGTCATGATCTCACCTCGAGGGGTCTCCGACGGACGACGCCGTATTCAATCAATTCCGCGCGGCATTGACAACCCGGAGGGGAGCGGCTAAACTGACCCCGTGAGCGCCGCGTCCCGCGCCGGAGAAGCCGCCTTCCGCCATCAGGAAATCGCCTTCTCGCTGTGCATGGCCGCGGTCGCGATCCTGCTCCGCGACAACCCCGCGTATTCGCCCAATCTGCTCTGGGCCTTCGCGGTCCTCCTGGTCTTCAATCTGGCCTACCACATCCTCCTGCGCCGCCGCGGCGAGGCCTGGTACGTGCCGATGTTCTCCATGGCGGCGAACACGGTCCTGGTGACCTGGGTGCTTCAGTGCTCCGGCGGCCCGGATTCTCCGTTCTGGCCCATGTACCTGATCCCGATCTTCACCGCGTGCCTTTACCTGGCCGGCCGCCATGTGGCCTTCGCGGCCCTCTCGGCCTCGGCGTTCCTGGGCTGCCTCTCTCTGGCCGCGGCGGAGCCGGACGCGCCCGTGCAATGGGCGCTGGCCGAACTGGCGATCAAGATCTCCGTGCTTGCCGTTTCGGCGAGCGTGACCGCGCAGTACGCCTTCCGCGAGCGCCGCGCGCGGACCGAGCTCGCCTCGACCCGGGCCGAGCTGGAACGACTCGCGACGGAGCTCGAACGCGCCGACCTGGAGCGCCACGAGGCGGGCGGGGGGCTGTCCCGCTTTCTCGCGGGCCTCGTCTACGATCTGAACGGACGGCTGACCCTGATCCGCGGGCGCGCCGAGCTCCTGCACGACGGCCTCGCCGAAGACTCGCCGCAGTCGCAGGACGCGCGCGGCATCGCGGAGGCCGCGCGCGCGCTGAGCCGCCTCGGTTCGGACCTCCTGCGCGTGCTGAAGCGGGGCGAGGAGGAGGTCGGCCCCTGCTCGCTGCCGCCGCTGCTCGAGCAGGTGCTCGACCTGAGCGAGTACCGCCTGCGGCAGCGCCGCATCAGTCTCGTCCGGGAAATCCCCCAGGAGCTGCCGCCGGTCCGCGTCGGCGCGCCGCATCTGCAGCAGGCCCTTCTTGAGCTGCTGGAGATCGCGACCGAGCAGACGCGCCCGGCCGGCGCGATCGCCGCGCGAGCTCGACGCGTCGACGAAGAGATCCAGATCCGGCTAAGCTTCGAGGCCAACGACGACGCGGCCCCGCCCTCGCCCGTCCCGCAGAGGCGCCTCCTGGAATTCTTCGGCGGCGGGGTCGAGGCGCTGGGTCTCGGACGCTCCTGCGAATACGTCGTGCGCCTGCCTCTGGGCGCCGCGGCCCGTCGCTCCTGAGAACTTTCGTTGCGCCAGGGGAGCCGGCGGACCGCGGCGCGCTTGACAGAATCGCGTCGTTAGGATAAACTTAATCGTCCAATAATATTTATTAAACATGGAGACACGATGATGCTCCCGCTTCTCGCGCTTGCCCTCGCCCTGTCCGGGTCGCCCGCCCGCGCCGACGACTTCGGCGGTCCCGAGTATCCCTACAAGCTTCCGCTCGGCCTGAAGTCCGCGCCCGAGATTCCGGCCGACAACCCGGTCACCGACGCCAAGGTCGCGCTCGGCAAGCTTCTCTACTTCGACAAGCGCCTCTCCCAAGACGGGACGGTCTCGTGCGCGACCTGCCACGATCCGGCGAAGGGCTGGACCGACCGGGCCCCGGTCTCGACCGGCATCCGGGGGCAGAAGGGAACGCGCTCCGCGCCCACGGTGCTGAACTCCGCGTACATGGACGTCCAGTTCTGGGACGGGCGCGCCAAATCGCTGGAGGAGCAGGCCAAGGGGCCCATCCAGAACCCCATCGAGATGGGCTCGACCCACGAGCTGACGGTCCGGCGCCTCGCGGGGATCAAAGGCTACGCTCCGTACTTCAAGGCCGCGTTCGGCGACGACAAAGTCGACATCGACCGCGTCGCCAAGGCGATCGCCGCGTTCGAGCGCACGGTGCTGACCGGCAACGCGCCCTACGACCGCTGGCTGGCCGGCGACAAGAAGGCGATGAGCGCGGCGGCCGTCCGCGGCCAGGCCCTGTTCAACAACTCGACGAAGGGCAACTGCGCGATCTGCCACGACGGCTTCAACTTCTCGGACTCGGACTTCCACAACCTCGGCGTCGGGATGAAGGCCGCCAAGCCCGATCTCGGGCGCTTCGAGGTCACCAAGGACGCCAAGGACACGGGCGCGTTCAAGACGCCGACCCTGCGCAACCTCGCCGACACGGCGCCGTACATGCACGACGGCTCCGAGAAGACCCTGGAAGCCGTCGTCGAGTTCTACGACAAGGGCGGGGAGAAGAACCCGCACCTCGACGGCCGCATCCATGCGCTGCACCTGACGCCGGTGGAAAAGAAGGACATCGTCGCGTTCCTGAACGCGCTCAACGGCGACAAGGTCGAGATGAAGGCCCCGAAGCTTCCGGAGTGACGGCGCTTCAGCGGTCGATCGCCTTCATGTTCGCCGCCGCGTAGCGGTCGCCCGCGACCGCCTCGGGAGGGACGGCCGACTCGAGCTCCATGATCTCGGCCGCGGTCAGTTTGATCGCGGCGGCGGCGGCGTTCTCCTCGAGATACTTCCGCCGCTTGGTCCCGGGAATCGGAACGAGGTCCTCGCCCTTGGCCAGAACCCACGCCAGCGCGAGCTGGCCCGCAGTCGCGCCGCGGCGCGCCGCGCTGGCCGTGTCGCGCGCGCCGCGCGCGAGATTCCGGGCGAAGTTCTCGGCCGCGACGCGGGGATAGCGCTGCGCGCGCGAGTCTCCGGCGCCCAGGTCTCCGGGCTTGGCGATCGCGCCGGTCAGGAAGCCGCGGCCCAGAGGGCTGTACGGCACGAAGCCGATGCCGAGTTCGCGCAGAGTCGGCAGAATCTCCGCCTCGACATGGCGCTCCCAGAGGGAGTACTCCGTCTGCAGGGCCGTGATCGGATGGACCTTGTGCGCGCGCCGGATCGTCGCCGGCGACGCCTCCGACAGCCCCAGGTAGCGCACCTTGCCCGCCTTCACCAGCCCCGCCATCGCGCCCACGGTGTCCTCGATCGGCGTCTCCGGGTCCACCCGGTGCTGATAGTAAAGATCGATGTGATCCACGCCCAGCCGCTTCAGGGAGGCGTCGCACGCCGAGCGCACGTACTCGGGCTTTCCGCTGATCGCCCACCGCCCCGGGTCGGCCTTCGTACGCACGTTCGCGAACTTGGTCGCGAGGAAGACCCGGTCGCGCCGGCCGCGCAGCGCGGTCCCGATCAGCTCCTCGTTGTCGCCGATGCCGTACGCGTCCGCCGTGTCCCAAAAATCGACGCCGAGCTCCAGCGCCCGGAGAAGCGTCGCCGTCGACTCCGCGTCGTCGCGCTCGCCGTAGAACTCGCTCATGCCCATGCAGCCGAGTCCCAGACGGGAGACGACGGCGCCCTGCGAACCCAGCTTGATCTTCTCCATGACTTTGACCTCCGGTCCGCCTATTCCCGTTCGAGGACTTCGTTCATGGCCGCGGCGAAGCGCGCGGCGATGCCGCGGAAGCGGGCGATCCGGGGATCGCCGTCGCGGAAGGCCACGATCAGCGGCGGCTGCCGGCGCGTGGCCGGATCGGGCTCGTAGCTGGCGAAGAACATGTACCAGACGGACTCGTCGAGCGGCTCGTCGCCGCGCACCGTCGAGGGCAGCCCCGGGGCGAGCAGCGCCAGCGCCTCGCGCGCGGCGCCCGCGGCGGCGCCGCCGAAGGCCATCTCGGAGGGCTCGAGCTTCAGGATCTCGGCGCAGAAGCGTCCCAGCTCGGCCGCGCCCCAGCCGTCCAAGAAGGCGAGCACGCCGCCGCGCGGCCGCGCCGTTCCGACCCAGCGCGCCGCCTCCTCCGGCCCGGCCAGCACCGCCAGCCACACTTCGCGCCCGTCCTGTTCGGCGACCTTCTCGAAACTCATGGCTTCGATTATACAATGCGCGGAGCAAATGCTAAAAAGAGGAATGGCGACCTGGCCCGAACCCGATTGGAAGCCCGTCCAGCCCTTCCCGTTCGCCGCGGCGCGCGGCGCCTTCGCGGGCATGACCTCCAGCGAGGGGCGCATCGTCCTGCGCTATTTCCGCCGCCCGGACGGCGGCCTGGTCGCGACCGCCGAGTTCGGCACGCTGAGCGAAGGCGCGCCGGGGCTGGTCCACGGCGGGGCGATCCTGACCGCGCTCGACGAGGCGCTGGGCGCGGCCGCCTGGCTGGCCGGCCGGCGCTGCATGACGGCGCGCCTGACCACGGAGTTCCGCAAGGGCACGCCGCTGGGCGCCGAGCTGCTCGTCGTCACGCGCCTGGTCGCCAGCCGCCGGCGCCTGGTGGACCTGACGGGGGAGCTCGTGGGCCCCGATGGGACCGTGTACGCGGCCGCCCACGGCCGCTTCATGGAGCTCGACGAGGCCCAGCTCAAGCGCATCTTCGGCCGGGCCGCCGCGTCGAAAACGCCGGAGAAAAGCTAAAATCATCCTATGAAACTCGCCCACAGCTATTCCCGCCTGGGAACCGAAACCGCCTTCGAGGTCCTCGCCCGCGCCCGCGCCCTCGAAGCGCAGGGCCGCAGCATCGTCCATCTCGAGATCGGCGAGCCCGACTTCAACACGCCGGAGAACATCCGGAACGCGGCCAAGAAGGCGCTCGACGACGGCTACACGCATTACGGGCCTTCCGCCGGCCTTCCTGAGGCCCGCAAAGCGGTTGCCGAATACGTCGCGAAGACCCGCGGCTTCTCCGTCGCGCCCGAGGAGACGATCCTGGTCCCCGGCGGCAAGCCGATCATTTTCTTCACGATCCTGGCGCTGATCGACGCGGGCGACGAGGTCATCTACCCCAATCCCGGCTTCCCGATCTACGAGTCGATGATCAACTACGCGGGCGGCAAGGCGGTGCCGCTGCCGATCCGCGAGGAGAACGGCTTCGACTTCGACCCGGCCGAGTTCGAGCGCCTGCTCACGCCGAAGACGAAGCTGGTCATCCTCAACTCGCCGGCCAATCCGACCGGCGGCGTCATGGCCGAGGCCACGATGGACCGCGTCGCGGCCGCGCTCAAGAAATTCCCGGACGCGATGGTCCTGACCGACGAGATCTACTCGCGCGTGATCTACAAGGGCCGGCACCGGTCCATCATGAGCCTGCCGGGCATGAAGGACCGCTGCATCCTGCTCGACGGCTTCTCGAAGACCTGGGCGATGACGGGCTGGCGCCTGGGCTACGGGGTCGGCCCCAAGTGGCTGATCGACGCGATGGCCAAGCTCGCGACCAACGACCACTCCTGCGTGGCGTCCTTCGCGCAGATCGCGGGGATCGAGGCGCTCAACGGGCCGCAGGACTCGGTGGCGGCCATGGTGGCCGAGTTCAAGCGCCGGCGCGACGTGATCGTGAAGGGCCTCAACTCGCTTCCGGGCTTCGCCTGCCTGACGCCGGACGCGTCCTTCTACGTGTTCCCGAACATCAAGGGCACGGGCCTGAAGTCCAAGGCGCTGGCCGACGCGCTGCTGAGCGAGGCGGGCGTGGCCTGCCTGCCGGGAACGTCGTTCGGCTCCTTCGGCGAGGGCTACCTGCGCTTCTCCTACGCGAACTCCGTCGAGAACATCGAGAAGGCCCTCGCGGCGATGAGGTCGGCCCTGCCCAAGCTGGCGGTTCCGGCCGCGCGGTGAGCACCGACCGCGCCTCGATCCGGAGGATCGTCGCCTACGTCCGCCCTCATAAGGCGCGCCTGATCCAGGCCTGCCTGGTCATGGTGGTCGTGGCCGCGCTCAACGGGGCGATGGTCAAGGTGCTGGACCCGGTGATGAGCAGCCTGGTCGGCGCGCGGACCGCGGACCCGGCCAAGCTGCTGCAGGTCGCGCTGCTCATCCCGCTGGTGTTCTTCCTGATGCTGATCTTCAAGTACACGCTCGCGTATCTCATGAGCTGGCTGGGGCAGAAGATCACGCAGGAGATCCGCGAGGACCTGTTCACGCACCTGCACGCGCTGTCGATGGACTTCTTCTGGAAGTCCAAGGGCGGCGAGGTGATGGCCAAGCTCACCAACGACATGACGGCGCTGCAGTCGGCGCTGCAGTTCGTGCCGCTGTACGCGGTGCGCGACTCGCTGACGGTGGTGGTGATGCTGGTCGTGATGTTCTGGACGAACCCGAAGTTCGCGTCGATCGCGCTGATCGCGATCCCGATGGCGGGCGGGGTGCTGGGGGTGCTCGGGCGCAAGCTGCGCTCCGCCGGGCGGCGCGGTCAGGAAGTGATGGGGGAGATC
>VFSW01003094.1_pt1 | contig 24948 bp, 34 predicted proteins | sample 5358111 | NCBI WGS metagenome assembly VFSW01 (sample SAMN11554181, study PRJNA540505) | mine drainage metagenome | isolation source: sediment from site ElyBrook_90M | place: USA: Ely Copper Mine, Vershire, VT | collected 2017
AAATGAATTCGGTTTGCTTCCCCGGAACAAAAAATTTCTTATCCACGTGATAATGCCCTTTCTTGTTATGTAAGAAGTAACCCGTTCCTAACGGCACCTGCAATCTTGAACAAGATACTCCTTATTTGAATTCTTGTCAAGCTTTTTCTAACTGTATTTCTCTAAAATTTATTCGTCCGATCCTGTTTTCGCTCTCTTCCACAATACTTTCAAATATTCCATCCAACGAGTCGTTATAAACGGCATATACTGCTCTTCTGGTGAACTTGGGTTTTGCTTGGACGGCGGACATCGTTCCGGCTCGTATCGATCAACACGATCAATCGGTTCTCCGTCTTTGGAAAGATAGGTTACGTGCTCACTTGCGGACGCGGTATTCGTCGATTGGGTCGTAAGATTCAAGCCCTCTTCATAATTACCATTTTCCTTACTCCACTCTTTACTACATATCAAGCACCGAATTGTCTCGTGGCCGTCTGGAAACGTGTGACGCCAAACAGCATAATCATTTGGTGGACTCCATAATCCCCCACCTTTTTGGTGCGAACATTTTGATTGTTTTACTGCAATTTGATCTAGCCATTTCTGCGCGTCTAATTTCCGCTGCTCTTCTCGTAATTTAGCCTTTTCTGCTATAAATTCATTCACTAGATTATCGACAAGAGCTTTTCGGCGCAATTTTTCCTCTTCTAATTTATCGTACAACCAGAAGATGAAATTATCCACAAATTTTTTAACCATTCTTGTTTTCCTTCTCGATCAAAACTCGTCTCCAGAAACTCAAAGGTTGTTGTAGCCTATTACGCGGAGTCTTTCGTTTGCCCTTAACAAGGCGCGCTCCGAATAATAAACGAGCTTGTTTGCGTTGAACATCACCGTCATATAAAAACTCTGGAGTTGTTGACGGGGTTTTTCCGGCGATGGCATGAACCCCGTTCTGAATTGCAAATGTTTGTTCACACGGTTTATCGCGGCCATTATCATGTTCGCGATGGCGCAGCCCGCAAAATGGACAATTAATCATCCGACCTAGATCGGGATGCCTGCCGCTAAAAGACCTATTGCGAATTTCTTTTAACGCTGCGGCGGCTGCTTCGATGCTTTGTTTTGTGGCCGCCGAATTTTGCTCCATTCCAGAGTCAGTCATGTGCTCGCCTCATCATTTCATTAGATAACCGAAGCCAATAATTCAATATACCCTGGCCGATTCTTTTATTTCACGTACTCTCTTCCATCTCCGATACCAGTTCATATCGCACGTCCCCAATCATGTTTGCGACCCGATGCCGTCTTTGCATCGTCAGGCGGCTCGGAAGTTCCTTTAATTAGAACTTCTCCGGTTTTCATATCAATTAACTCAGCGCCCAATTCGACAAGCATCATGCGATCCAAAACATGGTAGTTATCGATTCTTTTCTTTGCTCTGTTCGAATTTCTTTTGCCTCTCAATGAGGCTGTATCGAATGCATATCCGATGTGCTTTGCCTCAATAGTGGCCGTTCTCGGTGTTCTTTTGACAGGTCGCATGTAGATGTCTTCACCGCGTTTGACATCCAATCGAATCTCCGTGGTATATCCTGTCTTCCCGCAGTTATCGCATGTCTTTTTCAGACGATCATCGTTTTCGCAGATACGGCATCTATTTTTCTGCTCGACTGGCTCGACCGAGAGAACAACCCCTAACGCGCTCCCGTCCAAAATATAATCTGCCGCGACTGCTAGACTAACGAACTTCCGACAAAGGCATTTCTCAGTAATGAGTCCCTCCATTCTGAGACCTTCCCCGTCAATCTGTTTGCAGGTATGAACCCGCACGTGTGTATTATCCATATCTCCCCATGACTTCTGAATCTATCGATACAATCAAAGGGATATATGGCCGTCATCGCCCGCTTTCCCACTAATATTGTCTATACTAACGAATTTCTTTTTGGGCCTCCCCACCGGCCTCGGATTTGCCATCGATCCTTTGTTAAGCCTATGAACCATCATATCGACCGCTGCTTTGGTCATCCCGAGAGCTTCTGCTACTTGCGCCGACGTGGACCCTTCGACGTAATACAGATATATCAATCTAACCACTCTAGCTGCTTTTTTCCGTTGTTCAGGATCGGTATCCATCTTAGGAAACCGAGCCAATACATACGCCTTGATCTTTTCGCTGTCGTTCGCCCACACTGGTACATTATGCATTCTCTCCCGATGACGAGTTGCGCCAGCGGTCTTGAGAATGCGGTGAGCGGTGCCCAACTCCGCGAATGGATTATGCCTCAAAAGTCCCCATAAATTCTTTTCTTAATCTCGACTGCTCTTCCGAGCTTAGCTGCCTAAGCTTTTGCATATTTAAACGTTTGTTACCTAAAAATTCGATAAATTTTTTCGCTTTCCATTGAATTGGAGTATATCGCTCTTTATCGATCTCTTCTACGAACTCGATTTCTGGATCAAAAACATCGACGGCTCTGTGGCCGCCAACTGTTTTAAGCTTGTTTTCCTCTTGCTTTTTCTCTTCTGTAAGAATTGATTCTTCCATGAACACGTTCATCTTCATTGGTCGGATTCCTCGAATAAATCGTCAAATGATTCCTCATCTGACTTTATGAAGTTCTGTTTCTTAAACGCCTCGTCGCCGTAAACGAAAGCTCGAAAATAGCTATCGTTACGATCATCACGTGGATAACGAATCCCAAAGCTATTTACCCATTCTTTGGACTTCCACGCGTTGACAATTCCAATAATTTGCCGTGCGGCCTGTCGTCCTGCGTCTTCTGCTGAACCTTGCGAAACCAGTCCTGCATTGAATTGTAATCGTTGTCTTGTGACGGCGCTCAACGGAACTAGACTAGCATATTGCTCTAGCCATTCTTGCTGCCGCTTCTTTGCTTCGGCAGTTTGATCCAGTTTATCGCTCTTTTTACCTTGTGCTCGGTCCATTTCTCCGACCATAAAATCGTTACGAACGATCCAAGCTTTATCGTCTTCAACTTTAGCGACTACCGCTTGCTGTCCTGCTTCGTACGGGGCGACCGGATCGATAAAGGTTACTGAATACCCCTTCTTATACCCGAGACCGCTTTTCTTGAACCATAACAGACTAACATCACGAATCCCAGACAGCCATGAGTATCTTCGAAGCTGCGCGTCGTGAGCGGCCATGCCGTGCTGTTCAGGGAAATCTAACGCACTGGTTTTGATGTCAACAATAAGAGGCCGAATACCACCATACTCAGATCGCCAGTTAACCCGTGGAAGCATTGGATGATTGGGTTCGACATAACACACAATATCCAATTTTCCGGCATCCTCAATTCCGCCATAATTCGGATCGCCGGGAAAGACTTCCTTGGAATATTCTCTCTGGAAAACACTCTGCCCTCCAAGTGGAATCGGAAGCTTTGGCTGCATTACAACATACAATCGAATCATATCCATACCCATTTTCAGGCATGTCTCCCAATTCCTTTCAACGTCTGTATAACTGATCTGTCCGTTGTCTTTGTGAACGGCCCAGCGTCTCTGAAAATCTTCTACCGCACCGATACCATTGTGGTCATGGTGGAATTGGATCGATTCTTCGAGAGCTTTCCCGAACAGGAATCGAGCCTTGTTATCTTTTTCTTTCCAGCCGAGTACCCGGCGCAGATAGTACTTGTAGGGACATTGGTCGAAGTCGATTCCCGCAGAATATGAGTGCTTACGCCACGGCGTTCCCTTACTATTTATGTACAGATATGCCATTGCTCCTCTCTACCGAATTTTCGGGAAATGCATCCTCAACTTCGGGTTGATAGTTTATGAAATTTCTACCATCTAAGAACATGCTACGGTTCCCAGACCAACTGATTTGCAATTTCTCTGCTGCTCTCGAACATGCTACAAAGAAAATTCTTTTCTCTTCGGCTAGTTCTCCGTCTTTATGCGGCATCACCCCGTGCTCAGCGCCGATCACGAACACATTCTTCCATTCTCGACCCTTCGCTTGATGCACCGTTGCCAACATCAAATCTTTCTCTTTCCTGCTCTTTCTTCCGTACGTGAGTCTTCGAACATAATCAAGGAATTGGCCCATAGGAAGTCCCTTGATCGTCGCCATCTTAACCATGTTATTAAGGTTTTCAATTGGATCGGAATACATGGAATCACTACTACCACGATAGCGGTTGTATAGATTGTGGTCTCGGATGATCTCCTTAAGGCCCTGTGACGCATTTTGGTGCGGACTGCCGTCCCGAGCCAGTGAGAGTAGAGCTTTGACTTCGTTCTGTTCCCAAAAGTCCTTCTTCCCGAGATTTTTGTACTTAATACCCTTAGATGTTGCAATTCGTTGTACCTCAAATAATTTTCGATTCGTTCGTGCGATGATGACGGAGTTTTCCGAGTCCTTTCGGGCCTCATCCAAAACATGGCGCACTTCGGTGTCGGAGTCCGGATAGCGAATTAAAACTGGCGGTACGCCCTGCTCGTTTTGTGTCATCATATGTGACGCGAGTCCATTGTCAACAGGAAGAATCTGCTTGAAAAACTCTACAAGGCTCTTCGTGCTTCTGTAGTTCTGACCTAGATACAAGATTCTCGCGCCAGGGAAATTCTTTTCAAAGCTTGATAAATTTCCTGGCTGCGCTGAGCGCCATTCGTAGATAAGTTGGTTTTCGTCTCCCACGACCATGATATTCCCGGAGAAGAGAAGTTTGAGAAGCTTGAACTGAACAATGTCGGTATCTTGACACTCATCGACAGACAGATACTTCTTTTGGTGTCTTTTTCGCACATCTTCGTTTATCTCCAGAAGCTTTACGGCTTCACGCATCAAAGAATCAAAATCAAGCCATCCCTGTTCACGGCATTTCTTCTCATATTCCTCATAGGCCAGAGCATAATAGTATTCTGGCCCGACAGCGTTGCGCATTGCCTCTTCCGGCTCGACATTAGCTCTCTTCCATTCAGATAGCTTGGATTGTAGGCTCTTGAAGCTCGGGATCGCCGGAAATTGCTTCACAAGATCGAATAGCAACTGATATTCTTCGCCGCGAACAGGAATGACGGACTCAGATAACTTAAAAGGAATGTAAGATCGTTCTTTCTTAATAAGCTCCAGAGCGAATGAGTGAAATGTTCTGAATATCGCTTCTGCGTTCGTCAATCCTGCACGAGAGGCTGCTTCCGTGGCCGCTGAATTTGTGAATGTGAGATTCAAAATTTGCGACATCTGAATACCGCGACCGATCATATTCAGGAGTCGCTCGACCATGCAATGAGTTTTTCCCGAACCAGGACCGGCGATTGTAACCCACACTCCGTCGATGGCATTAACTACTAACCGCTGCTGTTCGTTAAGTTGCATTAGAATATGTCGCCCTCGTGCCCTCGGCGGCGTGGGAATTCGAACGTGAACCCAAATGATGTTCCGCCACTCAATTCCTTCTGACGGGGACATGGACCACCGTTTGGTCCGCCTGTGACACCGAATGTGCCATCACAGATAGGATTACTTTGGCTGAGAGTCCATCCAACATAGTTATTAAAATCCAATCGAAAGCATGTAGCACCCTTACATCCGACGCGAATCTGATAATCAACATTGAACGCACTCAGATGATTGGATTCGATTCCGTTTGATGAAATTCCATTCTGAATTTCCCTAGTATAACCGAAAAAGAATCTGGACGGAAAAGTACTAATAATTCCGCGATAAACAAAACCACCGAACACGTGCGGCTCATTTTTACTCACTGTATTCGCTGCGTACGCTACATCATCCAGACCTCCATACAGCCCCCAATTATTAGTGAACCACCCAATACCGGAAGTAGACAAACTATAATTATAGCCCGTCCCAATTTGAATATGTGAATAGAGTGGTTCGACAAAGCCTCCAGCATCCGCCTCGAAATATTTCCCTAGCGGAACTTCCACCGAACCCACGGGACCAAGACCGTAATTGCCGAAATTACTTTCGCCCTCTACCCCAACATATACTCGGGTCTGTGCCCCGACTTTAACCGGAAACACAGACGCGAGCAACAGCGCAACTGCTATCAAATATTTTCTCATTAGATTCCGATGGCATCTTCGATGTATTTCACCGTAGCCACGGCACCCTCTGTTTTGAATTTTGTTTCTAGGAGTGACAAAAACTTCTCCCACTGTTCGACTGTTAACTCATTCATGTTGGTAATGTCTGGAAACATCATTGTTGCAAAAGCTCGCATCTTATCTGGATTACCCATGCCTTCCCGTGGCTCGAATCCTCCCCCGCCGTCGCCGACTGGCTTCTCAAGATCGCTCACCAGCTTAAAATGCCGCTGGCGGAACGGCTTGACTTGCTCGGGGGTAAGACGAGGTTTAGTAGGTACAGGCGGCGGTGCTACTGGCACTGTAGCCGCAAGAGCGGGTACACCAATCGCCGCCTGTACGACCGAGACAGATTGCGCTGGCTCCGGTTTTTCTACCACTGCCGGAGTCAAGATCGGCGTAGCAGAAACTGGTTCGCTTGACCCAAGATCGACTTTGGGTTTACGAGGTTTGCGAGTTTTCTTGACTGGTTCTGCTGACGTAGTTTCCGCATTCGCTTTATCGATAGCGTCTTGGCGCAATTTAGCTTGATCTGCTTCGAACTGTTCTTGAGTTCTCGGTACGCTTGGCGAGTTAATATCTACTACAGTAAATTTACCGAGGTCGTGTACAATATTTCCGCAAGGAACATTCGACTCAACGCACTTCTGCATATCGTGATCTGGTTGTTTTTGAAATTCTTGTAACGGAGTTAAAGTTGTGTCTTTAGCTGTGATATCTTTACCAGCTTCATGACTGATTGGCACAATCGGTGCCGGAGTTAGAGAGATTGGAGTGACTGGCTTCTGTTCGTTCTCGACTGGAGCATTGACTTCGGATACATCCAAAATTCCAACGCCGACGAATTGCAGCGTAAGACGGCGCAGTGCTCTGGTTTGTGCGGTCATAATCGCTGCTGCCAAAGCTTCGCCACGCAACCCCTCAATAGAATGACTGCCTACAGCAATCTCTCGACGCCCGGACGGAATTTCCCCCACAGCCGTAAAACTGACATAACCGGGACCGTCATGTTGTGTTAAACTAATTATGGAAATTTTATTTTTGTCTCTCAGGATATCGGTGGTGCCACGGCGGGCGTACAAGCACAACTTACGATATCCAGATTCTTGGATCATCCAAATAAAATCGAAAGGATTGAGGGCCGGGTCTAAACCGAAGTGCTCAGCGGCGGACGCTGCATACGTCTGTTTTTGGGCTTCGGTTAACTGATCTAGGTCATGTATAATAGTGAATGGCACAGTATTCTCCTGTTTAGTACTAGAACCAAGGTACTACGAAATTTTTACGTTGTCAAGAATTATTTGTGATAAAAGAGGTCCTCAAAACCGTCCGAACCCAACGGAAGCGTTTCGGCCCACTTAACTGGTTTATTCATAATAGCTTCCATGTTCATGACGCCCGGAGCAAACGGGTCATCCTTCGACAAAGCTATTCCTTCATCGTGGACGTGTCCCACAACTTCTAGGCCAGCTGCCTCGAATTCGAGCAATTTATCTGCCAGAACGTCTCTGGCGATTGCTTGCACGATGTTCTCGAATATTTTCCCGCCGTGCGAGACAATCATGGACCACTGATCGGTCTTTTGATCCTTCCCGTAGTACGTGAATGCTGGCCGGTAAACATCCTCCATCTCCCCGGTTTCTTGATTCTTGCGCTGCCACGGCATCCTGACCGTTTCAATCGCCGCATCCATGTAGTGAAGATATCGACCAGACGGTAATAAAATTCTCAAGACCGGATTGCGGCCTGCGATTGTCAGTTTATCAATCCTAATGCAATCGAAAGGTCCAACATGCCGCACAGTCCGTTCGCCTTTGAGCACGTCCATAACAGCATCTTCCAGAATCGTCCACATCTCAACGATTTCTTTGTATGACTCTCGGAAAATTCTCACAACTTCATGAGCCTGTTCCAGCGTCATATCCACGCCCATTGCTTCGGCGTAGCCCCACAGTCCAGTCTTGATAGTGTCGCCATTCTTGTCTCGGCCCCATCCACCAGCACCCAATCGATAAATAGCGCCGAGCACGCCAGGTTTTGCAACTTGACGCATTCTTTTTGCAACAATCTGCCGCTCTTTCCCGTTCTTTCCTTTATAGTCGGCCCATAAATTGTCATACGGAATGCCGTACATCTTGCTCGCAAAATCCAAATATGGGTCTTTTTTAAATTTGAAAACTTCCAGTAGCGGGGCGCAGTTAGAAACCCATGCTCCGACTCTAGTTTCGATTGCATTCAGGTCGCATACATTGAATCGCTGCCCCTCGGGAGCAACAAAAACTGTACGAATCAGATTCTTCGAAATAATTAGAGGGCTATACATTTCCTCTTCGCCGGAACGAACTTTGCTCTTCTTAAACGCAGTCTTCAATCCTTCGTAGTCTTCCGCATAAACAAGATCACGAGCCTTGATGAGATTTTCCATATTCTCAAACGTGCCATCTGGACGTGCCATGTTATGTAACTGAACAGCATTTCCAGACCAACGCCCGCACCGGGAACTGCCCATATAGATGAACTGATTTCGAAGACGGTTGTCAGGACTAATGTTCCTAAGAATCGCTTCCAGTTTCGTATAGCTAGTAGAACCTGCTTCCATTCTCGCGTTGAGTACCAACCTACATTCATCGGTGATATCTACCTTATCGTCTTTTAAGAGAATTTCGATGTTCTGCTTGCGCAGATTACTCAACGGATATCCTCGGTCCTCAAGCCAAGGTAGCAGTTGCTGTGTTGAATTTGCGTTCTCTAATCCCGTAATCTTGTTCTGTTGCTGTTTTTTCTCTTCCTTGTTGCGGCTTGCGATAGCAAACATCTTTTCCACGAATCTACGATCTGTTGGCATCCCACGGTCATTGACTGTTTGATCGAATAACCAGATAGCTCTCTCTCGTGCAGGAAGCGGAAATACCCCGAGCAAATGCTCACGCCGAGCGACTTCCTGCTCAGTAACACAATCTTGCTTGCAGTATTCCAAAAGCAACTCCCATTCTTTTGGATGGGTAGTCCAATCATTGAAATAAATTTCTTCTAAAACAAGACCTTTCTTGGCCGCAGCCTTGATTTGAGTCTTCGTTCTAGTTTGTGGAAATGAAAACAAGTTCAGCAATTCCTTGCCACGCTTGTCTTTTTGTAATTCATGAGGAAGGCCCAAACACAAACCTACATCCTCCAAGCTCGCAGGAAGACTAAGATAGCGAGCACTGGCCTGCGGGTCTTGGAATCGCGATGCGGGGATTTTGATGCCAAGCACATATTGGAAAACATATCGCTCAAAAGCAGAATTAAAAGAAATAATTTCGATTTTAGGATCGCTAATAGCCATCGATAGTTTTAATGGCATAGGACCTAATCGTGGTTCCCATATTTCGACAGGAGATGTTTTATCTGATAAATCTTGAGCGATCCTCCACCCGAGACAAAGGACTTTAGTAGTCGGGTCGATACAATAATTATGAAGCCCGATTTCCGTAAGTTCTGCTTTACTTTGAGTTTCGAAATCAACTATAAGATACATTATCGTCTATCTTTCTTCCTTCTCAAAATCTCTTTCTTGAGTTGATGATTGGCGCAGAGCGTTTGAAACCCTTTTGGGAGTCCCTCTTGTTCTAACTGTCTAAACCCGTTCACTCCGAATTTATATCCCTTTTCTCGGTGTTTGCTTCCGTTATTTTCGATATGGTCTAATGTTAAGAGATCGATATCGCAGACGATACAGTTTTTCCAGCAGCACATCAATAAACCGTTCTTACCATAATGAGTTAGCACCCTGATTTTCAATCGAGCATTACTAGAATTCTGACTCTTTCTCTGAATTAAAAGACCTCCACTGTTTCGCCATTTCTTAGCATATTTTCTTCGCGCAGCGAGGTATTTGGCGTATCTTTTACGATCCTCTCTTATTTTAAGCAACCATCTCTTATTCGCTGCTTTCTGCGATGCAGTACTCACTATCTTCTCCTGCGCGGCTTGAGCGATTCTACCCAAGCTTGATTGTCTAGCACTCGCTGATTTGTCTTACTATCCACAGTAATATCTTGAGTCCATTTCGGAACCATTGCAATGCTGAGGATATTCCCGTTTCCGGGTGCCGGTGCCGGGAGAAATTTTCCTCTGGGATATTGTGGCAAATCCAGATATCTGCCGCCGGTCGCCACGCTTATCGGATGGTCTGGTTCTTTCACGAATGAATTGACTAACGAAATTGCGATGAGATTTTGCACCGCTTGCACTCCGCCGAATTCATTCGCGCATTGTATTGTTTGATAAAATACACTAGCGCAAGCTGGAACTCCGTCTACTGTCCCACATATCATTACTAGAGGGTTCAAATCGGCTTTGAAGTCATACGCTGCGCTAGTTACAGTAAATTCGCTCATTTGTGTTCCTTTAACTCACCAGCACGTAAACGAGCCGCGAGTTTCTCGATGTTGAATTGGCATACTTCTTCGAGAGTATAGCCTAATTCGCGAGCCAAAGCGGACGCATACCACAGTACGTCGCCAAGCTCGTCCATTAGGACTTCCTTCTCTGCGTACGGATTCTTCTCAGAACGGAGAACTTTCTTGTATTTGTTCGCAAGCTCTCCGGCCTCGCCGAGCAAGCCAAACAAGGTATACTCGATTCCCGTTTTCGTATCTTTTCCGGGATAAACTGCGGTCCCGAAACTCGTCTTTTGATATTCGTTAACTTCCATTACAGTCTCCTATTGTCTCAAATTATCTTCGTTAGACTCATTCCTATGCTCGTCAATATGTAAAGCGCAGCGAGTATGTCCCTTAGCTGCTTTCTCCCAACAACCGCTATGAGCACATAGTTGTTTTGCTTTGTTTTGCTTTCTTCCGTTTTCTAAGAGCCGCACACGCCGCCTTTCGAGATATCACAAGCTGTCGTGCTGTTTTCCTCATAAATATGGCCCTCGTTTTGAAGTGCCTCAACTATCGGTACAGGGTTAAGTGGCTGTCCTGCACGCGCACCGTCAGGATAGCAAGTAAGCCCGCGAAGACGAGGTAAATATCGAATTAGAATATTTCCGAAGTCTCTAACTCGACTCTCATTATTTATCTCTGAACCCCATCGCGGAAGATTGATCGTACTACTAATTGAGTGATCTACATATTGCTGAACCCATGCCTGAAATTCCAGTCTACGCTCCACGTCCCTTGCAAGATCATAAGCATCCTCGATTAACTCCAGAGGAACACCAGAGTCTAGAAGCCTTTTCGCAGTAGGATCGACTACGTATTGATAGTTCCAGACTGATCCTTTAAGGTAGCGTCTTTTGTAGGCTGCACAGAAGAGCGGTTCGATTCCGGAAGTAGTCTCCGCAACAATGGAGATGGTTCCATTCGGGGCGATAGCCCGCGTCTTAATAGGCACTGACAAATCCCATTTCTTCGCATACGGCTTGACGTACTTATCGGCTTTCGCATATATCTCCAAGTATTTTTCTAGTTCTGGGTCCGGTCCGTACTTCCTACCATGACGAAGCAACCATTCGTGGAGTCCCATAAGGCCGAGTCCAAGACGGCGATTTTTGTTGCGAACCTTATCGACTCCTGGAAAGGGGATATCAGAATATACCGTTCCTGCCAACAAAAACGCAATACCCAATTCGACAGCCTCTTCCATCTTTTCAAGAGAGTCAATCTTGGCCATATTGATACTTCCAAGATTGCATACATCAGAATCGTCTGCACTGGTAACTTCTGTGCACGCGTTTCGGAGTGTTTCTCGACTATTTTTCCCGGTATCGATACTAAATCCGGGTTCGCCCGTTTCCAACATATGCCGGACAGTAGCCCAATACACTGAATGCGCAAGAGTGTGCTGTTCGTGTCTTTCATTGTGGTATGCCTCGAAAAATTTGTCATCTAATAGGACACTAATATTAGTCATGTCCATCGTAGCGGGAAAGTTGAAATCTTTTTCTTTCAGGATTTTGACTTCCGCTGTCCAATCTTTCAATCGAATGAATTCCTGAATGTCTGGATGTGACCAGTTCAAACCTGCCCAGATCGCCGAACGTCTTGAGCCTCCCTGCATAATAAAGCGACCCGACTCGTTCACCATGTTCATCAGAGCAATTGGCCCTGTAGCTTCCCCACCAGTCTTTCGGATCAAACGTCCTCGTTCCCGCACATCCGAATAATCGCAGCCAATACCGCCGCCCGTCATAAGTGATAAAGTAGCCTTGTACATCAGGTCCTACCATCCTTCTCTCGAATCCTCCGCACGGAACAAAAAGCAGTTGTTGACCTGATGAAACTGCCGTCCTGTCGCTGCCAGATAACGACCACCGGGTATAAATTCTCGGTTCTCGATTAGCTTGCGGGTACGGTCGATCTGACTCTGTGGGGCACGCACCGATTGCAAAACTTTCTTGCTCACTCGATATGATATGTTCTCCCATGACTCAGTTTCACCTTCCTTGTTCAAGTGCGAATACTTTTGCCGCATGATTGTATCGGCCCACTTACTCATCTCTATCATCGAGGCTTCCTCAAATTTTCAATCTGACGCCCACCCGGTACGATATCGTCGTACAGAATTGGATATAGCGTTTTGAATCTTTCAAGCAACGGTTCGGTTACTCGCCGAAAATCTGGATGCGTCTCTTTCGAAGTTCGCATCAAAAAGAAGTGTCGCCAATTTCTCAGGTTTCCGGTTACTGCTATTGTGGCGGCTAAAGCATTCGGCAAAACTGATCGCGCCTCTTGCGGTCGAAGTCCGGCATCAAGCATCTTAAAGTATGATTCTTCGGCAAACTTCATAGCAAGACACCACTGTAGCCAAGAATCAGGATTGTTTGTCTGTTTCAGTTCAGCCGGATAGATAAACTCTAAACCATGCGGATAGCTCTTCCGACCGTTTACGAATCGAGTGCTCTCTTGAGTAAAACCGAATAAACGGTGCCTCACTAATTCATGTGTTGTTCCTCGGTCGATTCGAAAAACTACTGTTGCCGAAGCGTGCTCGACAACTGACCAATCTCCGTGTCCGACGACCACGGCCCTAATAAATTTATCCCATGAATCTAAAGTTTGTTTGTCTTCAGACCTGTGACTGATGCGTGCCATGCGCTCAATCTTTCGAAGTGAGCGAATTCCTTCGGCTTGATTAAACGGATCGATTATTTCGAATGACGGCTCGATTATTTTCATGACGCTCCAGATAAAGAATAGCTTTTTGTAGAACTTTAACACTGTCCTTAAGCAGTCCTAAAGCCGAATTACAAGCATAACAAAGTAATCCTCTTACTTTTCCTTTCTTGGCGTGCTTATGATCGGTCTGCCACTTATCGTATTTCCCTCCCGGCTGTCTAGTCCCGCAAACAGCGCATTTTCCTTTCTGCGCTTTCAGCATCGCTTCTTGTTGTTCTACAGTAATGCCATATTTCTTAAGGAGATTATAATTTTGAGCCTTTTTCTTATTATCAGGATGCTGCCGCCATATTCTACGAATTTTATTGCAGCAAAATTTACAGCGGTAAGCACGGCCTAATTTATTGCTTTTATCGACAGCGAAATCTTGCAGCTTTTTATCCTTGTTACATTTATGACAATGCCTAGTTTTCATCATCTGTATCCATACTGCGCATCATGATGACCATTGACGGATCGCCCTTGACGCCAGCCCCTTGTTCTGCGATATATCCATTCTTCATCAAGCCGTAATACGCCATATTATACGCTGTCGTACCATAGCTGATCGGTTTGATAGTCCGCTCTAGTTCTCTTTTGAGAATCGAGCCGTTGTTGCGTTGAAGAATCTGCAAAATCTCGTTTTGAATGCTGCCCTCGCGAGTCGTACATTCGAACGCGCTCAAAAACTTTTTAGCAGCAATTTCATATTCGCAGATTGCGATTGCTCTTCCGATGCACTCATCATCGATTTCATCCCGACCTAGATCGACAGCAAAATAGAGCGCAAGTTTTTCGGCTCTGCTCTCCCCGCGATTTCCGAGCTTCTCCATTTTCATTTCGAGAGGCGTGGAGTCCGAAATGTAATATGACTGCCGTGCTACTGCCGCATCGATTCGTTTACGAGTTTCTAAAGCGGCCTCTTTCGTATTAACATGCTCGTACGGAATTAATGGGTTCAAAATTTCCGGCTGATACAAAAAGAAAAATCTATCATCCATACCGGAACTATCACCTGCCATGCGAGACCATTGCTTGTGAAAGTTCTTGTCTGTGGTGCAAGCAATCAAACTAGCGCAATAGCTTCCTGGTTCAAAGCCGAATGTTTCTTTGCGGCCCTTTACATTATTGGAAAACTTTCTCGACTCATGAATAATCAAAAGATTAGATAGAAGTGAGCTTCCCTCGATCCCCGCTTTACTCGTAAGCAAAGATAATTCATCATAATATAAAATAGCATTTTTACAATTCGTACGTGCCATTTCCATTCCTAGACCCTCGGCTGATCCTGCTGTAAATATCAAACTCTTACCCTCGGCATTACGCACGGAGCCGTTTGCATCACTCACCAAACCCGCGTGGCCTAAATACTCTGCAACGTCGGACACAGACGATGACTTAATAACGCGGCCCTTCTGACCGATAAGTACCATGAAGAATGATGGGATGATATTTTTACGTTGAATACGAACCTTCGTTCCGATGTAATTCAAAATCATCGCGACACCTGGCATAAACATAAACTCAGGGTAACGCGAATTCTTTTCGCAAATCGGTCCTACACATCCGTCATACAGGCTCGTTCCCTTCATCACCCATCGCGGAAACACTGGATACGGGACTTTCTTAATCGGTTCGCGCTCGATTGGAGCAATAGTTTGTGCCTGCCCGGCCTGTTTGCCGCCAATGATAACAGGCGGTGCATCTACAACAGCATATCCCCCGATACTATTCGCAATTGTGCGTATTTCCGAATCTGGTAGCGGCGGGTGACATCTCTTTTGATTGATCGATGAACCTAGAGCATACAATTCTTCTTTGCTCAAGTTAAGGTTCTGCCGTGCTTTCCCGAGAATGCTCGCCAGAGTAGAATTTCGAGAACCCTCTGGAATCGGTTGTTCATCCTCGGATATAGTCCCTGTTGTTTGCGGACCACCAGAATTTCGGACGCACCAGTCTACTAGCCAATCAGGTGCTGGAATGATATCGACATTGCGCAAGGTCTCGTACGGTAGTCCTGTACCTGGATGAATACTTCCAGGCGCAACTACATATCGGTTATCAGTACGAGCAGACCACGTTTCTTTGCCCTTTGAATCTTTTCCTTGCGGATTGCCCATCGCCAAACTCTTAGGAGTATGACGAAAATAAAAATGGCCGCGACCGGGACTTGAGCGCACCGTAAACGTCGGTGGAATCTTTTGTCCGGTTTGCTGTTCGATAATTTCGTGAAAGCCCTGCTGATCGATTTCTAAAAACCAAATCCCGTCTAACTTTGCAAATGCAACGCAGGCTCCATTCGCGTCGGGATATTCTTCATCCCACTTTTGAACGATTGCCGGGTCGGTTGAAGCATAGTTGGGCCAATTCTCAATAAATGCGATCTTCGTTTTGGGGCGAAGAGGCATCACCGGAACGCCGCGAGTAATCAGTGGTTCAGCTATTTGCTTGAATAATCCCATCGTCGCTCCGTAAAAATTGCTGTCTCTCCAGCAGCCAAGCCTAGTCGCGGCTTTCCGTTTTCATTTAGAAACGAACATCGGCTCCTTGGGCTGGTCCGGCTGGTGGTGTGTAAGTCTGAGTTGATCCGGTTGGTCCGGCTGGTGGTGTGTAAGTCTGAGTTGATCCGGTTGGTCCGGCTTGTGTTTTCGGCTGAAATTTCGCTCGAATAAATCCTGCCGGAACAGGAACAACTACGCCAAGGTCGGGTGGTAGATAGCCTTTGATATTTGCGAAGTCCTTCGTGCCGTCTTCACTCTTCTCTCGGCTGATCCAGAGCTTGCGAGTAACACCGATATAATTATCGATGTCTGCTGCCGGGTTCGGCGGCTGACCAAGGATTTCTTTCAGGTCCTTGTACACGTTTGATTTCTCATGGAAGTTCGAAACATTATACCGCTTCGAAACTTGCAACGGCTTGCCATCTTTGCCGAGCACATTGAGAATCCAAACGAATCGTGCTGCTGGAAACGTCTTTGTCTGACCTTGATAGACTGTGGTAACGTTGCCCAACTCAATGATGTCGGCCAATACCGCGTGATGCAAACCGCTTTCTGGCTTTTCATATTCTTTCTTTGGGATAATCATATTAGTTCTATTGTCTCCTGTGTTTGTGGTTGTGTTTGAACTACTTCCTTAACCAAAAAGATATCATCCTCTTTCAGGACAAGGTATTGCTCGAACCCGATTTTAACTTCCGCGCCGGAAAACTTACCGAAAACAACACGTTCGCCAACGGCGATGCTTGGTTTCTGTAGCTCTCCCTTGACGTACTTACCGGGGCCGACTGCTACAACAATCCCCTCAGCGGGCTTTTCTTTGCTCTCATCAGGGACGTAAAACATACCGACCTTTTCATCTTCTTCAACTCTTGAAACGATGATTCGGTCTTGAACTGCGCGAAACGGAATTGGGAGAATCGTGGGGTCTTTCCCAACTTTTTGCTTTTCGATTTCTATGACTTGTGCCTTAGCTTCGTCGATAAGTCTTTCTCGATCTTTTTCGTCCATCGCATTCAGCTTGCGCATTCCTTCTTCGCCGAATGCTTCCTTCCACTTTTCATCACTGACAGTTGTGTTCGGTCCGAATTGTGCAGAACTGAATCCGCGTGCCAGTTTATCTCCGCCGCCTAGACTTGACATTAGTTTTCTAACTCCTCTGGCGTCCATCCCTTCTCAATTGTTATCTGGAATGGCGCTGCCTTGATTACTTCGTCTACATCTTGTTCCTTCACCGGCTTCCACCAAAATTTCTGAGTAGGGTTCCGGCGAAACTTCCACGGTGCCTGCTTGAGCACATCGTTCTGGCTTCTGTCGGCCAAACTACGAAGCACTACAACCGGACTCTTAGCTCTAGCGAGCAATAAATCAGGATCGTACTTCCCGGCGATTGCGAGCACTGTCTGCGCGTCAGCGAGGGCGCTGTGCGGAAATAGATTCAAGATTCCGTGATCTGCCGCCACATGCGATAGCTTACCCACTGGAACTTGCCACGGAAGATCGTAGTACAAATCGATCCACGGAATGACATCTATAATTTTTGTGGCGTGTTGTTCGTGTGAGATTGTCTCCGCCACATGACGCTTCGCCCAACTTTGAATAACTTTTTTATCGAAGCGTCGGACGTTGTATCCGATAACTGCGTCAGCATCGGCCATCATTCCAAGAATGACACCTAAACTGTCGTATTCGTCGTAGCCAAACTTTGCGACCGCTGCCGGATGAATTCCCGTAATTCTGGTGATCTCCGGCGTGATCGGAAGATCGGTCTTAACTAGCATTCCTTGATTGTCCAAGCACTTGTGCATTCCGGTGCTGTACAACACCGCGCCGAATTCAATAACACGGTCGTTGACAGTGTCGAGTCCTGTGGTCTCCAGATCGAAACTTAATAAAATCATATTAGTTCACACTTTCCTTTGGATTCTTCTCCGGTGTCGGATCGTTCGGAACCAAACTATCTTGTGATGATGATAGCCTCTGCGGCATACGTTCGACTCTTATGCCCATGTGAGTAATCATGTGCCACGGTACAAACCACCGCTTATCGAAGGTAACTACTCCGCTCTCCAAAATCTCAGACGGATTTTTGAGAACGATTAATCCGGCACTAGTAGCCAACTGAACGAATCTTTCATTCACTTTGAATTGCAAGTGCGCAGTGCTTTCGATATTATCGAAAATTTCTAGCACCTTGATTTCTCTGGGAAATCCTTCCGGTCGAATTCGCTCATTGATGAACGCAGTAAACTCCACATAATAAATAGACGGCATTATTCCATCCTTTCAAACGTTGGCAGTTGTTCGTCTGGCAAAAGCATGAACTGAATTTCGCCTTTTTCGGGAATCATACGAACTTGGCCATTCTCTTGGATGACTTTTATAACTTGATCTCCAAAACTTTTAATATTCATGATCCGAGCCGCTCGTAGGCTTCCCGGATTCGGAAGACTCTGAACAGTAGCCTCAAGATGAAACTCGACGCACAACTGGTTAAAGTCTTCCAATTCCGTGGATTTACCGAAAAAACTATCGTATGACATTAGCTTAATGAAACTGGACTTCCAGCTTTCAGTGCTGCCGTCGCCTGCGATGCTCGCGCTGCTGCCTGTGCGGCTAGAGCGGAAGCATTCGGTCCAGTTGCTTCGACGATAACTTTCTTATTGTGCGCTCCGGTGCCGACTGACTTTGCTTCGCACTCATCGGAGCAATATACGAACTTGCGCTGATCGATAGTGACGATTGTGCGAATCGAATTCATCCAAGCGTTTTCTTGAAACACTTGTTTGATCGATTCTTGATCTGATGAAAATGTTACGGTCTTGCCGCACTCAGGTCCATCACAACTGATTGTTACAAACTGCGTAGTAATTTCGCCCATCAATTTATCCTCCAAGAATATAATTCTTCGAACCGATTCAAAAACATTTTCTTCGCTTGCTCTGGCGACCATTGTTCTATCTTAATGTCGGCGGCAGTTGTATCGATCTTCGTGCCACCTTGATAGTCGCTGATTTCGAAACCAATGAACGGTATGTTCATGATTTGACTCTTTTCTGCATACAACATCAAATTGTCCGCTATCTTTACGGACGGCGGTTCCACAACAGCGAAACCGAATCTTTCTGCAATCATCTTCTGCAACGGTTCCTCGACTCGACGATACGCATCCCCTGCTTCTGTATAGTGCTTAAGCGGTCGATTCATGTCTCCAATATAAGCCTCGGATGAATCGTGCATCAATCTGTCGAAGGCTTCCTTATCGGGTCCTATAAAGGAACAATAGTATGAATGCTGAGCGATTGAGTAGTGAAACTTGCATTGTCCTGTCCAACGACACTGCATCGCCAGCCCGTGGGCGATATCTTGGATGTCGATATCTTGGAGCCTCGGATTCACTAGACTAAATTTCTTACCGGAATATGTACCGATAAATGCTTTAGACAAATCTGCTGCCACTAACATTTTGAATTCCTTTCTCGACGCTGGTCATGATTCCGCAAACTGGACAGGGCCGAGAAACTACCTCCGGGTTCAGGTCCATAACATCCCATCGATGTTTGTGGTCACAAACCATGACACCTTTGACCGGCGGTTTCGGCTTATGGTTGCTCTGCTTTTTAGGCTTTCCCACTTTGCAGCCCTCTCAGGTACTCCGCGAGCGTAATTGCCATTTCTGCTGTTAACGCCGCGTGGCCCTCTTTGGTTTTGATATAGAAATCCCAATTGTAACCATCCAGTGCAATTTCCGATATGTGGTCGGCAGGACGGTCACTCGAATAGTACAGTTGTCCGTCATCGCGCAGTCGTTGAACGTTGACAGTGTAACCGCCCTGCTGTTTCACAGCATCCGCCTCATTAGGAAAGCGCACATCAGTAATCATCACGATATCCGCATTCTTGGGGATGTTTGCGAAAGTCTTTTTAACCCAATAGTCCGGGTCTTGTGCTCGCCGAAATTCTGTGCCCCAAAATTGTAATAGCTTGGGATGTTTGCCGTATGGAGCGAGCCTATTAACTTCTGGACTGGGGTCTGGAACAACCCACTCAGGTATTGGCGTTGTGACTATCTCACCGCCCACGACCTCACGAATACCTTTCTTGAACAATTCAACAGGAGGAATGCCTAGATTCCTTCCGATTTCCAAGTAATCGTTCGTTTCTTGATACAGAGTGTCAGCAAATTTTATGACCCTCACCTTAATTTGTAGAGCCTCTGCGCCGAAATGATTCGCATACAGTCTATTATTGATCGCGTAATGATCGCGAATCGCTTCTGCCGCTGTGTCTTTTCCTTGACGACTTTTGTTTCCGAAACCGATGATTAGCATTATTCTTTCTAACCTTTCTTCTGATTTCCGGCCTGTGCGGGCAATATCCGTAATTTCCTAAAGACTGATTGCAGTTATTGCATAATATCTGAAAATCTTTTGGATATCCATTATTCTTCAACCAACTATATAATCTATGTCCGTGTCCGACCTTTTGACGATGTTCGTACCCGTCGTTGTTCTTGTGGTCTACTGCAAGAAATTCCGGTACGCTAATTCCACAACAAGCACACTTACCGCCATAGTGATTGATAACTTCTATGCGCAGTTTTCGCGCATGTCTTCTGCCACGTTCTAAACAATTAAGACATTCCTTATAGTTTGCGTGCGCCGGGCGCGGACATGTGGGGCGACTGCATTTTCTCATTCAAACTAACCGCCCACCTTATAGGATGTAATTCCGTATTTCTTGAGCACGTCGAACAAGTCCAGCGGCATCTCCACCAGCTTGTATGATGAAAGAATCGATTGCTTCAACTGCTCGTCAGAAATTTGCTTCGATCCTTTTTTCATATTCGCAAGCAGACTGATTGCACGAATATTCTCATCCGTAGTCTTTCCGCCAGCCGCGCCGGGAACAATGTGGTCCATTGTCAATGGTCCGACTCTCTTGAATGGCCCATTACCGTGCAAGCCTCTGTACCAATCTGTTTCGGCCCATCCAGTGATCGGGCATCTGAATTGAACTGCCGCACGCTTGGCGTAACGCACCTGTGGCGGAATCCACGCTCTCGGGTGCGCAGGATCATTTGGAAGAAATTGCTTGTAGTCTTCCTTCGGGTCCCTGATTGACTCAAGTCTTAACTCTTCGTCGGCCAACGGCTTTGCCCACTCATATTGCTTCCAGTATTCGTCGTGAATGTCCACTAGATTGCTTTCGCCGGACCCTCAAACCATCGCTTGCAGTCCGTGCATTGAAGTCTTTGCTTTTTTCGGAGTGCAGTATAACTAAAACCGCGCTTCTGAACACTAACTGAACTACAGGTTGGGCACGCTGATTCGCCTTTGTTCACATTCGGGTGCGTCGGCAACCATGCACGCATCAGTTGATAAACTTTCTCCAGTAGTTCAACATCATGGCCGTTGTATTGCTTCATTTTCGTCCATGAGTCTTCACTGCCTTCCACAATGCAACCCTTCCACAAATGAAAGCCTGTATGAGGTAACTTGCGACCGATCTTAAGATACGCACCGAGATCGTCCAACTTATTACTATCGAACTTGAACTGATTTCTCGCAATTTTCAAAGTGTCCACTGTCTTGAATGGCGACGGCGGAGCAAACCCTTGAATAATAAAGCGAGTCTTGATCTTGGGGATATCAAAACCATCGCCGTTATGCGCGATGATGATATCCGCCTTATCGAAGATATCCCAAAGTCTGCGAACTAAAAAGCTATCATCCTCTGAACCAGGTACGTATCCGTTGGAATCGTTCAGGGCCAGAGTATGTACCTCATTTTCGTGCGCCCACTTCCATGCAATAGAAATGATGTACCAATCGGATTTGTTTTCGAGAACATTCTGCTCCCATTTTCCCCATACATATCCCAGATTCGGTGCTGTCTCAATATCCAAATAAACAATCGATGCTGGCGTTATCATAGCTTCCTCAAATCAATCTTAGACTTTCGAATTTCGCAAATCAGTAACATTTCTTCGTATGTTAAGTATGCGCCTTTAGTGTCATTGCACACAGCGCAACAAGGCACTACGTTATTTATTGAGTAACCTAATTTGCTATTCTTTCGGTCTAATCCACTACCAGACGCAGGAAGCGATCCATCGCAGTAGTGACACCGACTTGAAACAACGCCGCTATATTGCTCGAACGTCAACGAAACAGAAATACCTTTTTTTTTTTCTCGTATTTGATTTCAGCCTAGAAAATCTACCTTTTACTGTGCGAGAAAATCTTCTGACCTCAGCCTTATGCTTCTCATAATTCTTAGCATTCCACTTTATTGTAGAATGAGTAGAGCACAATCCTTTTCCGTGATGCGGCTTCCTACAGCCAGAAATAGAGCAGGCCCTCTTAGAGGTATTTGGCAATGGCGATCCCTACTACTACCCCGATTCCGATATCTTTTGCTGTAGATGCTATCCTGTGCCACACGTTCGGCTTTTTCTTTAGAGCTACTATTTGATCGTCTTTCTGACTAATGATTTTCTTTTGGTCGAGTGCATCCGCGTCTGCTGTCGCGAGCATTGTACGACACACTTTATCATCCGCAAGCTGATCGAATATTGGGAGCACGTCAGGCTCTGGTATCAGCATCGCGTTATTTGGCGCTGGCACGATTGGTGACTGCAAAGGTTTGATTACTGCGCTAGGTATTGATTTGATTGCTTCGGGCACAGTCGCTGTATCGTGAATAATCTTCACAATTGGCGCGATTGTTTGCTTTGCTTGCTTATCGCGCTCGGCGATTGTTTGCTGCAATGATACAATCTGGGACTGAGCGGCCTTCACTATTTCGTCTGCTTTCAGCCTAGCGTCATGTTCAGCAAGCCATGAATGACCAACAAGTAACAACACTCCTATAATGCCTAAATAGTAAGCATGGATGTGTAGTGTCCCTGCAATCTTGTTCCATGTCGAAGTTAGGTTTGTGTCTGCCATATCGCTCAAACATACCGCCTATACTAACGAATTTATCGCGGATTCCGTTTGGTTTTATTCTCTCGGCGTATAATTGCTCTTTGTTTCTTGGTTCCGGCACGACCGGGGCGAGCAAAATGCTCATGCCCGAGGGCACGGATAGCTGGGGGGTTCTCAAGATAATTTGCTGCCGCCCGTAATCGATCTATATCATCATGAAAGCGAGCAATTGCCCTATTGCACCAGCTGCACAACCCACCCCTAACTAAGCCATCACTATGCCTATGATCGAGGGCCAAACGTTTACCGCCTGCTACCGGCCTTTTACAGATAGCGCAGAGGTCTCCCTGATAAGCGAAAATCTTATCCGCGTCTTCCACAGTCATAAGAAAGAAGTTTTTGAGTCGTTGGGCACGTTGGTAGTCAGAATGGCAGGACTTACAATAAGCATATCGGGGCTGTCCGTCTCTTCGATTTCTACCGCTCGGATAGTCCGATAAGGGCTTTTCTTTTCCACACTTTATGCAGGTGTAGGAGCCATTTTTTAGTTTTTCTTGTCGTTTTCTCTCTTGTATTTCTGACAATAAAGCCCTAGTCTCAGGGGCGGCAATACTTCCCTTCTTCATGACACTCCTACCCATCGCGAGCAGGTCGCTCGCGTTAATCATGGGGGGTCCTTATATACCCTCAATACTAACGGATTATATCAATTTTGCATCTGATTCGTGGTAGGCGAGAGGCTGGAACGGGTCCGGTGGCTCGCTCGCGAAATGACTAATTAAGATGGCGAGTTCTTCGGGGGTGTCTGCCAAATTACACGCGACCGGAGGAGATACACGCGATAGTAACCTTTCAATCAGATGTGCCGGACCGCTTTTTACGAACAGTCGTTGCGGTTCGAAGATCATGGAGTCTCCTAGCTTGCTTGAAAAAATACATTGGCGATTTGAAATTTGACATCCACGGCGCTCCACCAGGAAATGCAAAAAAGAATCGAATGATGTCTACTTCGGGTCCGTCATCTGCCGGGTCTCTTCTCATTTGGTCCCTCTCAGATATTCAGTCGCTGACGAAGCTTCGAATACTTCGCGCATATCTTCGTCTAGCTCACGATTGACTTGTTTCTGAACGACCTGCTTCCTTCGCCGAAGTGCGAGGCCGTCGTTGGCGTTGAATTTGATGTTTGGCTTATAGTCATACATATAGTGAACAATCATAAGTCTCTCCAATCGTCCATGTGAACAACGAGCCAAAATAACGCAACAATACTTCCGACAAGTGCAACTATTCCTGTGACTATGATTCCATATAGCCACAGGACACTAACAGGATGATGATACCAGTGTGCAATCATAATTTCTATTCCTTGACAGTGAGAAGATACGGATAACAAATCGAGCAATACGGGGCACGGTCGCAATCCGGGTGAGTGGACGGAATATATCCACTGTGCTCGCATTTCGTGCCGGGGACGACTATGCGGCCCTCCGGCGAAGCAACTACAACAATGCCGGTATTTGGTCGCGGCTCCTCAATGCTAGTGCGACCGTGTTCGGTGACTTCATCGAAGTCATAAATCTTTGTGCGTTTCTTTTCGGTGTGTTTCTTTTCGATGTGCTCTGATTCAGTCATGCATCCTCCGATTTGGGTCACTGCCCTACCAGATCGACCGCTACGCCTGTTTTATATTAGTGCAAACGACTCAAAAGTAATATATCACAGAACCGATCTGCAAGCAATCTTTTTTCAGCAAAATCGGGACGGCGACCGCCGGGTACTTCACATTCAAGTACGCAGCGAACAGTAAAAATTGCAACATCAAAATAGAATCTCTCATAGTTTTCCCCGATGCGGGATAGTGGTTTCATCGAGTCTATCAAAACTAGACTGCGCCTACCGCCGACCTGATTCTAAAACGTGGTATTTTCCAACCACTCCCGGAATTGCCACTATCCCAAACTCAAAGTGTACCGGATCATTTCTCTGTTGTCAACTACTCTTCGCCATCCGTCGCAATAAAATGCTCAATTCTTGCCACGCCAATGCAAGCACGCTCAAGCGCAGTGGGGGCGACGTAGTACGCTTTCTCGTAAAAGTGCGGCCACCCGCGCCCGCAAACCAAATTAGTGTAAAACAACCTATCCATCTGCTGTTGGGTCATTTTGAATTCTTCGGCGAACATCTTTTCGATTTTATCGAAAGAAACTCTTGAGTAATTGAGGACAAGTTTGTTGTGAATTGCATATCCTGCTCCCGCGATACAGCAGACGGTCCCGCCTCGTGGCTCGAAAACCGGGAAAACTT
>VFSW01003095.1_pt1 | contig 24945 bp, 20 predicted proteins | sample 5358111 | NCBI WGS metagenome assembly VFSW01 (sample SAMN11554181, study PRJNA540505) | mine drainage metagenome | isolation source: sediment from site ElyBrook_90M | place: USA: Ely Copper Mine, Vershire, VT | collected 2017
CCAACACCCTCATTCCTCCCGGTCTTAAACCCCCCCCACCCCCCCCCGCCACCCCGCGCGCCGGGGGCGCGCCCCGCCCCCGGGCGCCCCACCTCCTGCTTCACGCCCGCGGCCAGGCGTTCGAGCACCAGTCCGCCGACGTGGCCAAGACCGACGTCGATCGCGCGAAGCTCATGCTGTTCGCGCCCGCCCGGGCGGGAGAGACCCCGTTCGGCGCCAAGCCTTACGTCGACGTCGCCTCCCAGCTGGACGGCTTCAAGAAGAAGCTCGCGGCCGACCGCGACGCCGCCGCGGCTCTGGGCGACGGCGCCCGCGAGAAGAATTCCGCCGCGGCGCTCGACGTGCTCAACACGCTGGAGCGGCAGCACTACCACTCGCGGCTCGATCTCCCCTCCGTTCCGAAGCCGGGCAAGGCCGCCGCGGAGATGCCCGACGCCGCGGACGCCCCCGACGTCCCGGCGGGAGCGCCCCTCTCCAGCGGCCTGCCGCTCGTCTTGAAGGCGCTCGACCGGATCAACGGCAAGCCGCTGACGCCGGATCAGCAGGAGAACCTGATCAAGTCCTTCCCGATGGGAGACCTGGTCTGGCGCATGGGCGCGCAGGACCTCTGGCGCCAAGGCCTGACCGGAAAGGGCGTCAAGGTCGCGGTCATCGACGGCGGCATCGGCCGGCACGACGAGCTCGCCGCGGCGGTGAAATCCCGCACGAACTTCACCGCCGACCGGGGTCTGGCGCTCACCGACGACCACGGGACCCACGTCTCGGGCATCATCCACGCTCTCGCGCCCGACGCTCAGATCAACGGCTACACCGTGTTCACCGGCGACGGCGCCAACCCCGTCCTGAGGGAAAATGCCGACGGGCTCATCCTCCGCGCCATCGACAAGGCGGTCAAGGACGGCAACAACGTCGTCAGCATGAGCCTCGGCGGCGGAGGCTCGCCCTCCGACGCCATCGCGCGGAAAGTCGAGCAATACGCGAAAAGCGGCGTGATCTTCGTCGTGGCCGCGGGCAACGAGCACGACGTCAACGGCGTCGAGTCGCCCTCCGTGGCGCCGAACGCGATCAGCGTCGGCGCCCTGGACGCCGCCGGACGCGCCGCCGATTTCAGCTCCTATGGAAGCAGCTACGACGCGCGCAAGCTCCAGCACGTGGTCAAGTCCGTGTTCATGGCGCCGGGCACGAACATCTATTCGACGGTGCTCGGGTCGGACGGGCAGTCCGGCTATCAGCTGATGAGCGGAACCTCCATGGCGACGCCGGCGACGTCCGGCGTGGCCGCCCTGCTGGTTCAGGCGGCGTCGACGCTGACCCCGAACCCCGTCGCTCTCAGCGCCCGCGTGCGCGACGCTCTCGCCGAGGGCGGCGAGCCCATGTCGCTCGACAAGCTGCCCTCGAACGTTCCGTTCGACCAGACGTTCCTGATCGTCCGGCCGCTGGCCGCGCTCGACGCGCTGCGGCGCCAGGCCGCGCAAGCCACGGCCGGAAGCCCGAAGAAGATCCCCTCCGGGACGAACTAGGACGCCGTCGGCGTCGGGGCGCCCGGTCTCGAACCGGGAACCTCGTGGTCCCAAACCACGCGCTCTGCCAATTGAGCTACGCCCCGTCGCGCCGAAACCGGACTAGTGGATGGCTCGCGTGTATTTCAACGCGAGGTACACGGCGATCGTCGCCAGGACGGCGGCGGCAAGGAGCTTGAGGAGGCGCCGTCTCCAAGACTCGTCGGCCCCGCGGTCGTGCACCCGTCGATCAATATCCACTGGCGTGGATTATAACACTTGAAAGACGGCGGCGTTCCGCGGCCTAACGAGCCGAGCGCGAGCGCGCCGTCCCGTTCATCAGATACATGGCGGCGCCGAACGCCGCCATTCCGAAGAGGAAAAGGACCAGGGCGAGTTTTTCCATGCCCTCACTATACCCGGAACGGACCGCGGCCGCTTGGGGCTTTCGGGCTTCGAAATCGCGGCAAAGGACCCAGGCGCCGCCAAGCCTTGCGGCCAAGGCCCGGCGAAGCTACACTGGAGCGATGAGGCCGATCCCCGCCTTTCTTCTGATCTGCGCTCTGTGCGCGTGCGCGCGCGCCGACGCGCCGATCATGCTCGACGACGACCGCCGCGCCGCCGCGTCCGACCCGGCCGCGGCCGAGCGCACGGCCCGAGAGGCCCTGCGCGACATCGAGGACCGCATCCAGAAGGGCGATCTGCCCAAGATCCGGTTCGAGTTCGACAAGGACGCGATCACTCCCGAGTCCCACGAAACCCTCGACCTGATCGCGCGCCTCATGCTGGGCGACAGCCGCCTCAAGCTGATGATCTTCGCGCACACCGACAACGTCGGCTCCGACGAGTACAACCTCGATTTGTCCCAGCGGCGCGCGAAGTCCGTCAGCGACTACCTCGCGTCCAAGGGCGTCCATCCCCCGTCCATACGCTTCCGCGGCTACGGCGCCTCCAAGCCCATCGCCGACAACGCGACCGACGAGGGCCGCGCGAAAAATCGCCGCGTCGAATTCTACATCACCACGCGCGAGTGGAGGTCGGTCTACTGACGGCCGCGCCGAAGCTTACTTCGCCTTGGCGATCTCGTCGAGGCGGGCCGCCGCCTTCTCTTTGATCGTCGAGTAGGCGACGCCGGTCAGGATTTCCATTCCCTGGCTGACGCGGTCCACCGCGTAGATGTGGAACTTGCCGTCCTTGATCGCCTGCGCGACCTCGGGGGCGAGCTGAAGGTCGGCCACGTTGGTCTTCGGGATGATCACGCCCTGGTCCCCGGTGAGGCCGCGATGCCTGCAGAGCTCGAAGAAGCCCTCGATCTTCTCGTTGACGCCGCCGATGGCCTGAACGTTGCCGAACTGGTCGGCCGAGCCGGTCACCGCGAACTTCTGCGAGATCGGCACGCCGGACAGCGCGGACAGGATGCCGTACAGGGTCGTCGAGGTCGACGAGTCGCCGTCGATGCCTCCGTAGTTCTGCTCGTAGGACACGCGGATCTGCGCCCGGAGCGCCTTCTTCTGGCCGAACTCGTGCATCATGAAGGAGTACTCGTTGCCGAGCGCCTTGTTGAAGCTCGAGCCCGTGGTGCCGGCGGCGTGGTCCACCGAGACGATGCCCGGAGCGCCCGGACCCGCCACGAAGGTGATGCGCATCTGCACGCCGTGCGAGCCCATGACCGCCAGGCCGTTGATCTGGCCGACGGCCGCGCCGTCCGTGTCCACGCGGAACACGTTCTTCTGGTAGAGCTCCGACATGCGCTTATAATGGACGTCCTCGCGGTCGGTCTTGGCCTTCAGCGCCATGTCGACGTCCTCGCCGCGGACCTCGCTGCGGCCGGCCCGCTGCGCCCAGTACGAGGCCTCCTGCAGGAGGCCGTGAAGCGCTCCGAACTGCGCCGTGAAGTAGCGGTTGCTGTCGGCCAGGCGCGCCGCGTGCTCGAGCACCCGCTCGATGGCGTCGCGCGTCAGGTCCAGAATCTGGCCCGCCGAGCCCGCGACCGAGTGCTTCAGGAAGCCGAGGAAGCCGTCGACCGCGTCCTCGGTGATCTTGATCGTCGGCTGGAACTGAGCGATCCCCGAGAAGTTCATCGCGAAATCCTCGTCGTGCTGCGCGAGCAGCATCTGGATCATCGGCGTGCCGACCAGCACGATCTTGACCTTCGCCGGCAGGTGATAGATGTCGCCCTTCATCGACGCCATGCCCAGGTAGCCGCCGTCGGCGATCTCGGCCTCGCCCGTGCGCACCGCGTTCATCAGCGCCGGCCACACGCCCGGGTTCTTGAGGACGCTCATCGCGTTCAGCACCAGGAAGCCGCCGTTGGCCTTCATGTACGAGCCGGTCTTGAACGAAGGCCCTCCGGGGCCGTCGGTCTTGACCACGCCGACCCCCGCGATGACCATGTTGCGCATGTTGCCGTCGGCGGCGCCGAACAGGCGCTCGTAGGTCGGGTTGTCCTCCCAGACGACCGGCGCGCCCTTGACGGAGGCGTTGTCGGTCAGCACGCTGACGCGGAAGAAGTCCTCGGGGTCGATGGGGCGCGAGCCGGGCATCGGCTTGATGCCCTCGCCGCCTTCCTTGATGCCCGTGAAGATCTTGTAGTTGGACGCGGCGAAGTTGGCCAGGGACTGGACGTAGGCCAGGACCTTGCGCGACTCCGCGGTCGGGGCCGGCTTCGACGCCTGCAGAGCCTCGGCCTCCTTGTTCGTCGCCGCCATGTACTCGGCGGCCTTCGCCTGGATCGCCGCGGCCTTCTTCGCGATCGCGGCCTTGGCCGACGCGTACTCCTCCGGCGTGATCTTCCCGGACGCGACGAGCTGGGCCGCGGCCGCGTCGTTGACCGGCTGCCTGCCGAAGGTCGGCTGCGCGATCACGACGGGGCCCTTCTCCCCCACCCCCGCCTGCACGACGACGCCGAAGGGGCCGAACTTGGCCTGCGCGAGCTTCTGGAGCTCGTCGTTGATCTCCGCGTTGCGCTCGTCGGCGCGCTTGGCGAACGCCTCGTCGGCCGGGGTCGCCGGGCCGGAGGCCGCGATCTGCGCGAGCTCGGTGGCGTACTGATTGACCAGGCCGATCACGGCCTTCTGGTCGATCTTGGCGAGCGTGGCCTGAACCTTCTGGAGCGTCTCCATCTGGGCCGCCATCATCGACTGGAAATTCTCGAGAATGCCGGCCTTCTTCTCCTGGAGCTCCGCCTGCGCCTGCTTGAATTCGGCCTCGGTGAAGTCTCCGGCGGCGACGCGCGCGGCGACGTCCCCGGCGCTCATCGGCTTTCCGGCGTAGGTCGCGGCCAGAGCGAGCTGGACCTTGCCCTGCTCTCCCGGGGCCGCCTTGACGTACACGCCGAACTTCCCGGCGAGCTTGATCGACGCGATCTTCGCGTCGAAGGCCGCCTGGCTTTTCGCCTGCGCGGCCTGGACCTGCGCCAGGATCTGCTGCTTCTTCTGGCCCACTTCGCCCGTGTTCAGCGCGAGCGGCACGTTCTCCTTCAGCGCCTCGACGAAGCCCTCGACGCCCGCCTCGAACGCGGCGCCCTGGCCCGGCGCGAACTCGAGAACGACCGGCACGTCCTTGTCCGCGAAGTTCGTGACCGCGACCAGGTCGTTGGGCGTCTTCATCTTCGGCGCGACGTCGGCGAGGATGTCGCGGATCGCCATCGCGCGGCCGGAGCCGTCGGCGCCGGCGACGAACAGATTGTAGTGGTCCGGCTTCATCTCGAGCGCGAAGCGGATCGCCTTGAGCGCGTCGTCCTGGCCGACGACCTTCTTGGGGGCGGCCGAGATCGACTTCGTGTCCGCCGGGAGCTTCTCGGCCGCCGGCGCGTAGCGGACCTGATTGACGCTGAGCTCGTACTTCTTGGGATCCTCGGGCTGAGGCGCGGCCTGGGGCTGGACGCCGACGGCCTTGTGCACGGAGGACGGGAGCAGGCGCGCGGCGCGCGCCATCAGGCCGCGCAGGCCGGTCGCGGGGACGGCCGCGGCCGCTTCGGACTTCGAGCCGTCGAAGGCCTTGCCGGCCGCGCCGGAGGCCTCGTCCGCGGACGCCCCGCCGTGCCCGGCGAGGATCGCGGTCGCGAGCTGCGAAAGCTGGATGCGGACCGAGGAGCCCTCGGGGAGGGCCGTCGCCGCGGCCGCGACCTTCTCGGCGTCGGCGCGCGAGCTCAGGGTCTCGGGCAGGGAGACGCCGGCCTTCTGCAGTTGGTTGATCAGGCCGATCACCGGATGGGCCTCCACGGCGGCGGGGGTCGCGAGCGCGGCGGGCGCCGGGGCGGCCAGCGCGGCGGACGGAGCGGCCGCGGCGGCGGAAGGCGCGAGGGTCGGGGCGCCGGCCACGGCGGAGATCGAGAAGGCGGGCATCGCGAGATTGATCGTCTGCGCCCCGGCATAAGACGCCGCGGATTCGGCTCCGGCGGCGGAGAGCGGAGCGACGCGGGCGCCGACCACCTGAGACCAGGCGCCGCCGGGAAGAGAGAGGCCCAACGCGAGAGCCAGAGTCACGGCGAGGGTCTTCTTCACGGAGGTCTTTTCGACGATCATGTTCGGCTCCTTAGAGAAACGCAAAATGCCATCGGCGTTGCTGAAGGAATTATAGGGGAAGAGCCGGGAAAGAGGCTGGGGCGTACGGGGCAACGAGCCTACGGCAATCGGCCTACGCGCGCGTGGGACCGTGGTCCCAACGCCTCGTAAAGCGCGACGGCCGCCGCCGTCGACAGGTTCAGCGAGCGCGCGCCCGCCGCCATCGGTATCCGGTAGAGACGGCCGGCCCAGCGCGCGCGCAGTTCGGGCGGGAGGCCCGCCGATTCTCCGCCGAACACCAGCCACGAACCCGCGCCGTACGGCGCCTCCCAATGGGTGCGGGGCGCCTCCGCGCTGAACGCCAGCACGTCCGCGCCGGCCGGGAGCGCGCTTAAGAAGGAGTCGAGGGAATCGTGCACGACCGGAGCCAGCTCGTCCCAATAATCCATGCCCGCGCGGCGCAGACGGCGCTCCGATAGGGAGAAGCCCAGCGGCCCGACGAGGTGAAGCTCCGCGCCCGCGGCCGCGCAGGTGCGGCCGACGTTGCCGGTGTTCCAGGGAATCTCGGGGCGGATGAGCACGACCTTCAGCCTCGGGAACCCGCGGGGTTCGTTCATGGCGGTCATCATGTTAGCACGCGCCGCCGAAAAATCAAGCGGCGCCCGCCGGGTTTCCCCGCCGGACGCCGCGGTCCAGCTCTTGTATTAAACGACCGGGCTTACTTCGACGCCGGAGCGGCGGCGGGAGCGGCCTTCATCTCCACCACGGTGCCCTTCTTGGCCTTGCACTTCTTGGCGCTGCTCAGCGAAACCCAGCCCTGGCCCTTGCAGGCGTTCTGGCCCTTGCACGAGGTCTTGCCTTCCACGGCGCACTCGCTCTTGCCCTTGCAGGAGTTGATGCCGAGGCAGTGGATCTTCTCCGCGCTCTTCTTGGCATGGGACTTCGACTTCTTCGCCGGCGCGGGCTTGTCGGAGCCGGCGCCGTCCTTCGGGGCGTCCTGCGCGGCGGCGGGCATGACGAAGGCGGCGGCAAACAGGCCGGCGAGCGCGGCTTCGACGACGAGCGAACGATTGAGGGTCTTCATGGGCTTTGTTGTTCTCCTTGAGGGTTGACGTCTGGTTCCGAAGGTGAGTGCATCGGCGGCGCTTATGATTACACATGCGTCTCAAGTGAGTCCAGGGCCCGAGACGCGCGTCGAACCGAACAGCCGCGCGGGGGCGCCGCCGCTTGACCTGAGTCGCGCAAAGCGGGAGAATCACACTTCGATGAACATCAACCAGCTCGTCAGCGCTTTCGGCGTGGCCGCCATGGTCGGGATCGCCTGGCTCTTCAGCAAGAATCGCAAGGCGATCAATTGGCGCACGATCGGCTGGGCGACGGCGCTGCAGGTGGTCTTCGCGATGCTGGTCCTCAAGACGCCCCCGGGCCGCTGGTTTTTCACCGGCGCCAACCAGGCCGCCGTCGGCCTCATCGGCTTCCAGGAGGAGGGCGCCAAGTTCGTGTTCGGTTCCCTCGCCATCCCGCCCGGAGCGCCGGGCTCGCTGGGATTCTTCTTCGCCTTCCAGGTGCTGACGTCCATCGTTTTCCTCGCTTCGCTCATCTCCATTCTTTATTACTTCGGCATCCTCCAGAAGATCGTCCTGTTCTTCGGCAAGATCATGGTCTACACCTGCGGGACCTCCGGCGCGGAGACCCTGAACGCCGTGGCGGTTCCCTTCCTGGGCCAGACCGAGGCGCCCATCCTGATCAAGCCCTACCTCGAGGCGATGACGGAGTCCGAGCTGCTGTGCGTGATGGTGGCGGGCATGGCCACGATCGCCAGCGGCGTCATGGTGGTCTACGCGAGCCTGCTCAAGCCCTATTTTCCCGACTCCGCCGGGCAGATCCTGGCGGCCTGCATGATGGAAGCGCCGGCCGCGCTGCTCATGACGAAGATGCTCATTCCGGAGACGGGAAAGCCCAAGACTTTGGGAACCGTGAAGCTCGAATATCACGAGAGCGCCACCAATGTCTTCGAGGCCGCCGCCAATGGGGCTTCGACCGGAATCCACCTCGCCTTCAACGTCGCCGCGATGCTGATCGCGTTCATGTCCCTGCTCGCCATGGTCAACGGCGGCTTCCACGTCGTGTTCGGCTATTTCGGCCACCCGGCGATCGGCCTCGAGACGGTTCTCGGCTGGCTGCTCTCGCCGTTGGCTTGGATCATGGGCGTCCCGTGGAAGGACTGCTCGCTCATCGGCCAACTGATCGGCGAAAAGACGGTCCTCAACGAATTCGTCGCCTACGTGCACATGTCGCAGTGGGCCGCGGCGAACACGGCCAATCCGATGGACCGCCGTTCGTTCATGATCGGCATCCACGCGCTGTGCGGCTTCGCCAACTTTCTGTCGATCGCGATCCAGATCGGAGGGCTCGGGGTTCTCGCTCCCAGCCGCAAGGCGGACGTGGCGCGGCTCGGCTTTTACGCTTTGCTCGGCGGCTCGCTGGCCAGCTTCATGACCGGCTGCATCGCCGGAATGCTCGTTCCGTAACGGCTCGCGCGCAGAGGCGGAAGATGAGGACGCTGTTGCTGGCCTTCGCACTGACATCGGCATGCGGATCGGCTCGCGCCGCCGCCGCGCCTCCGGCGTGGGTCCTCGTCGACCAGCCCAAGAGCCTCGGCTGGGGCTACCGGCGCTTCGTCGAAAGGGACGGCTCGATCTTTGCCCTCCCCGGGTTCTCCGTCTCGCGGGACGGCGGACGGACTTGGGAAGACAAATCGTCCGCCGACATGTTCGATGCCGCGTTCTCGACGCGGCTGAAGGCTATCGCGGTGGGGGAGCACTCGGGACGAGTCGTCGTCAGCACCGACGCGGGCTCGAGCTGGACGCGGAGCCCGGGGCAGCCGGAACGCGGCCTCTACGCGCTCGGCCTCTTCAACGAGACCGACGGATTCGGCCTCGGCGAGTCCGGGACCATCCTCACCCGCGACGGCGGGAGGACGTGGTCGAAGCTCGACCGCCCGGGAGGCTTCCTGACCCCGGAGCCGCGCGCGGCGTTCGTCCTCGACGACAAGCGCGCGTGGGCCGCGGTCGACGATTTCGAGAAGGTGCGGATTTTGAGAACGGACGACCGCGGAAGGACTTGGGAGGACATCCCCCTCCCGGGCCTGAACCATGCGATCGCACTCTGCTTCACGGACGCCGCGCACGGCTGGCTGCTGGGCGAGCCCGCCGGTCCCTTCTCCCCGCCCCTCCTCGCCACCCGCGACGGCGGGAAGACCTGGAAGGACGCGGGACTGGATCTCGGGCGCGCCGCGGCGCTCAAATGCCTCGCGTGCCGCGACGAGAACGCGGCCTGGGCCGCGGGCCCGGGGCTGCTGGTCGGGACGAAAGACGCCGGACGCGTCTGGGCGACGCTGGACGGGCCGCGAACCGAGGGCGACGACGACGTCGGCCTTTATTACGGCCGCGCGAGCGACGGCGAATATCTCCTGCTCGGCACCGAGACCCTCGTCGAAGATGCGGCGGCCGCGGACGGCCGACTCGACCCCGTTCCCAACGGCGCGATCTATCGGCTGGCCCTGAAGCCGTAGCTCCGCGCTTGGCGGCGAGGATCTCCCGGTCCCGCTCCCCCGTCGTTCAACAAAAGAACCTCGATCTCCTCGACGATCTCCTCCTGCCTCAACCTGTTTTTCCGAACGAGGGTCTCGGCGGTTTCCTGGTCCAGATGACGGATGGCGTTCTCCATGTGCTGAAGCCGGAACTGATTCTCCGCCAGAAGCGAACTGTCGAAGAGGCCGGAAAGGCGGGCGAAGAGGTAGTGATCGGCCAAGTCGGCGGCCAAGACTTTCGGGGCGACGTTGAGCAGCGGCGGCCGGGGATGCCGAAGCCGAACCTTTTTCATTTCCGGGAACGGCCGGAGCCGAAAAACGCGGGCTTCCCGCCGCTCGGCGTCGTGAGCGACCACCGTCAACCGCAGGGAGCCCGCGCGGGGGTCCCGCGACGCCGCGTCGACAGCTTCCATGAGGCGAAGGAGAACCGAAGGGATTTCCTCGACCGTGCTCGGCCCCGAGAGAACGGCTCCGGCCGCCCGTCCCGCGGGCAGCTTCGATGCGAGCCGGCTTCCGACGACGATTGCCGCCGGCCGGACCGCGCCCCGATCGTCCGCGTCGCTTTCGTCGGCCGCGATCACCGTTTCGTTGAAATCCCCGCAGAATCCGCGTTCCGACCCGAGAAGTACGCGGATCTCTCGCCGGTCCGGCCCGTCGGGAACGACCTCGGGAAAGAATTCCGCGAAGTCGGAGAGTTCCTCTTCAAGGGTTTCCAGCATGACGCGCTGCGTCGACAGCACGTGCGTCAGCTTGCGGGTTTCCATGAGCGAGAGGTTCTTCATCGCGTTCATGATGTCGCGGATATCTTTCAAGGCGCCCAGGCGATGCGCGAGCGCGGCGCGGCGGCTCATGGGCCGCCCCCCGGCCGCAGCCAGCCGGCGAGCGCTCGGCTCCAGCGCTCCCGCGGGTCCGAAAGCCGAAGGCCCGAGCGCTCGACGGCCGCACGCAATTCCTTGAAGCGGCCCGAGACGTCTTCCGGCTTCAGGCCGTCAAAGAGTCCTTCATTGAACGCGACGAGCCAGCCCAGCTGGATCTCGACGGGAAGCGGCGCCAGCCGCTCCTGCTTCAGCATTTCCCGGAGGATGCGGCCCCTCTTGATCTTGGCTTCCACCGAAGCTTCCAACTTCGATCCGAACCGGGTGAAGACCTCCAATTCCAGAAACTGAAGATAGTCCAGCTTCATGCGGCCGGCCTCGTCCTTGATCCGCGGATGCTGCGCCTTGCCGCCGATGCGCGAGACCGACCGTGTCACGTCGATGGCCGGCAGGAACCCCGCCTCGAACAGGCGCGCATCGAAATAGATCTGGCCGTCCGTGATCGAGATGAGGTTGGTCGGGATGTACGCCGCGATCTCCCCCTGCTCGGTCTCGATGATGGGAAGGGCCGTCATGCTCCCTCCGCCGTGGGCCGCGGAGAGACGCGCGCTCCTCTCCAAGAGCCGCGAATGGAGAAAGAAGATGTCCCCGGGATAGGCCTCGCGCCCCGGAGGGCGGCGCAGCAGAAGCGACAGCTCCCGGTAGGTTCTCGCGTGCATCGTCAGGTCGTCGTACACCACGAGCGTGTCCTTGCCGTCCCACGTCCACGCCTCCGCCGCGGCGCATCCGGCGAAGGGCGCCAGATACTTCAACCCCGGCGCGGCCGTGGCCTCGGCGACGATGACCGTCGTGTGGTCCATGGCGCCGAATTTCCGAAGCGTCCGCAGGACGCCGACGACGGAGGAACGCTTCTGGCCGATGAGAACGTAGACGCAATGGACGCCCTTTCCTTTCTGATTGATCACGCAGTCGAGCGCGAACGCCCTTTTTCCGAGGCCGTGATCGCCGATGAGAAGCTGGCGCTGCCCCTTGCCGATGGGGATCAAGGCGTCCGCGATCTTATTGCCCGTATAGAGGGGCTTCTCCACGAAGTCCCGGGCGATCAGCGGCGGAGCCCCGGCGTCGATGTGGCGCCGGCCGGAGCAGTCGGGGAGCGCCCCCCCGTCCAGAGGATTTCCCAGAGGATCGACCACCCTCCCGAGCAGCGCGTTCCCGACCGGGACGCTGAGGCGTTCTCCGGTCAGGCGCGCCGAAGACCCCGCGGTCAGCTTCTCGGACTGCCGCAGGAGAATCGTGCCCACGAGGTTCTTCGAGAGCTGGAAGACCAGCCCCGCGCTCGACCGGTCGTCGAACGAGACGAGCTCGTCGAGCGCGGCGGACGGCAAGCCGCTCACCCAGGCGATCCCGTCGCCGATCGACGCGATGGTCCCCTGCTCCGTGATCCGGGGCCCGAACCGGTATCGGCTCAGCCAGTCGGGCGGCTCCGGCGCGGCGGTTCGCCCGCTCTCAGGCGGCATGGAGCTCCGCCTCCTCGAAAAAGCCCAGCTCGTCGCGCAGGTTCCCGCGCAGCACCCAGGACGCGAGGTCGACGCGGACGCCGGCGATGAGGCTGGGATCCTCGGAGAATTCCACCTCGATCTCGCGCCCGGCGAGAGCGGTCAGCCTGACGCGCAGAAGCTCCTTCAGCCTCGGTTCGACGGCGAAGGCGCTCGCGACCGCGATTTTGGGCCGGGCTTCGCGGCGATAGGCGCTTTGCATGCGCTGCGTCTCCTCCGGAGGCAAGCTCGCCAAGTCCTCGCAAAGAGCGGCGATCAGTTTCGCCTCCAGTTCCGGTCCGGAAAGCCGGGATACGAGCCGGGCCGCGAAAACCGCCCCCCGCGCGACGGCCTTTTTCTGCATGGCATTCTGGAGCTCCGCGCTCCGGCGCCGCTCCAGCGTCTTGTTCTTCTCGCGCTCCTTCTCGAGAGCCGCCTCGAGCGCGGCGAGCGCGCGGGAGCGCTCCTCATCGAGTTCCTTGGCGAACTGCTCCCGCCCCCGCGCGCGCTCCTGCGCCCACTCCTCGAGCCGCTTCTGATATTGGCCCTTAAGCTCCTCGGCTTCGGCCCGAATCTTCCCGGCCTCCGCCATGGACTTGTCGATCAGCGCTTTGCGCTTGGCGATCACCTCCCGAACCGGCTTATAAAAAAATCTCTGGAGAACCCAAATCAGGACGAAAAAATTGACGATCTCCAGGATGAACGTCGTCCAATCAAGTTCCATGGCGGCTCCTCGCTTCTCGCGGCCGACGACGGCGCCTCACGCTACTTCAGGAGGTAGGCGAGCAGCGGATTCCTGAAGAGAATGATCAGCGCCACGACGAGAACGTAGATGGCCAAGGACTCGATCATCGCCAAGCCGATGAAGAGCGTCCGCGTGATGGACCGCTCCGCCTCCGGCTGACGCGAAAGTGCGTCGAGCGCCTGGCTGATCGCCCGGCCCATCGCGATCGCCGGAAATATGATCCCCAAGGTGATCGCCGCCGCCGCGGCGACCGTCGAGACCAGGACGAACCAACCCATTTGACTCATAGGACGCTCCTTTGACTCTTCTGTTCCTGCTGGGTCTGAATGCCGCCGGCGATGAAGATCAGCGCCAGCATCCCGAAAATATACGCCTGCACCACGGCCTCCACGATGTGCAGCATCAGCACGGCGACGGGGACGAGAAATCCCGCCACCAGGAGGATCAGGAGCGCCGCCATCTCGAGGCTGAACATGTTCCCGAACAAGCGCACCGCCAAGGCCACCGTGCGCGAGATCTCGCCGATGATGTTGAAGGGCAGCAGCAACGGGCTCGGGCTGAGGAAATGCCGCAAGTACCCCGCCAGCCCCTGGCTCTCGATCCCGTACCAATGCACCGAGAAAAAAACGAGGACGGCCAGGGCCGCCGTCAGGGAGAGATCGGCCGTCGGCGCGTGCAGGCCCGGGACGATCCCGAGAAGATTGCAGATCAGAATGAAGATCCAGAGCGTGGCGACGAAGGGAAAGACCGCCTCGACGTGGTCGGGCAATACGTCGGCGATCGCCTCCTCGAGAGCGGAGACGATCCCCTCCATGGCGGTTTGCCGAGGTCCCGGCTCCAGCCGCAGCCCGCGCGTCGAAAAATACGCGATCAGAGCGAGGCCCGCCAAGACGCCCCACGTCGTCGCGACCGTGCGCGAGATCTCAACGCCTCGCCAGATACTTGTATGCATTGAATCCTCCGATCATCAGCCCGACGAAGATCATGCTGACGCTCCAGCGGGTCGTGTAGCCCGGGTTGAGCCCGTCGAGCCAGCGTCCGAGATACGCGCCCGCGACCACCGGAAGCGCGATGACCAGCCCGAGGACTCCGAGCGGCGCCGCCTCGGCGAGGAGTCCGCGCCGCTCTTTCTCGGCGCGCCGGAGGCGCGAAATCCTCTTCTCGACGTTGCCCCGGAACGGCTCCTCCGGGGAAGGCCCCTCGCGCGACGGCTTGTTCATGGGAGCGCCGAGACCTCCCGTCCCGCCTGCCACAGGCGCTTGAGCATCGCCTCCTCGAGATGGTGAAGGCTCTCCTTGACCTCGCGCATTTTCTCTTCTTCGACGAGCAGCCGGCGCTCCAAGGCCTCCAGAATCTTCGTGTAATCCGCGCCGCACACGAAACGCCGGGCGGAGAGAGTCAGCGTGTCGCCCGAGAAATAGAGCACTCCCCCCGGCAGGGCCACGTACGTCCACGCGCCGTCCGAGGTCCGGTAGCGCGCCAGCCCCAATTCGAGCGCGGCGATCATCCGCGCGTGGCCGGCCAAGAGGCCGAACGCCCCGGAACGGTCCTCGCCGACGAAGCTCTCCACGCCGTCGACGCGCCGGCGCTCCAGGCGGCTCTGCAGGACGAGCGTGAACGTCCTCATGCCCCGGCCCCCGCCATCGTCCCCCGCATATAGCATCGGTCCTCGGGCAGCTCGTCGAAATCGCCGCGCAGGAACGCCTCGCAGTCGGCGAGCGTCTCGCGCAGCGGAACGAAGACGCCCTGGAGCCCCATATGCTCGGCCACCACGTGGAACGGCTGGGTCAGATAGCGCTGCAGCTTGCGGGCCCGCAGGACGATCCGCCGGTCCTTCTCCGACAGTTCCTCCATCCCCAGCATCATGATGATGTCCTCGAGCTCGTGATAGCGGGCGAGGTGCTCCTTCACGCCCTGGGCGACGGCGTAGTGCCGGTCGCCGATGGACTGCCGGTCCATCAGCCGGCTCGTGGATTGGAGCGGATCGACGGCCGGAAAGATTCCCTTGCCCGCCTGAGCCCGGGACAAGATCACGACGGAGTCCAAATGATTGAGCAGCGCGACGACGGCGGGATCGGTCATGTCGTCGGCCGGGACGTAGATGGCCTCGACGCAGGTCAGCGCGCCCCTCTTCGTCGAGCAGATGCGCTCCTGAAGCTCGGCGACTTCCGTGGTCAAAGTGGGCTGGTAGCCGACCGTCGCGGGCATGCGGCCCAGCAGGCCGGAAATCTCGCTGCCCGCCTGGACGAACCGGAAGGCGTTGTCCATCAGGAACAGAACCTCCTTGCCCAGCGCGTCCCGCAGATATTCCGCGTACGTCAGCGCCGTCATGCCCACGCGGAACCGCACGCCGGGAGACTCGTCCATCTGGCCGAACACCATGAGCGTCCGGGGCATCACGGGCGTGCCCTGCATCTCCCGCCAGAGCTCGTGTCCCTCGCGGATGCGCTCGCCCACGCCCGCGAAGACCGAGACGCCCTGATACAATTCGACGATCGCCCGCATGAACTCCATGATGAGGACCGTCTTCCCCACGCCCGCTCCGCCGAACAGCCCCGTGCTGCCGCCGCGGACGAACGGGCAGAGAAGATCGATGACCTTGATCCCCGTCTCCAGAATGCCGCTCGCGCCTTCCGTCTCGTGAAGGGCGGGGGGTTTTTTCAGTATCCCGTCGAGACGGCGCGCCTGAAGCGGCGGGCCGCCGTCGAGTGGCTCGCCGAAGACGTTCAGCAGCCGGCCGAGGCAGTCGGGCGTCACGGGCACCTCGAGCGGAGCGCCGACGTCGAAGACCGTCATCCCGCGCCGCAGCCCCGACGTCCTGTGCAGGGCGATCGCGCGGACCCGGCGCTCGTCGAGGTGCTGGTGGACTTCGAAGGCGCAGGTCTTGTAGCCGACCACCGCGAACAGCGCCTCGTGGAGCGGCGGCAGCCGGTCGCACTCGATGTCGACCACGGGACCCTGCACGTCCGTGATCACGCCGGCCGCGGCGCTTTTCGCCTTGAGCGCGCGGATCGCCTCGAGCTTGACCTCGAAGGCCCGCAGGCAGCGCTCGGAGCAGAAATCGTAACGAACCCCGCCGAACTCAAGGGAGCCCTTCGAGTTCGACGCTCCCACCTCGGCGCGGCAGACGGGATCGATCGGCATATCCTGTCTTACAAAAGCAACGTTTCGGCCACGAGCGCGGCCGAGCGCGAGCTTGAGCCGGGCTCAGTGCCCGTGAGAGGCGGGCGCCGGTTCCCGGCTTTCCTTGGTGCAGGACAGCAGGAACATCATGACCGCCAGCGCGGCGTAGCCCGCGGCGAACTGATACGGGATCTCGCGCGCGGGCGAGGGCAGGGTCCACGGCCAGTACATGCTCCCGTCGGGGATCGCCGAATGGACGATGCCGACGAAGGTGAAGCCGGCCAGGATCCAGAGGTACAGCGACGCGGTCTTGAGCTTGCGGTCGATCAGGGTCGCGATGAACGCGCCCCACAGCATCGCGGTCAGGATGAAGCCGTTGCCGAGCGCGACGGTCACCAGCATCTCGGGCAAGGCGCGGCCCGGCTCGACCATGAGCTTGGCGAAGTTCTCCGCGGGGACGACGCTCGGGTTGGACATCTTGATCTGCAGGAGGCGCGCGACCGTCGGGAAGTAGGAGAACGCGACGGCCGGCGCGTGCCTGGCCGGGCAGGCGAGGAAGGCCTGGCACATGATGTCGAGCGCCACGAAGATCAGGATCGGCGCGATCACCGCGCGCGGGATGATCTCCACGAACCAGCTCACGTAGCCGAGCATCCCGCCGATGCCGATGAACAGCCCGGTCAGCAGCGTGTACCCGGCGCGGCTGCCCATCTGCTTATAGGCGGGCTGGCCGATGTACGGAGTGGATTGGGCCACGCCGCCGCAGACGCCGGCGATGAGCGTCGCCGCGGCCTCGGTGAGCAGGATGTCGCGGGTGCTGTAATCGTCGCCCGCCACGCGGGCGCTCTCGGTCACGTTGACGCCGCCGATCACCGTCAGCAGGCCGAACGGCAGGGCGATGGGCAGGAACTTGATCGCCGGACCCAGGCCCTTGATGAAGTCGAGCGTCGGAATCGGGAAGCCGAAGTGCAGCTCCGCGGTCGGCGGCGCGTAGGTTCCGCCCGCCCAGCCGTGAGGCGCGATCAGGTAGTACAGCGCCGTGCCCGCCACGATCGACGCCAGCACGCCGGGAAAATTCTTCGGAAGGCGAATCTGCGCGATCAGCGTGTAGAGGATGAGGCCGAGCGCGACCATGCCCACGATCGGCGTGCCGAACACGTCGACCAGCGGGATGAAGCCGATGAGAGCGAGGCCGATGCCCGCCAAAGAGCCGAGCAGGCCCGCCTGAGGAACGACTTTCTGCACCCAGCTGCCGAAGAACGAAAAGATCAATTTGAAGACGCCGATGAACATCATCGTGGCCATGCCGATGTACCAGGTCATCAGCGCCGCCTCGTGCTCGGGCATGCCCGAGCCCTTCATGGCGAGAAACGCGGGCCCCAGGACCGCCAGCGCCACCCCGATCGTCGAGGGCGCGTCGAGGCCCAGCGGCATGGCCGTCACCTGCGAGCTCTTCTTCTTTTTCGCGAGCCGGAACGCCATCCAGGTGTAGACCAGGTCGCCGAAGAGCACGCCGATCGCCGTGCCCGGAAACATCCGCGTGTAGACGATGTCGGCCGGGAAGCCGAAGGCGAAGATCAGGATGCCCGCCAGGAACGACAGGTTGGTCAGGTTGTCGAAGGCCAGCCCGAAAAAGCCGTTGAGGTCGCCGAGCACGAACCACTCGTATTTGAAGGGCTTTTGATCGTTCATGGTTTTTTTATTCCATCCGCCTCAAGGCTCGAAATCGGCCGCCGTCGGAACCGCGTGCTTCACCTGATCCGGCCGGACGACGATCGTGACGACCGGGCTGACCCAGCGGTCGCCGTAGCGCGTCAGAATGCACAGGCGGTAATGCCATGTCCCGGCGGCCAGGACGCCGTCGACGTACTCCGTGTCGCCCGGGCCGGTCGTCGTGTAGATCGCCTTGGCCGCCGGGTAGACCGGAGCCGCGTCCGCGTCGGACTTCACGACGCGGTAGGAGACGAAGTCGTCGCGCTTGTAGTGCCTCCACGACGTCCGGACCTGACCGTCGTCGAGAACCGCCTTGAACCCGATCAGAGGAACTTCCACCGGATCGCGGAAAACGGCGGGCCCTCCCGCGAACGACGGCGCCGCGGACAGCAGCGCCAGCGACAGCAAAAGGCTTCTCATAGCTCCTCCTCCAATCGGTCGGCGACGGTCTTGAGCACCTTCACGCGCGCCCATTTCTTGTCCTGAGCCTCGACGAGCGTCCAGGGCGCTTCGGGAAGGCTGGTCTTGGCGATCATCTCGACGGCCGCGGCCTGGTAGGCGTCCCATTTCTCGCGGTTGCGCCAGTCCTCGTCGGTGATCTTATATTGTTTGAACGGCGTCAGCTCGCGGCTTCCGAAGCGCTTGAGCTGCTCCGCCGCGTCGATCTGCAGCCAGAATTTGCAGACGATGACGCCCGATTCGGACAGCTCGCGCTCGAAGGCGGAGATCTCGTCGTACGCGCGCTTCCAATCCTCGGGCGCGCAGAAGCCCTCCACGCGCTCGACGAGCACGCGCCCGTACCAGGTGCGGTCGTAGATCTGGACGCGGCCCAGGCGCGGCAGGTTGCGCCAGAAGCGCCATAGGTAGGAGTGCGCGCGCTCCTCGTCGGTCGGCGCGGCCACGGCCATCACGCGGGAGTTGCGCGCGTCCACGGCGGACAGCAGGCGGCGGATGGCGCCGCCTTTGCCCGCCGCGTCGACGCCCTCGAAGCCGCAGACCAGCGAACGGCGGTCGCGGCGCATGCGGCGCGTCAGCTCGGCGATGCGGGCCTGCTGCTTGTCGAGCTTCTTCTCGTAAGCGGCCTCGGTCAGCGATTTCGAAAGGTCCAGGCGCGTCAGCACGGACATCTTCGGCGGCTTCGGCCGGTCGGGCGCGTGCGCGGGCTCCGGGCGCTTGGCGCGCTCGAGCGCCTCTTTCAGCGCCGCGAGCAGGGTCTCCGCCGCGGTCAGGTCGCGGTAGTGGCGGTCGGTCGCCTCGATCACCGTCCAGGAAGCCTCGGGCGCGTCGGTCCGCGACACCGCGCGCGCCGACACCTTCCGGAAGCGGTCGTAGCGGCCGGCGAACTCCCAGTCGCGCTTCGACACGCGCCACGCGGTCGCCGGGTCGGCCTCCAGCTCGCGCAGGCGCCGGCGCTGTCCTTTCTTGGACAGGTGCAGCCACAGCTTCACGAAGACGGTCCCCTCGCGCGTCCCCATCGCCTCGAAGGCCCGCGCGCGGTCGAGCGCCTCCTCGAAGGCCCCTTCGCGGATCTCCCGCAGCGCGCGCTGGACGATCGGGCGCGTGTACCAGGCGCCGAGAAGGATCGCGCCGCGCCCGGACGCCGGCGACGTGGTCCAGTAGCGCCAGTACTCCGGGCGTTCGCGCGCCTCGTCGGACGCGTCGCCGTAGGCCTCGACCGTCAGCCCCCGCGCGTCCATCCAATCGACGAGCCGGCGCGCGCGTTCGGTCTTGCCCCCGCCCTCGACGCCGCAGATCACGACCCCGAAGCGGAATCTCGTCGCGGCGCGCGCGTGCTGCGCCTTGAGCAGGTCGGCCCGCACCTTCGCCAGGCGCTTCTCGTACGCCTTCTTGTCCACCGACCGCCCGATCTCCGCGTCCTCGAACATGAATTCCTCCGCCCGGCGCAGTATACCCCCCTCGGCCCCGGCGGTCAACAGGCGGGCGCAGGTCCGCCTGGACCCTTGACGAAAGAGGTTTCCGGACCTATCCTCAGCTCGGGACCCCTCCCATGATCCGACCCTGCGCGCGCGCCCTTCTCTTCATCGTCCTGGCCGCCTTCGTCGCGGCGGCGCGCGCCCAGGACCGCGGCTCCGACCACCCGGAGCTCGATCCGATCCTCATCCAGGACGATCCCGCCGCCGCGACGGCGTTTCTCGGCAGCGACGACGCCCAGGCCAAGCTGAAGGCCGCCGATCCCGACCTCTATTCGCTGACCTTCGCGCGCGCCGCCGAGCTCAAGGACCTCGCCGACCTGATCGACGGCCAGCCCGACCCCGTCGCCTACTGCCGCGGCCTCGACGCCCGCTCGGGCTGCACGTTCTGCCAGGACCCGGCCAAGCTCCTGCGCTGGGCCGCCGCGAGCCTTCCCTCCCTGGACGAGACGCGGAGCGCGGCCCTGCGCCAGGCCGTGCTCGATTGGGACTCGCTCGATCAGGCTCCGCGGGACTGGCTGGCCGCCCGGGGCCAGGACGGAACGGCCTGGGCCGGCCTGGACCTGAAGGCGCGCCGCGCCGCGCTCGCCCCGTGGGCCTCGTCCGAATACGACGCCCTCAAGATCGCGCCGCTCAACGACCAGGACGCGCTCGAAGCCTACCGGGCGCGCCTGGAACGGCTGTCCCTCCTGCTCCCGCGCGACAAGACCGATCCTTTGTGGGAGCGCGACCGCATCGCCTCGTCCGCGGTCTCCGGCCTCGAGAAGGCGCGCCGGAGCGTCGCGGCGTCCGGCGATCCCTCCTTGAAAAGCCTGCTCGCGCAGGCCGAGAGCGCCGGCGACCCCGAGTCGCGCCTCGCGCTGCTGAGCCGCATCTTCGACGGCCTCGGAATCAAGGACCCGGCGGTGCTCGCCGCGGCCCCGCCGCGCGCGGGCCAGATCTTCGACGCGGCCTCCCGCCAGACCGTCGCGGAACTGCTCAAGACCGGGCTCCTGCGCGAGGTCAGCGGGACCTGGGCGGGCAAGGACCTCGACGAGTTCTACGCCAACCACCCCTTCGACCTGCGGGTCGGCCCCGCGCCGAACGCCTCCACCATCGGCTGGTACCAGCCGGGCGGAGCCATCACCATCAACGAGGAGTACATCCAGCGCTTCCTGAAGACGCAGGGCCGCGACATCCGCGACCTCCAAAGGGACCCCGCCGTGCTGCGCCGGCTCACCGTCGAGCTGACTCCGCTGTTCGTCCACGAGTCCACGCACCAGCGCCAATACGCGTGGGCCGTCGAAAGCCGCATCCACGAGCTCGGCAGCCAGAACCTGGAAGTCGAGGCGATGGAGACCGAAGCCCTGTTCGTCGCCCAGAAATCGAGGCTCGACCCCTCCTTTCTCGCGCTCCTGAAGAGCGAGGCCGGGGCGCAGGGACTGGCCAGCGAGTCGCTCGGCCTCGCCGCAGACCTCTGGAAGAGCGGGCCCGCCGAATTCCGCGACCACATCGACGCCGGCTACTACCCCGACGAACTCTCGCTGGAAGGCGACGCCTGGAAGCGGCTCAAGGACGGCCGCAACGACAGAGCCGACATCGCGGCCGAGCTGCGCCGCCGCGCCGCTCTCCCGGCCGACGAGCAGGACCGCCTCCGCAGGGGTCCGCCGCTTCCCGACACCATCAAGGATTCCGCCGCCTGGGCGCAGGCGCTGAGCACGACGAAGACGTCGGACCTGGAGCGCCTCGCCGAAAACAGCGCCGGCGGCGCCGCCGAGATTCCCGCCGACTACGCCGCCCATCGCTTCCGTCTCCAATGGGTGAACGGAATCGTCGAGGATCATCTGAATTCTCTCGAGACCGCCCAAACCGGAGCGAACCTGCGGGCCGAGGTCCCGCCTCCCTCGCGATGACGCGAACGCTCTTGACGGCGCTGGGACTCGCGGCGGCGCTGGCCGCGGCGCGCGCCGCCGCGGCCGTCCCTCCGCGCGCTTCCGCCGAGGCGCTGGACGCCCCCGCGTTCGTCACCGCCGTCCCCGCGGGCTGGGCCGGATCGCGCGACGAGGGCGCCGTGCGCTTCGCGGGCCCCGCCGACGAGAACAGGCAGGCCGCCCAGATCGTCGTCCGCTACTACGCGCCCGGGAACAAGACCTTCCGCGACGCCGACGCCTACGTCCGCCGCCAGGCCGGCGCGACTCCTTTCGATCCGCCCGGGGCCAAGCCCGCCGCCGTCTCCGCGACCCGCGCCGCCGGGCGCAAGGCCCGGCGCGTCGTCAAGGACGGCTCCGTGACCCTTCCGGCGCACTCGATGAACGCCAAGGACGTTCCCACGCGGGAGGAACTCGTCGTGGTTCCCGCGTCGCGCGGCTTCTACGTCCTGTCGTACTACGCCCCGCGCTCGCTGTTCGACAAGAACCGCGCCGCGTTCGCCCTGGTCCTGGCCGGCTTCAAGCCCAAGCGTTAAGTCCGCGGGCCCGCCGATGTTCTATCATGGGGCCATGCGCACCCGCGTGGCCAAGGCGACCCCGGCATCCATCCGCGCGGCCGCGGACATCCTCCGCGCCGGCGGCCTCGCCGCGTTCCCGACCGAGACCGTCTACGGGCTCGGCGCGCGCGCCTTCGACGGCGCCGCCGCGCGCCGCGTGTACCGCGCGAAAGGCCGCCCGTCCGACAACCCCCTGATCGTGCACGTGGACGGCGAGGCCATGCTCGCGCTCGTCGCGCGGCGCGTCTCGCCGCTGGCGCGGCGCCTGATCGCCGAGTTCTGGCCCGGTCCGCTCACGCTCGTCTTCGACAAAACCAGGATCGTCCCCGCGTCCGTGACCGGCGGGCGCGGCACCGTCGCCGTGCGCTGCCCCGACCACCCCGCGGCGCGAGCCCTCATCCGCGCGCTCGGCGAACCGATCGCCGCGCCCTCGGCCAACCTCTCCGGCCGCCCCAGCCCGACCACGGCCGAACACGTCCGCCGCGATCTCCGCGGGCGCGTCGCGCTGATCCTCGACGGAGGACCCTGCCGGAAAGGGCTCGAGTCCGCGATCGTGGACGCGCGCGGACGAAGGCCCGTGCTCCTGCGGCCCGGCACGATCTCGCCCGCCGCCCTCGAGCGGGCCGCCCGCGCCGCGCTCGCCGCTCCCGGCCGTTCCGCCCCGGCCGCGCCCGGCACACGCCACCGCCACTACGCGCCGTCCTGCCCCGTCGTTCTCGTCTCCTCCTCGCAGGTTCGCCGCGGAGAGATCCCCGGCCTCGCCCGCCGCGACGGGCTCGTGTGCCGCGCGGCCTGGCCGGGCCTCCGTCCGCCGTTCCTCCGCCGCGTACCCGGCGGCGGGCGCCCGCACGCTCGTCGCGGCGCCCGTGCACGACGCGGGGCGCGGCCGCGCCGTCATGGACCGCCGCCGGCGCGCGGCCGCGCGCTGAGGCTCACGCCGACGACGGCTCGACGAGCTCGCGGACCTGGTCGGCCAGCTCGGCGCCGGTGAACGGCTTCGCCAGGAGCCGGGTCCTTCCGTCCGGACCCCGCGGCAGGACGCCCTCTTCGGTGCGGTAGCCCGACATGAACAGCATCCGGACGGTGGGCTGGCGCAGGCGCAGGCGCGCGGCGAGTTCGGTGCCGCGCATCCGCGGCAGGACGAGGTCGATGACCGCGGCGTCGAAGGCGCCCTCGTGCGCGTCGCTGAGGCGCAGGGCCTCCGCGCCGTCGGCCGCGGCCAGCACGTCGTATCCCGCGCGCTCCAGGCTGCGCACCGCGAAGCGCCGCACCGCGTCGTCGTCCTCGACGATCAGCACGCGGGCGCGGCGCGGCGCGCGGCGCGGGACGGAGGGCGCGGAGTCCCGGCCGGGCTCCGCCGTCCCGGCGCTGCGCGGCCAGAACACGGAAAAGCACGAACCGCGGCCGTGGGCGCTCTCCACGACGATCTCCCCCCCGCCGCGCACGACGATGTCGCGCACCATGGCCAAGCCCAATCCCACCCCTTGGGTCTTCGTCGTGAAGAAAGGCTCGAAGATGCGCGCTCGCGTGCCCTCGTCCATCCCCACGCCGTTGTCCGTGACGCTCAGGCGCACGCAAGGGCCGGCCAAGCCGCCGCCGCCCTCGAGAGCGTCGCTCATGGTCACCGAGACCTTCCCGCCGTCGGGCATGGCGTCGCCCGCGTTGACGACCAGATTGAGCAGAACCTGCTCCGCCTGCCCCGGATCGATGAGCACCGCTCCGAGACGGTCGGGGATGAACATTTCCAGTTCGATGTCCGCCGGCAGGAGGCGGGTGAGCATCTTCCTCATCCGGCCGAACGACTCGCGCAGGTCCACGACGCGAGGCAGGCCTTCCTCGCGGCGCGAGAACGCCAGGAGCTGGTGGGTCAGGGCCGACGCCTGCTCTCCCGCGCGCCGGATTTCCTCGGCTTCCTCCCGGCAGGGGTGGCCCGGCGGCAGCGACTCGAGCAGGAGGCCCGCGCCGCCCACGATCGCGGTCAGGATGTTGTTGAAGTCGTGCGCGACGCCGCCGGCGAGGCGGCCGACGGCCTCGAGCTTCTGGGCGTGACGCAGCTGCTCCTGGCTGCGCTTGAGATCCTCGACGGTCTTGACCAGCTCGGTGACGTCGCGGATGACGCCGACGATCACGGGCCGGCCGTCGGCGTCGCGCCCGAGCGTCTTTTTCGTGATCGCGACGTGCGTCATGCCCTTCGCGTCGGTGATCAGTTCTTCGTTGACGTTCTCCCGCCCGGTCTCGAAGACGAGATCGTCCTGCCGCTTGAAGACCTCGACCTGCTGCTCCGGCATGAACTCGAGCTCGGAACGCCCGAGCATTTCCGAATGAGATCGGCCCAGCAGAGCGCACATCGCGTCGTTGACGAACAGGATCCGGTGCTCACGGTCCTTGACGAAAATCGGATCGGCGACGGCGTTCAGCAGCCGCTCCAGGAACTCGCGCGCGTCTCGCGGATCTCGCGAGCCCTGGGGGAGCGGCGCCGAGGAGGCTCCGCCGGGACGCGCCACCAGAAGCAGGCCCGCCCGGCGGCCGCGCCCGTCGCGGGGAGCCGTGATCTCGATCGACACGGCCATCGGAGCGCCGTCGCGGCGCGCGTGCGTCGCCTCGCCGAGCCACAGCCCGCGCGCGGCGACCGAGCGCCACGCCTTGAGCCGCGTTTCGGCGTCCAGCCACAACGGACTCAGCGTCTCCGGCAGCAGACGGCCGACGACCTCCGCGTACTCGTAGCCGTAGAGGCGCGTGGCGGCCCGGTTCCAGTAGACGATGCGTTCGTCGTCGTCGGTGACGACGACGGCGTCGTTCACGCGCTCGAGGGCCTCGTCGCGCGCGTTCTGCGCCGCGGCGGCGCTGCGCCGCGAGGCGGCCAGTTCGAGCGAAGTGCGCAGGCGCAGCGGGCTCATCGACTCGAGCCAGTAGTCGGGCGCGCCCGCGCCCCCGGCCCCCCCCCCGGCCGCTTCTTGGTCCGCGGCCGCCGCGGCGCCCCCCGGCAGTCCCGGCGCCGCCCCCCCCCCGCGGGGGGGAGGGTG
>VFSW01003096.1_pt1 | contig 24944 bp, 17 predicted proteins | sample 5358111 | NCBI WGS metagenome assembly VFSW01 (sample SAMN11554181, study PRJNA540505) | mine drainage metagenome | isolation source: sediment from site ElyBrook_90M | place: USA: Ely Copper Mine, Vershire, VT | collected 2017
GGGGCGGGTCAAATCCAATCGTCACCGCTGGGTCAAAATGCCGTCGTCCTTGACACAGCGGGCGATTGCCTCGGCCGACCCGGTCTACGAGGTGGGCATCGCGGTGGCGACGACGTTTAGCGCGGGGGTGATCATCGCCGAGCCGGTGCGCGACGCGCAGGGCAGGCTGGTGGGCATCGTTGCCATCAACCTCTCGCTGATTGAACTCAGCGAACCGCTGACGACCGTTGTCAACGCGCAACTGCGCCATGGCCGCCATCTGCTCATCAGCGTGATTGATAGCCTGGGCGAGTTGATCGCCACCTCACAGAGCCAGCGGATCCTCCAGACTGTGCTGGACGAACTGCCGGGGGCGCAGCAGGCGCTGCAAGGGCGAGTGGACTCACGCTTGGGGACGGGGCCGAACAATCAGAGCTGGCTATTCAGCTCAGTTCCCGTCCCCTACACGGGTTGGGCGGTGATCGTGCAACGTCCGGCGAGCGAGGCGCTGGCGGTCATCACCCAGTTTCACATCTGGCTGTGGACGAGCGTGGCGCTCTTCACCTTGGGCGGGCTGATATTCTGGGTGATCCTGCTGAACCGGGTGATCCGCCCGCTGCACACGCTGGCCAGCCAGCACCAGACGCTGCCGACCTCGGAACAGGCCATCCACGCATACGGCGCCACGCTGGCCCAGCGCAACGACGAGATGGGCGGGCTGGCGCGCTCACTGATCCGCCTGGAACACGACGGGCTAGAGAAGCTGGGCGAGCTACGCACGTTGCTCGAAACCTCGAACGCGGTGGTCGGCTCGCTCGATCCCTACGCCGTGGTCGGCACGATCATCCGCGAGGCGCGCCGACTGGTGGATGCACAGGCGGCGGCGGTGCTGGCGCCAGACGAACACGGCGCACTCCGGGTGCTGGTGAGCGACGGGCATAGCGAGAACTTTGACCGCGCGCTCTCCATCTCGCCGGAGCACTCCGACTCATCCGCCGCGCTCGCCTGGCGCGACGGCCAGCCAACCCAACGCATCCTGGGACCAGAGATCCCCTCACTCGCTTACAGTGAGGGCTTTCGCTCGGTGCTGGCGATCCCGATCATCAGCCGCCATGCTGGGGGGATTGTGCTCTTGGTGCATCGAGACCAGCCAGAGGCGTTCAACGAGAACGAGCTTGGTCTGTTGCTGACGTTCGCCAACTACGCGACCCTCGCCTGGGAACACGCCGTCCTCTATGAGCGCAGCGATGAGCGGCTGCGCGAGATCGCACAGGAGAACCAGCGGCTGTATCAGGAGGCCGCGCAAGAGAAACAGACGCTGGAAGCGATCATGGGTAGCATGAGCGATGGCCTGGCGCTGACCGGCTCAGATGGCACGATCCTCTATGCCAACCACGGCGCGAGCGTGATCGCTGGGGTCGCCAGCGCGGCGCTGGAACGGCGCCCGATCAGCCTGCTCTATGAGGCGCTGCGCGCGCAGGCGGTGGATCCAGAGGTCGGCGAGCGGCTACTCACCTGGGGCGCCTCCGGCGACGAACCCGACACGGTGATCGAGATTCACGGCGCCAACCACCGCCGCGCCATCCACCTGCGCCTCTTCGATGTAGGCGACGAATCGGGGCGGGTGATCGGGCGTGGCCTGTTGCTGCGCGATGTGACCCGCGAACACGAGCTAGACGACTTCAAGTCAGCGCTGCTCGCGGCGGTCGGCCACGAACTGCGCACCCCACTAGCGGCGATCAAAGGCCACGCCTCAACCTTGCTGCAAGAGGATGTGCAGTGGCCGCTCGCAGACCAGCGGCATTTCCTGGCGACGATTAGCAACGAGGCCGACCGACTGGCGACGCTGGTCAGCAATCTCCTCGACCTCTCGCGCCAGGAGGCCGGGCTGCTGCTGCTCAAACGAACGCCGATCCACCTGCCGGAGATCGTCGCGCAGACCTTCGACCGGCTGCGGCGTCCGGGGGTGCGGCTGGTGGCCGACCTGCCCGACGATCTGCCACTGGTCGAGGGAGATCGCGCACGACTAGAGGTGGTGCTGCACAATCTGCTAGCGAACGCGCTGATCTATGGCGAGAACGAGGCGCGGGTGACGGCATACCAACGCGACGCAATGGTGGTGGTCGCCGTCGCGGACAACGGCCCCGGCCTCGCGCCCGACGAACTGCCGCACCTGTTCGAGCGGTTCTATCGCACCGCGCGCGCGCGCCAGCAGCATTCCGGCGGCGCGGGGCTGGGGCTGGCGATCTGTAAGGCGTTTGTTGAGGCGCACGGCGGCGCCATCTGGGCGGAGGGCAGCGCCCAGGGAACAACGATCGCGTTCACGCTGCCATTGGCCACGCCGCCGCCCGCCAGCGCGACCAACGCGGCGCCTGACGATGCGGCGCCTGCCACTGCGGCTAACGACGCGACCGACGCCGCCCAACACGACCGGGCCAACGAACTGCTGATTGGGGGAGGCAAGCTATGATCACACGAGCGAAACGCATTGTGCTTGCCGAAGACGAAGAGACGCTGCGCGATTTCATCAGCCGCAACCTGCGGGCACGGAACTTCGAGGTCTTCGAGGCAAGCAATGGGCTAGAGGCGCTGGCGCTCTGGGAGCGCGAAGACCCGCACCTCCTGATCTTAGACATCATGATGCCACGTATGGATGGGCTGACGGTCTGCCAGCGAGTGCGCGAACACTCAACAGCGCCAATCATCGTGCTGACGGCGCTGGACGCCGAGAGCGACAAAGTCACCGCGCTCGATCTCGGCGCCGACGACTACCTGACCAAGCCGTTCGGGGTAGAGGAGTTGCTGGCGCGGGTGCGAGCAGTGTTGCGTCGGGCGCAACCAGACGCGACGCCACCCGCAACTGGCGTCAAACACTTCGGTGAGATCGAGGTTGACCTCGCCGGGCATCTGGTGCGGCTGCGCGGCGCGGAGGTGCGCCTCTCACCGACCGAGTTCGCGCTGCTCCAGCAGTTGGCGCTGAACGCGGGCAAAGTGCTGACGCACCGCGCGCTGTTGCAGAGCGTCTGGGGGCCAGAGTATGGCGGCGAAGCGGAGTATCTGCGCGTCTACATGAACCGCCTGCGCCACAAGCTGGAACCAGACCCAGCCAACCCGCGCTTCTTGCTGACAGAGCCAGGTATCGGCTACCGTCTGGTCGCGCCCTGAGCAAGCACTGGCAACCGTTAGCCGTTCGCCGCCGTCACAAACTGGTTGGTATAGGTGAGTGTGAGGTCGATCTGCTGGGTCGGCGTGATCTGGTTGGTCTGCCGCTCGATGGCCAGCACTGACTCTGGCCCACCAGTGGGCATCAGCCCGTCTGGGCTGAACAGCGAGAGTTGGTTTTGTAGCGCCGTCACATAGAGGCTCTTGTCATTCGCGTAATAGGTGGTCGGCATCTGGTCAGCGATCTGCTCTGCCGTGTGGGTCTGAATCCATTTCAGTGTCTTGACGTAGGCGCCCACCAGCCGCTGCACGACATCGCGGTGACTCTGCACATAATCATTGCGCATGAAGACACAGATGAAGGGATATGGCCCGCCAAGCGCTGCCTCGGTCTTCTGCGGCGTGCGCAAGTCAATCAGCACCCGCCCAATCCCACTAGCGACGAGCCGCGAGATGGTTGGCTCAGTCGTCATCCCAGCGTCGATCTGCCCCTGCTGCATCGCCTCGATGAAGGTGTCATCAGCGCCCACCGGGACGAAGTGTACGAGATTCGGCGCAATTCCCGCGCGATGGAGCAGCGCAATGGTCAGCGCCTCGGTGCCGGAACCCGGCTCAGTGACGCCAAGATTTTTGCCCTTGAGGTCAGCGACCGAGGTGATCTGGTTAGCCTCCCTGGTGGCGACCACTTCAGCCTCACCGGGGGCAATATCGAGCTGCGCGACGCATTCCATATGCTGGCCGGTCGCCTGCAATTCGATGGTGTGGTTGTAGGAGCCGGAGCCGACGTCCACCTGACCCGCCAACACCAGGCTCTCCGCTGATTGCCCGGAAGCCTCGTCGAGCAATGTCACATCCAGTCCCGCTTGGTCGAAATAGCCTAACTGTTTCGCCAGCATGTTTGGCAGGTATATCTGTTTATCAAGACCACCGACCATGATCAGCAGATGGGTCTTGTCGTTTGCGTCACTGTTCGGCGTCGCGCCACACGCGCTGAGGCTGAGCAGCAATAGACTCACCATCGAGAGCATTCCCAGGGCCAGGCGCCATCGCCGCTGCCATGAGGACATACAGGCGCTCCTCTCATCCACTTGGCTAAAACCTGGGAATTAACCAAGGGATTGACGGGTATCGGAAAAATCGTATAGACTATATAACATAGACTATTTTGTTTGTCGAGGCGTCCCTTGGAAGACGCCCAACAGAAAGTGGCGGCGCTATGGCGTCTGATGAACTGTACCGCAAGGACGCCATGCGCGCGGCGCTTCGTTCGCAGGGCGGCGGCTATCTGACGAAGACGGAGCGCGCCACTCAATCGCTGCGCGACGCCATTCTGCGAGGTGACATCCCCTCCGGCGCGCAACTCACCGTTGGCGATCTGGCCGAGCAGCTAGGGATGAGTCCCACGCCAGTACGCGAGGCGATCCGCATCTTGCAGGCGGAGGGATTGCTCCACCAAACACCACACCATACCATCTCCGCGATCACCTTCACCGAGCAAGACATCGTCAACATCTTCGATCTGCGCGCTGTGCTGGAGGCGCTGGCGACACGTCTGGCGACCCCGCTAATGACCGAACGCGACTTCCAACGCCTGGACGCCATTTTGGAACAGATGCGGGCGGCGCGTCAAGTGGAGGACTTCCCCGCGATCCATCGCATCAATGTAGAATGGCACCTCACCATCTATCGCACGACAAACAATACGATCCTGCTAGACACGATACAGAGCCTCTGGCAGAAGTTTTTGTGGGAATCCTTGTGGAGCGTTGGCGCCCACACAGCAAACTCGCTGGAGCAGCACGCGGCCATCCTGGCAGCCCTGCGCGCCCGCGACGCCGACCACGCGGCGGAGCTGATGGCCGCGCATATGGGGCATGGCAAAGCGACCGCCGTCCTCTACTTCCGTGCGCGCCAAGCGGAACAAGCCGCGCTGACGGAACTGGCGGCGCAGACAGCGGAACCACCCCGACGGCAGACGAAACGGGCCGTCGCGCTCTAGCGACGCCGCTAGCGACGCCCGGCCACGAAAGGAACCCTGCGCATGACAAACCAACCCACCGTCACTATCGTAGACGTATTCGCCCGCGATGGCCTGCAAACATTGCTGCACGAGCCATCCCTGCGCACGCCAACGACTGACGAGAAGGTCGCCGTGATCGCCGCGCTGGACGCGGCAGGCGTACCGGAGATCGAGATCACTGGCTTTGTGCATCCGCGCGTGATCCCCAGCCTCGCCGACGCCGAGGAGGTCGCCCGCCGCGCGCTGGCGCAGCCCCACCGCGCCACGCTGAAGGCGCTCGTCCCCAACGTGCGCGGGGCCGAACGCGCGCTGGCGGTTGGCATGCCCAAGATCGATTGCCTGATCGTCGCCAGCGAGACCTACCAGCAACTCAACTCGCATATGTCCGTCGAGGAGAATGTGCGCCAGATCGAGACGATCGCCAGCATGACGCGGGGAACCGATGTGCAGACATCGGTTGGCATGGGAACGACGTTTCTCTGCCCATACGATGGCGTGCTGCCCGAAGACTACATCCTGCGACTGGTGGAGCGTTTCGCCGACGCTGGGATCACCGAGCTATCGCTAGCCGATAGCGTGGGGATGGCCTGGCCAACGCTGGTGAGTGAGCGGGTAGCAGCCATCAAGACGCGGTGGCCACACTTGCGGCTGGGGCTGCACTTGCATACGTTGGGTGGGCTGGCGCTGGCCAACGCCTGGGCAGGCTACCAAGCGGGCGCGGAGTTCTTCGAGGGGTCGGTCGGCGGCATCGGCGGCGGCATCGCTATGCCCGTGCATACGACCAACATGGGCAACGTCGCCACCGAAGACCTGGTGTATCTCTTCGAGTCGTGCGGCGTCGCCACCCAGGTGGATGCGCTGGCGCTGGCGCAGCTCGCGCGCGAGACACAGGCGCTGATCGGGACGGGCGTCAGCCATGCGGCCTCCTTCGGCACGCTGGCGAGCTTCCTGGCGAGCAGCCGCGAACAGCTAGAGGTTGTACGCGCGGCGCCGCCGGGCGACTCGCATCGCTAGCTGACCCCTGCTCACGCGGCCCCAACAGGATAATGGAGGCGACAACTGATGACAGCGACTCAGACGGCTGGCGAGCGCCTGCGCGCCGCGATGGCGAGCGAACGACCCTTGCAGATGCTCGGCGTGATCAATGCGTACTATGCGCTGATGGCCGAGCAGGTGGGCTTCCACGCGCTCTATCTCTCCGGCGCGGGGGTGGCGAACGCCTCGCTGGGCGTCCCCGATCTGGCGATCACTACACTCGAAGACGTGCTGACCGACGCGCGGCGCATCACCGCCGCCACCCAACTGCCACTGTTGGCGGATATTGATACCGGCTGGGGCGGCGCATTCAACATCACCCGCGCGATCCGCGAACTGAGCCGCGCCGGGGTGGCGGCGATCCATATCGAGGATCAGGTACAGGCCAAACGTTGCGGGCATCGGCCTAACAAGCAGATCGTCTCGGCGGATGAGATGGTGGATCGCATCACCGCCGCTGTGGACGCCCGCAACCGCAGCGATCCGTCGTTCGTGATCGTGGCGCGCACCGACGCCTACGCGCGCGAGGGCATGGCGGGCGCGCTGGCCCGCGCGCAGCGCTACATCGCGGCGGGGGCCGATGTGATCTTCCCGGAGGCGCTCAACGCGCTCGACCAGTATCGCGCCTTCGCCGAGGCGACCGGCGCGCCCGTACTGGCGAACCTGACCGAGTTCGGCGAGACGCCACTCTTCAGCGTCGGCGAGCTGGCCGAGGTGGGCGTGGCGATGGCGATCTATCCGGCCAGCGTCTTCCGCGTGATGAACGCAGCCGCGCTGCGGGTGATGAGAACCGTCCGCGAGCAGGGCACGCAGCGCGATCTGCTGGCGAGTATGCAGACGCGCGAAGAGAACTACGAGCTACTGAACTACTACGCCTATGAGGATGCGATGGATCGCCTGTTTGCGCGCGAGCAGTCTGGTGAGCCACCCAAAGAAGCACCCCATGTCGGATGACGCGACGCGCCCAGCCCCCGATGAACTGCTGACCACCATCGCCGATTATGTGTTGGCAGGCGAACCGGCGAGCGACAAGGCCTACGCCACCGCGCGGCTGAGCGCGCTCGATGCGATTGGCTGCGGCCTGCTGGCGCTCACCTTCCCGGAGTGCGTGCGGCGGCTTGGCCCGCTCGGCGCGGAGACGACTGCGCCATTCGGGGCGCGCGTCCCCGGCACGAGCTATCGGCTCGACGCTAGCGAGGCCGCCTTCAACATCGGCGCGATGAACCGCTGGCTGGACTACAACGACACCTGGCTAGCGGCGGAGTGGGGGCATCCGTCGGACAATCTGGCGGCGATCCTGGCGGTCAGCGATTCGCTCAGCCAGCAACGCCGCGCGCAGGGTCAGGAGCCGCTGCTGATGCGCGACGCGCTGACGGCGCTCATCCAGGCGTATGAGATACAGGGCGTGCTGGCGCTGGAAAACTCCTTCAACGGCGCCGGGCTGGATCATGTGCTGCTGGTCAAGCTGGCGTCGGCGGCGGTCTGCGTGCGGCTGCTGGGCGGCGACCGCGAAGCGCTGCTCAGCGCGATCTCGAACGCCTGGATGGACGGCGGGACGCTGCGGGCCTATCGCCACGCGCCCAACGCCGGGCCGCGCAAATCCTGGGCGGCGGGCGACGCCAGCGCGCGCGCCGTGCGGCTGGCGCGGCTGGCTCTGCGCGGCGAGGAGGCGTACCCCTCCGTGCTGAGCGCGCCAGTCTGGGGCTGGCAGGAGGTCTTTTTCGACGGCCAACCGCTGCGGCTGGCGCGGCCCCTTGGCGCCTACGTGATGGAGAACATTCTCTTCAAGGTGGCGTTCCCAGCGGAGTTCCACGCGCAGACGGCGGTGGAGGCGGCGCTGGCGCTGCACCCGCAGGTGGCCGGGCGGCTGGACGAGATCGCCAGTGTGCGGTTGACTACCCAGGCGGCGGGGCAGCGCATCATAGACAAACGCGGCCCACTGGCCAACCCAGCGGATCGCGACCACTGCCTGCAATATATCGTCGCGGTCGCGTTGATCTTCGGCGCGCTAACTGGGGAGTCGTATAGCGACGCAACGGCGGCGGATCCACGTATAGACGCGCTGCGCGACCGTATGACCGTCGTCGAAGACCCGCAGTATAGCCGAGACTACCTCGACCCAGACCGCCGCGCCATCGCCAACGGCATCGCGATCACCTTCGCCGATGGGACGAGGCTCGGCCCGGTGGTGGTGGAGTATCCGCTGGGCCACCGTCGCCGCCGCGCAGAAGGGCTGCCGTTGCTCCGACGGAAGCTGGCGGCCAACCTCAGCACGCAACTGCCCCCGGCGCAGGTGGCGGCGGCGCTCGCCCTGGCCGACGACCCACAGCGATTCGACGCAATGCCCGTACCAGCGTTTATGGAGATGTTCTTGCCGGATGGGGCGCACGACTAGCCAGCGATCAGCGCGCCATTAGAGTCCCTCGGCCTCGGCGATCGCTAGGCGCTCTGGCGAGACGGCAGTGAGGAGCGCCTGATGGCGGAATCCCCACCAGATGACACCGCCCGCCAGCAGCAGGATGCCCGCCAGCGTCAGCCAGGCGCTGCCATAGTTGCTGGTCGTCTGGATGACGCCACCCATCAGCGGCGGGGCGATGATGCCACCGAACAAGATGAAGCTGGTGGTCAATCCCACCGCCGCGCCAGAGTTCTGCTCGCGCACGCGCTCGCTCGCCCACATGACGATCAGCGCATTCCAGCCGACCATCGCCATCCCCAGCAGCAGCCAGAGCACGACCAGCGCCACCACCGGCAGCCGAAGCGGCGCCAATCCCACCACCAGCGCCAACGCGGCTCCCACCAGCGCGCAAGCCATGAGTGGGATATTGATCCGCCCACCGCTACGGTCAGTGAAGGCGCCAAGGCCGATTCGCGCAAAGCCGCCGCCAATCTGCGCAACCGCCAGCACGAAGCCCGCCACCGCGACCGAGACCGCAGCCTCAGCGTGTAGCATGGGGATGGTGATCGAGAGCAACGTATACTGGCCGAAAGCCAGCAGAAATCCCGTTGCGGCGGGGAAAACGATGTGGCGCATCTCACGGAGGGAGAGCAGCAGTGAACTACCCACGCTCATGAGCCGCCGCTGGCTCGCAGCGACCGGGACATGATGTGGCAACGCCAGGCTGAAGCCAACCCCCATAAGCAGCAGCGTACACGCGAAGATACGAAACAGAATCGACAAGCCAAACGCAGTCGCTAACGACGGCAAAATGAACGCCGCGATCATGGCGCCCAGCGGCACCCCCATCTGGCGTACACCAAGCGGCAATCCGCGTTCCTCGCGGGGCCAGAGGCTGATAACCATCATTGTGCCAGCCAGCGAGGTGACGCTGACGCCCAGGCCCATCACGACGAGCATGACGCAGATGACCGGCAAGCTATGAACATAACTGATCAGCAAGGCGCTGGCGCTCATCAGCAGGGCGCCGCAAAACTGCACTACACGCGGCCCAAAAGCGTCCATGAGCATGCCGGTGAACAGCGCCGAGATCATCCACCCGACGGAGACGAGCGAGACCACGCCACCCATCTGCGCTAGCGTCAAGTGGTAAGCAATGACAAAGAAAATGCCCACCACCACCACTCCCTGCTGCGCCACCGTCACGCCGGACTGCGCTGTCGTTGCGATGAACAACGAGACGAGCCGAGTGGCGCTGTGCGCGGCGGGGGCATCTGCGCGCCCGGAAGAAACCATCCCTAACACTCCATAGCTAGCGAACAGACGGGCGGTTTTAACCACCCGGCTCCTGGCAGGAACATTCACAAGCACTGACCAACGAAGAGCACAACCTTGACGAGCGAAGAGTCACCATGATATATAGTCTATACTATATTTTGTTGGGATGCCACCCCAGACAGCGACCACGATCCTAGACGAATCTCCCTATGAACCGAGCGGGTCTTTTCGAGAGAAGGAGCGCCACCGCATGCCCAACTATTTCGCCCCCAAGCAGGCCGCAGCGCGCTACGCCAGGGGGCGATTCTTCTACCAACCACAGATCGTGGCGTGCCTGCGCGAGCGCCTCCCGCTGAACTTCCCGGTGGCGTGCGCAGTGGATGTCGCTTGTGGCACGGGCAATTCGACCCTGGCGTTGGTGGAGCTAGCGGCGCAAGTGATCGGCGTCGATCCTTCCGCCGAGATGCTCTCGCTGGCCTTGCAGGACGAACGCATCACGTACCGCGTCGGCCCCGCAGAGCGTCTACCGATCGACGACGCCGCCTGTGATTTGATCACCATCGCCTCAGCGTTTCACTGGATGGATCACGCTGCCGCGCTGGCGGAGGCGCAGCGCGCGCTGCGCGTGGGTGGCTGGCTGGCGATCTACGACAACCTCTTCGCGGCGCAGATGCGTGACCGTCCGGACTTCACCCCCTGGTTCCAACAGGTCTATCAGCCGTCCTTCCCTGGGCCAACCAAGCCACGCGCCGACTTCGACGACCCCACCATGACGCAGGGGCTGCGCTTCGTCGAACTCGTCACCCTGGATGGTGAGCAGAGCTTCACCCTCGACTCGTTCATCAGATACCTGACCAGCATCAGCAACACCCAGGTCGCCATTCAGAATGGCCGCCCCATCGAGGAGATCGAGGGCTGGCTGCGCGTAGAGCTGGCGCCTTTCTTCGCCGGGCTACCAACGGCAACCTTTCAGTTCCAGCGCCCGATCTGGCTGCTCGAACATCCGCAATAGCTCTCTTTTCTCCCAAAGATCTAGACAAGTGGGCAAGGAAAGCGTAGACTGCGCATGTCTATTGGCGGCGCCTGGCTGGTCGGAGCGGCGCGCCCACACTCAGGCGGCTGCTGATCTCCCCCTGGGGTGGGGCAGGTGGAAGGATAAAGTACACCGTGAGTGATGATCCTCACCAAACACCAGACACGGCGCCTGGTTCCACAGACACACCTGAGTCGCCCAACGACACGAACTGGGCCGAGGCGACGACGCAGAGCCGTCTGGCGCGTCTGGCTAGACACGCCATGTTGGCGAACCAAGGCGCACCCACCACCAACGTATCCGCCAATGCTGGCGCTGAGCGCGCATTGGCGGCGGCAGACGCGCCGCCCAGTGACCCTTCACCTGATCTCCAGCCGAGCGGAGGCCCCAGCGCGACGACAGCCGTTACGTTGCCGAGCGGGCGCCCCATCAGCGACCCACTCACCGATGGCGACTACGCCAGCGGCGACACTGATGGTGACACCGATGGCGACTACGCCAGCGGCGACACTGATGGTAACACCGATGGCGACTACGCCAGCGGCGACACTGATGGTGACACCGATGGCGACTACGCCAGCGGCGACGCGCCCACCGAGGCGGCGCTGCCTACGCCAGCCGAGGCGTTGCGGGTTCCACCATGGCGGCGCAGATCAGGGGAGCGGCCAGTGGGCAGGCAAGCTCCAGCGTACTCGTATGGTTCGCTGGGCATGCGCAAGGGCGGGCAGGCGCGGCTGGCGCGATCCTCCGCGCAGGCCACCGCCAATCAGACGGGCGGCTGGCGGCCACGGCTGAACTTCGTGCTCTTCGCGGCGGTGGGTGTGGTGGGCGTCGTAGTGGCGGTCATCCTCGCCTCAGTCGTTACGTTGGGGGTGAATGGTCTGTTCGCGCCAAGTGTCGCTTCACCGGGAACCAACACGCTCTTCATCCCTACCACACCACCACTTTCGCGAACACCTGGGGCGCACGCGAGCGTCGCGCCGGGCAGTGGTTTCCTCACTGGCTCTCCGGCGGCGGCGCCTGACGCCGTCAATCTGACCACCCGCGCCACCACTACAAACAGCGACTGGGCGCATTGGGGGCTGACGACAGCGACCGACTTCGATCACAAGGCAAGCGGCGCGGGCCAGATCAGCAATTGTAGCGTGATGGGCCCTACCCACGCACAACAGTTGACGGCCGCCGCCGTCGCCTATAGCTGGAGCGACGGCCAACCGACCGTGAGCGCCAGCGGCGCCACCACCGGCGTCTTTGTCGTCGGCGCAGGCGATGGGCTGACCTTCAGCGTACCCGCCAACTCATCTGCGCACACGCTGACCGTCTATGTCAACGCCTATCACGCGCAGGGGGTCTTCACCGCGACGCTGAGCGATAACAGCGCGGCGCCCTATGTGGATACGACGGTGAGCGGTGTCAACGGCGCGATCACTGGCGTCTATACGCTCACCTACCAATCCGCCGCAGCAGGCCAGCGATTGACGATCTCGTTCAGCGACCAAACCAACTACGCGCCCGATGGCTACGTCTCCTTGCAGGCCGCCACGCTCACCTAAGTGGTGGATCCCCTGTCAGCGATTTGCTACGGATACCTGGCAAATGTGATACAACAGAAGCATGGACAACAAGACGAATGAAGACACGAACGAAGCAGCCGTAGCGCCGGGTGGCGAGCGGCTCCAAAAATATCTAGCGCGGGCGCGGGTCGCTTCGCGCCGCCGCGCCGAGGAGTTGATCGTGGCGGGCGCGATCACTGTCAACGGCGCGGTGGTGCGCGAACTGGGAACGCGCGTCAACCCGGCGACCGACGAGGTGCGCGTCAATGGGCGATTGGCGCAGCCGACCGCGACGCTGCTCTACATCATCCTCAACAAGCCGATCAACACGGTGACGACCGCGCATGATCCGCAGGGACGGAGCGTGGTGCTTGATCTGCTACCCGCCGCCTGGATTGCGCAGCGCGTCTATCCCGTCGGGCGGCTCGACCGCGATACCGAGGGTCTTCTGCTGCTGACCAACGATGGCGATCTGGCGCTGCGCTTGACCCACCCGCGCTACGAACTCACCAAGGAGTACGAGGCGCTGGTCGTCGGGCGTCCGGTGGGGGAGGATTACGATCAGCTGCGTAATGGCCTGATGCTGCTGGGCGAGACACGCCCCACCGCGCCTGCCCGCGCCTGGCAGATCGCGCCAGCGGGCGCCGAGACTTGGGTGGGACTGGAACTGCACGAGGGCCGCAACCGACAGGCGCGGCGGATGTTCGGCGCGCTGGGCTATCCCGTGCGGCGGCTAATCCGCACACGGGTGGGGCCACTGACGCTGGACGGACTGGCGCCGGGCGCGTCGCGCCTGCTGACCGAGGGTGAGATCGCCGCGCTCCGCGCCTAAACGCCCCCCACTCCCACACGAAGAACGGCGCCTACCTCGCGCTGATCCTGCGGATCGATGAGGTAGGCGCCGTTCTTCGTCGTGAAAGCGTGTCAGCAATTAGCCGACGATCTCGATGGTGACATTGTAGCCGATCCAGCCGTAGAGCGCGGCGGCGGCGGGCGTCGGCATGTTGACGCAGCCATGGCTGCCCGTCTCATACGTCCCATTGGGGTCGGTGTGGGGAACGTTGGAGCCAGGGCCAAAGAGTTGGCGCCAGGGCGCGTCGTGCAGATAGTACCCACCAGCACGGAAGAGCATGGCGTAATTGATATGCTCCGGTGTGTAGTAGTAGGGCGAGCCAGGGGGCCAAGGCGAGTAAAACATGACGTTCGACTCCTTGGCCATCAGGTGATAGATACCTTGCGGCGTCGGCAATTGGGGCATGCCAGTAGTGATGGGGCTGGCGATCACCAGCGCCCGGTTCTGGTATGCCCAAAGCCACTGCTGCGAAATGCTGACCAGAATCACCTGGCCCCCAATATTCGGCACGCCGACCGTAGGGTACGGCACGCTAATCTCGGAAGTGGTGCAGTGGCAATCGCCGACTGGCGTCGGCGTCGTGCTGGTAGGCAACTGGCGCACAATGGTGATGGTGGTCACAGTCGCCGTGGCGGCGCCATGCGCGCTCACCAGCGGATTGCCCTGACTGCTCACGAACGCATTCGCTACCAGCGCGCTACCGACGCCCAGCAGCGCCACGCAGATCACCAGCCCGGTCAGCAGGACGTTGCGGCGGGCGCGGCGTTGTGGCCGCCGGGGCCGCGAAACCACTGGCCGCTCAGGCGGCGTATTCAGCGGAAAAGTTGGGGAAGATTCCATCACACGCTCCTTGTCACATGAGAAGTATATTGATCTAAACGAGCGACGCGCGGCGCGATCACGCCGTTCCCCAGGATAGGCATGCCTACTGTGTTGGCAGACGGCCACCCACGCTCAGGATTGGCGTCCCACTTGCACAGACCCTCCATAATGTCGTATCAGGTCTCAAAACCCCTACCCAGGGATATGGGGTTGCATGGAAGAGGCAGGACATTGGGCGTTCTACAGGCAATTGGCCAAACGCTCTAGGGCGGATTGGTACCCTGTTGCTTGGCGAAATCGCGCAACGGGGATATACTGTATCTATGGAACAGCAAGACTCTTATCCTGCCGCACCGACACAAGACGAGGTTGATTTTGCGCCCCTCCCACAAATGTTTCACGTGAAACATCAACCTCCAGCAGGGCAAGCAGATAGAACTCAACAAACGAAGAAGCCACAACCAGGGACGCGCGCGTTGGTGGTTCATGGCGCATGGGCGCCGAATGGGCTGGGCGCGCGCCGCTTCGCCATCTGGGCGGAGGTCGAGAGCAGCGTGCGCCCGCGCCGTGCGCCCGGACAACCAGTGGACGGGAGCGCCGACGCCGACCCGCTGGGTGAGCGGCCCCGGTCGCATCCGTGCGGCGCTCAGGGCGCCGAGCTGGTCGCGCTCTTCGAGCGCCTGTGGAAGACGGCGCGACCGGGGACGAAACCTCGAACGACGTTTGAGCCGCGTCGCCTGACGCTCTGGCTACCTTCGCTGGCGACGCGCCCCTACCCGGCGCCAGAACTGGTGGCCCACGGCTGGGCAATTGATCCGACGGAGGTGGGGTACGCGCTCGCTGAGACGCCGCTGCGGCTGTGGCGCGTCAACGCCTGCGTAATCACCGCCGAGGCGGCGGGCGCGCTATTGGCGTCGCTGCCCTACTATGCAGAGGCGGCGTTGGCGAACGATGTGGATTGGCAAGGGCGCCCACGCCCGCCGATACGCCTGGGCGCCGATCTGCGCTTCTGGGCGGCGGCGGGCGCCTTCGCACACGATCTGCTGGCGCGCCAACGCTACGTCCCTGGGCTAAGCGAATTGCCCGGCACGTCTTATCATGTCGGCTACGGGGGGCCACAGGTCACTAGCTCGTGGTTCGCGGCGCTGGGTGAGGCGGATGTGCGCGTGCGCTTCGACGCGCTGGCCGAGGCGATGCCGGGCCTCTGCCGCGCCGCCGTCGCGGAGGAGGCGCTGACTGGCCCCGACGAGATGATTGGCCCACGTCCTGCGCTCGAAGGGTTCCTCAATGCGGTCATCAACGAGCGGATCGCCCAGTGGGCGAAAAGCAACAGCGTGCAGATCGAGATTCGGCATCCGCAGGCCGACGCGCGCAAGGGCTACAACCCGTATAGTTGGTATGGCAGCCTGGGCGAACGCTGGCTGCGTGGGCTGCTAACGCCAGGGCGCCCGCTCTACCTAAGCCGCGAAGACGCGAAGGCGCTGCTACAGGCAGGCAATCGCTGGCATGTCGGCATTAGCTCGGATACCACCGCGCTGTTCCGGCTGTGCTTCCGCATCATCCCGCCAGAGCCAACGCTGGAGGCGGACGAGGCGGACGAGGCGGACGAGGCGGACGCTGCGGCGGCGGGGACGATAGACAACGACGACACGCCAGCCAGCGCGGGCGCCAACGGCTCCGGGCCAGCGCCCGCCGGACGCGCGACGCCGCGCGCCAACGCAGATCAACTCGTGATCGTGGACAAACCCTCGGCGGACGATGAGTCGCTCGATGGCGCGCTCTCGGCCTGGCGATTGGAGTACTTGCTCCAGGCCAACGATGATCCCAGCTTGCTCGTGCCGCTGGATGAGGTGTGGCGTTCGCGCGACGCTGTGACCCACATCGTTGGTCGCCGCTTCGAGCGCCCGCACGAATATGCGCTGGCGAGTCTGGGGCAAGCCGGGCGCCTCTGCCCGCCCATCGAACGCAGCTTGGCGCAGGCTCGCCCGTCTGGCTGCGAGTTGACGGGCGCTGAGGCGTATCTCTTTCTGCGCGAAGCGTTGCCCCGGCTGGAAGAGGCGGGCTTTGGTGTGCTAGCGCCCTCCTGGTGGAAACGCGCGCCGGTGAAGCCAACCCTCAAGTTGCGGGTGCGGGGGATGGATCAGTCGTCGCTGGGCCTGATGGGCCTGAACTCCGTCGTCGCCTTCGACTGGAAGGTGGCGCTGGGCGACCAGGAGCTAACTGAGGCCGAGCTTGAACGGCTCGCGGCGCTGAAAGAACCGCTGATCCGCCTGCGCGGCCAGTGGGTGGAGTTGCAGAGCGCGGATGTCGAGGCGGCGCTACGCTTCATGCGCAAACGCGGCGGCAAGATGGGCGTCGGCGAGGCGCTGCGGGCCTCGCTGACCGGCGAGATCGAGGACGCCGACATCACCCTCGACGAGACGGTCGCCGACGGCTGGATCGGCGACCTGCTGGGCAGCCTGCGCAACGGCGAGGCGTTCGACACGATCGCCCAGCCAGCGGCGCTCCACGGCACGCTGCGCCCCTACCAGGGACGCGGCATGAGCTGGCTTAACTTCCTGACACGCTACGGCCTCGGCGCTTGCTTGGCCGACGACATGGGTACAGGTAAGTGCACGCTTGCTTCAACCCGCATTTCTACGGCGTCGGGGTCACTTGCCATCGGGTCGCTCTGGGAGCGCGAACTGTTGAATGTCACGTCAGATAGCGAGAGCGGCGAGTGGGGAACACTCGCGCAGCCACTGCGTGTCAACACGTTTGATGGCTACGACATCAAGAACATGGCCGTAAAGCGCATCTACCGCCAGCGGATACATGAGCAGGTGGTCGAGACGCGCCTGAGCGATGGTTCGAGCCTTACCTCCACGCGACGCCATCGCTACCTCACACCGAGCGGCTGGAAGATGGCAGGCGAGGTACAGGTGGGCGATCTCGTTGCGGTCGCTGCCCGAACGCGCCATGAAGGCTCAAACAACATGCCCCCAGAAGTTGCCGAACTCATGGCATGGCAACTTGCTGAGGGCTGGGAGAGCCAGGAGCATTATCAAGGCAGCTTCTTTAATTCGGATGTGGATGTAATCGCACGATTCCGCGAATTGGCTCAACAGATGGGTGTCCAGTTACCTGAGGCACGTCTGCGACAACGCTCATCATTTGTAGTTACCTCAGGTCGGCTGTATCACCTTTTTGCGCCGTGGGGATATGAGTGGGGCAATCAATCCGCAAACAAGGTTGTGCCGCAGAGCATTCTTGAAGCGCCCATCGAGAGCCAACGCGCATTCATCGGCGCCATGATGGACGCAGAGGGCCATGTTGGCAAAACACACTGTGAGTTGGCCAGCGCCAGCCGTTCGATCATGTATGCCATGCAAGAGATGCTGCGCCATTTTGGCGTCTGGCTGCGTATCCGCATAGCAATGAAAGCTGCGACGAATGGGAGCGGAATCAAGCGGCCTTATTACATCGGCACATTCGGTGGGGACTCGGTGTCGCGCTTCGCAGAGGCTATTCATCTCAGGATCGCCAAGAAACAAGAGGCATTAGAACGACTCGCCGGAAAGACGCATAATAGCAATGTCGAGGGGGTTCCTACGCAGGCTGTCGTGGCGGCGATCCAGGACTACCACATCCCACTGCGTTCGTTGGGGCTGTACTCCGTCTACGAGTGGCAAGGCATGGGACGGCCTCTGGCGATTGACGTGGCGACACAGTTACACGATAAAGGCTACGATTACCTGAAAGGCTACGATTACCTGGCCAAGCAGATCGATAAGCTTGCTGCTCCCGGCGTCAATTGGTGCAAAATTGTGGCGATTGATCAGCACGAGCATGATGACTACGTCTACGACATCGAGGTTCCCGTCACGCATAACTATGTGGCGAACGGGATCATCACGCACAACACGATCCAGATGCTGGCGACGCTGCTGCACCAGAAGGCGGCGGGGACGCTGACGCAGCCGGTGCTGCTGGTCTGCCCCACCTCGGTGGTGGGCAACTGGGAGCACGAGGTGGTGAAGTTCGCGCCCGACCTGCGGCTGCTCGTTCACCACGGGGCGACGCGCATGGGGCGCGCCGACGCCGCGCGCTTCGCCGAGGAAGTGAAGCAGTACGACTTGGTGATCACCACGTATAGCCTGCTGCCACGCGATGAGGCGGCGTTGGTCGCGATCCCCTGGGGCGGCGTGGTATTGGACGAGGCGCAGAACATCAAGAACGCCGAGTCAAAGCAGAGCCGGTCGGCGCGCAAACTGCATGCGCCGATGCGCGTCGCCCTCACCGGCACTCCCGTTGAGAACCGCCTCGCCGAACTATGGTCGATCATGGACTTCCTCAATCCTGGCTACCTGGGATCGCACAAGCACTTCCAGGAGCAATTTGCGTGGCAGATCGAGCGCGGCCACGACGCCCAGGTGACGTCGCAGTTGCAGACGCTGACGCGCCCGTTCGTGCTGCGGCGGCTCAAGAGCGACCCCACCATCATCCAGGACTTGCCGGAGAAGGTGGAGATCAAGGAATACTGCTCACTCTCGCGCGAACAGGTGACGCTGTATCAGGCGGTGGTGCGCGACGGCCTGCGCCAGATCGAGGACGCCGAGACGCCGATGCAGCGGCGCGGTATTGTGCTCTCGCTGCTGACCAAGCTTAAGCAGGTCTGCAACCACCCGGCGCACTTCCTGGGCGACGACAGTGCGCTGAAGGGCCGCTCCGGCAAGTTGACGCGGCTGGAAGAGTTGATCGAGGAGCTACTGGCCGAGGGCGACCGCGCGCTGATCTTCACCCAATACACCGCTTTCGCCGCGCGGCTCCAACCATACCTCAGCGAACGATTTGGCGTCGAGACGCTCTACCTGCACGGTGGCGTACCCCAGAAGGAGCGTGTCCGTATGGTGGATCGCTTCCAGGCCGAGGGCGGCCCTGCGCTCTTCTTGCTCTCGCTGAAGGCCGGTGGGGTCGGCCTGAACCTGACAGGCGCCAATCATGTGATCCACTATGACCGCTGGTGGAATCCCGCCGTCGAGAACCAGGCCACCGACCGCGCCCATCGCATCGGCCAGACGCGGCGCGTGCAGGCGCGCAAACTGATCTGCTCCGGCACGCTGGAGGAGCGCATAGACATGCTGATCGAGCAGAAGCGCGATCTGGCGGAGAACGTGATTGGCGGCGGCGAGAGCTGGTTGACCGAACTCTCGACCACCCAACTGCGCGATCTGTTCAGCCTGCGCGCCGATACGTTCGCCGAGTAGACACTCCCAGGCGCCCACACGGTCTGTCTGCGCTATACTCAGGGTGACTTACACCGCGCCAGTCGCCAAGCCATGCGACGAAAGGACATCTATGCCAAAGCAGGTGGCGCCCATGGCCTGGGGCGCGCAACGCTGGCTCGCCCTGCTCGACGATCTTGGCCCCGACGAACAGAGCGCCCTCCGACGCGGACGCAATCTCGTGCGTGACAACAAAATCACACATGCCCAGGTGGGCGCCGGTATCATCGAGATACAATCGCCCGGCTCCTACTGGCTGAGCGCAACGACAACGGTGGCGATGGAACCACTCGCCGACGAGGTGTGGGAAGCCATCTTCGCTGGGATGACCGCCGAGGCGTCAATCGTCGCCAAGCTCTTCGCAGGTGAGCTACCGCCGCAGATCGAGGCGATCTTCGCGCGGGCAGGCGTCACCTTGTTCCCGGCCACACGCGCCGACCTCGCCTCGTCCTGTGATTGCCTTGAGTTTGATGAACCGTGTCGCCACCTGATCGCGCTCCATACCTTCTTCGCCGGACATCTGGAGCAGAACCCTTTCCTGATCTTGCTCTTCCGGGGGCGCACACAGGAGGAGGTGACGCAGGAGCTGCGTATGCGCTGGGCCGCTGCGGACGGCGCAAACACCGACGAGGACGACGACGCGACCAGCAACGATGGCGCAAAGGCGCCGCTGCGACAATCCACGTTCTTCACCGCTGGCCCGGCGCTCGATCACTTCACCGTCGCCCCGGAGGAACCACTGACACAGATGGCGCTGCTCAAACGTTTGGGGCGCCCACCCTTCGCCACCGAGCAGGAAGACCCGGCGGTCGTCCTGGCGCAGATCTACGAACTGACGACGATCCGCTCACTGCAAGCATTGGGTCGCCTCTCCAAATGGGCGAAGCGCAAATCGGAGTAATTATCAGCGCGCCCCACTCTTTCCCAGCCCAGCTCCGGAAACGGGATGCCGGGGAAGAAGGGACGCGATGATAACTAGCGCTGCTATGCAAACTATTGGGCGCCCAATAGTCCGTCTGGCTACCTTTCTTGGGTTTTTGCCTACCCGTTGAGTATACTTACAGGAACCGCTGTGGAGCGACGTGTCGGCGAGTATCTCGGATGTTTCACGTGAAACATTGTGGCGTCCCTGGTCGCCGCCCAACAGCGCCGACGCAACCGCCGGGGACGCTGAAACGTCATCACCCATAGCTTATTGATGCTGTGAAAACTGTGTTCGCCGAGGAGGCCACCGATGAAACTGACCTGCAAGCAGCAAGACCTCGCCAAAGGACTCTCCACCGTCAGCCACGCCGTCTCCAGCCGTTCGTCGCTGCCGATCCTCTCGAATATCCTGCTCGTCGCGGAGGGCGACCGGGTGCGACTCTCGGCGACCAACCTGGAGATCGCCATCACTTGCTACGTCAACGCCACCATCCAAGAGCCGGGTACGACCACCCTGCCCGCCAAACTGATCACCGATTTCGTCAGCGGACTCCCCGCCACCGATGTGAAGTTGGAGCAGCCGGAGGGCGGCGCCCAGGCGATGAAGGTCAGCGGTCAGGGCGGCCAAGCCACCATTCGCGGGATGGACGCGGGCGACTTCCCCAACATCCCCAATGGTGACGAGGGCGACAAGTCCACGCCGATTGACACCGCAGAACTGCGGCGGCTGATCACGCAGGTGGCCTTCGCCGCCGCGACCGATGACGCGCGGCCCGTCTTCACCGGCGTGCTGGTGCGCGTGCGCGACGAACGGCTCACCTTCGCCTCCGCCGATAGTTTTCGGCTGGCGGTCGCCAGCGCCGAATTGCCAGGGGTTGAGAGCGTTGGCGATGTGCTGATCCCCGCGCGCACCATCACCGAGCTGGGGCGCATCCTGCCGACCGAGGGGACGACGCAGATGATCGTCACGCCCAACCGCAACCAAGTCTTGTTCCGGGCGGGAGACATCGAGCTGGTCTCTAATCTGATCCAGGGCCAATTTCCCAACTTCGATGGCATCGTGCCCAAGACTCACACCACGCGCGTGACGCTACCCACCGACCAATTCCAGCAAGCCGCCAAGCGCACGACGCTCTTCGCGCGCGATAGCGCCAACATCGTGCGGTTGACGGTGGGGGCAGGCGAGCCGGGCGGCCTGACGCCGGGCGTCGTCACCCTGGCGGCGACCGCCGAAGACGCGGGCGACACCACCAACAACATCGAGGAGGCGGCGGTGGATGGCCCCGGTATCGAGATCATCTTCAACGTCAAGTTCCTGACCGACGTGCTGGGGGTGATTGAGACGCCGCAGGTCGCGCTGGAACTCAACTCGCCGCAGCAGCCCGGCGTGATCCGCCCCGGCGGCGCCGATGGCGAGAAGTACACCTACGTGATCATGCCCATGCACAACACGCGCTAGCCACAGTTCGCGCCGTCAAGAGTCAGCCCGCACCCGCCAGATCGTATGATTGGTGAGCGCGAACTGACTCGTTCTGTCGAGCTATGCGCGCGTTAGGGGGAGAACGATCATGGCTGACGACGCTCTCGATCCTGTCACGCAGGAACGCTACGCCGCACTGTGCAGGCGCATCCGCGAAGAATGCCCAGCGATTTGGCTCGCCTACCCACCAGCCACTGGGGAGCAGTTCCAGGCAACTGAGCAGGTGTTAGGCTTCCCACTGCCGCCCTTCCTACGCTTGCTCTACAGAGAAGTAGGTAATGGTGGTTTTGGCCCACCAGGGATTGACTTCCTCGGCGTCCTCGGTGGCCGCTACGAAGAAGGAGTCTTTGATCCGCTGATAGACCAGAGCAGTTTGCGCATCAACAAAAGCGTGGCTGATGCGCTTGCACATCTTCCTGGCGCATATATACTGGTTGATGAGCTTCCGGCGCAACTCGTGCCGATTGCTTATGACGGATGCGATGGTTCACTATTGCTGGATGGCAAAACCAACTTCGTCTATCGAGAAACTTATGGGGGAGACTTGGAAACTTATCTGATTGCGCGTGATGGCGCTGCGCCCGCTCATGCTAGTGAGCATTCAATCAGCATGTTTCACCACATCGCCAATTCACTTGAGGAGATAGTTGACCGCTGGTTGGACGACATCAATTTCTCGCTACTGTCAATCCTCCGCAACGCCTATTATGAGCTAACACCAGAGATGCTCGATCCCGCATTTGTCGCCCGGCCTCACGGGCTACGTTCTCACTGGCTTGACCTGCCCCAATGGGACGACGCTGAACTACACTCCGACATCGAGACGCTCGTTGATAGCGAAGATTGGCGTTGGCATCGAACGCTTCAGCCCACAGACGAAGAGTAGGCGCCGCGCCGTAAGTGGGCCAGACAGGCGACGGTGTGCTATAACCTGTGATGCGGGGGATGGCCCTCGCATTGTTATATAGCAGAGGGGCATGCGGCGGATGGCCTCACTTGCCGAGACGATGCGGGGTATGCGCAGGCGCGACGACGCAGCCACCGAGCTGCTGGACGAGGCGACGCTCGACGACGCGGCGCTGGCGCGTAACCTCGCCGACATTCGCCACATCAATACGCTGCTGGGCTGGACGGCGTATACCGTCCGCAGCATCGGACGCTACACCCAGGCGCAGGGGCTGCGCAGCTTCTCGCTGCTGGACGTGGCCTCTGGCTCGGCGGATATGCCGCTGGCGGTGGCGCGGTGGGCAACGCGGGCGGGCGTCGCGGCGCAGATCGTCGCCAGCGACATCAGCCCGCAGATCGTCGCCGTCGCCCAGCGGCAGATTGCGGCGGCGGGCATAGCGGGCGTCACCGTCGAGCGGCAAGACGCGCTGGCGTTGCCCTATGCGCCCGGCTCGTTCGACATCGCGCTCTGCACGCTGGCGCTCCACCACTTCGAGCCAACGGCTGCGGTGGCGTTGCTGCGCAGCATGGGGCGCGTCGGCAAGCGTGTCTTCGTCTTCGATGCCGTGCGCGCGCGGCTGGCGTATCTGGGCGTGATCGCGCTGACCCGCGCAGCCCGCATGAACTACATGACCCAGCACGACGCGCCGGTCTCAGTGCGCCGCGCCTACACTGCGCCGGAACTACGCGCGATGGCGACCCAGGCGGGTCTACGCGACGTGCGGGTGGGGGTGGCGTTCCCCTACCGTCTCGCGCTCGAAGCCAACGGCTTTGGCGACCAATAGGTGACCCTCTACGTTTCACGTGAAACATCGCCCGTACCATCTGCAAGCGAAAAACCCATCAGACCAGAGGAGCAAACCACGATGGCCCCCAACCCGGCGGCGAGTGACGACAACACGAATGCAACAGTCGCAGAGCGAGACACGATCTACGATGTCGCCATCGTCGGCGCTGGCCCGGCTGGCTCGGCGACAGCCACTTACTTTGCGCGGGCAGGGCGGCGAGTCGTCATCGTTGATCGCGGCGCCTTCCCACGCGACAAGCCGTGCGCCGAGTACCTTAGTCCCGCCGCTGAGCCGTTGCTGGTCGAGTTGGGTGTGATGGACGAGATCGAGGCGCTGCGCCCGGCGCGACTGCGCGGCTTCCGCATCTTCGCTCCCAACGGCGCGATGTTTCAGGGTGACTTCGCCAACACGCTGGATGCGCAGGGCAAGCCAATGTTCGAGACGGGCCTCGCCGTACCACGGCTGCGGCTGGATGCGCTACTCGTGGCTGCGGCGCGCAGGGCTGGGGCGGTGGTACATGAGGGTTGGCGGCTGGCGCAGATCGCCCGCGATCCCGGCGATGGCGTCTGGACGCTCACCCCTATCGCCGGGCAGGCGCCGATCCGCGCGCGGCTGCTGATCGGCGCCGATGGACTGCATTCGACGGTGGCGCAACGTCTGGGATTACGGCTACCCGGCGCGCTACGCAAGATTGCGCTGGTGGCGCATGTGCGCGGCATCACTGGCATGGGGGAGTATGGCGAGATGCACGTCGCGGGCAGGCGCTACGTCGGCGTGGCGCCGCTCGAACCGTCGGCGGTTGGCGACCTCTGCAATGTGGCGATGGTGGTAGATGAGCGCCGCGACGGACGGAAGCTCGCCGGGCGCCCGCAGGAGTTTTTGTTTGAGGCGCTAGAGACATTCCCGATGCTGCGTGGGCGGCTGGCGCAGGCGACGGTGGAACGCCGCACGCTGACGATCAGCCGCCTGAACGTGCGGGCGCGGCGGCTCTACGACGCGGGCGTGATGCTGGTGGGCGACGCCGCCGGTTACTACGATCCGTTCACCGGCGAGGGCATCTATCGCGGACTACGGGGCGCTCAGATGGCCTTCACAGTGGGGCAGGCAGCGCTGATTAGCGGCGGCCTGAGCGCGCAGGCGCTGGCCAGCTACGGGCGCCTCAGCCAGCGCGAGTTTCGCGGCAAACGCGCCATCGAGGCGATTATCCAGAGCGCCGTGCAGGTTCCGCCAGTGATGGATCACATCGCCGGGCTGTTGGCGAAACGCAAGGCGATGGCCGATACCGTCGTCGCGGTGACGGGCGACTTCCAGCCGACCTCGCGGGTGCTGAATCCGGCCTACCTGTTGCGGCTAGTGTTGTAGGTGTTGGGGTCCCCCACCCTGCCATCCCCCACTGCGGTGGGAGAGGGG
>VFSW01003097.1_pt1 | contig 24944 bp, 20 predicted proteins | sample 5358111 | NCBI WGS metagenome assembly VFSW01 (sample SAMN11554181, study PRJNA540505) | mine drainage metagenome | isolation source: sediment from site ElyBrook_90M | place: USA: Ely Copper Mine, Vershire, VT | collected 2017
CCTGCTCGACCAGCGCCACGATGTTGGTCAACCCCGCTTCGGTCAGGACGACGCTCGCCGCGCCCTTGGCGACATCGGTCGCGGTGCTGACGGCGATGCCCACTTCGGCCTGACGCAACGCGGGCGCGTCGTTGACGCCGTCGCCCGTCATACCGGTGACGTGTCCCGCGGCCTGAAGGTGCTGCACGACGATGTATTTGTCCTCTGGAAAGACCTCGGCAAGGCCGTCGGCGCCGGCCAACAGGGCGACCGCCTTGTTACCGGGCTGTGCGTTCTCCGCCTTCAAGTCCGCCACCAGCCGGATGTTCGGCAACCCGACTCCCTGGCCAATCTCGCGCGCCACCGGGAGCGCATCGCCAGTGAGCATCTTCACCGGAACGCCCAAGCCCTGAAGTGCGGCGATCAGTTGCTTGGCATCCGGGCGAGGCGGATCGTAGAGCGACACCAAGCCGAGTAGTTTGGGCGTGCCGGTCTCGGGACCGCGCGCTACCGCCAGGGTGCGATAGCCCTTGGCTGCCGACGCATTGACGCGGCCTTCCAATGCATCGATCGCGGGAGGCTGGAGTCCACACGCCTCCGCGATGGTTCGCACGGCGCCTTTCATCACGTGCAGCTTCTGCCCGTTCTGCTCGACCACGGCTTCCGTGCGCCGGTTTTTCGCATCGAACGGCGCGAAAGAGACTGGTGTGACTTTTGGCAGGTTATCGAACACGTGCCGGTCCTTCGCCGCCGCCAGGAACGCGAGGTCAATGGGATCCTGGTTGGCTACCTGCGACGCCAGCGCGCCGGCGAACAGCACCTCCGCTTCGGTCGCCTGCTCCAGGGGGATGACGCCAGTGACGACCAACTGGTTCATCGTGATGGTACCGGTCTTATCGACGCAGAGCACGTCCATGGTCGCGGCGTCTTCCGCCGCGCTCAGGCGAGTGACCAGCACGCCGCGCTTGGCCAACTCCTTCGATCCCACGGCCATGCTCACCGTGAACATGACCGGAAGGGCGACCGGCACCGCGCTCATCAGCAGCACGAGCATGAGCGGCACCATTTGAATGAGCGGCGCGCCGCGCACCAGCGACAGCACAACCACTACGGCTATCAGGACGCCGACAATCACGAAGAGCCAGCGGACGACCTTGGTGACCACAGCCTCGATGTGCAGTTTCGGGCGCGCCTCCTGTACCAGTTGCGTGGTGCGGCCAAAATAGGTCTTGGCCCCGGTCAGCATGACAACCCCGTTGCCCTCGCCCCGGCGGACGATGGAACCGGAGGAAAGTACGTCGCCCGGCTTCTTGTCCGCGTCCTTCGATTCGCCGGTGAGCGCCGACTCGTCCACGCTCAACCCTCCTGTAAGGAGTTTCACGTCCGCGGGGATGATGTCGCCGGGCCGCATACGAACGATGTCGCCCGGGACCAGTTCCCGGGCGGGAATCACTTGCCAGCTCGAATCGCGCCGGACGCGCGCACTGACCTGCAACCGTTTCCGCAGGGCCTCCACGACTCCGGCCGCCCGGCGCTCCTGTTCAAAGCTCAACACGGCGTTGATCACCAGCAGTGCGCTCACTACGGCCAGGTCCGCATAGTTTTTGAGCACAGCCGATAGAACTATGATCAGTTCGAGCATCCACGCCGAGATTCCCCAGAACTTCCGCAGGAACTTGATGACGGGATGCCCTTTTTTGACGGCCACTTCGTTGTAGCCGTTCTCTTTCCGGCGGACGTCCACTTCCGCGCGCGTGAGCCCGGTGTCGGGATTTACGTGGAGCGAGGCGAGCGTGTCGGGAACCGACGCGGTGGCGATGTCAGGGGGTTTGCCGTTTGCCGGCGGCTTCGTGCTTCCTGGCTTCGCCGGCGCCGGCTTGGCTTCGGATTTACTGGGGGGCGCTTGCATCTTGAACTTCCTCTCTGTCCTTTGCGCGGCTTAAGCCGGTTTGCCTGTATTGGCCGCTGCCCTCTTTCAGCGGCGGGTCTGTGATATGGGTAAGGAATTTCCAATCATGGTTGGCTTTTGGTTCCCGGCCGTCTACCGCCCATTCGTCCACTGCGTGTTGTCGAAATTCCAGCCGCCGCCAAGCGCTCGATAGAGTTGAACGATCGCAAGCCGTCGATCCCGGGAGGTTTCAGAAAGGCTGATTTCGGCGGGGTAGAGCAGTTGCTGAGCTTCCAGGACCTCATAATAACTAGCTAGGCCACCCAGATAGCGGCGTTTGGCAATGGAGACAGAATCGTCGAGAGCCGCCACCTCACGCTTCTGCTGTTCTTCGACGACGGACAGCTTCTGCGAAGCGATTAACGCATCGGACACCTCTCGAAACGCTCTCAGTGCGCTCTGCGAATATTGATTTTTGGCCTGATCGAAAATATCGACCGCCGCCCGCCGCTCGTTGGTGAGCTGGCCCCCCGTGAAGACCGGACCTGAAAAAGACGCAGCCAGCGACCAAATGTCCGCGGTCCCTCCGCTGAGTGAACTGAGTTCCGGGCTGACCCTTCCCAACAGCGCCGTCAACCCAAAGCGTGGGAAGAAATTCGCGTTTGCGATGCCGATTCTGGCGGATGCGCTTCGGAGATTCTGTTCAGCTTCACGGATGTCAGGCCGCCTCTCCAAAAGCTGCGACGGGATTCCCGCGGGAACGGTTGGTGGCGGGTTCATTTCTTTCCCAGGAACCGTCCTTTGCACCGGACCGGGGTTACGCCCGATAAGAACGCAGATCTCATTTTCCTTTTCCGCGATTTGACGCTCAATATCGTCGAGTGTTCCTTCCGCCGCGGCCAATGCCGCAGCAGCGCGCGTGACCTGCAAGCGCGAAACGATTCCCGCTCCGTACCGCTTGCTAAATAATGTGTGTGTTGATTCAAAGGCATCGCGGCTATTGCGGGCCACCGCCAGGCGTCCGTCCAACTCCACCAATTCGAGGTAAGTCTGGGCGACCTCGGTGATCAGCGCAAGCATCAATCCACGGCGCCCTTCTTCCGTCGCGAGATACTCCGCGTTGGCCGCTTCGTTCGCTCTTCGAATGCGGCCCCACAAATCCACCTCCCAGGCAGCCGAAAGGCCACCCATGAACAAGTTGCGGGTTTGGGGATTGGTTGGAAGTTTCAAATCGGGCTCCATCTTGTACACGCCGTGATCGCGCTGAATCCCAGATTCCTCGTTCACCGTGGGGAAGTAAGCCGACCGGGCTACGGCGCGATACGCCTCCGCCTGCTTGGCGCGGGCGATGGCCGTTTTCAAATCGTAGTTGTTCTTTAGCGCCTCTTTGATCAGTTCCTTCAGAAACGGATCGGAGTAGACATCCCACCACCCCTGATCGGCGAACGAACTTTGTTCCGCGGTTGCTTGCCCTCGGTACGCCGCCGGCGCGGAGATGGTTGGACGCTTGTAATTTGGCCCCAGCAGGCAACCGCTGAGCATGATCGTGAACACGAAAATCGAGGCAAAGATGAGTTTCACGACGGATCCTTTAACCCGGCTATTCTGTCCTTCAAATGTTCCATCGCATAATAGGTCACCGGGATGATGAAAATTGCGAGCAACGTGGCTGCCAACATGCCGCCGATGACTGCCGTCCCAAGGATTCGCCTCGCCGCCGCGCCCGCGCCGCTGGCGATGGCCAGGGGGATGGTGCCGAAAATAAATGCGAAGGCCGTCATCAGGATCGGCCTGAGGCGAATTCGCGCCCCTTCCAGAGCCGCATCGAGTGCGGACTTCCCCTTCATCCGTTCCGTTCTGGCGAACTCCACAATCAAAATCGCGTTCTTCGCCGACAAACCAATCAGCATGACCAAGCCTATTTGCGCGTACACATTATTCTCAAAGCCCCTCATCCAGAGCGCCAGAAACGCTCCGAAGACGGCGACCGGAGTGCCTAACAGTACGCTGAACGGCAGCGTCCAACTCTCATATTGGGCCGCTAGAATTAGAAATACGACCAGTAACGAAAAACCGAAGACGGCGGCCGGGCTTACCTGCTTCGAGGCCTTGTCCTGCTCGTAGGAGAGCGCGTTCCAGTCGTATCCCATGCCTTTCGGCAGTACCTGACCGGCCACCTGTTCCAGCGCGCTCATCGCCTGGACCATGCTGTAGCCGGGGGCTGCGGACCCGGTAATCTCCACCGCGCGATATTCGTTAAACCGCGAAGTAAACTCCGGTCCCACCCTGGACTGAATGGAAACCACGGAGGAAAGGGGTAACATCTGTCCCTGCTTGTTCCGCACGAAGAAATTCATGACATCCTTGGCCTGAGAGCGGTATCCGTCCTCGGCGCCGATGTACACCTGCCACGCCCGGCCAAACCGGTTGAAATAATTCACGAATAATGAGCCCATGAACGCGCGCAGCGTGCTGTAGACATCGTCCACTTCTACGCCCTGTTTCAGAACCTTGTCTCGATCCACTTCCACCATCACCTGGGGAACCTGCGCGTACAACGAGCTGTGCAGCCTCGTCAATTCGGGCCGTTTGCGGGCGGCGTCCAGGAATCGATCCGTATTTTCGGCCAGATAGGGGACGTCCTTGCCCACCCGGTCTTCGAGCATGAAGCTGAAGCCGCCTGACGTCCCGACGCCGGAAATCGCGGGGGGCGAAAACGCAAAGGCGCGGCCTGCCGGCAGCCTGTCGAGCTTGGCATTGACCGATTCCATGATGGACTGAATGCTTGTCTCCCTGGTCTTTCGTTTGTCCCAAGGCGTGAGCGCGACGAAAACGAAGGCGCTGTAGGTGGCGTTCGTCTGGGTGAGAAGGCTGCTGCCGACAATGGTGCTGTAATACTGCACACCGTTGGTGTGCTTGAGGACCGCCTCCACTTCCTTGGTGAAGGCGTCCGTACGTTGCAGCGAGGCCGCGTCTGGAAGTTGAATGTTCAAGTAGAAGTACCCCAGATCCTCGGTGGGAAGAAACCCGGCTGGCAATCGATTCTCAACTAGAAACGCGGCTCCGGCGACCCCGGCAAGAAGCGCGAAACTGAGGCCCATCTTGCGGATCAGCGCCCCTGAAATACCGACATACCCGTTCGTTGCTTTCTCAAAGAGGCGGTTGAATCCCCCAAATGCCTTGTGTAACAAGCCCTTCGATTCATGGGCCGGCTTCAGCAGCAAAGAACAAAGAGCCGGGCTTAACGACAATGCGTTAAAGGCCGAGATGATCACGGAGACGGCAATCGTTACCGCGAACTGCTGATAGAGGCGGCCCGTGATGCCGGGAATAAACGCCGTCGGAACAAATACCGCCGCAAGGATTAGCGCGATCGCGACAACGGGTCCACCCACCTGTTCCATCGCTTTCAGCGAAGCTTCTTTCGGGCTGAGGCCCGCGGCCATGTTCAATTCCACTGCTTCCACCACGACAATGGCGTCGTCGACGACCAGACCGATGGCAAGCACCAGCCCGAAGAGGGACAGAGAATTGATGGAAAAGCCCAGCATCGGGAAAAAGATGAACGTGCCGAGAAGAGCCACCGGAACCGTCAGCGCGGGGATCAAGGTGGTTCGGAAGCTCTGCAGAAAAACGAAAACGACAAAGATAACCAGAATCAGCGCTTCCCAGAGCGTGGTGACGATTTCCCTGACTCCTTCGCGCACCGAAAGCGTGGTGTCCAGGGAAACCACGTAATCCACGTCGTCCGGAAATTGCTCTTTCAACTGGGTCATCATTTTCCGGACGCCATCCACGGCTTCCACCGCGTTGTAGCCTGGCAACTGAAAGACATTGATAATCGCCGCCGGGGCGTCGTTCAGACGCCCGATTACGTTGTAGGTCTGCGCTCCCAGCTCGATCCGGGCGACGTCTTTCATTCGCACAACCGAACCGTCCTCGTTCTCGCGAATCACTACGCCGCCAAAGTCTTCCGCCGTCACCAGGCGGCCTTGCGCACGCATTGTGTACGTGAATTCCTGGCCTGCCGGGGCCGGCTCCGCTCCCACCTGGCCCGAAGGATTAACTGTATTCTGTTGTTCCAGCGCCTTCACCATGTCGGGAACGGTGACTCCGAGGCTTGCCAATTGATCCGGCTTCACCCATTGGCGCATGGCATAAGCGCCCGCCCCTTGCACCACCACCGAGCCGATACCCCGGACACGGGTCAACGGGTCGCTGATATTGATGTACGCGTAGTTAGCCAGAAATTTCGCGTCTCGCGTGCCTTGCGGGGAGGAGAGCGCGATGATCATCAATGGGCTCACGTGGGATTTCGCAATGGTGACGCCCTGAGCCCGGACAGAGGGCGGAAGTTGGGGAAGCGCCCGGTTTACTCGTATCTCGGAAAACACTTCGGCGACGTTCGGATCCAGATCGAGATCGAAATCGATCCGCAACTTCATGGTTCCATCGTTGGCATTGAACGATCGCATATAGAGCATGCCCTCGACGCCCGCCATCGCTTCCTCAAGGGGCGTCGCCACCGCGCTTTCGATGGTCAGCGCGTCCGCTCCGACATAGGTCGTGGTAACGACGATTTCGGGCGGGGCGATTTCGGGAAATTGAGCGATGGGAAGCCGCTGGACCGTGATGATCCCCGCGATCACGATCAGAATGGAGATCACAATCGCAGTGACGGGCCGATTAATAAAGAATTTCGACATTATTAATGGTCTCGGCCGGCGCCGCCCGGTGAACCCGCGTTCAGAGGAGGCATTTGTGCCGGCCTGGGATCGACCGTTTGTCCGGTCTTGATATCCTGTAGCCCCTCGATAACCACCCGGTCGGCTGCGTTCAACCCTTCCTCAATCACCCAATATGACCCAACCCGATCGCCGACCTTCACGTTTCGGAAGGTGATTTTGTTGTCGGGACTTACGAAAGCGAGTTCGAACCCGCCCTGCAATTCCTGGACGGCGCGTTGAGGAACCAGCAGCGCGTTTTTTCGAATCGAGGTCGCGGCGCGAATTCTGGAATACTGGCCGGGCCGAAGTACGTTCCCGGGATTCGAGAACATGGCGCGAATCCGCAGCGTTCCGGTCGAGGACTCGACCCCGCGGCCAACGATGTCAATCTTGCCTTTGATTGGATAGATGCTGCCGTCGGAGAGTATCAGTTCCAACGAAGATTGAAGGGGAGAATTTTCAGCGAGGAAGAAGTCGCGAAGCTTAAGGTATTCCTGCTCGCTGATTGGAAATTGGACCAAAATGGGATCGATCTGGGAGACCGTTGTCAAAAGAGATCGCTGGTCCGTGCCGACGAGATCGCCGATGTTGGCGACGCGAATTCCCGCGATTCCATTCACCGGCGACTTCACTTTTGTGAAGTCCAGATTCAACTGGGCAGCTTGCAACGAACTGCGGGCAACTCCGATTTGTGCCTCCGCGGCAACAACCCCCGCTTTGGAGCGGTCGTACTTCCCTTTTGCCGATGCAACCGAAGCGAGGTTGGCGAGGTTGGATTGTACGGCGTCATCAAGTTCCTGTTGACTTACCGTTCCGTCCACGGCAAGGGGCTTATATCGCTTTACGTCCAACTCTGTTTTGAGTTGCGAGGCTTCGGCCCGGTCAATCTCGGCCTTGGCGGCGTCTACGTCGGCTTTCGCCTGCGTCAATCCGGCGTTGGCAACGTTTAGCTGCGCGCGCGCCTGGTCAACCACCGCCTGGAACGGACCCGGGTCAACCTCGAAGAGAAGGTCCCCCGCCTTGACGAGAGACCCTTCTCGATAGTCTTGCGCCAGCAGGTATCCGGTGACCTTCGAATGAATCTCCGCATCGATAAAGCCGACGGTTGTTCCGATCCATTGCGAATACACGGGCACATCCTGGCGGATCGGTGTCCCGACCGTGACCTCGGTAAGACGCGCCGGCGCGGGCTTGTGAACACAGCAACAAAGGCTTAGAGTGAGGACCGTGAGCGCGAAGCGGGAGCGCGCCGAAGGGCGATCGAACCCAGAAAAGAATAGTTGGTCACCGGCCATTATTGGTCACCGGCCATTAGAGGTGAGGCAGAAACGCCAGGTCATCGATCAGTACATATATAGCGATCGCGGCAAACATAAAGAACAGGCCGACCCACATACGCCAGTCCAGATGGGCGCGTTTCCAGTAAGGAGCGCGCTCGACAGGATGGTCGCTGCCGCGATCCGGCCCTTCATTTCCGTGGTGACCGTAGTTACTCTCATTCATCTGTTCTATACCAGCGCAATCCCTGCTCCAAATGGTTCCCGGCCGCTCACGGCATTGAGCTTATTTGAAAATGATCGTCCCGCAAAGGGCGGCCTGCCGCGCCAAACCGCTGACCGGGGATGGTCAGCCGACCGGGGATGGTCACTCCCGTTTTAGCCCCCACGCGGAGCGGAAGCCCGCCAAAAACTGATACTCTGTCGTAGTTCGTCGCCATGAAATTTGAGTGGAAGAGCCTGCTGAGCCTGATCGTCATCGTTGTTCTGGCGGCTATTTTCACGCCCACGCGCATTTTTCTCGATCCGGGCAATTTGACCGACATTCTGCGTCAGGTCGCGGTGACGGGGATCATCGCGCTGGCGATGACTTACGTGATCCTGACCGCTGGCATCGATTTGAGTGTCGGCAGCACGCTGGCGTTGGCGACGTCCGTGGTGGCGATGGGCGTCAGCCGCCCGGATGCGAGCATCTCCTGGGCGATCATCCTTGCCGTCGCCGTCTCGGCGGCGGTGGGAGCGGTGAATGGCGCATGTGTCGCGTTGCTCAAGATCCAGCCGTTCGTGGTGACGCTGGCCACCATGATCGGCATCCGAGGGCTCGCCAAGTGGTTGACGGGAAACGCCAATATTGACATCGGTTTCGGGCAGGATGCGGCCGCGCGATTCGCTGAGATGCTGCGGACAAAGACCGTCGTGATAGGTGCCTGGGCGGTTCTGGCCATGATTTTCTGGGTGATCCTGGAACGGTACGTGTTCGGGAGGCAGGTGAAGGCTGTCGGCGACAACGAAATGGCCGCCCGGTACGCCGGACTGCCGATTCGGGCCGTCAAAATCTGGGTTTATACGCTGGCCGGAGCCCTCGCGGGTGTCAGCGGAGTGCTCTACGCGGCTCAAAATCATCAGGGAAATCCGAACGCTGGGGTTGCTTATGAACTGGACGCGATTGCGGCGGTGGTCATTGGGGGCACGAGGCTGGCCGGGGGAAGTGGATCGATCCTCGGCACGATCGTCGGCACCCTGACCATCGGCGTGCTGACCAACCTGCTGCGGCTGAACAACGTGGACAGCAATGTGGAGATGATGCTGAAAGCCGTCATCATCCTGCTCGCGGTTACCGGCCAAAGGCGCGGTAACGATTGAAAACAAACGGTCTTCCTGGCTGAATTTTGGTCATCTGCGCACTGTGGTTTTTGTGCCTTCCCGCCGATAGTACCTGGGAATAGTTAGGGGTACTATGAATCGACGAACTGGTTTTGCGTTCTTCTCGGCTTGCGGGGCCGCTGGGATGGTGTTTCTCTCCTGTGCCCAATTGAGCGGCCAATCGCACCTGCTGATTACTAAACCGATTGATGAAAACAAACTGGTGCGGTTGGCCGGGAATACCCATCCCGAAGCGACCGCGGACAACGACCGCGGCCCGGTGGCCGATAGCATGCCAATGGCGCACTTGTGGCTGCAACTGAAGCGGCCCGCAGACAGGGAACAGGCGCTCGACCGGCTGATCCAGCAGCAAAGTGACCGGACCTCGCAGAACTATCGTAAGTGGCTGACGGCTGCCCAGGTGGGGGCGCAATTCGGCCCGGCGAAAGAGGATATCGCCACGGTGACCAAGTGGCTGGAATCCCATGGATTCACCATCGATGGCGTGTACCCGCATGGGATTGTGATTGAATTCAGCGGCACGGCCGGCCAGATCCGGCGGGCGTTTCATACCGAGATACATCACCTGGAGGTGGACGGGGAGCCGCATATCGCCAACATGAGCGATCCGCAGATTCCGGAGGCTCTGGCGCCAGCGGTAGAGGGCGTGGTGTCGCTGAGACACTTCAAGCCGCGCCCGACGCTGCTGAAGCACACCAATTACTCCACCGGCGGCACCACTCAGTTGGTTGCTCCAGGGGATCTGGCGATGATTTATAACTTTAAGCCGCTGTTTTCGGCGGGAATCTCCGGTCAGGGACAAACGATCGTCGTGATCGAGGACACCGACGTCTACGCCGCGGGCGACTGGAACATTTTCCGGAAGACATTCGGCCTCGCGCGGGCCTATCCGTACGGGACGTTTACGGAAATCCACCCGCCTGCCGGCGCGGCAGTGGGAGGCGTGGCCGCGGAAGCGTGCACCGATCCTGGAGCGAATGCGGACGACGGGGAAGCGATCCTGGACGCCGAGTGGGCCTCGGCCGCCGCGCCGAACGCCGCCATTGTGCTGGCGTCCTGCTCAAACACCGCCAATTTCGGCGGCTTCATCGCGCTTCAGAACCTGTTGACGAATGGAACCGGCGTGGGCGGAGGGGTGCTTCCGGGAGTGGTGAGCATCAGTTACGGCGATTCCGAGCCGAATCTCGGCGCGGCCACGAACGCCTACATTAGCTCTCTTTACCAACTCGCGGCATCCGAGGGCGTTTCCGTCTTTGTATCGTCGGGCGACGAAGGCGCTGCCAGCACGGACGCCAATAAGACCCACGCGACGCACGGCATCACCGTCAGCGGGTTTGCCTCAACACCGTACAACATGGCCGTGGGCGGCACTGACTTCGGGGACGGCTATGCGGGCACGGGGTCCACATATTGGGGAACCGCGAACAGCGCGAACTATGACAATGCGTTGTCCTACGTGCCGGAAATTCCCTGGAACGATTCCTGCGCCAGCGTTCTACTCTCCAGCCACCTCGGCTCCACGCAAACGTATGGCTCGGCAGGGTTTTGCAATATCCCCGCGGGAGCGAACTATATCACGACGGCATCCGGCAGCGGCGGCCCGAGTAACTGCGCGACAGGTACGCCAACGACGGGCGGCGTCGCCAACGGATCTTGCGCCGGCTATCCGAAGCCCACCTGGCAGTCAGGGCTCGTCGGAGTACCGGCGGATGGCGTCCGCGACCTCCCGGATGTTTCCATGTTCGCCGCCAATGGAATCTGGGGGCACTACTATGTGGTGTGCTGGTCCGACCCGGCCCAAACGGCAAACGGGTCCAAGGCATGCACTGGAGCGCCGAATACCTGGAGCGGATTCGGCGGAACATCGCTTGCGTCGCCCATCATGGCGGGTATTCAGGCACTGGCCAACCAGAAGGTGGGCATCCTGAACCAAGGCCTCGTCAATCCCACCTACTATTCTCTTGCCAGGACGCAATATGGCGCGGCGGGCAACCCAAGCTGCGATTCGTCGAAGGGAAACGCGATCGGAAGTAGTTGCATTTTCAATGATGTAACTCTCGGGGATATGGATGTGCCCTGCACGACCGCCCACAATTGCTATCGGCCGAGCGGAACCTACGGCGTTCTCTCGATCTCCAGCGCCTCCTACTCGCCAGCATACGGCACGGCGACCGGATGGGATTTCTCCACGGGAATCGGGACGGTCAACGCCTACAATCTCGTCATGAATTGGCCGTAGGCAGCATCAGGGAGAAAACCGGATTCATGCGTACCGCGATTTCATTTATTTGTTTCAGTTTGTTGGGGGCGATCCCGGCGACCGCCGGCAATACCTCTTCGTATTGCAATTCGATTAGCGCCAATCTGGTGCTAAACTGCGGATTCGAGGCTGGCGCGTTCACCAACTGGACGCTTTCCGGCAACACGAGCAACCCCGGCGGCAACTACTATGGCGTGGATACGTACGACGCCAATACAGGCAACTACGGCGCGTATCTGAGCAACGACTCGATCACGGGCGGGGCTCTGATCATGAGTCAGACTGTGAGCGCACTGCCATCAACAAACTACGTCGTCAGCTTTTATCTCGCGCAGCCGATTGCCGCCACTGGATCTTACGCGCACGACTTTTCGGTTTCCTTCGATGGAACCACGCTGTTATCCCTGGTGGACCCGGCGGCGTTCAGTTACACGCAATTCACGTATGCGTTCACCACCGCGGCGTCCGGCAACAACAATATCCTTAGTTTCACGATCACCAACCCGGACAGTTACTTCTCGTTGGATGACGTCGTTATCGCGGCTGCGTCGGTGCCGGAGCCATCTTCGATGGCCCTACTGGGCCTGGGAATACTTGGCTTGGGCTTGGTTCGAAAACGGCGAATTACTACCGTTCGGGCTCGGCCGTTGCCCGGGCGCGCAGCGTGGGAGGCTTCGGCAGGACCGGTGCGCCAACCAGGGCGTACGGATCCTCAGGATCTTCCGGCCGATGGAGTAGGCTCCTGATTTTCCGTTTCAGGCGCTCAATTAGAGGGTTCAGACGCATCGCGATCCTCCTGGAAGCGATGGTAGCACCACCTACCGGCCGAGAAATTTTGGCCTCCGTTTTTCCAGGAACGCCTGCACGCCTTCGCGATGATCCTGCGTCTCTCCGCAGCGCAGATGCGTCTCGGGCTCGCGGTCCAGCATGGCGTGGAAGTCCGTCGACGCCGCCAGATTCACGTTAGCTTTCATGTAGCGATAGCTGGTGAGCGGCCCGTTGGCGATGCGCGTGGCGACGGCAAGAGTCGCGGCGGCAAGAGCGTCTGGTTCCACCACTCGATTCACCAGGCCGATGCGGTGCGCCTCGGCGGCGTCGACGGGATCGGCCAGGAAGAACATTTCCTTGGCCTTGGGAGCGCCGGCATAGCGCGTCAGCAGCCAGGTGGTCCCGAAATCGCCTCCATAGCCGACCTTGGCATAGGCAGTGCCGAATTTCGCCGCGCTGGATGCAATGCGCAGATCGCAGGACAATGCGATCCCGAGGCCCGCGCCCATGGCAAATCCGTTGACCGAGGCGATGGTCACCTTCGGGCTGTTGTAGAGCAGCCAGGAAACCTCCTGCATATCGCGCAGGCCGTCGACTTGCTGCTCGAGTGTTTGGGAGTGATCCTCGCGCGCCATCATGCTGACGTCGCCACCGGCGCAGAAGGCCCGGCCTGAGCCGGTGACCACAATCGCGCCGATGTCGGGGTCGCGCGACCATTTCTTGAGCGCCACGGCCGCTTCGGCAAGCAGCGGAACGGTGACCGCATTCAGCTTGTCCGGGCGATTCAACGTCATGGTGGCAACGCGGCCGCGCACTTCCGTCAGCAGAACATTTTCAGACATGGAGCGACTATATCATCAATGTCCGAGTCCGCCGAGCCGGCCTGCGGCGTACAAGCGCTTGTCCATGGGAGCCAGTTTCCGCAGCATCGCCGGCGTGAGAATACGCGTGTGCTTGATCTCGCAGAGATGGTTGGGCACCACCCAGACGTCTTCCGCCGACGTCATCCAGGCATGGCGGTCGAACTGGCGCAAGCTCACCGGCCTCGAGTAGGCGCGGAGTGTTTTCTCGCCGGCCGGGTTGAAATAGTGCTCGAAGTAGCTCATGGCCAGTTCGCGGATGGTGCGATAGACGGGCTCCCGGGAGCGGAGGCCGGAGTAGTCGGACTTGGCCACGGCGCCCCAATGGCCGTGGACGCGGTAGACGGCCAACACGTGATCCGTATCGCGAACGGCTTCGAGATCCACCAGCAGCGGCGGATGCCCTAACAGCCGCAGGGCGAACGCGGCGAGCATCGCGCCCTCCATGCAATGGGCGACGCCCTGATCGAGCACGGTCCGCGGGGAGTGGCAGGTGTCGCCGTTGGGCTCAAGGTTATAGCCAAGTTCCTCGTCCAAGAACCGCTGGATTCTCGCGGGTGTGGTGAAGCCGCGCAGAATCTTCCTCTGGCGCGAGGGAAAGTCGTGGAGCAGGTCGGGCATCCCTGTGAGATTAACGCGTCTGGCAGCCCGGTTGTTGTTATACTCACGAAAGACGCCATGCGGGAACCACGACTAGGCGATGTAATCGACGATTTTTGCGTCAAATGCCGCCGGCTGACGAATCACGCGATCGTATCCCTAATGAACGGCGCAGCGGCCAAGGTCCGATGCCGCACCTGCTACAGCGATCACGATTACCGCAACGAAATCGCGCCTCCCACCAAGAAGGAGCTGCAGAAACAGAAGGAACTGTATCAAGCCGTGCTGGCAGGCGTTGCGCCCGCCGACCCCGCAGGCACGCCTGAGGCTGTGGCGGACACAGAAGCCGCTCCTCCGGCGAAGAAAAAGAAGAGCAAGGGATAGCCCTCAGCTCTTCCGCAACTCTTTCTGAATCTCGCCGATCACCGTGTCTTGCCCTTCCTGGTCCAATTCTTTCTGAAGCCGCCGCAGCGCCACGCCGACCACATCGCGATGGTGCAGTTTCGAGCCCAGCGCGTCCGATGCCGCGAGTTTCAGCCAGATGTCGTGGAGAAGGTCCACGTCCTCCGGCCAGAGGCGCGGCGGGTGCGGCCCGAGGTTCACGTAGATCGAGGGACGGTCTGGACTGATCACTTCGAGCGAAAACGGATGCCGCGGCTCGGGCAGCGATTCCCAGGCCAAGCCAATGCTACGGGCCAACTCCTCCGATTCCATGCGCGCGCTGACGCCGGTGACCAGGCGGGACGCTTTCAATGAGTTGGCGGCCTGCGCCAGCGCATCGAAAATGTTCACCGCGGGAACGACGAGCAGCTCCACGGGCTTGCCTTCCTTCTCCGCAATTTCCACGACGTGGCTGAACAGTTCTTTTTCGTAGTCGCTGAAGAGCTGGGCCTCGGATAGCTCGTATTCGCCAGCGCCGGTCGACACCGGGCGGACCGTCATCACCACGATGTCGTGCCGCCGGAGGTTGGTCTTGTCGAGCACGCGCTTCAGATGCTCCATCCGATGGTAATCGCGCACGGCCACCAGAACGCATCCCGGCCGTGCACGGAGGCTGGACGCGTCAATCCGCGCCTGATGATCCAGGTTGAACTGCTCCAGCCCCTTCTTCTCGTGTTCGTGGTTTCGCTGATTGATTTTCTCCGATATTTCGAAGATGACGAAGAACGCGACGGTAAACGCCACGCCATATTTCGTGGCCACCTGCTTGGAAAAAAGATTAGCGACGGCCACCAGGCCCAGCACCAGCGTGGTGACGCCGAGGCCGATGGGCAACTCCACGCCCCGGAGTCGCAGGTTAAACGGAAATTTGTACTCCTGGTCGGAGCGGTGGTAACGCAGCACCAGCACGCCGAGAGACTTCATGAAGAAGCTCCAGACGACGCCGAAGGCGTAGGCCTCGGCCAGGATCGTCATGTCGCCGCGGCTGCCGATGATGGTGGCAATCTGCATGATGGCGATCAAATTGATGATGCGGAAGGTGGTTCCGAACTTGGCGTGGGGCTTGCGGAACCACGGCAGCAGCACGCCGTCCTCGGCCACCCGGTTCAGGACGCCGTTGGCCCCGATGATCGACGTATTCACGGCGCCTGCCAGGATCAACCCGCCCACCGCGACAACGAAGATGTGGAACGCCAGGCGCACGAGGTAGGGCCCGCTGAGGCTCATGGCGAGGCCGCCGATGAGGTTGTCGAAGTACTTCGGCCGGTCCGCGTCGGGGATGATCATGCCCGCGAAGACCGTTACCACGCCTGTGCAGATCACGGCGTACCAGCAGACGATATTGGCGGTGATCTTCAGATTTTTCAGCTTCGGGTAGGCAATTTCGCGGTATACCTGCGCCAGCGTTTCGAATCCGCTCATGGACAGCAGGGAGTGGCCGAAGGCGACGATGATGGCCACCATCGGGATTTGGATCCAGAAAGTTCCCCTGAACCAGCCTTCCGCCGCGGGCGCAAACGTCAGATTGGAGGCAAGCGGAGCGGGAGGAAGCTGCCAGCGTCCCTTGAGCAGGATCGTGAGCGGGCACCAGATGAGCAGGATCACCACCATGACCGTGGTGATCTGCATGATGCGCAGTGCCTTGCCGCTGGATTCGTGAACGCCCTTGATGTTCTGCCACCAGAAATAAATCGTCACGACGACGGCGGAGGCGGCGGCAAACGCATTAACCGGGACCCGCACGTTCGAATGGAGAAGCCCGGCGATCTCATTCAGCAGCGCGGCCAGATACAGGCCCGCGCTGACCACGCTGATGGGGCGGGTGAGGATGTAGTCGAAAACCAGCGACGAAACCGAAAATTTCGCCAGGATCGGACCCATGCTGTCCCGCACAACGATGTACACGCCGCCGCGGACAAACATGCTGCAGCTTTCCAAATAGACGCTGCGGACGGCGAAACTGAACAGCATGACGCCCAGCACGAACCAGGGCGCGGACTTCCCGATCGCCTGCTCGGCTGCGCCGCCGGCATAAAAGGCGGAAGAGGCGAGGTCGCTCAAAACAATGGATGCGCCGCGCCAAAAACTGATGAAGGAAAGCGCCACCGTCGTCGCCACCACAACCTTGGGCGACAACGACGGAGAGCGGCCGTCGGATGAAGACATTCTCCGCACTAGTGTATCGGCTTTTGGGGTGGCGTAACGTTACACGCCGGAAAACAGCCGCGACGCCAGAGGGCCGGGAAGCCCCGCCGCGCGGATTTTTTCAGCGGCGGCCGCCACATCGTAGGCGATCCGGTGAAACTCCACCCTCCGCCCCTCCGGATGATAAATCGCATAGGCGGCGCGAGGGTCGCCGTCGCGGGGCTGGCCGACCGAGCCTGGATTCACCAGGTAGCGGTACTTTTCGTCCAGTTCCAACGTGACCTGGGGATCGATCGGTTTGACGCCGGTTTGCGAACCGGAGCGCGCGATGAGGAATCCACCCTGAACATGGCTATGGCCGATGAAGGAGAGCCAGGTGGCGACTTCACCCGCGATCGCCGCGACATCCTGCAACGTCACCAGGTACTCGTCCTCATCGAGCGGAGAGCCGTGAACCAGGTCAAAATCCTCGTAGGGCAGAGGACCGCGCGGCAGCCGTTCCAGATATTCGAGGTTTTCCGGCGTCAGGGCGTTGCGGGACCATTCCGCCGCGGCTCGCGCGGCCGGACGGTATAAATAGAGGGATTCGAGCCCGGCGCACACCTTGTCGTGATTCCCGCGGATGACCGCCACGGCATTTTCGCGGGCCCAGTCGACGGCGAAATTGGGATCCGCGCCGTAGCCGACCAGATCGCCCAGGCAGACGATGCGGTCATAGCGCCCTTGCGCGGAGGACAGCACGGCCTCCAGCGCCTCGCGATTCCCATGAATGTCACTGACGATCAGGAACGGCACAAGCGCAGCAGCGCGACCTCCGGTGGAGCGCCAAGGCGCGCCGGCAATCCGATCGTGCCGATTCCCCGGGACACGAAGATCGCGCGGCCGTCGCGGCGATACAGGCCGTCGACATAAGGAGTGAAGAACCGTGCCACGTTCAGATCCTCCCGCAGAATCTCGACGCGAACCTGGCCGCCGTGCGTATGTCCGGACACAGTCAGATCATACCCTTGCCGCGCCGCCATGGGAAAGACGTCCGGATTGTGGGACATCAGCACATTCAATACACCCGGCGTTACCAGTTTCCCGGCGCTGGTTAAATACGGTTCACGAAAGCGCTGGTAATCGACGCCGGCGAGGTTCATGGTTGCGCCGCCGAATTTCAACCGCGCGGACTCGCCGCGCAAATAGCGAATCCCGAGTCTGGCGCCCTGCGCGGTGGCGTAATCCTCGACGTTGGCGTAAATTTCATGATTGCCGAGGCAGCCGAAAATTCCCGCCTCGGCCCGTAGGCCGGAAAGATGCTTCAGGCAGGCGTCCAAGGGATCGCTCCTGCCGGAAATCATGTCGCCCGTCACCAGGGCCAAATGCGGATCGGTCTCATTGGCCATCGCCACGGCGCGCATGAGTTCCTGTTCACTCAAATAAGGACTCAGGTGGATATCGGTGAGCTGGACGATGCGGATTCCGTCCAGATCCTCCGCCAGGCCGGGGATCGCGATCTTCTGCTCTCGTAACCGTAGGTTGATTCGCTGCACGAATACGCCGTAGCCCATGATCGCGGGCGGCGCCACGGAAAGGGCCGCTCCCGCCGCACTCAGGAATCCCCGCCGCGCGGGAGAGTGCGGCTGCGCCCCGACGATCCTCAGCGCGCCATAACCCAGCCACGCGGCCACCCACAGCAGCGACAGCACCGCCCAGATCATCGCCGATCCGCGGATCCAAGCGCCGGACCGCGCCGGGAAATACCGGTTGACGCGGACAAACAGGAGCAGAAATCCGAGGATCAGCAGGGAGGCTGAGGCCGCCGCCGCGATCCAGATCCCTTGGCGCGCCGATGACTGGCGCAGTCTCGGGCTTCGCAGCAGCAGAAATACCGCTCCCGCTTGCGCCACCAGCACCACGGACAGAAGCGCCACCTCCAGGATGTTACGCGCCGCTGCATTGAACAAAAAAATCATCGCTCCTTCTATCTTATCGGCCTGCCGCCATGGGTTCCAGTTACAATTGAACCCGGTTACAATTGAACAATGTCTCTTGTTGTCGTAGGATCCGTCGCGTACGACGGCGTGGAAACTCCTCACGGCCGGGTCGACCGGATGCTGGGGGGAGCCGCCACGTACATTTCACTGGCGGCGAGCTTTTTTACCAAGACGAGCCTGGTGGGCATTGTCGGCGATGATTTCGCGCCAGAAGATGCGGATCTGTTGGAACGCCATGGCGTCGACTTGACGGGTCTGGAGCGCGTTCCGGGGAAAACGTTCTTCTGGGCCGGAAAATATTCCGAGGATATGAACGACCGGACCACGCTGCAGACCGACCTGAACGTGTTTGCCGGCTTCAACCCCAAGCTCCCGGAAGCGTACAAGTCCGCTCCGTATCTGCTGCTTGGCAATATTCAGCCGGCGCTGCAGTCCGGCGTGCACTCCCAAATGCCGAATTTGCGCTTCGCTGGCGGCGACACCATGAATTACTGGATCCACGATTACCGGGACGAACTGCTGGCCGCCATTCGCACTTGGGATTTCATGCTGATCAACGACGGCGAGGCGAAGATGCTGTCCGGCGAAACGAACCTGCGTAAGGCGGCGCAAAAGATTCTCGACATGGGTCCGCATACGCTGGTGATCAAGCGCGGCGAATACGGAGCCATGCTGTTCCGGCGCGACTCCTTCTTCGTGGTCCCGGGGTATCTTCTCGAATATGTCTTTGACCCCACCGGCGCGGGCGACTCCTTCGCCGGCGGCTTTGTGGGCTATCTGGCCGAACAGGGCTTCGATCTCAAGTCGGAGCATCTCACCCTGAGCGAGTTGAGCAGCGCCGTGGTCTACGGCTCCGTAATGGGAAGCTTCTGCTGCGAGCGTTTTGGCGTCGATCGATTCCGCAGCCTGACACGAGCCGAGATTAATGCCCGATTCGACGAATTCCGGCAGTTCACGTACTTCTAACGCGGTCGCCTACGCGGCCGCCGTTCTGATCGCCGCGTCCTTCGCGCTTGGCGCGGCGCGCGGGTCTCTGGCGCGGGGCTACGTGCTTTATTTTGGGGACGCGGAAGAGAACTACAAAATCGCCCGCCGGATTCTCGACTCACAGACGCCCGGGCTGGAACAGATCGGCACGGCATGGTTGCCTCTTCCTCACATCCTGCTGATTCCGTTCGTCATGCACGGCAACTGGTGGCAGACAGGGTTCGGCGGAACGATCCCGTCCACCATCGTCCTGATTCTCGCCGCGGTATTCTTCTTCGCGGCTGCGCAGAGGGCGTTTCGGTCCACACCGGCGGCGTTCGCCTCGATGCTGGTGTTTCTGCTGAACCCCAACATGCTGTATCTCTCGGCCACGCCGATGACGGAGGCGGTGCTGGCCGCCTCCCTTGCAGCGCTGCTGTTTGCGACGCTGTGGTTCCGCGATTCGCAATCCATCGGGGCCCTGCTGCTGGCCGCCGCCGCGTCCAACGCGGCGTCGCTGACGCGCTACGAAGGCTGGTTCCTGATACCTTTCGCCTCGCTTTATGTGCTTCTTGTGGCAAAAAACAAGTGGCTGGCGATCCTGTTCGGAGCCCTGGCCGCGCTGGCGCCCCTTTCCTGGCTCGCGCACAATCAGTTTTACAACGGCGATCCGCTGGAATTTTACCGTGGCCAATGGTCCGCGCTCGGCATCTACCAGCGTCAACTGGCGCAGGGAATGCAGCGATACCCAGGTGATCATGATTGGCGCAAGGCGATCCAGTATTTCTCGACAGCGGTCGGTCTGGCGATTGGAAGGCTGGCGGTGATTCTCGGGTTGGCGGGGATCGGCGCGGCGCTCTGGAAGCGCGCCTGGTGGCCGGTGCTGTTGCTGATCCTGCCGCCCGTATTTTATGTGATGGGAATGCACTCGACGGGCAACCCGATCTTCGTGCCGACGCTTTATCCATACTCCTGGTACAACACGCGTTACGCGCTGGCCGCACTGCCCTTGATCGCGGTCTGCGCCGGCGCCTGGGTGAGTTTGATTCCGCCGCGCTGGGGCTGGTACGCGCCGTGGATGGCAGCGTTGATCGTCGCGGCGGTTCCGGCGGTGGCGTGGGCGCAGCATCCGGAATCGATTTGCTGGAAGGAATCCGAGGTCAACTCGGTGGCGCGCCGCGAATGGACCCAGAAAGCCGCGGCGTTTTTGCGAACGCATTATCATTCCGGCGACGGGATCATTTTCCCGTTTGGCGATATGACCGGCATCCTGCGCGAGGCGGGCATCCCCCTGCGCGAAAGCCTGCATGAAGGCAATGGAGCCGCGTTTGCCGTGGCCCTGGACCGTCCCGACCTGTTCCTCCAGTCGCGCTGGGCTCTGGCATTTTCCGGCGACCGGATCGCCACCGCGATTCTGCGGGGCGACAAGCGCGGCCCGCACTATGAACTTCTGGCGACCATCGTAGTGAAAGGCGCGCCGGTGGTCGAGATTTATCACCGCGACCGCGGCCCTCTGCGTCCGCCGGTCTTATGCGAGGAGTACAGCGGCCAGATCTGTGCGCCTCACGTCGAACACGTCGCAGTACCACAACAGCCATGAATATCCCCTTCACAAAAGCCCACGGCGCTCGCAACGACTTCCTGTTGACCTGGCGCGAACAACTGCCAGCGAACTTCGATGCACCGTCTGCCGCGGTCGCCATCTGCGATCGCCACACCGGAGCCGGAGCCGACGGCTGGCTGCTGGTGTCCCATGCCGACGGCGCGGAGGGCGCCATCGAACTCTGGAACTCCGACGGCAGCCGGTCCGAAATATCCGGCAACGGCACCCGCTGCGCCGCCGCGTTCCTCATGGAAGCCGGACGCGCCGCCAAGGACGTGCGCATCCTCACCGGAGCTGGCCTGAAGTATCTTCATCTGCTTGAACGCGCGGGCCGCCGCTATTCGTTTGAAATGAACATGGGCTCGGCCAAGATCGAGGAGCTTCACACCGCCATCCTCGATCTGGACGCGGCCATCCTCAACGTAGGGAATCCCCAATGTGCCGTGTTTGTGAAGGATTTTGACCTGGACTGGCGTGCGCTGGGCGCGCAAATCGAGCGCCATCCGCGCTTTCCCCACCGGACCAATGTATCGTTTATTCGCGTTTTGGACGATCATACGCTTTACGTGCGGTTTTTCGAGCGCGGAGCCGGCGAAACCATGAGTTCCGGCACCGGCTCGACCGGCGCGGCGGCTGCGGCGGTTGCCCGAGGGTTGGTCTCGAGCCCTGTGCGCGTCCTCACCCCTGCCGGGCCACTCGAACTAAAATGGAAGCAGGAAGACATTCTGCTCGCTGGTCCGGCCGAAATCGTGGCGGCCGGCGAATTCTACTGGAATGCCTGAGGAGCGGAGAAGATTTTGAATCATTCAGCGCAATTGCGCCAAAAAATCGAAAATCATACTGCCCGGACCGGCGTGGTCGGCCTGGGCTACGTCGGCCTGCCGTTGGCCGTGGAACTGGCCCAAGCCGGATTTTCCGTCACCGGCATCGACATCGACAAACGGAAAGTCGACATTTTGAACAGCGGCGAGTCCTACATCCAGGACATCCCGACGTCCGTACTGAAGCCGTTGGTGGAGAAGGGATTGATAAAAGCCTTCACGGATTTTTCCGCGGTCGCCGGTCTCGACACCATTAACATCTGCGTGCCCACGCCGCTGCGCAAGACCAAGGATCCGGACATGAGCTACATCGTCAGCTCCTGCCAGTCCATCGCCAAGTATTTTCACGCCGGCATGCTGGTGATCCTCGAATCCACGACCTATCCAGGCACGACGGACGAGCTCATGCTGCCGATGTTTGAGGCCGGAGGCCTGAAAGTTGGCGAAGACTTCTTCCTGTGCTTCTCGCCGGAACGCGTCGACCCCGGCAACGAGAAATTTCAGACCAAGAACATTCCGAAGGTTGTCGGCGGTATCACGCCGGCCTGCACCGAGGTTGGCGCGCTGTTTTACCGCCAGTGCCTGGACACCGTGATCCCGGTGGGCGGCACGCGCGTCGCGGAGATGGTGAAGCTGCTTGAGAACACATTCCGCATGATCAACATCGGCATGGTGAATGAAATCGCGCTGATGTGCGACCGCATGGACATCAACGTCTGGGAAGTGATCGACGCCGCGGCCACGAAGCCCTTCGGCTTCATGGCGTTTTACCCCGGCCCGGGGCTGGGCGGCCACTGTATCCCGATCGACCCGTTCTATCTGTCCTGGAAGACCAAGCAGGCGGGCATTGAGGCGCGGTTCATCGAACTGGCCGGCTACATCAACGGCTCCATGCCGCACTTCGTGGTAGATAAGGTGCAGAATGCGCTCAACGACCATTCGAAGCCTCTCAAAGGCTCGCGCGTGCATGTGCTGGGCGTGGCGTATAAGCGCGACATCGACGATGTGCGCGAATCCCCGGCGCTGGACATCATCCACCTGCTGGGCAAGCGTGGAGCGACGGTCGGCTATAGCGACCCGTTCGTGTCCCAGCTCCGCTCCGACGGCGTGGTGCCGGACATGGATTCGCAGGACGTCGGCAAAGCCGTCGCCGAATCCGATTGCGTGGTGATCGTCACCGATCACAAGAGCTTCGATTACCCGGCGATCGTCGAGAACGCGAAGCTGATTGTCGATACGAGAAATGCCCTGAAGGGAATCTCGTCGCCCAAAATCGTCAGGCTGTAACCGGCAAGCTTCGGCGCCTTACTTTCCGAAGTAAGCGTCGTTATAGATGGCGGGATTCTTTGCTTTCAGATCACTGAGAGCCTTCTGCGCCATCTCGCCGGGGAGCTGTTTCTGGATGCTCGCCTTCACTTCATCGAACGGCTTCGCGCCGTGCGACTCCACCTTGATCAGGTGGTAGCCGAACGGGGACTTCACCGGCTGGCTGACTTCTCCGACCGGAAGCGCGAACGCCTCTTTTTCGAACTCCGGCACCATCTGGCCCTTGCCGAACGAACCCAGGTCGCCGCCGTTCGCGCCCGACCCCTTGTCGTCGGATTCTTCCTTCGCGCCCGTGGCGAAATCCGCTCCGGCGATAATCTTCGCGCGCCGCTCCGTCGCGTTGGCCAAAGCCTCTGCCGCGGTGAGTTCCTTCTTGCCTTCGGGAGCGGGCATCTTCGAGCCCTGGAAGCGGATCAGGATGTGCCGCGCCTTCACCTGCTCCCAGTCCGCCTTGTGCGCGTCGTAGTAGGCGTGCAGAGCGGCGTCATCCGGCTTGGCGGTGTCCATGAGTTCGCGAAACATCGTATTGGCGAGCAACTGATCGGCGGAGAGCATGATCTGCGTCTGGACCTTCGGCGTCTGATCCAGCTTCAGGAGCTTGGCTTGCTGAGAAAGCGTGAGGATTTCGGCCAGCTTGTCGGCGATTTCACGGCGGCCCTTGGGCGTCTGCACCTGCGCCTGCTGTTGCGGCGAAAGGTTGGACAGAATCATGTCGAACTGCGCCTTGGTGATCTTATCGTCGCCGACGGTGAGCACTACCGTCTCCGGCGCGACCATGGAAGGCGGGGTCAGGGGGCGCGGCGGAGCCAACGCAGGGGAAAGAGGCTTCGGCGCCGGCTGCGGCGTCGCTTGTTGGGAAGCTTGCTGCCCCCACGCGAACGCCGCGCCGAGCAGAAGGAAAGAAAATCTCATATTCCTAGAATAACAGCCGTATGATAGGAAAACGGACCCAAACGCATGAGACTGCTCGCTTTTTTCCTGGTGACCGGCGTTGTCTTCGCGGGCGACGAACTTACGGTCTATGACCTTCTCGCCCCGGAAACCCACAAGTTCGCAATCATTTACGACGTTTCCGCCACGCGCGAGGGCGCCCCGTATTATCTGAATCCCATCCGCCCCGGATCCGTCGCTGAAAAGGAGCGCGTCATCGACCGCGCCACCGGACAGGAGCTGAAGTTCGACGTGGTCGACGGCAAGACCGCGAAGGCGGAGGGCTTCGGCGCTCGCAACGCCGCCGATGCGGACCAGTTCATGCGCGTGCATCTGATCAAACCGGTCTCGACAGGCGCGGAAACGACGAGTCGCATCTTCAAGACCTACACCGACGCCGCGTCGTATTTTGAAAAGGACGGGAATCTCGTATGGGCCCGGCCGCTGGGCATCAAGCGCAACGTGGTGATCCTGCCGCAGGGCTATGAGCTGATCGGCTCGGCATCGCCCGCGATCGTTTCCACCGATCCCGACGGCCGCCTCCGCCTGAGTTTTTTGAACGACCGCGACGATCAGTTGCCGGTGAAGATCACCGCCCGGAGGGTGAAATGAAGGCTCTGCTTTTCCTGTGTCCGCTTCTGGCGTTCGGGCAGTTTCACCGCGCCGAGCAGGATCGCGAGATCCGCTACTGGCTGCTGCCGCCGGAAACGCATCAGTTCCTCATCTCGCATGATTTCAACGTGGATAAAGTGGGCCAGAAATCCGTGCACAGCTTCGTTCGAAAAGGCAGCGACGTCGCGCCGGATTCGAAGATGATCAATCTCGACACCGGCGAGCCGCTTCCCACGCACATCGTCAAGGGAAAAGACGTCAACGCGCTGGGTTATTACCCTCGTCCCACTGATCCCGAGGCGCTGGCCGTCCAAGGCGATCTTCCGCACGCCATCGAACCCGGTTTTTTTTTTGTTATGGGGTTGTAAGAGAGCTACAC
>VFSW01003098.1_pt1 | contig 24943 bp, 25 predicted proteins | sample 5358111 | NCBI WGS metagenome assembly VFSW01 (sample SAMN11554181, study PRJNA540505) | mine drainage metagenome | isolation source: sediment from site ElyBrook_90M | place: USA: Ely Copper Mine, Vershire, VT | collected 2017
CATCAGGAACGCCTGCCTATTGCAAAATTCTATTTTTACTTTATAGAGAAAAGAAATGACTCCATCTCTTCCCAGCTCCTATCTCAAGAAAAGCCTAATCCTTCTTTGGGTCAGCCATCTATTTGTAGATTTTTTTACAGGCATTTGGCCCATTTACAAAACGATCGCTGCTATCGATATCGCCACGGCTGGATTCATAGCGGGAATCACTGGATTCATGGGAGAAAGCCTTCAAATTTTCTTTGGACATCTCTGCGACCGAGGGCATCGAAAAAAAATTCTAATTCTCGGTCTTGCATTAACCTCCTCTATCGTATGGATCACTTTCTGCGAAGACATGATCAGTTGTTTCTTCACCCTCCTTTTCTTAACCCTAGGATCGGGAGCCTTTCATCCTGCTGCTGCAGGGCTCGCTAGCAGCCTTTCCCGATTTGCCAAAGGTAAGACCATTCTTTTCTTCGCATCAGGAGGCGCTATCGGCCTTGCTATATCGCAACTTGTCTTCAGCTCTCTTTTCACATCCACCGGTCATATCCTGCATCTGCTCATGCCTCTTTTTATCGTTGTGGCTATTCTGTATTTTTACCGCTTTCCCGATATCCGCTCCTCCCGCCCCACACAATCTCTGCGCAGCGTCTTTACCTCGAACCCCCATCTCAGGAAACCCCTGTTGCTTCTTTACACTTCTCAAGTGGCCAACCAAGCGATCGTCATGTCCTTTACGTTTCTCCTTCCTGATGTTCTCGCTTTGCGCGGCTGCCATAGCTGGTTCTGCTTCGGTGGAGGACATCTTTGTTTCATCCTTGGCGCAGCTTTCGCCCTCATCCCGGCAGGGTTTCTATGCGATCGCTTAGGCCATCGAAGAGTCTTAATCACTGTACTGAGTTCTTCCATCTGCCTTCTTTATCTTTTCCTCTTTCAGCAAACTCTTTCTTCCCTCGGCGCTATCTTCCTACTTCTCACTCTGGGTGCCTTCGTGGGCACCATCAATCCGATCATCATCTCTTGGGGCAACCACCTCGTTCCCGATAGTCCCAGCACCATCTCCGCTTTCCTGATGGGATTTGCTTGGTGCATTGGCAATTTAGGCCCGATGCTAGCAGGATTCATCGTGAAGGGACTCGATAATGGATACATCCCTGCGCTCTGCATTATGGGACTTTCTTTCTTTATCTGTTTGGGATGCGTCCTGAAAATCCAACGAGAAATTTCTCTTTCCATAGAACCCACTGTTGACTAGAATCCAACAAATATGGCCGAACGTCCTGTAGAGTGCAGTCAGTGCAAAAAACCTCTGAAGTGTTCCTATAAAGAAATCGTCGACGACTCTGTCATATCTACCGAGATGTGTGCCGACTGCCCCGTCCTCCAAGCCAAGCTCCACGGCGAACCTCTTAAAGGACAACAGCCAGGTAAAGAAAGTACTCTCTGCTGCGGCAATTGCGGAACACCTCTCGAAGCCGTCACGCGGGGAGAACCTCTCGGCTGCAGCGAATGTTATGCCGTATTTGGAGATTTTCTCATTGGACAGCTCATCGAAGCCAAAGCTATCTCTTCAACGCTCAGTCAAAAACTCACCGCAAAAAGACTCCAAGCTATACACATCGGCAAATCACCTGACAAACCCTACGATATCACCCTATCCTCGAGACTCTCTTCTTTGAATGAAGCGCTCAACGAAGCACTCAAACGCGAAAATTACGAGCAAGCCGCTTGGCTTCGCGACCAAATCAAAGCTCTTACGGACAACAAAAATGTCAGCTAAACTCCCAGCAACCCTCCTCGAGCATACTCCTTGGGAAAAAGATCAAAATCCCATTTGGCTGGCTACATCTCTTACTCTGCTGCGCAATTTTGGCAGGTACAAATTTCCCTCCAAGCTATTTCCCCCTCAAACAACCAACCTCCTCCAATCCCTTCAGCAAACTCTTACCAAATCTCCTTTAGATGCGACTTTTCTGCCCGCCGATCAAACGACCCCTCTCGATAAAGAATTCCTCTTCGAACATTTTCTCTGCCAAGAAAGCTTTCAAAATGCCACAGCAGGTCAAGGATTCGCGCTTGATCCTTCGGGACAGTTACTTGTCCTCTGCAACATAAAAAATCATCTCCAGCTTCAAATGCTCGACTCTCAGGGCAACCCCTCAGACGCTTTATCCAAACTCAGTCGTATCGAAACCGAAATCGGCAAAAGTATCGACTTTGCCTTTTCTCCTAAATTTGGTTATCTCACTTCTGATCCCACCCAATGCGGTACGGGTTTTATCGCCACAATCTTTCTCCATATACCTGCCCTCGTCCGCACTGGCCAGCTCACCGAACTGCTCAAACAAAAAGACGAAGATCTTCTCCCGATGAGCTTCGAGGGACCTCTCGATGAAATGGTGGGCGATATTCTCCTCTTACGTAATCAATATACCCTGGGCCTTACGGAAGAAAACATCCTCCAATCCGTTCAAAATTTTGCCTTCAAGCTCATGGCTGCCGAAAAAGCCCTTCGCTCCCAGCTCAAAGAAAAAAATGATGCTGCCATCAAGGACCACGTCAGCAGGGCTTATGGCCTCCTCGCTCACTCCTATCAGCTCCAAGCTAAAGAAGCCTTAAATGCGCTCAGCCTCATCAAGCTCGGCATCGACCTGGGCTGGATCACCAACCTCCCGCCTGCCAAAGTGAACCAAATATTCTTTCAATGCCGCCGCGGCCATCTTGCCCATCTCTTGGGTGAGACCTCTCTCGATTTCCAAGAAATCCCTCGCAAGCGTGCCGAATTCATTCACAAAAGCCTGCAAGGCATGCAGATGCAGGCATAGAACCAAAGGAAATAACATGAAATTACCCCACATGATTTTTTTGACAATATCTATTTTGGTCTCCCCACAGCTCATAGCTGTTCCTGCCCAAATCATCATTGTCCGGCACGGAGAAAAACCGCCTGGTGATGAAGCTAACCTAACAACCAGGGGACGCGAAAGAGCCCAAGCCTTAGCTGTTTTCTTCAAAGAAGATCCCTTTGTTTTGGATTTTGGATTTCCCACGGCCATTTATGCCTTCAAAGCAGTCTCAGAAAGAGCTCCTGAAACCATGATCCCCCTTGCACTACAACTCGGCATCCCTGTCGATTCCGATTTCACTTCTCAAGTTCCTGAAATGGTCGCAGAGCTCATTTTGAATGATCCGAAATATGATGGGAAAATGGTACTCATGTGCTGGGATCATAGTCGCCTTCCGCTATTGATTAGCGCTTTAAAAGGACCCATGATCCACAAACCCCCGGGCGAGCGATTCGATTTGATTTATAAATTAACCTATACCGATCCTGCCAATCCGAAATTTTGTGTAGGGCTGCAAAACTTAATGAAAGATGACGACACAAAGATACCCGATGAGTATCTACCCTACGCTTGTCCCTTAATGCCCAATTGATAAATCGGATAGATATCGATCACAATTTGCTCATAGGGGTGGACCTTTTTGATTTCTTCTATGACATGCTCTAAACATTCTTTGGCGCAGACAGCTTCGATGCGCTCTTCAGCGACCGTTTCCATGACACCTTCCCGACCAATAGCGGGCTTGGCTCCCTTCATAGGTAAAAATCTACCTGTCCCTTTCACCGAGAAGCTGCAATGAGAATAATGTCCCATTTTTCCCGCTCCGGCTCGTCCCATCGCTTCTCGTACGATATCTGCATGCGTTTCGGGAACAGTCAACACAATCGTTACGTATTCAGAAAATTCCATCATGACAAATTTCCCTCGACCCACTTTCCCCATCCGGCAATATTACTGCGTGGAATATCCAAACCCGAGAGCCGTTTAAAAATCTCATAAGCCCAATCGGAATTGTTTGGCTGTTTCAATTGCAACATTTTCAACAGAACTGGAGCAGCTTCCTTCAAAAGGATTTTCCTATATCGCGCAAGGGATTCCTTCTGAGAGATCAGTCCATACACAACTGCCGCAGCTTTATTTCGATCTGTCGTCTGGGGAAAATGAAAAACTCGCATAATCTGTTCGACGGGCAGCTGAATTTCAGGATGATCTCGTGCAATCTGCGCATAAACTCTTAGAACATTGTTGCGTACTTCTCCCGAACAATCATCTATGCCCCCAGCTAAAACATCGGCAAGCTCCTGGCCATCTACCGTGTAAGCTAGGACAAAGGCTGCAGCTGCACGATGATGCTCATTTTGATCTTCTTGAAAAATCTGGATAAGGTCCTGTTTATGCTTAGTTGCGCCTTCTGTAAACAATTGTTCGTAAGCTTTCAGCTCCGGATGCTCATGTCCAAACAGGGAGTGAAAGGCGCGGCTTTTCACTTCCCAGTTCCCCATTTGCCCTGTTTGAATAAGACGGATGCCGGTTCTCATATAAGCATCCCAAGCTCCGAGAAGCCCTTCAGGATCAATAAAAGTTCCTTGAGGACTCGGTTTCCAAACAAGACGCTCAGCGGCATCTTGGACCGTCACAACATCAAAAGTCAGATAGACAACCTTTCCTTCTTCATTGAAATAAGTAATGTTCGCTAGATTGACATAGGATAAAGAAAATAAATTTTGAATTTTTTCACAGAGCTCTTGTTCTATTTGTGCCGTCTCTTTCTCTTCCACTATCGCCTGACACAACTTTTGATAGAGCACGGGTTCGGCTTCAATAAGCCTCTCAGCCGTCAAATCATCCGAGCCAAAGAGATCGATCCCTTTGATGATCGCTGCATATGCCGGGTTTAAACCGAGCAACCCCAACAAAATAAGAGAGAGAAAAAAACGCTTCAAAGAACCACCTTAAAAAATTGCCTAAGACAGGACTTGAACCTACAACCTTCGCATTACGAATGCGCTGCTCTACCAATTGAGCTACTTAGGCAAAACGTGTATATTGTAGCGAAATGACTATCGAAAGAAAAGTAGGAATCACCGCGATCATCCTGATGGCCGGAACGGGAAACCGATTCGGCAGCTCTCTCCCTAAGCAATTCCATCTACTTGAAAACAAAAAGATTTACTTGCACACACTCGATACCTTTACAAACTCAGGGTTATTCGATGAGATTCTTCTCGTCTGTCATCCTGATTGGATGGAAGAGGTTGCGAGCGAATCTCATCACCGCGTCGTCGCGGGTGGGACTACCCGTCAAGAATCTTCTTACCTAGGGCTTAAAGCCTGCAAAGCAAACACGCGTTACGTTGTGATCCACGATGCAGTCCGTCCCTTTATTTCTGAAGAAATTCTAAAGGCAAACGTCGAGGCTGTGCAGATACATAAAGCGGTTGATACATGCATTCCGGCTGTCGACACACCCGTCATCTCCAAAAATGGAAATGAAATTGATGTCATTCCTCTGCGCGATCACTACTGGCGCGGTCAAACACCTCAGAGTTTTGAATATGATTTAATTTTGAAAGCGCATGAAACCACATCCAGAAAAAATGTGACCGATGATTGCTCCCTCGTCTTAGAAATGAGCCATCCCGTCAAGATCGTACCCGGATCAGAGGAGAACATTAAAATCACCACAGAGTTCGATTTACTTCTCGCCCAATTAATAACTATGCGCGTCGAGTCTCACCTTTCCATGAAAAAGGCGATAGATATATACCCCGTAGCCTAAAACAAATGGTATGCCAATTCCAACGATGATGAGTAGCACCTTCAGAGTTAGTGGGGAGGAAGCTGCATTTACATACGTGAGGCTGTTTTCTGTGGGATTTAAACTCGAACGAACAAGGGTGGGGAAACTGCCGATCACAAAAAGACTGAGTAGGAGAGCAATCGCGAGGCATGAAGAGAGGAACGCCCATCCGTCGTTTCCTTTTTTTACCTGCCGAGGAATATTCAAGATCGTCAAAAGCGCCAATAGGGGAACGAGAAAAAGCCAAGGATACTCTTTCATATGCGTTGCCATATGAGGAGCTACGACAAATGTCGCGAGTGTCAAAAGAACGTAGAAACCAAAAAAGATCATCACCGTCTTGCTGACCCACTTTCGAATAGCGTTATGAAAGCTCCCTTCTGTTTTCATCACGAGGTAAATCGAGCCATGCATCGCAAATAAAGCGACCGTAGTAAGACCAAAGAGCAGCGGATAAGGCCCTAAAAACCCTAAGAAACTCCCGACAAAGTCCTTATTAGCATCCAGAGGAATACCCATGATGATGTTGCCAAAAACTAGACCGAGACCAAAAGCGATGACAACGCTGGCGATAGAGAAAACAACATCCCACGCATGGCGCCATCGGGGAGATTCTTTTTTGCTGCGGAATTCAATCGATACAGCGCGGAAAATGAGTCCGCAAAGAAGAAGCATCACAAAATCATAGAAAGCCGAAAAAACCGTCGCAAACACATCAGGAAACCCCGCAAAAAGAGCACCTCCGACGATGACAAGCCAAACTTCATTTCCATCCCATAATGGACCTATGGAATTGAGGATTGTTCTTCGCTCGATATCTTTTTTAGCAAATAAATGGAGACATCCGACGCCCAAATCAAATCCATCGAGGACAGCATAAAAAATGAGAGCCACCATCAAGACCAAATACCATGTCAACTCTAATGTCATGACCGATCCTCTTTTACAACGGCAGAAAAGCTCCGATACATGTCGTCTGTCTCCTCGCCTTCCTTCTCAGGGCCTTGTTTGATCTTCTTATCGAGAAGATACATAAATAGCGCAAAGAGAAAGGTATAGATAACCGCGAACATGACGAGCGACCGAGCCACTTGAGCGGCGCTGATCGATTTGGATATGCCTTGGGGGGTGCGTAGCAGTTTATAAACAATCCATGGCTGCCTTCCCATCTCAGCCGTCATCCATCCGACTTGGTTAGCTATTTGCGGGAAAATAACCGAAATCATCATGATCTTTAAAAGCCATTTAGCCTGATCTAAACGTCCTTTTTTCCAGTAATACAGTCCGAGGAGCGCAGAAAGGAACATAAAGCTCCACATCGCCACCATCGCATGATAGCTTTGAAAGACCGCTTGAACATTGGGCCATTCATCTTTAGGGATCTGATCCAATCCGATCACCGGCTCTGAGCTATCGTGATGGGTGAGGAAACTTAAGAGGCCCGGGATTTTTGGGCCCACCACCGTCTGAGTCTTGGTGTCGACCCATCCGAATAGCGTCATAGGTGCTCCCCGCTGTGTCTGATAGACACCCTCCATGGCCGCTAATTTAGCCGGTTGATGCTTTGCCACTCCGCGCGCCGTCGAATCCGCTGAAATGAGCTGCAACACGAGTGTGATCATACCGACGATCAGCCCCAGCTTCATGCACTCCTTAGCAAAGCGCACATGTTTTTTCTTGAGGAAATAATAGGCGCTGACGCTGATCACCAAAAAAATACCTGCGAGCCAGCAACCGAGTACCACGTGGACCAATCGATCCACCGATGAGGGGTTAAAGACCATCTGCCAAAAATCGGTCACCACGGCCCTAGCCTGCGCTCCCTCTCCCACAATTTTAAAGCCAGCGGGAGTCTGCATCCATGAGTTGGCCACGACGATCCATACAGCGCTAAAATGAGCGCCCAGACAGACCATCCACGTGGAAAAATAGTGCATCTTGGCGCTGACGCGATTCCAGCCAAAGAGCATCACTCCCAAAAATCCCGACTCTAAGAAGAAAGCAAAGATCCCTTCCGCGCCCAGAGCGCTTCCAAACACATCGCCCACAAAGCGCGAGTATGATGCCCAGTTCGTTCCAAACCCAAAAACTTGCACGAGACCCGTCGCCACACCTAGTGCAAACGTGAGTGCAAAGACCTTGACCCAAAACTTGGTGATCTCTTTGTAGAGAGGATTTTTCGTTTTGATGTAGATCCCTTCCATGATGACGAGCATGAGTCCCAGACCAATGCTGAGGGGCGGGTAGATATAGTGGAACATGCTCGTGAGGGCGAATTGGATTCTAGAAAGGAGTATAGCGTCCATAAAACTAAGTACAATGTACGACTAATTTTATTTTAACGCGAGAATTTAGACTTTTCTTAAGAACAACGTCTTCGCATCGCCTTCGATGGGCATCATATCCCCGTAGGGAATGCCAACTGTACCGTTCTCTTCCGAATACTTGCCTAGATAGTAATTGAAAAGTTTGAAAAGGCCACCGTGGAGGACTACGACTACGTTCTGTCCAAGATGTTTCGCTGCGATTTCTTTAAGAGCAGGTATTGCTCTTCGCGCAACGTCGGCTTTGCTTTGACCGTTTTCTCCGCAAGGAAAGAAAATTTCTTCGTGAGGTGAAAGATCATTGTAAAGTTGAAAGTGCTTTTCTTGTGTGTATTGCTCTTTGGTGTACCCCTCAAATTTCCCATGAAACTCCCCGCGCAGATCATCAACACCAACGAGAGGGCAAGAAAGCACCTTTTGAAGAATCATCGCCGATTCCGCGGCGCTGCTTACCGTAGAGGAGTAAATGGCTGCCACTTTTTCAGATTTCAATTTTTCTGCACACTGCTCAATTTGCCCTATTCCTTTGACGTTTAAATCTACTGCCATCCATCCTTGCAGCCGCTTAGAATCAGACCACTCCGTGCTTCCATGTTGAACGAGAAACATTTTACATGTTTTCTCAGGAACGGGGATATTTGCTGCAAGAACTTCCAACCCCAACTCTTTTCTAAACTTCTCGGTAGTGGGATGAGGTGGCACTGAAAATTCCGCTTTTTGAACAACGCTTGTACTCATACTTTCCTCTTATTTGAGAAGAAATTTTACATTTTTTTAAAATTAATGTAAATCAGTTGAAATAAGCTCAAAAATCAGCAAAAAATTTATTGAAAAAACTTTTGCAGTTCGCCGTAAGGCACAGCTTTTTCAGTGAGCTTATTGTAAGTCCCATTTTGAAGGAGTTCGGTTGAAATTTGTTCTAGAGTTCCCAAAGTCGCTCGCATCGCTCCAGAACCTAAGCTTAATCTTCTCACTCCCATGAGCTTTAGCTCGGCAACGGAAGGCATTCCTGGGCCAGCTAAAAAGTTGATAGGCCCTGAAATCGCTTTGACAAGCTGACTAAGTATGGCTTTATCTGTCACGCCAAAGATGAAGATACAATCGGCGCCTGCTTCAAGATAGGCATGGGCTCTTTCGATGGTCTCTTGAGTTGCACGTTGCTTATCATAAATTCCTAGATAAAAGAGGTCGATTCGGGCATTAATCACGAGCGTTTTCTCAGCAGTAGCGACCATCTTACGAATCGCTCGAATTTTAGCAACTTGCGAAGGAATATCAAACATGGGGTTCTCTTTGATGCCCGTGGAGTCTTCGATGTTAATTCCGGCAACTCCTATCGCCAACACTTCTCTGACGACTTCAAGAACTTTTTCAATCTCCTCACTATACCCCGCCTCAATGTCAGCCGTCACAGGAAGTTTGACAGCAGAAACAATGCGTTTAATGGCATCCATCATTTCCCGAACAGGAATCTGCTGTCCATCCTGATAACCCAAAGAAGCGGCAATGCCAGCACTGGTTGTTCCTATCGCGGAAAAACCTGCTTTTTCAAAGACGCGAGCTGATGCTGCATCCCATGCGTTTGGGAGTATAAAAAGGTCTTGCCTTTGATGTAAGGCTTTGAAAGCTTCTGCTTTGGTTTGGAGCGAGGTCGAGAGGGTGGTTGCCATGTACTTTCTCCTATATTTGTGAAGAAATTACGGCCAATTTTAATGGACTCAGTTGATCTTGAGCAAGAAAAATAGAGAGTCTCATCAAATCAATGAATCAATCATTTTCTCAAGTTGGATAACGAAAAAAGGCAAATCATTCTTAACTGTTTTCCAAACGATATCATAACTGACATCAAAATAAGCGTGAATCAATCTATTTCGCAGTCCTACTAATTGATTCTATGGTAGCTCGGGGAACATTTTTTTAGTTTTTTGAGAAACTTTTCCCGCAGCTTCTCCTAAAATTTCGAATTCTCGAAAAATAGCAGATGCAAGCATTCGATTGTTATCCAAACTAGCACGTCTTTTGCCTTTGATGAATGATAAAATAGCAGTCGCGGATTCTAGCATGTGTTTGAGACGAATTGAATCTTTATTTGTCATACAGGATCTTTGCTTTCGCAACAACTTCATCGCGAAAATAATGACTCAAATCTTCTGCAGTTTTTAGGTCAACCTTACGTCCAACAATCATACTCAACTCTTCTTCCATATCAACCATATCAAAAAGTGATGGAGTGTACTTTTTATCAAATTTTACAAGAATATCGACATCACTTTTGGAAGAAAAATGAGGAGTTAAAATTGAACCAAACAGAGCCAAGGAGGCAACATGATTTTTTTGGCAGAACACCACGATTCTTTTCTTGTTAATTGATAGAGAATTTTTTCGCATATGCTTATTGTTCACAGATTAATTAAAAACTGCCCAAAAGTCAAGAAATGAGCAGAAAGAGACGCTGACAGTTACAGAAAGAAATTAAGCCAAACTGTTGGGTTGCTCAAGTCTCAATTTCAAAAAAAAACCCAGCAAAAAGCTGGGTGTTTTTAGAAATTGAGACTTGATGGATTCGAACCATCGACCCCCTCATTAAAAGTGAGATGCTCTACCGACTGAGCTAAAGTCTCAAAACAAACTTGACCCCAAGGGGATTCGAACCCCTGTTATCAGAATGAAAATCTGGTGTCCTAGGCCAGGCTAGACGATGGGGCCAGGAGGCCAATTTTATAACAGATCCAGGAATTATACTGCCAGAATTTCCTTCTCTTTGGCTGTAAAAAGTTCGTCGATCTGCTTACAAAATTGGTCTGTATAGTCCTGAATCGTTTTTTCGGCCTTCTTCATAACGTCTTCCGTGATCTCGCTATCGGCCTTCTGCTTACGGACTTGCTCGTTGCCTTTACGACGGATCTCACGAATGGCCACTTTAGCGTCTTCCGCTTTCTTCTTCCCTTGCTTGACGATTTCTTTCCGGATGGCCTCGTCCATTGGGGGAACGTGAATACGGATCGTGCTGCCTTCCAGAACGGGTTGGAGGTTGAGGTTGGCCTTTTCGATCGCTTTGGCGATAGGGCCGCCTGTTTGCGGATCAAAAGGGGTAATCAGTATCTGACGGGACTCGGGTGTAGAGATCGTTGCCAGCTCTTTCAGACGCATCTGTGAGCCATAGACCTCGACCATCACTCCTTCTACCATGCCAGGATTGGCGCGGTTGGTGCGGAGGTTTTTGAGCTCGACCTTAAAATGGTCGAGTGTCGCTTGCATTTTTGTTTTGGTTTGATCAGGAACTGTCATGTTTATTCTCCAGAGACGAGAGTTCCTCCTTTCTTTTCACGTACTGCAGAAAGAAGAGCTCCCTTTTTAAAAAGGTTTATCACATGGATCGGGATGGCGTTTTCACGGCATAGGGTAATCGCCGTGGCATCCATCACCGATAATTTTTTTGTCAGCACCTCGGTATAGGTGAGTTTGGTAAATTTTTTGGCGCTGGAATAGCGCATAGGGTCTTTGTCGTAGATACCATCAACTTTGGTTGCTTTGATAAGCACCTCGGCCTCGATTTCACTGGCGCGGAGCGCGGCAGCTGTATCGGTGGTGAAGTAAGGACTTCCTGTACCACCGACAAAGACGACGACATCGCCATTTTGAAGGTGCTTCATGGCTTGAGGCCACGAATAGGGGTCGACAACTTCATCGGCACTCAGCGCACTCATCACGTGGCAATTCACACCCAGAGTTTCGAGACATTGATCGAGGATGAGGCCGTTGAGTGTCGTAGCAAGCATGCCGACATGGTCAGCGGGTGTTCTTGCGAATCCAAATTCTTTGGCTTGATTTCCTCGGAAGATGTTGCCCCCGCCTACGACGACACCAATTTGCACGCCCATGCGATAGATATCGCGGATATGCTCAGCAATCGTCTGGCAAGCTTCTTTGTCAAAGCCAAATTTCTGCTTTCCCATCAGAGCTTCTCCTGATATCTTGAGAAGAATCCTCTGGTATGCCGATTTGGCCATCTATTCTCCGATTTTCCAGCGAATGAAACGGCGAAGAACGAGGGGCTTACCCAAACTCTTTCCTTCCTTTGCTACGAGATCAGCAATCGTTATCGAGTTGTCTTTAACGAATTTCTGATCGAGCAAGCAGACGGAAGCGTAGAATGTTTTCATTTTCCCTTCGACAATCTTACCGATGATATTTTCGGGTTTTCCAGTGATTTGGCTGCGAGCGATTTCTTCTTCGCGCGCTTTAACATCCGCTGGAATCTCGTCGGAATTGAGATAATCGGGAGACTCTGCCGCGATATGCATCGCGATGTCGCGGGCTAAGGCTTCGACGCCGCTAGCTCCTTGAATTTCAGCGAGTGTGACGATTTTGCCGCCCATATGTGAATAAATACCGAGCGAACGATCTTTGCCTTTCGGATAAATACCGATGCGTTTGATCTGGATGTTTTCCCCGAGGCTTTGAATGACGAGAGCTCGATACTGATCGATCGTAACCGATGGATCTTTGCTATATTTTTGTGAAAGAAACGCCTCGAGAGATGCAGGCTTCGTATCGGCCGCTTCTTCGGCGATGTCGCGGACAAATTGACGGAACCGGTCGTTTTGTGCGACAAAGTCCGTCTCGGAGTTGATCTCGACGAGCGCAATGGCATCGCTATCTTCAGCATGTCCAATAACGCCTTCTTTAGTCTCGCGCCCCTCTTTTTTCACAGCAGAGGCCATGCCGGCTTTGCGCAGCAGGGTGATCGCCTCTTCCATGTTGCCGTGGGCTTGGTCAAGGGCTTCTTTGCATTTGCCCATACCAACTCCTGTGCGCTCACGGAGCTCTTTCACCATGTCGGGAGTCACTTTTGTCATTCTTTCTCCTCTTCAACATCTTCTTCGACAGCAGCTTCTTCAACGCCTTCAATGGAAGCTTCTTTTTTTGTCGCAACGTTGACATCCATTTCGTTTTTCTTATCGATGACGGCTTGCGTCAATGCTTGTAAGATGAGCTTGATGCTCTTGAGGGCATCGTCGTTGCAGGCGATGACGTGATCGATCGGATCGGGATCGCAGTTGGTGTCAACAAGGGCCATGATAGGAATGCCCAGTTTGCACGCTTCTGCCACCGCAATATGTTCGCGGCTCGGATCGACGATGATAAGCAGGCCTGGAGGTTTGCGCATGGCGCGGATACCAGAGAGGTTGCGATCTAGTTTGATTTGGTCTTTGGTGAGAAGTCCGATTTCTTTTTTCGTAAGGCCATCTCCCCCCGTCGCAATCCTTTTTTCGATGCGCTCGAGAGTTTTGACGGATTGACGGATCGTGGAGAGGTTCGTGAGCATTCCACCGAGCCAGCGCTCGCAAACGTAGAACTCGCCGCAGTTTTCAGCGCTTTCACGCACAGCATTTTTAGCTTGTTTTTTCGTCCCGACGAACAGGATCGATTTACGTTTGGCAACGGTGTCTCTGACGACTTCGACCGCTGTCCGAATTTGCTGAATCGTTTTGGCGAGATCGATGATATAAATGCCGCCACGTTCTTCGAAAATGAATCGTTTCATTTTCGGGTTCCAGCGGTGTTTTTGATGCCCAAAGTGGGCTCCGCTTTCTAATAAATCCTTAATTGTCACTTCTGCTGTAGTTGCCAAGCCTTGTCCCTTTCTGTTGTTTGACGCGGCATCTCCCTCATGGGGAAATTTCGGTCTTGGTTTTTGTTTTAACTAAGCGCCTGATCAGAATCGAACTGACACAAGTAGCTTGGAAGGCTACGGTTCTACCATTGAACTACAGGCGCAAAGTCGTAAGTGTACCCTTAAAAACTCTTTTTTTCCAAGAGAAAAGTCGGTACGATGAACTTATGACCATTGAGATCCCAACCAAGGCCAACCGTGTTCTTAACCTGATTTTGCTTTGTTTAATTTTAATTTTAATTCGTGTTTGGTACTTGGGAGTCGTCCAGCATGATAAGTACGTCGAACAGGCCAGACGTCCCCAACGGAAAGTCGTGATCGAGCCGGCTCCTAGAGCCACGATCAGCGACAGGTTTGGCATTCCTCTGGCCGTCAATAAAATGCAATACAATGCCGCTGTCTGTTATGCGCACATCCGAGACATCCCTTCGGTGCAATGGACCCGCGATGAAAAGGGGAAGGCAAAAAAAATCTTTGCCCGTTCAGAGCACATTACCCAGCTTGCAAAAATGCTCGCCGCCGAGCTTAACTTGGATCCTCAAGCCGTCGAAGACACGATCCATGGCAAAGCGTCGCTCTTCCCCCACACGCCCTTTCTTGTTAAAGAAGACCTCACCGAGGAGCAGTACTACCGCCTGCGGATGCTGGAAAAAGACTGGATCGGACTCCACATGCAAAAATCGACGCATCGCTTCTATCCCCAGGGCAAAGTCGCTTGCGATATCCTAGGGTACTTGGGCCCCATCAGTCAAAATAAATATATCAATCTCTCCCAAGAAATGCAGGAGCTCGAGGAGTATCTCGCCGCCCGCGACCGCAATGAAAATCCGATTTTGCCGCGGGGATTCGATAATCCGCTTCAGGCCCGAAAACGATTTGAAGAGCTTCAAGAAATGTCATACACCGTCAACGACCTGGTGGGGAAATCGGGGGCTGAGGCCAGCTACGAAGAAGAGCTGCGCGGCCTGTATGGAAAAAAAATCTATGAAGTCGATGTTAAAGGAAATTTTCTACGAGAGCTCCCTATTTCGAAGTTGCCCGTGGGGGGCAAACATTTAACGCTCACTATCTCTTCTGAGCTGCAGAGGACGGCAGAAGAGCTGCTCGCCGCGATGGAAGGGCCCCACACCCAAGACAAAAAAGACCGCTGGATCCGGGGATGCGCCGCCATTGCCATTATCCCGCAAACGGGCGAAATTGTAGCGATGGCCTCTTACCCTCGTTTTGACCCCAATGATTTTATTCCCAGCCACGATTTAGATGAAAAAAAAGAAAAAGAGATGGCGGTTCAGCAATGGCTGGAAAGCGAATCGTACGTCGGCGAGATATGGGATGGCAAAAGGCCCATCGAGCGGGAATATTTTTCCTTTTCGACAGGCCTGTATGAAAAAGAAAGCGTCATGCTCACCTGGGATCATTATCTTAACGCTGTCCTATCGGATGGCGAACTGAAGAGCGCTCTGCGCCGAATCACGACGCTTGAGCAAGCGTGGAATGTCTCTACAGAAACAATCTCTTCCGAAGAAGACCGTCTTCTTTTGCTCGATCTTCTCCGCTTGCAAATCGATCCTCAAGATATCTCCGCAGATCTCCGCTCGCAAATAGGCTCTCTTTCTTTAGCCGACTACCATCTTCAGCGGCAAGCCGTCATGCGCATCGAAAAAGTCATTAAAACAGAGGTGCAAGAGCTTTTTTATAATACCGATTTTAAAGCCTGGCGCTCTAGCTCCTTCAAAGACTACCTCAAGCGGAAGCGAAAAGAAGAAAAACTGCAAAAAAAATATCCCCGACCTTACACCGAATACCTCGACCAAGCAGAAAAAACTCTTTTCTCAGCCTTTTGGGAGAATTACAAACCGATTTTTCTATATACCGCTATCGTCGCTCAATCTCCTATCGACCTGAAAGACTATCCGCAGCTCACACATTACCTCGCCGCAATTACGCACAAAATGCCACAAGACCGAGCTCTAAAGGACGTCGAACAATTTTTAGCGAGCCACACTCCGATGGTGGGCCTCGATTACTTAAAAACGATGCGCGGCTTCCATGATCTCAATGCTCCCCTTTCTAGGCATTATCCCCGCCTGCGCAAAGGTGAGCTCCTAAAAAATCTTGCCGCCGCTTTTTATCCCAGAAGCGGTTACGGATACGGAAGATCGGTCGCCTTCCGTCAACAGACGGCGCCCGGCTCCGTCTTTAAAGTCGTCACCGCTTATCAAGCGATGATGGAACGATTCAAGAACGGGAAATCCGATCTCAATCCTCTCACTATTGTCGACGATTTGCACGGCGACCGCAAAACTTTTTCCCCAGCGCAGATTCTCGGATACACGCTCAACGGCAGCCCCATTAAGCGCGTCTACAAAGGAGGCGTCCTTCCCCGCAGCTCGCATGCAGGATTCGGGAAGATCGATATCCTTGGCGCCCTGGAACAATCGAGTAACCTTTACTTTGCTCTCGTCGCTGGAGACCATCTCGAAGATCCGAACAATCTCGCGAAGGCGGCTCGGCTTTTCGGATATGGTGAAAAAACGGGCATCGATCTTCCGGGTGAAGTTGCAGGCTGCATCCCCGATGACCTCGGTTTTAATAAAACAGGCCTCTACTCCTTTGCCATTGGACATCATACGTTTGACGTGACCCCTCTTCAAACGGTCATGATGACCAGCTTCATCGCCAACAAAGGCATCGCCTACCAGCCGCACATCGTCCAATCTTTGTCCGGCGAGCAGAAAGGGCACGATGAAGATTGCTTAATTGCTTCGGGAACTTATCGTTTTCAAGAACCTCTCTCTCTCGTCGGCATCGACTTTCCTCTCTTTACACAGTCAAAGAACCTTCAATTGATCTCGCTGGCCCATGAAAGCCCTCTTTCAAAGACCCGCCGTGTCGATTTGCCGGATGAAGTTTATCAAATGCTCACCGAAGGAATGCGTCGCTCTGTCCAAGGCGCACGCGGCATTTCGCGCCCTGCAGCTATGCGCAATTATATGGAACATCCCACCGCCATCCGTGACTACTACGCTCTCCATAAAGATCTCATCGTAAAAACGGGGACCGCGCAGGTGATGTACAAAGAGACGATCGATACCTCCAGCAAAGCCGTGATGAAATCCAATACCTGCTTTGCCGCCATCGCGTATCCCCATCAGGATACCCATGCAAAAGAACCGGAACTTGTCGTCGTCGTATCGATCCGCCATGGACATGCTGGTAATGATGGTGGACCGATTGCCGCGGAGATCATCAAGAAGTGGCGCGAACTCAAAGAACGCTACGACGCGAAATAATCCATTGCAGAATTTAGTTACCGACAGGCAAAATTCTTTGCGGAGATTTTATGATTTATAATGCCAATATTGTCGCAAGCTGGGTTCCTTTTTCAGCGCTGATAAAGTACAGTGAGTATCAAGGGGATCTTTATAATTTTCAAAAGCCTCTCCGCGAGCGCGCAAATTTTGACGAAAAAGCCCCTCTTATCGAGCTTGTTACCCAAATTGATGTAGATCACCAACAGTACATTCCCGATCTCGTAAGAGGTTTACAAAAAGCTAATCAGATTTGGTACCTGGTTTTTAAGAAAACTGCGCTGATATTAATCGGCGGAACTTTTATCGCAGGCGCTTATATTCGAATCAATTTTCCCTATGCTGTGACATCAGACACCTTATCTCTTTCTGTGCCCATTCTCGTAATTACTCTTACCTTCATAGCCTCCATTGTCGCCTATTACAAAGCTTTAACCGAACTTGCACAAGCATGCCTTGTGGAAAATGAATGGGCACGAGGTTGGCTAACAAAAATAGAAACCGAATATGACAAGATTAATACTCAGAATAGTTTTTCAGAACAGGACAAAGAAACACTCCATCAATTGACGCTTCTCAAAGCTTATTTAAAAAGAATATGAAATTGGCTTATTTGGCCCTGCTCGCCTGAAGCACACGCTCAAAATAAGTGATGGTCGCTTTCAAGCCTTCTTCTAGAGAAATCTTGGGCGTCCACCTAAGTTTTTCGCGGGCTAAAGAAATATCGGGCTTGCGCTGTTTAGGATCATCCTGAGGAAGCGGCTTAAAGACAATCTTCGATGAGGATTCTGTGAGCTTCAGCACGAGCTCGGCCAGTTCTTTCATCTGAAACTCCCCCGGATTGCCGAGATTCATTGGCCCTGTGAAATCATCAGGTAGCCCCATGAATCGCACAATCGCCTCAATCAGATCATCGGCATAGCAAAATGACCGTGTCTGCGTTCCATCACCATAGATCGTGATGGGTTCACCTTTGAGCGCCTGTACAATGAAGTTGGAGACGACACGCCCATCATCGGGATGCATGTTGGGTCCGTACGTATTAAAAATCCGCCCGACTTTGATCCGTACGCCATATTGCCGATGGTAATCAAAAAAGAGAGTCTCTCCCATGCGCTTACTTTCGTCATAGCAAGATCTAGGACCGATGGGATTGACATTGCCCCAATACGATTCGGGTTGAGGATGGACATGGGGATCGCCGTAAATTTCACTTGTCGAGGCTTGGAAAATTTTAGCCTTATTACGACGAGCGAGATCGAGCATGTTTAAGGCTCCCAAAACGCCCGTTTTGGCGGTACGCACGGGATCAAATTGGTAATGCACAGGAGAGGCAGGACACGCTAAGTTGTAAATTTCATCCACTTCGAGATCGAGAGGGTTACAGACATCATGCTCGATTATCTGCAAAGGCAAATCTTTAACATTTTGCCGATTGCCGGTGAAGAAATTATCGAGACAAAAAACATCGTTGCCTTCAAGGGCTAGTCTTTTGCAAAGGTGCGAGCCTAAAAAGCCCGCACCACCCGTAACGAGTATACGTTTTTTCATCAGCTCATTTGGTTGCTAATCTGCATGATCATGACCACGATAATGAAAACAATCAGCAGACTCAACGTTAATTTACCGCCAGGAAGCTGCGGTTTTTGCTTTTCATACCGCTTCACATAACGCCCGATCCATGCCATGATGGGAGGGAGCAGCCCAAATAAAAGCGCGCAGCTGATACCGCCCGCGAATCCGAGAGCTGTAATAAAAATCCCTGGATAGACCAATGCAAAAAAAGTCGGAACTCCGAAGATCGCCAGGCATAGGGCAATTTTCGTCATGCCCTCTTTTTTCACCTTTAAACCATCCGCCACAAAATCGAGGAATGCAAGAGCGAGCGCTACATACGATGTGGTCAGCACAAAGAAAGCAAACCAACTACCGACTTTGTAGATCATCGGGTTGTGCAGAATTTCTTTGAGCGGCATCGTGGCGATTTCTCCTGCGGCTTCGGCTTGGAGCAAGCGTTCCATCGGGATAGTGCCTAAAATGAGCACTTCCCAGATCACGTAGACAACGAGCGGAATCGCGCTTCCCAAGATGATCGAAAGGCGCACTTTCTTCACATCGCGCTTCATGTAGGTCATGAGCGTCGGGATGATCAGTTGGTAGGTAAACGCCGTCAGAAGAATCGGCATCGCCGGCCAAGCTTTCGCCCAATTGGAGTATTTGAGCAGCGCCGTATCGACATGGCCCGCCGCAAAATAGATGAATGAAAAATAAGTTATCAAAACCCCCGTCATGAGCAGAAGGTTAAACCGGTCGACCATCTTCGTTCCGAGGTAAACGATCGGTGAAAAAATCAGGACATAAATGATCATTGCAGCCCATTGCGGAATGGCATCTCCCATGAGAGAGTTCATCGCGCCGCCGCCGCCAGCCACGTGAGCGATCATCACGGTTACAAAGAGGAACAAGTAAACCGCCCAGCAGATCGACTTTCCGATCGGGCCGAGGAGCCGATGTGTCATTGTAATCAGATTGGCTTCGTTCGGCATCCAAACGCAGACTTCCAATAGGAGTAACCCAGTGCAAAGCATGAAAAACCATGTTAAAAGATAAATAAGAGTGGCAGGAATGAATCCGCCCGCACCGGTTACGATGGGGAGGGCAAGCATTCCAACACCAATGGTTGTAGCGGCAATCAGGAGAGTTCCTCCTACGACATGCCCAAAGCGGTGCAAGATTTGCATATTCTCCTCCTAATAGAGAAAATTTAGATGACTTGCTAAGGATACAGAGGTCTTTAAAAATAAAGCAAGATTAAGTTAATATACACTCTCCATGGATGTTGAAAAATTAGCTCTGCCGGGCGTTCTATTAATCAAACCCCGATCGTTTCCCGATCTACGTGGTTTTTTCCGTGAAACCTACCATCAAGATCGCTATGAAAAGGCGAGCATCCCGACAACATATGTCCAAGATAATCTCTCGTTTTCCAAAAAAAATGTTATACGCGGCATGCACTTCCAGCCAGGACAATCTAAACTGGTCTCTGTCGCGATGGGCTCCATCTTCGACGTGGCCGTCGATATTCGCCCCTCCTCACCCACTTTTGGCCAGTGGATTGGCGTTATCCTCGACGCAGAGAAAGGCGAACAGCTCTTCATTCCTGAGGGGTTTGCCCACGGTTTTTGTGCCATAAGTGACGCTGTCCTCAGCTATAAAGTAAGTTCTTTTTACAACCCTGACACAGAAAAATCTTTCCGCTATGATGACCCCGAGGTGAACGTCGCATGGCCCATTGCCGATCCTATCGTTTCCTCCCGCGATTTAAATGCCCCTAAATTAAAAGAGTTATATGAAGCTTTGGATCACCGGCGCTAAAGGACTCCTTGGATCGACCCTCGCACGCCTCTGCAAAACGAGAGGGATCGACTACGTCGCGACCACGCGCGAAATGGTCGACATCTCCCAACTCGCCCATGTGAAAAAATTTATTCATTCTCGCGAAGGCATGGACATTACACACATCATCAACTGCGCCGCGTTTACAGAAGTCGATCGCGCTGAAACCGAAAAAGACCTCGCGTTCCACATCAATGCGATCGGCCCGGAAAATCTCGGCATCGTCGCCAAAGAAATAGGCGCGAAGCTCATCCACATCTCCACCGATTATATTTTTGCCGGCGACAAAGAAAAACCCTATCTCGAGTCCGACCCAGCCCAACCTCTTTCAGTCTATGGCCATACCAAATGGGAAGGCGAAAAAAGACTCCTCGACGTCCTGCCCTCTGCCTGCATTATCCGCACCTCGTGGGTCTTTGGTCCCGGCGGCAAAAACTTCATCTCTTCCATCCTAGGCCGCATGAAAACTGACACCACGCTGAAAGTCGTCTCCGACCAAATCAACCGCCTCACGCTGGCCCAAGACCTTGCTGAAACCGTGTTAGCACTCCTTTGTCACAGTGGCATTTACCACTTTGCTAATAGCGGAGCGATCTCCCGCTATGCCATCGCCCAAAAAATTTACTCGTGGGCCAAAGTGCACAACATTTCCCTCACATGCCAAGAAATCGTCCCCGTCCCCGCATCGACGTTTCCCACGCCTGCCAAACGTCCCCTGCGCTCGGTTCTTAGCACCGATAAAATCACAACCTCCCTCGGCATCTCTCCCCGCTCCTGGGAACAAGCACTAGAGGAGCATCTACAAAATGAAATATAAACGCATCCTCGTCACCGGTGGTGCCGGCTTTATCGGCTCTGCTTTTATCCGCTACAGCCTTAAAAACTTCCCCGCTCTCGAGGCAATCGTCAACCTCGATATCCTCACCTACGCCGGCAACATCGACAACCTCTCAGATGTAGCTCAAGATCCCCGCTACCACTTTATCCAAGGCGATATCCGGAGCCAATCCCTCGTGCAAACCCTTTGCGAAAAACACAACATCGATGCCATCGTCCACTGCGCCGCTGAAAGCCATGTCGACCGCAGTATCGCCAACCCCGAGCTCTTCCTTGAAACCAACATCCGCGGCACCTTTGCCCTCCTCGAAGTCGTCCGCCGCCTTCCCCACATCCATTTCCACCATGTCTCGACCGATGAGGTCTATGGTTCCATTGAAGACGGCTTTTTCACCGAACTCTCCGTCTACCGCCCCAATACCCCCTACGCCGCCTCGAAAGCCGCCTCCGACCACTTTGTCCGTGCCTGGGCCGTCACCTATGGGCTCTCCACAACCATCTCCCATTGCTCGAACAACTACGGCCCCTACCAATATCCTGAAAAACTCATCCCCCGCATGGTCCATGGCTGCGCCCAGCGCCAAAAGCTCACCATCCACGGCAATGGCCTCCATATCCGGGATTGGCTCTATGTCGACGACCACGCCCATGCCCTTTGGCTCATCCTCGAAAAAGGAAAAGCGGGAGAAGTCTACGACATCGGCGGCAAAGCCGAGCATCATAACATCGACGTCGTCCATGCCATCCTCGAGCACTACGCCGACGTTACACAAACATCCCTCGATGAGCTGAAATCCCTCATCACCTACATCGATGATCGGCAAGGTAATGATATTCGGTATGCGATTGATGCAGCAAAGATCGAACAGGAACTGGGTTGGCAGCCGCAGCATCCCTTTGAAGAAGGGCTACGATCGACAGTGACTTGGTATGCGGAGAAATTGGGTAAAAAAAGACTCGCCGAGGAAGTGGAAGCCACCCCTCAGCGAGTTTGATGAAAATCAGTTAGTATTATTACTTTTTCATTTGTTCGAGCGCTTTTGAAGCTGTCTCTTTGAGCGCTTGCAGTTTCCCGATCAATGCTCCATTTTTCGGATTTTCAATGGCCGTTTGAATCGCATTGATATGACGTTCGAGATCTGAAGGTTCATTCTGCTCTATAGCTTCATCGACCCATCCCGAATACATTTCATGAACATTCTCACTCTTCTTTGAAGTAACTGCTTGAGAAGTACTCGTGGTAGTTGTTACAGGTTGAAAAATTTCTTGTTCAATCACTGGAACAGTTGCGGGTTTCGGCTCACGAGCTGCTTTACTTTCTTGCAGCAAGGTCTCGATGTCTTGTCTTTGGTAGCTATCGAGCGACAGAATACCCGTCATTTTTCTTAAATATGCCCTCATATCCCCCTCAAGAGTCAGGAGTTTATCTTTCTTCTCCAATCGTTCTTTGAAATCAGCTAACGACTTTTTGTGAATTCGAGTCGCTTCGTTATCCACCACTGGTGCTGCCTCTTGCTTCGATTCCACTACAACCAGCTCATTTATGACGGTTGGCATAACTTGTTGTTGTATATTATCGTTGCCCGAAACAGTATCCGTAATCTTCACCGGATAGAATGCTCTTAAGAAGCCAGTTCTGCTATATTCAATGGCGTCTAAGGCGGCTTGCATGTCGACATACATTTTATGTATGGCTTTGGCAGTCGCGTCTCCTTGACCTTGAAAGAAATCTGCGAAAGGCTTCATTTGCTTCTCAAAAGCTTTGAGCTCTTCCTCAGACTTTGTTTCGACAGCCTGATTGAATTTCGTAACAAAGCTTGGGTCTGTCATCAATGCAATACCTGCATTTCTTGTCTCGTGGTTGACAGATAAACCTTTTAAATCGGACGTTATCTGATTACCAGCTGTCGTATCATGCAAGGTCTTATTTTTACCCATGAACATAATCGCTTGGTTCACTTGCGCCTCAACAGCGAGCATAGCTTTACTTGTCGCATCGCCTTTTTTCTCATACTTCGCCATCACAGGAGTCAACGCCCCAGCAATGAATTTGAGAGCCTCATGACATTGGCTGAAATCTCTTCTACCTGACGTCATCTCTGTGATAAAAGCAGAGAATTCTGGATGAGTTACGAGATTAACAAAAGTCTGTTCCATCTCGGCAACCAATTCTTGGAACTCTTTAGATTTTGTTGCTAAATGGGTTGAATAGGGGGACTTTTGCATCGCTGCCAAAATGAGCGACATTTTTCTCATATTATCTTTTTGATTTTGGAACTCTTTGAACATATCGATGGACTGATTGGCCACGATCGCGGTCACCAAATTTCCCTTGCTTTTTTGGTTAGCATTTAAGGTCACCAAGAAAGAATTAATATTGGTAATTTGCTGACGGAAAATAGGATCCAGCACATCATCATAGACTTCCTTGAGTCCTTTTGTTTGCGCCTCATGCAGGAGCATCTGAACAATCGGATATTCCCTGGGTGTATTACCATTGGGTTGGAAAATATCGATGCCTCTTCCTACCAGATGCTGAATGATCTGGAAGTTTGTGACACCGTGGAGCAGGTTCTCTTTCGTGTTCGTTAGAACGTTAATATCAGCTCCCCAAATCACTAACGTGTAGATGATGTCGAGGTTTCCATTTTTAACGGCTACTTGTAAAGGTGTTAAGCCCTGTTCAGTGGGGATCTCACGAATTTCTTTTTGGGCATGTCTCGTACAGAGAAGTTCAACAAGGTTCTTATTACCTTGATGCACCGCCTCGAGAAGAGGGGTTCTTCCTACGACGACTTCTTGCTTTTTTTCTGAATTTGGGATCTGGACTAGAATAATTCCCGTTCTATTTTTAGCATTGATATCAGCTTTATAGTTGAGAAGAAGCTCAGTCATCTGATAACCGATATGCGCATCTTTCGCCGCCAACTGAACTGCCGTCATCAGAGGAGTTTGGGCTGCTGCATTTCCTCCAGAGCTAACGAAGAAAGCCTTTGTATCCAGCAGATATTTAACGAGATCAACTCTTCCTGATTGAATCAAAGCGATATGGTCTTTGTGATTCAATTCGAAGCCCGCATCACAGAAGAGTCGAATAACGTTATACCATTTTTTTTCTAACATCATCGGAATGAGATCGCATCCTTTTTCCATCATCAGACCTTTACTAAAACCTTTAAGCATGCCGGTGCCACTAATCTGTTTAAGCAAAACAGTAAGAAGATCGTGGTTATTTAATACGGCAAAGATATCAGGAGCTGAAAAGCCGGCGCTTTTTTGCAAGAGGAGAGTTAAAGTTTTTGCATCAATTCCACTCACAATGGCTGTTCCTACTAAAGTGGGAGTATTTGCGGGAGTTGCGCCGCGATTGATCATTTCTTGAACTAATTTAAAGTCACCATTTTTGGCTGCGAGAACGAGAGGAAATCCGCCTTGCTCGGTTCCCATATTGAGGTTTGCGCCCTGTTCCATCAAATATTGAGCAACTAAAGTTCTTTTATTCGCTAAACTGGCAGTAAGGAGTGTTTGTAGAGCATCATTGCCGATACCATTGTTGATGTTTTCATTTGTGACGTGTTTCTTTACCTTTTCTAAGATTGAGCTTTCTGTGACGAGATAGGACTCCATGTCCTTTTTTAAGCTCTCGTGAGTAGTGGGGGCATCTTGCATAAAACCAGAAACTTTGTTTGATAGGCTATTGAGTGAAAACATAAAACATCCTTTGTTTAATTTTTTTGCGTTATAAAAGAAATTATATACTATTAAAT
>VFSW01003099.1_pt1 | contig 24937 bp, 23 predicted proteins | sample 5358111 | NCBI WGS metagenome assembly VFSW01 (sample SAMN11554181, study PRJNA540505) | mine drainage metagenome | isolation source: sediment from site ElyBrook_90M | place: USA: Ely Copper Mine, Vershire, VT | collected 2017
ACATAATATATATTATAAAACTTTTTTGTAGTATTTACAATGTTTCGTACTAATGATGATAGAATTAATTAAAAATCTTAATAGCTGGACTTCAAATCATTTCGGTGAACCTAGCGGGTGACAGTTGGAGCACCTTAGAGTCTAAACTTATAGATTTGCACTCTAAATTAACTGAGCTTGGATTTATCTATGTTGATGGACAAGTAGTCTATCCAGGATTGAAGGGTCATGATACTTAGGCTTCTTCGTCACAAAACAGCCCCGGATCGTATTCTAGCTTCGAGACTACTTATAAAGCTGACTATGTGTACCGCAAGCAATAAACCAAGCGATAGTTTCATTATCAGTAAGCTCGAAATGTGCTCGCCAATCACCACCAAAAGCTATAGAACGATAACCTTTCCATTCACCAGTCAGTGGGTGATTATATAAGTCAGAATGTTTGGGTTGTATTTGAAATAGCTTCATTGCCTTTTCCAGGCGCTTTTTTTGTGCTGGTTTCAAGTTTGCTGCTTGCTTAACAAAGTCCTTGTGAAGCTTGATAATCATTACAAGTCTTTAAAGAAATTGTCTAATTCAGCTTCGTTATTGATTGTCGTATAGTTACGGCCTTTTTTTCGGTCTACTAAAGCTTCTCGCATAATCTTCTCAAGATAAGGTGTAGGCTCAAGCGTAGGCGATAGTACCACACGACCCTCTTTAACTACCTGCTTTAAAACAACAGTCACAAAAGCACTAACAGATAGACCGACAGAATTAGCAAATTCTGTGATATCATTCTTTGTTTTATCGTCAGTTCTAATACTTAATAATGCGTTACTCATAATGATTACATTGTATATCAATTGTAATCTAAATGTCAAGACAAATTTTTCCAACACGACCGAAGAAGAACCGGTCTTTGAAATTTAACTTCTTATGAGTTATATATATATTAAACGATGAACCTAACGGGATTAGAACACCTTTCAACAGGGGTGAAATATACACGCGTGTTAAATCAGTTCAAAATAATATTTCTTGAAACACTTGTCATATGTAAAAAATCTCAAAATACTGGTGGTGAGCCAGACGGGCGACAGTTGGAACACCTTACAGATTGAACTTACATATTTGCACGCAAAATTGAGTGAATTTGGGTTCATATATGTAGACGGAAAAGTAGTTTATCCAGGATTGGAGAGTCACGATGTTTAGACTACTCCGCCATAAGACATCTCCGGATGATCTGCTGACTTCAAAACTCTATGATGAGACTTGTTTTTATCACGCATTTTTAAAAGATCTGAGGAGTTGCGAGAGGGAAGTTATCATTGAAAGTCCCTATATGACTACCAGAAGAGTTGAGATTTTTATCCCGATACTGAGAAAACTGGTAAAAAAGGGAGTTAAAGTTAGAATCAATACCCGCTATCCCGGTCACCACGATAAACTACTACGGATACAGGCCTACCAGGCCACCAAGAAACTTCAACATATCGGAGTTAGGGTTAAATACTTTAATGACTATAACCATCGCAAGATCTGTGTAGTTGATGGGAGGATACTATGGGAGGGAAGTCTTAATATACTTTCACAATGTCGGAGCAAAGAAATAATGAGAAGGATTGAATCAAAGGAACTAACTGGTCAGATGATAAGGTTTTTAGGTCTTAAGAGGTTCTTTTGGTAGACTAGAGATAATTATGACAAAAGAATATGAAATCAATGAAGAAGATATTGCAAAGGTTCTGAACTTTTTAAAGTTAACCGACCCCACTCATGCATCCCGCGATATGGCGATTGCAGTACTCGACTATACACACTCAACCCTGAATGAAATGTCTTTTGATAACCCTGAACAATTAGAACAGGTTATCGAAGATATGAAAAAGAAATAGTTAGAAGTCTAGAACGTCAGAGGATTTAATACTAAGGGCGTTAATTATATTCTTTAGATTGCCGACAGAGAGTTTAATCTCACCACGCTCAAGTTTTGCATAGTAGTTTGAATTTATCCCAGCTTTCTCGGCTAGAGTAGACTGAGTTAAGCCTTTGTTAAGTCTGGCTTGCTTGATTTTCCCCATAATTCGTAAGCTGGTCTTATCTGTCATATTCTTTATTGTATCACTTAATAAAATTAGGGAATCCGCAAACTGGTAATTTAAGTATTATCAGAAATTAAAGCCATGAGTTCGACCAGAATATCCATTAACTTATCCCTTGATCCAATCCACCAAATAGTCTTAACGAAATTTTTAACTGATAGCCACTTGTAATCAACATGTTCTTCGTTAAGAGTAAGTGGTGATTGATCAATTTGAACAGCAAAACAATATTCGGAGTATTTCTTGCCGGTTAATTTATCGGCATAGTGCAACGTTTTATCTAGCCTCAATATAGACAGGGGAGTAACGCCAATTTCTTCCTCAGTTTCTCTTATTGCGGCCTGTTTGGAACTTTCTCCCTTCTCTATACCACCAGTTATAACATAATAATCGGAATTTATATCCGGTTCAGGATTGGGTCTTAGGGCTAGGATCTTTACTGCGCCTTCATCTAGTCTATAAACGATTACCCAAACTTTTTTTACTATATTCATACTTAGATAGTAGCAGATTAGGGGTGTTATTTAGGTATGCTCCATTTATCTGATAAAGCATCAGTTATTTTTGGTAAACACATGCCGTCAATTACTAAGGTTTTGGATTAGATAATATTCGTTTCATTAAGCGCAGTATCTTGGGGCTGCTATAAGATGGAATGCCTATATCTCTTGCGTACATATTTACATTCTATAACAGTTGGTTCAATTAAGATTTTTTTCGACGATATAGTTATCAATAATTAAGACATCTAGGCCACATGATAAAAAACACCTAACAGCATCGTCGGGAGAATTAACAATTGGTTCACCCATTACATTAAAAGATGTGTTTAGAACAACTGGCACACCTGTAAGTTTCCTAAACTCATTAATCAAATTCCAATAAACTGGATTGGATTTCAAGTTCACTGTCTGTAACCTTGCGGTTCCATCAACATGAACAACAGCCGGGATTATTTCTTGTTTATCTTTCTTAACATCGAAAGTAAGTATCATATACGGAGATTCATTACCATCAGTTACAAAATATTCATCTGTATGCTCGGATAGAATCGAAGGAGCAAATGGCCTAAACGATTCACGGAACTTAATCCTAGCATTAACTTCATCCTTATTTTCAGCTTTTCTCGGATCAACAATGATGCTTCTATTCCCTAATGAACGAGGGCCAAATTCCGCACGACCTTGATACCATCCGATAAACTTATTCTCTGAAACTAATTTAGCAGCATCTTTGGCTATATTATTTGATTTGCGATAATTCAAATTAGATTTTTTGAAAGCCTTTATTACTTCATCGCCAGACACGCCTGGTCCAATATAAGGGGACTGGTTATTTTTTAGAAATAGCTTCTTTGGGGCTGTTTTATAGTAAGAATAAAGAGCTGCTCCTAGGGCCGCGCCATCATCGCCCGAGGCAGGGTAGATGTAAATATTTTTGAACAAGCCTTGCTTAACTATAGCTCCATTTGCCACACTGTTTAATGCAACTCCACCAACCATACAAAGATTATCACTTGCTACTAGATTTTTTGTAGCACTTGCTAGCTCACACATAGCTTCTTCGAGGACTTCCTGTGCTGCTCGAGCAATATTCATATGCCTTTGATTAATTTCGACTTCTTTAGTCCGTGATTCCCCGAAGATTTCAATAAATTTTTGTGAAACATCTTTTGCTGGATATTTATGAAAATCAAAGTAGTTCATATTTAGTTGATACGCCCCATCACTGACAACAAGTACGTCTTTCATGAGACCAATCAAACTATCGTCCCCGTATGCAGCCAACCCCATAATCTTGCCCTCATCCTCATTTTCTTTAAATCCCAAATATTCAGTTATGCAAGAATAAAATGCCCCTAATGAATTTGGATAATTAACTTGGGACCGGCTCTTAATTGTTTTGCCACTAGCTTGATATATACAAGTAGAAGCTAACTCGCCTCGGCCATCGACGGAAAGAATAGCTGCATCCTTAAAAGACGATGTATAGTAAACCGACGCCGCATGACAATCGTGATGATTAAGGAAACTAATTCGCCCCTTATAGCCCATCTGTTTTCGAAATATCTTTTTAGTATTGATAATCTTGTCTAACTGATACCTACCATTGGTCCATGCTTCTTTGGTGTAAACTGGAAAATATCTAAAGAAATTAACTAAATCTAAGTGGTATATCAATTTTTTATAATCAAAACAGACTGAAATTTCATCGATCATATTTATATCCGTAATACCTGCTTGCTCGAGACAAAATTCAATTGATTGAATGGGAAATTCTCGACTATGTTTTTGACGATTGAATCTTTCTTCCGATACCCCGGCAATAATCCGACCATCCTTAACAATCGCTGCGCTAGTATCATGACCATATGGCTTAATGCCTAGAATTAACATGGGATTTGTTTCCATTTCTTAATAACATTTAAGGTGGGAGAGTACTTGTTAATTATACATAATAATAGTATAATATGCTAAAAATATTCTTTCATTAAGCGTAAAAATGGAGAAAGACATTGAAAGACAGCTACGAAGAATATTTTCTACCACTTAAAGATAGAAAATCCCAAGAACAGATTTTCCAAAAGCTAATGGACATCTGCTTTGACTTCTACTCCGGAAAATCTCGTGACAATAAGATTCTAATACATAAAAGCCCTGATGAATTAAAGGCCGAAATACAAGAAGAAATACCATCTAGGGGTATGGGCTATGATGAGATAATCGATGTTTTAAACAATAAAGTTGGAAAATATTCTATTGCTCAGTTCGATAAAAAGAATTTCTCATTTCCCGATTCAGGCAATGCAGTTCCTGCCATAATGGCAGATATTTACTCTAAATTCATTAACCAGAATATGATTGCAGTTTCTAGAAGCGCACCGATTGGCACTTTTATAGAGATTCAGTTGATTGAATGGCTGCGAGAGTTAATTGGTTACGAATCAAAGCCTTTGGCCCAAATAGGATCATTATCTGAAGTTTCAGGAATGATTACCAGTGGCGGTCATATGTCTAACCACATTGCTATTATGTCAGCCCTAAACTCTACTTACCCTAATATTAAAAATCGAGGCATTAGCTCGCTAGATGTTCAGCCGGCGATTATTCTAGCTGGTGATATATCACACTATTCTTTTAGTTCGGCAATGCATCACTTAGGTATCGGACAAGATGCATTACTTTCCGCAAAAATAAATTCCGATTACACAACTGATATAAAAAGTGTCGAAGAGCTTATAAATAATCCCCCGGAAGGGAAAAAACCATTTATGGTTGTATGCGTAGCTGGCAACTCTCGAACTACTGGTATAGATAACATTAGTGAACTTTCTAAGCTCTGTAAAAAATACGGGCTGTGGTTGCATACTGATGCTTGTCACGGTGGATCATTATTGTTCTCGTCAAAATATCGTAAAAAGTTTCTGACAGATATTGAACAGTCTGACTCGGTTTCACTCGATCCACATAAAGGACTTTTTTCGCCCTATCCATGCAGCTTCGTAATGTTTAAAAAACGTGATACTTTGGCTATGTTTACGCGTTATGAAAAAGAAGTAAGAGATGGATCTGCCTGGGATCTGGGTTATATTACACCTTTCTATGGCTCGCGTGGTTTTGAGTCACTGAAGCTATGGCTGACAATCAAGGCAATTGGCCTCGATAAATTAGAACGAATAGTAAATGATCGCCAAGACCTTGCAAGAAAAATTTCTAGACTGATTGATAATTCTGGTTACTTCACACTATTCAACGAGATGGATTTCTATCGAATGGTTTTTGTATATTATCCGTCCGATATTAGAAAAAAAGTCTCAAGTCTTAAATTGGCTTCATCCCAAAAAGAAAAAATCAAATATTGGATAGATCATTATACGCACCTAATTAATAATCAACTATACGAATCTGGCGACCTATGTCTCGATGAGTTTAAGCTTATTGACGAAGGCAACTTCACCGGACTTAATATTCGAGATCGATACGTCGTTATGAGCGTTACTAACGGCAATCCCAAGCAAACGTTTTCGAATGTTGAAAAAAATATGCAGTTATTATTTGATACCTGCAATTATTTCAAACCTGAATTTATGGATAAAATTGAAGATATTCTAGATAACAATGGCAGTAATCAAAAACCAAGTAATCAAAAAACTTACGGTCCGGCAGGATGGTAACCCTATGGAACTTAAAGATATAGTATCAGATGAATTCCGTAGGTGGTACGCTAAATTATTACCGAATAACCCTCCCGAAAACTGGAAGATGCATCCACATTTTTATTTACGATCTAAGAAAATCATAAAGTCTCAGAAAGCAAAATCGAATGAAATAATAGATATTATCGATAATATCAATCTTGAATCTTATCCTTATCTAAAAAATCATATAATTGCATCGAATCCCGAGATTGCTAAAAGAATCAGTCATTATGATACCGAGAGTCTGCTAGACGCAATACTCCAGATGCCACCTATTACCTCATCATCCATTTTCGAGAACCCAAACAGTATCAGAAGGCTTCTAGACCTCGACGGAGTTTGGTGCTGCGTTATTGAAGTATCGAATATCAAAACCTATCTTGAAAATTGGAAAAAATTGAGCCAATTAACTAGCAAGTTCAACGAGTATAACGAACTAATAAAGATTGTCCCTGCCAATGATTGGTTGCAAATAAGCCAAAGCCAGAAACATTTATTTATAAGCCGGTTCTTGGGTCAGACTCTTGATCAAACATATACTAAATTAAGCTCGACCGAGAAAATAAATTTCCAAAAAATATCAAAAGAATTCTTAACATTTTGTGATGGTGAGGGGATCTATTGGAGCGACTTTGCGCCTCGAAATCTGATTTTAAATGGCAACCAATTGAACCTGATTGATTTTGAGCACCTATATTTAACTAAAGACTTATCCACGTATGATAGAAAAATTCTTAGCATTGCAAGAAATAGATGGTTCGGTGATATCTTTTCTAGCGAAGAAGTAAATAGATTGTTAGCTGATGAAAAAGAATCTGAAATAGATTATAGCCTCCTAATTAGTGCTGATAATCTTGAGGCAACATTTTATAACAAAGACCGGATAACGGTAGGTGATAAAATTTCTTTATTATTAATGACCAATCAGGTTGAACGACAGCATCGCTACAAAGGCAAAATAATTATGGGGCACCATATGGGGCTATTTTTAAGCGACTACGTCAGCGAGCAATATGAAGCAAAAATATATATATTACTCAAAAAATTGCCCGGTAAAGATTGGCCAAAGTTTCTCTATCATTTAAATGAATTCATTGACAAGGATCAGGCAAATTTACTATCAAGCTTTTATGGATTCGAAAAGCCAAGTAATTACACCACTAAATATATTGATTCAGCTATCAAAGATCACGCTACGATTAAGAGAAAAGATGAGGGTCACAATCATGGATGAGAACCGTAACAAATTTCTAGACTATAAGCTTCCACTAAGAGAAGTGAACGATAGAACTATTGGTACATTCGAGCATAACATTGAATCCTTGCGTCAAAATAGCATTGCAATAATCACATTGCCAAATTTCGGGGAAGTTGGGATTATCTCTAAAGCACGCAATTATTCGACTACACCATACGACATAATGGTTTCTAGCCTTGATGATGAGAAATCAGTGATAAGTGAACTGTCTAACGTTGAGCGAGAAGAATTCTTCGGCTTAATTAATGAAATATATTCTGTCATGAAAGACGAATCCGGAATGAAAATTGCGATTGGCTTTAACCAACATCCCGAAGGCTTATTAATCCCGGAAGTTGATGAATATGGCAATAAGAATCGGGTTCAGACATTACGTCCAATGCATGTCCATTTATATGAGTATACGAATCCGGAACCGAAGTCTTTACGTATGGGTGATCTACCAAAAGATGATCAGAGAGATATCTGCGACCCATTGCTCAGTGTATCTTGCGATATCCTTCAAAATAAATTGCAACATCTGCCAGAATTTAATAAATTTAACTACGCTTTAAGTATCGGGGATTCGCCACCTTGGGGTTTAGACATAGAGTTTCCTTATAACCTAAATAATCTTTTATCGAATAATTCTGCAATATTAGGCCAACTACAGGCAATTAATATTGAGACCTATCAAGAATGGGAGTCACTTTTTACACAAGAAAACTCAGCTCAAGAAAAAGCTGATCGATTAGAAATATTAGCCGACAGTTATGGAGTAACAGATTATACTAGATCAAAGCTCAGGCACTTACTCTTAAGTCTACGTCCATCGGAAGAAGTAATTCCAAGTTTAATATATACTAGGGGAGCAGCATTTTCATACACTCTTTTCGAACGGAATAACACGGCTGTAATCTCCATTCATCCAAGAATTATGTCCAAGGGTAATAGTGCTGATGCCTTCGGGTTATATGTCAACAATAATGAAGGGGAAGTTACTTCAGAAATGGTGCGAAAAAGAATATTATATAGATATATCATGGACACTTTGTCGGAAAAGCGAGAAGTTATAATCGGTAAATTTATGGAAGGGAACTGAATTAAATGACAATTAAAAAAAACGTAGATGGAAAATTGGTAAAAGTTGCCTCTATAGTTTGGACTATTGACCCGGACGGAGTAAAACGATTCTTATTAAGGCATAATAAACCCTTTGATGGCCATGACGACGAGTGGACGATTGTCTTCGGTAGTGTTGAACCTGATGAGCCTGAGGCTATGGCCGCCAAAAGAGAAATGCAAGAAGAATATGGCATTCTTGATATCGATGAGATGGTTGACCTAAACTACTCAATCGAATATGAGGAGCCTAGGGGCAAGTTCATTATTTACTTTTTCGCGTGTAAAGTTACGGACATCGACACTAAAATTACTCTAAACGAAGAAAGTATCGGATTTGATTGGGTGACACTAGAGGGTGCTAAAAAAATAATGCAACATAGCGATGAATTCAAAGCGCTGGAAATGGTGTCAAAGAAGGACTAATTATGCTCCAACCATCCAATGAAAATAACATTTGGGTGGATAATTACGATAGTCCAGTTTTAGAATATAGTAGTTACGAACAACAGGTTCTGGCCTCTAAGAATTTTATAGCTAGCGTAAAAACATACTGCCAAACTGCAACAGAATTAACCTTTGTAGAGAACATTGAAAAAAGAATCTCAGACGAGCCAGATATTAATTACATTACCCAGGCAGCTATAAGCTGTTTTGACTATTGTGTATCCGAAGAGATTAGAGTATATGCAGGTGATAGTATGCCAAAATTTACCGACCCAGCGGCAGTTTATTATCGATCAGACGTTTATAAACAAAGGTTTCCGGTTGCTCTAGTTGGTGTACTTACTGAATCGTTGGGGTATTCTCCCACGGATATAATTATCGGAAGCCAAGATCAAATTCTAAGTCATCCGGAGGCAAACGGTACCGTTGGTTGGTTAACCCCTGACCTAATGTATCTTGTTAATAAAAGGCTTGGAGATTTAGAAAAACCACAGCCACCATGTGGAGTGCCTAGACAAGAATTATTTAGATCATTACTTTTATGTGGACTAAATCCTATGGATGGCATGGATAACAGCACAGAGAGTCAAAAGATTAACATCAACCAAATTGAGACTGAGTACAAGCGCATCTATCGACTTAGGTCTGAGCTGGGCAATATCGCAACCTCTGAGATATTAGATAATATGGTTATTGATAAAATCCAAATCTGGGATGATATTTTTAACTACCAAACTAATGAAGGTTATAAATCTGTTTTGTCTTCTAGTGGCACTGCCGCAAACGAAGCCGTAATTGCCACAATTGCACAATTGTCTGATAAGCCTGCATACATCCACCCATACTGGTATTATGAAAACCTTCCGTCAGCTTTGAAAAGTTTTAGAACAATAACTGAGAAACTAAACGATGCCAGAATTGTATTAATAAATTTAGAACCAACGAACTATTTTAGTTTTCAAGATAATCCAGAAACTCCAGAAAAAATAATTTCCAACTTTATCAATGCGGCTTCTTTAAATACTGATGAAAAATATTATCTGATTATTGATGCTACGGTAAATCCACTATTTGAAATACCCGAGCTAGCCGAGAAGTCTCTAGCCAATCTTCATATTATCAAAACAGTTAGCGCTACAAAACATCAGAATGGTGGAAGAAATTATTTCTTTGGGGTAATTGGCTGTAATGATAATGCAGTATTAGAACAAATCAGCATGCAACAAGCTAGAGTCGGAGGTGATATTTATAGATCTCAAATTATTCATTTTCCAACCCCAGAAATAGGCCTGCTTAATAAAAGACGATTTGCTATAAAAAAAATAAATCACGAGGTCGCATATTTAAGTAATACTACGTGGGCAGTAAATCCTCATTCATTCCATAGTTTCATAATGCCTAGCGATAATCTAATCTCATCAATCGCCAAAGACATTGCAGCGTGCGGTGACGAGGATAAAAGTAACAAAAAAATGAAAATATATAACGAAGTTATACTTGATATGGTTAAAAGGGTGACTTTAAGATACGACCATGAAGGGATAGAATTTGGCGATAGTTTTGGACTACCTCAAACAAGAGTTAACACTCAAGGAGGGCCTAATGAATATAAAGGAGTAAATTTAACTCTAAAATTACCTAGAATTTGCCCTGGTTACGAATCTAGAACTGAAGTTATTCAACATTTTACATCAGAATTAATGATCGAATTAGATACCTTAACAACTCGATTGATCGAAGACTCTACTAAGATTTCATAACTAAGATGAATGAAATGTTTGTGTACATACTAATAAATGATGTTGTAGAATAGTCTACTTTGTTTTATGAGATAGACGTTCATCTGATTGTACTTATGTTATGAAATATATTTGCATAGAATTACATAGTATGTAATAACTTGGCTTAGTAAAAGGAGCGGGAATATGAAGAAGTCTACACGAACCAAATTCATAGCAACCATCATCACACTCGGCTTACCTCTTTTTCTCACTTCTACTGCATTGGCCGCAACCGCGAACGTCAGTAGCATAAATACATTTTTGACAAGTATTATCCAAGCAATGGCAGGACTAGCCGGTCTCATAGCGACCGGCTTTTTTGTTATAGGGGGCTTTTCCTACATCACTAGCTCAGGTAATCCAGAACATTTAGATAAAGCTAAACGTACCTTGCTCTACAGTAGTGTAGGGCTAGCGATTACGATTGCCGCTTTTGCCTTATCCACCATCGTAACCTCATTAGCAACTAGCGCCTTCGGAAGTTAACAATGAATATAGACTTCTCCCACTTAATTCACCAAGTGGGGGTTGTCTCCTCCGTTACTTCTTCAATTAACAGCTATATTACTCCGACATTAGCCATGTTAGCCGGACTGGCTACTCTGGCGGCTAGCGGTTTTCTAGTCGTTGGTGGAATTAGCTACATGACCAGTTCCGGTAGACCGGATAAACTAGAGCATGCTAAGCGAGTTATTCGTAATGCCTTAATTGGACTGGTCTTGGTTTTAGGGGCAGGGGCACTGACTGCAATTCTAGTTCATGCCTATCAAGGATCCGGCAATAGTGGGGTTAGTAATATACCGTCGTTAACTAGTATCCAGCCAGCCCCGGTATCTAGTGGCTTAGTGGGAATCGTAATCGATGCCATTGTTGGAATACTTCGCAATATTATTGATACTGCCGCGCAACCGTTTATTGATGCGCTAGTCTACTTTACTCACGGCACACCACTAATGGCCGGCAATGGTTCGGTACTAGCACTGTGGGGTGTGATGGTAGCCATGGCCGATGCTTTGTTTGTGCTAGTGGTGGCACTGCTTGGTTTCCATGTGATGAGTGCCTCAGCTCTGGGTATGGATGAAATTGAGTTCAAACATTTACTACCTCAACTGGCGGTGGTATTTCTACTAGTTAATACCTCGATCTTTGCGGTAGATATGGTAATTAGCCTATCTAACGCCATGATCTCCACTCTCTACGCTGCATTTCCGTCGACAACAGTCTGGACTGTTTTAAACGAGATCGTTACTCAGTCAGCCGGTCTTGGTCTGGTGGCACTATTCATCTTAATCGTATTCATTATTTTGGCGGTTATTCTGCTGGTTTATTACGTTATGAGGTTGGTGGTCTTGTACCTTGGAGCAATCCTGGCACCACTAGTATTACTACTATGGCTACTACCGAGCTTTAAGGATTTTGTATCGGCGGCCGTTAAGACTTATCTAACCACTGTGTTTGTATTATTCGTGCACGTCGTAATTCTGCTTCTGGCGGCTTCAATCTTTGCCGGGATGTTACATGGCGGTCCAGTTACCGGACTAAATCCATTAATGGGATCGATAGTTGGTATCGCAACTCTGATTACTCTACTTAAAACCCAGAAGATGATGATGGAACTTAGTTACGTTAGTGTTGGGGCAAAATCATTGCGAAAGCTTGGTAGTCAATTTGTAACTGGAGTTAGTTATATCTCAACTAAAGCTAAGACAGTTAAAACGATGGTGGCCGAATGAAAACTACAACTGTACCAGCTCAAGTAACTACCATAGAGGATAGGCTGGCTGGTAATCTAAGTCTTAGCCAATTACTGCTTTTGGTCTGTCCGGTGTTTGTCTCATGCGCAATCTACGTTGTCTTTCCACCATTTCTGAAAATATCAATAATTAAAATCTGTTTGTCGGTGAGTTTTTTTATATTCTTTGGAACTATGTCGATTCGAATCAAGGGAAAAATTGTTCTTCAATGGTTAATCTTAGTTCTTCGCTACCGTAACCGACCAAGATATTACCTATTCAACAAAAATGATTCTATTTTTAGAAAACTAGAGATTGAGCCCACTAAGTCGGTTGAACCGGTTAAAGCCCAAGAAATAGCTGAGCAGGGAAATAATCCGTTAATTAATTTAGCTACTCCTGATTTAGCTAGGCTAGAAATTGCCATTGCCGATCCTAGGTCAAACTTTAATTTAATTCGAACCAAGAAAGGAATTCTAAGTGTCCATATTACAGAAATCCAATAAAAAAATATCGGCTCGTAGACAAGTAGATATTGAAGGTATTTGGGATGGGATTTTATTGTTACCAGGTAATCAGTATCGGGTGGCTTTATCCGTATCCTCGGTTAACTTTGAGCTAAAAAGTGAAGCCGAACAAGATGCCCTAATCGAGACTTACCAGAGCTTTTTGAATTCATTGAGCTATCCAATGCAAATCATAATTAGAATTCGAGAACTTGATCTAGATAAATACCTTGAAGAGTTTAAAGCCAGTGTGGCGGACGAGGATGAAGAGGTTTATAAAGTTCAAGTTAACAACTACTGCGAATTTGTATCAAGCCTAGTTGTTACTAATAAAATATTAGCCAGATCTTTCTACGTGGTGATTCCATTTGTTGGTGATGAGACCGATATGATGATTGTCAAGGAACAGCTAAGCCTCTACTGCGACATGGTAGCTAAAGGGCTAGCTCGGTTAGGGATCCATAGTCATATACTCTCAAGCTTAGAACTACTTGATCTTTTCTATAGCTTCTACTCACCAGCCCAAGCTAAACGCCAACCTTTGTCTAAGCAAACCCTTGATCTTTTGAACAGGAGTTATTTATGAAGTTAGCATTGAAGCGCGATAAAAATGAGCCGAAACAATATGCAATGAGTTTTGGCGAACAAGATCATTTGGATTTACTTAGTTATGCCGGACTTGAAGAACAAACTAGTTATCTGGTAATTGACGGCCAATACGTCCGCGTTTTATTTATATCGGGCTATCCATATATTGCTTCCAGCGGATGGCTTAACTCTCTAGTTAACTTTAACCATAACGCCGACATTAGCTATCACATCACGACTGTTGAATCGACTCAAGCACTGCCTAAACTACACCGAAAAATTACTGAGCTAGAGTCAACCAAGCGAGCCATGATTCGTAACGGTAAAATTATTGGACCGGAAATTACTGATCCCTTAGAGTCAGCCATGAATCTTCGAGACAAGATTCTTCGAGGTCAAGAAAAACTATTTCAAGTATCAATCTACGTTTCACTATTTGCCGATAGTTTAGCTGAACTGGATAAGACTACCCAACTACTAGAAACCGTATTAGCCAGCCGAATGTTTTATTCCAAAGTTGCTAGGTATCAGCAACTCGAGGGACTCCAATCAATATTGCCAAGAGGGCAGGATCAGCTCAACCAGAGGCGAAATCTGGATAGCAGTTCGGCGGCATTAACGTTCCCGTTTATGAGTTCAGAGCTAGTTCAAGAATCGGGAATTTTATACGGCGTTAACAAGTCTAACAATTCACTGGTGATCTTAGATCGGTTTAGTCTTAACAATGCTAACTCGATTGTCTTTGCTCAGTCCGGGAGTGGTAAAAGTTATGCCACTAAGGTTGAGATACTACGTCAGCTAATGCAGGGCGTTAAGGTCATAGTTATTGATCCGGAAAGGGAATACAAACGCTTGTCTGAGTCGGTTAAGGGAACTTATATAAAGTTGTCAGCTAAATCTAGGCAAAAGATTAACCCGTTTGATTTTGATTCAACTAATTCTGGAGCTTCAGATCTGGCTGAACATACTCAGGATTTGACTGAGGTTATTTCATTAATGGCTGAAGGACTTAGCTCAAGAGAAAAAGCTGCGGTAGATAAAGCAATTCTAAATATCTATAAAAAGGCAAAGGCTAAACCACCTCTACTCAAGGACTTTTATGATGAGTTACTAGCTACTGGTTTTCAAGATAAACTTTGTGAGCGATTAGAGAAATACATAAATGGTAGCTTAGCCGAAGTCTTTAACTCTCAAACCAACATTGAACTTAATAATCGTCTAGTTATTTTTGATATTAAGGATATGCCGGAGAGTTTGAGGCAAATCATGATGATGATAATCTCCAACTTTGTGAGTAGCCAGGTTAAGGCTAAACCCGAGAAACGCTTACTAGTTATTGATGAAGGTTGGTTGCTACTTCAACACGAAGAATCGGCAAGGTTTGTTTCTGGGTTAGTTCGTAGAGCCCGGAAGTATTACCTAGGCGTCTCAATTATCTCTCAGCAGGCCAATGATTTTCTAAAGAGTGATTATGGTCGAGCTATAGCCAGCCAATCTAGTCTTAGAATTCTTATGCGCCAAGACACTACTACAATTAAAAATGTAGTTAGTGAGTTTCATCTAAGTGAATACGAAGAAAACTTCCTACTAACCTGTGATAAAGGGGAAGCCTTAGTCATAGCTGATCAAAACCATGTGGCCATTAAGATAGTAGCCAGTGAAAAAGAACATCCATTAATTACTACTAATCCTAGTGAGCTGTATCATTTATGAAAGCTTTCTTCCTGTTTAAGTTTTCTAAGAATTTTAAATATGAACTAATTCTAATTTTCAGTGTTATATTTCTGCTAATGGCGCTACCAGTAGTGACTGTTATCGCTTTAATTGATGGAAATACTGTTAGTAGTACTGCCGGGATTTATCAGGGGCCTCCGGATCCACAGGACACCTATGCTTACGGAAACTGTACATACTGGGCATATCTTCGTCGTCAACAAATCGGTGAGGTTATTCCAACGACTTGGGGCAATGCCAATACCTGGGCAATTCGTGCCATAGCTGATGGTTACGTAGTTGATCATACGCCAAGCTATGGAGCAATTATGCAAACTACTTTTGGGGCACTAGGGCATGTGGCCTTCGTGGAAAGCGTTGATCCGGTATCCGGTTCATGGACAATCTCTGAGATGAACGTAGTCGGCTGGGATGTCATCGATAACCAGACGATGACGGCCGCCCAGGCATCGCTTTATAGCTTTATCCATCAACCGAAAGGAATGCCATCACTAGTTCTATAACTACCTATTGGCTACATTTTCTTAAATCACTATTGCCGGTAATAGCCATGGTATTTATTGGCGGGATAGTCTTAGTAATCCTGGTTACATTGCTTAGATGGATTCTTGGCTTTAAGTATTTGCTGACTCAGAAATACCTCTATCTAGAGCTAACGCCACCGGCGTTTATGGATCGTAAACCTCAGGCAACGGCTCAGATGTTTTCTATACTCCATAACCTGGGAATTAATCTGAACGCAGTAGATAAATTACTAAATAGAAAAACGGTTATTAGCTTAGAGATTGTATCGACTAGGAAAGACGGTATTCGCTACCTAATTAAAGTACCAGTTAAAAAGACTGAATCCATCGAGCGTATAATCCATGGTTATTTACCAGAAGCTCGGATTAAACGACTCGAGCCCGGCAACAGCGTAGTAATAGAGGCCAAAAGATCATCTATTGTTAGCTTTAGCCAAAAACAACATTACGCCTATCCACTGAAGAGTTACGATTTTTTGGATACTAATGATCCGATGAGCTATCTAACCAATGCCATGACTCAACTAGACATAAATGAGGCGGTTACTTTTCAATTGGTGTTAATACCTGTCGAACTTAAAGAGGTTGAAATACTATCACGGAAAATCCTAAACAACCAAGATTTAACCGAGGATTTGAATAAGCGAAAGATTCCGATTATTCCCTTAATATTAACCTTAGTTAATAAGTTGTTACTGGGCGTTCTTAGTGGAATTACTGAGCTGTTCCATGGACAATCTGACTATGCCAGCCAGATGACTCGGCGAGATATGCTCTATAAACACGAAGTAGCCTCTAAAATAATTCCGGCCAGATTTATTAGTCAGTTCGAACAAATGCATATTGAGCTAATTGCCCAGAAGCTAAACCAACCATTGTTTCAGGCCAGTATTAGAGCTCTAGTTGTAGCCGACAACAAACACGAGCTCAGTAGTCGTAAAAAAGCCATTGAGTCAGCTATGACTTCATATTCAGTGGCTGGATACCAATCATTAGTCGCCAATGTCCCTAAAATACCTTTAAGCAGTCGCTATCGACGATTCGCATTCTTAAAAGGTCTACCTAATGACTTTAGTAAAAAAATAAATATATTATCCGCCTCGGAAGTGGCTTCAATTTATCACTTTCCGCACTCATACAGTGCTAAGACTGAGAATGTTATTAAATCACTCAGTAAAACATTGCCGGCTCCGGTATCACTTAAAAATGGTACTCAGCTAGATCTTATTCTCGGGGTTAATGAGTATCATGGAACGAGTACTAAAATTGGTATGACCCAGGAAGAAAGGCAACGGCACATCTACATCATTGGTGGCACCGGAAATGGTAAAACCACGATGTTACAATATGCCGCAGTTCAAGATATTGTTAACGGCAATGGCATGGCGGTGATTGATCCTCATGGTGATTTTGCTGAGACAGTTTTAAAACATATACCTGAGGATAGAATTAAAGACGTCATCTATATCAATCCTGATGATCTAGCGTTTCCGGTTGGTATTAACTTACTAGAAATACCCGAAGGCACAACAGGTGATGATCTACTTAGAGAAAAAGATCTGATTACCGAATCGGTTGTCTCGATCTTTAGAAAGATATTCTCAGAAGACGATAGTGGGGGACATAGAATTGAGTATGTTCTTAGAAACGCCGTTCTAACCGCGCTAACTCTACCTGACTGCACTCTATTTACAGTCTTGAAGTTACTTAATAATGCGACTTATCGGGATAAGGTTAGTAAAGGATTAGAAGATGAGGATTTAAAGGATTTTTGGGATAACGAACTTGGAAAAGCAGGAGAGTTTCAACGAGTCAAAATGTCAGCCGGAATAACAAGTAAAGTAAGCCGGTTTAGACAATCAGCTTTCGCCTATAGGATACTGTCTCAAACTAAATCTACCATCGATTTTGATAGTATTCTAGATTCTAAGAAAATCTTAATTTGTAATTTCTCAAGGGGCAAGTTAGGGGAAGACAACTCAACGCTATTTGGCACGACTATACTGGCTAAACTTCAAATGGCAGCTTTGAGACGTGCCAGGCAAGAACAATCTGAACGTCAACCATTCTATTTATATGTTGATGAATTTCAACACTTTGCTACAACCAGTTTTATACAAATGTTATCTGAGGCTAGAAAGTATAAATTGTTTCTGACTATTGCCGAGCAATCTACCGCCCAACAGGAACAACAGAGAATGGTAAATATAATCCTGGCTAATGTTGGAACAGTGATTTGTTTTAGGTCCAGCAGCCCGGCAGATGAAATGTTTATTCTCCCAATCTTTCGTCAATATTTAGATGAAGGTGATATAGCCAATCTTCCTTCGTATAACTTCTATATTAAAATTGCAGCCGTGCAGTCTCAAGAACCAATATCTGGAGAGACTTTATTATTAGACAGCAAGGGGAGTGAAGAAATAATGCATCAAGTCGTTGTTAGTTCTAGGGAGCTCTATGGCAAAGAGTATGTTGATCCAATAGTTAAAAAAACTGAGACAAAAATAGCCAAAACTAACAATACTTTGGAAAGAGATGAAAAGAAAATAGTGAATCGCAAATAATAAGTTTAGCCCCGCAAACTTAGATATAAAATGGTTATCGTGCGACGCAGAAACTCAATAAGGGTCTACAATAATTGTATGTATGAGCAAAACGTCAAGGTAATTCCAACCCACGAAGATATATTCGGCACAAAGGGCAAAACTGAAGCTGAAATAATAAATGAGCTGAAAGAATTTAGTAGTTTAGCAATAGTCCACATGTGTGCTCAGCTAATGCTGTTTCTTAATAGTACGGATGCACTAAGTCCAGCCAAACAAACGGAATTAGCGTTGGGGTTATTAGATAACGACACCCGTAAAAAATTATCAGAGTTTATTAAAGAACGGGCTAAGGATACTCCACAAGTTGCTTTTTTCCATCATGCTCCAGTAATGATGTTGATGAAACTTAACCTTGGACACAACGACATTAATGGTTCAAACATTGATGACGAAACCCGTAATAAGTTTGTCAGCTTACTAATATCTATAACTGATATATGGACTACTACCGAAAGACTAAAAACTAATTCGAATAGCCCACTTGCAATAAAGATATTTAAAGAAGGGTTTAGGGGCTATCAAGCAAGACAGTTTTTACAAGAAAATCCAACTGAAGCCATGAATAATCTTTTAGTAAGAGGCAGATATTTGATAGATAAAGCACGAGCCAATGGAAGACTAAGTATTGATAAAACATTTAAAAAAGCTACAGGCATAGATCTAACCCTCTATCTTGATATTTTACTCATGCTGATGCCTAGCTGGACTATAAATGTCAAAGAAATGAGCAAACTGCCAAATGAGATCGTTAGAACTCCTACTAAGTTCTTCGCAGAAACCACGGTTAATAAAAACGATATAGAAAAGTTCTTAAAGATAGTTGGTTTTTACATGGCAGACTATCCAACTTTAAACCAAGAGCTACTTAGTAGGGTAGACATGGCTGGAGATAAGAGCTTGATTAATTTTGTAACTTTTATGATAAAACCAATTTTAAGGTATGACGACAATTTTCTATGCTTAAGTCCTAATTTCTTGCTATTACAGCTAACAGATGGGGTTTACAACATAATTAGGGAAGAGTTAAAAGGAACAAAGGAAGCAGATCTATTACCAATAGTTTGGGGCGATGCGTATGAAGAGTACATACTGGAGAGGCTTAAGTCAACGTTCGGTCAAACTGTCTATGCAAACATAAAAGATAAAAATGGCAGTGAAGTGCTAGACGTACTAATTGACCTTGATGATGTGGCTTTAATTGGAGAGATAAAATACCCCCACTGGTCGTTTAAAGCACGGATAACTGGAAAACGTATAGATATGTATAGCTTCATAGATAAGATAGCTAGGTATAGGCCCAAGAAAGAAAGACCAGGTCAACCAATAGTTAATAAAAAGAAGGGTCTTGGCCAAATAAAATATTTTATAGAAAAAGCGGATAATGGAACTGTAGTACCGCCTGTAAATTTATCTAAAAAGTTACTTTTGCCTGTATTAATTCTTGGTGAAGAATACCCTTGTGATCCACTAAATCGTCAGTTATTGGAAGGTTATGCGGCTAGTGAAGGTTGCCTACTATTTGGGGACAAAAGGGTTCTACCATTTATTGTACTTACGAGTGAGGACATCGAACTACTAGAATCAATGGTGGAAGAATTAGGTATTGATACGACGAAAAAGATATTATTATCCTACGTAATGCGTTTTCACCCTAAGAATAAGGACAAAGCATTTATTAAACACCCAACTTCATTTAAAAATGAAGTGTTTAATCGGGGCATTAGTGTTAAAAATAGTAAGTTTATGAAGAGTCAACTAGATGCATCTTTTGACCCAGTAAAAAAATATTTTAAACAGAATCCTGATAATCAGTTGACTAATACTAACACTTAAGTTGCATAAACTATTTTGCTTTTATCCCATTGAGCAAGAGAACTAACGCTTTTTACCAAATAGCCCAAGAAAGCTAGGAAACTTACCCTTAGAAGTGTTTCTAACCACTCGCATCTGCGGCGAATACCACCCAGCTCTATATTTCATCCTCTGTTTTATTCTAGTTGGTCTTGTCCAACCCTGAACCTGACTGATGCCTAGCTGACGCTTGATACGACGCTTAACTGTAGTTATACCAAGTATTCTATTTATTGATGGTTTGCGGTAACGGAGTAGCTTCATTTATATTCCTTGAATAAATATTTGTCGATTTTGATCATATGTATAATTAATAATTTCGTCAGATATGATTAAAGAAACAGCTTTATCTATGGTTGCGAGCGGGACCGTGAACCACTCATCTGCATTAAATCTTCTGCTGCCAAGCCCAACCACTTCAAGATTTAATCTTACATCCGAGAACACACGGTGGAGTATATGTTCAAACTTTTGCGCTGACATGTTGTAGCATTTATATGTTGCAATGATTTCTACAGGAGCCATTAGATATGTTGGATCCTGAGCAGCATTCTTAATTCTTTCTTCAACCTCTCTTGTTGTGAAACCTATTTTATATAGGTTGGCTAAGCTCTTAATTTCAGACAGTGGACTCAATGATTTTAGTACATATATATAACCAGAATCTTCGTCTTCATAGTCAATACCCAAAAGACTATCTCTCACTTTGTCTTCATTTTCTGTGACAAGTTTTCCATCTAAAAATAGTGCCTTTGCAAATGACAATAGTAGTATGTCTGATTCAGTACCATTTTCATATATAAGACGCAGTCGCGCGTCGTCAAGCCCGTTGATTGCTTTTTCTTTCTTTCCAACTTTATCTACATATATAAGAATACCCTTAAGCACGAAGTAGTTCCCCTTAACTATTTGGCTTTGATGTCTGAACTCAATTATTTTTCTTTTACCGCTCTTAATATCACGGTGACAATTGATAAACAATTTCTCGAATTTATCAAAATCCAAACATTTTTTCTGTCGGCCTACATAATCCGGTCTGGTCATTTCTTTAGGGACATTCCTCAGCGTAAAGATGTCATCCGCATCACTATCAAGAATACCGAGGTCATCATTAGCTAAAATATCGTTAACTGATTTAGGGCTATTGCATGGCTTGAGAATATCATAAATATCAAAGGGTTTTAATTTCTCAAGTTTTTCCTGATCTGAAATGATACCAGCCAGTCGACTGTACATTTTTCGTTCTGTAATATCGTCTGATTCCGAGTAGGGTAGATGGCCACACTCTTCAATGAATGTATTTATTTCTAAAAATGAATTGATGAGCCTATCGTGAGAAGATATAGGGGTATTTTTCTGTGGAGTATCTAATAGCCCATCATCTGAATCTAGAATCTTTTTTAGTTCATCAGAAATCATTTATTCTCTTCCTCTCTCTTTTTCTTTCGAAGGTAGAGTAGAACTTCCGCTAATCTCTTCTCGAGTGGATCAATAGAAGTAATCTCTGGCTTTGTACCATTTCTCTTAACAAAACTAACGATCTTCGGATAGAGAAGTACGGCTTCTTCCTCAGTTATGGTCAGTCTTGTTGATTCAATAGCTTCTAAAATAACTTTTAAGACCTTAGTCGTCACAGATTTAGATAAAATCTCAAACGCTTTTTGAAATGGGTTAACGGAATCTATCAGGTCTATGTTTAGGTCATCAATATTAACAAACTTCCCAGCCATTCTGACGAACTTCTTTCCACCTGATTCTTTAATCTCACCGTTTTTTATCACCGAATCAACTACGACGTGTTGTCTCAATTCTTCAACTTCTTCCTCATTTAGGTCGGGATATTTTTGACGTATGATTTTAGGAATCATAACTTTATTTATTACTTCTGGGTCAACATTACCCGGAAGGGCTTTAATCATATTATCGTCTTGTAAAATTGTAGCTTTTAGATCATTTAAGTCAGACTCTACAATTTCTTTTACCCTTAGTGTTTTTGGTTCGTGGAAGCCTTTTATTTTGATTACGCCTAACTCATCTTCGTCATCATCCGATATTTTATTTTTAAACTTAAAATTGGGAGCCAGTACTTGCTCCATCAGAAGTGAAGCAGTTATGGCTTTTAACATATTATTTACCGAGAGTTTAACCTGATCATCTGACGCATCAGGTTGTGCAATAAGATTCGTAAATTGTGCGTGAGTTTTATTTTCACTGTCCCGAGTGCATCTACCAATAATTTGTATTATCTCAGTCAAAGATCCACGATAGCCAACAGTTAAGGCGTGCTCGCAATATGGCCAGTCAAAGCCTTCTTTAGCCATTCCCAACGCAATAATTAGATCTACATCATCGGGACTGTTAATCTTTCTCAGATAATTTATGACTTTGTCGCGCTCTTTCTGTGTATCCCAAACCAAGTCCGCAACTTTGATTATCTTGCCATCGGTTTTTCGTTTTATACACATAATTCCGGTCTTAGGATCTTGCTCCATTACTTCACCAATGCTTTCAAGAATCTGATCTACTTCATTGACTTTATCTTTTGTAGATTCTCCAGATTGAACTGATGGGATATGTAGGATAGTTTTTTTGTCAGTGTCTAAAACTTCGTTTATAGCCGATGTATAACGACCTTGGTAAAAATGATAGCCTATTCCTAATGATTTTAGATATGTATATCCATTCAATTGTTCATAGTAGTTATACGTTACATTAGTAAACCTGGCTTCGTCCTCTGGGCTTAATACTGGTACAGTATCACCCCTGAAATATGATCCCGTCATAGCAATTATATGTGCGTTGGTATCTTTCATTATCGTCCGAATTATCTGTCCAAGCTTACTGCTGTCTACGTCAGAAGAAACATGATGAAACTCATCTATAGCAAGAAGAGTGTTATTGAACGAATGATCATCAATAGCATCAAACGCGAATCGTAATGTTGCGTGAGTGCAAATTAATATTTCACCCTCAGGCTCTTCAAGAAATCTTTTTACAGCGTTTACTTTGCTTATATCTCCACCAGGAGTGCATAGGTTATTTTTATTATCTACGCGCCAGTCTGCAAAAAATCCAAATTTAGTTAGTTTCACAGAGTCAAAGGAGCTGCCAATCGATCTTTCGGGTACGGCAACAATAACTTTCTTAATTCCTTGGTGTTTTAATTTGTCTAAAGCCAAAAACATTAGGGCTCGTGATTTTCCTGATGCTGGAGGCGCTTTAATTAGCAAGTATTGGCTATCCCTTGCTTCATACGCTTTTTCTTGCATTTCGCGCATACCCATCTTATTAATAGATGTGCTTTTACCATTATGAGCATAATTTACATCAACAAAGTTTGGCATTAAAACAATTCCTTTTGCGGTGTAGTCATTATCTCATATAGCTTAAAAAGATAGGACAATCTATCTTCGTCCGTCTGAAAAGGTGTAACTCTATAACATCTCTCGACAACTTCATCTAGATCAGTATGAGCTTTTCTTAAATCATCTGGCATCTTATCTGGATCATAAAGCTCTGATAGTGTTTTTTCTGTATATCTTTCTCTGACATCTAAAACCTCAAGCACATTGTTCGATATCATTTGTTTCTGGTTAACGGACAGTGAGGGAATGGGAAAATTATTATATGTGATTGCAGCTGATATCCTTAAGTCCGTCTTAAGCCGTCCCCCAACTGCTCTTATCCATGACATACTCATCTTAGATGATAGCAACCCAAATATATATGGCTTCGGATCATATATAGCAAATGCTAGGTTAGATACTATAGTGTTTTTATCATAAAAACTCATCGGAATATATTCTCGACGTTCTGATGACAGTAGAGGCAATACCAAAGACTCGCGTTCCTCATAACTTATCTGTACGAATCTATATGGTTTAGATGAATAAGCCTTAGTACTTTCTGCTTTACTCTTTTTCCTGAATTGAGATACTTTTATCAGTCTGTCGGAAATAATCGGGATGGATTGTGCGAGTCCTAGATCTTTCTTTTCAATCCATAAACAGTACCTCTCTATACCCCGAATTAACTCTTGTGATCCTACATATTTTTTTATTAATATTGCAGCATTAGGAAACTTCGAGATAATTTCATCTTTTTCATTTAGCGTTAATGCAAAGTTTCCACCATCTCTAGGCATGCTACCTGAAACCATAACTGGTAGTTTAAATAATGGGCTTCTTCTACTTTCTATTATAATATTTGTCTTACTTGGGTATAAATATGCATTAATATTAGGTACTTCCTGTTTGGTATTATAAATAAATAAATATTTATTCTGGTTTGTAATATTTCTTAAATTAACAATAACGCAAATTACACCGGCGTTACCCTTGGCATTATTTGACCATTTAAAAGACGTATGAGCGAAACCTATCTCAACGTTATTCTTGTATATATGAGGCCAAAATAATCCAACATGGTCACCCTGGCAAATTGAGTTTGTCGACACGAAGGCTAATTGCGCCTTAGTTCCTCTTATATATCTTGCGCCTTTTATAAACCAAAGTGATATGTAG
>VFSW01003100.1_pt1 | contig 24931 bp, 21 predicted proteins | sample 5358111 | NCBI WGS metagenome assembly VFSW01 (sample SAMN11554181, study PRJNA540505) | mine drainage metagenome | isolation source: sediment from site ElyBrook_90M | place: USA: Ely Copper Mine, Vershire, VT | collected 2017
TATCTCTTCCATACCAGCTGCAATTAGAGTTACACGAATCGTATCATTCAGCGTTGGGTCAATCACAGCTCCAAAGGTAATATCCGCTGCATCATCAATCGCTTGTCCGATCAGTTCCGCAACTTCGTTCACCTCAAAGAGCGTCATATCTTCCCCACCGCTAATGTTAAAAAGAACACGCCGCGCTCCGCGAATCGTGACATTTAAGAAACCACCAGCAACCGCCTCTTCCGCTGCGCGCTGCGCACGGTTACGCCCTTGCCCTTGCCCGATACTCATTAATGCACTTCCCGCCTCCCGCAGCACGCTACGCACGTCGGCAAAGTCCACATTGATCATACCAGGCACATTGATCACTTCTGCAATGCCCTGTACGCCCTGACGTAACACATCATCCGCGACCTTAAAGGCATCACTTAGACTATATTCACGCCCGACCGTTGCTAGCAAGCGATCATTTGGCACGGTGATCAGCGCATCAATTTCAGTATTGAGTTCGGCAATGCCTTCCATCGCAATACGGCGGCGACGTGATCCCTCAAAGGTAAAAGGCAGCGTCACGATACCAACAGTCAGCGCACCCAGTTTCTTCGCAATTGCAGCGACAACGGGGGCCGCTCCTGTTCCTGTGCCGCCTCCCATACCAGCGGCAATGAACACGAGGTCGGCATCCCCTAACGCAGCACGAATCTCGGCGGCACTCTCGGTTGCGGCGCGCATACCAACTGCCGCATTGCCGCCCGCCCCTAGGCCTTTGGTATGATTTTGCCCCAAACAAATGCGCACCGGGGCAGGAGATAACGCAAGGACTTGAGCATCCGTGTTCATCGCGACAAAACGTACTCCTCGCACGTGCGTTTGCATCATGCGATTAATTGCGTTCATCCCGCCACCGCCAACACCAACAACAACAATATCCACGTGGTGTTCTGGGTTCGGCTGAAGCTCAGGGGGAAATGCCGACGCATCTCCGTCTGTGTTGCGCGAATCCCACCCATGCACACGCTCACCCCCAAACTCGCCCCAACGGTTTGCGCCTCCCTGTACCTCATGACTGAGCACTGCCCATTGATCCTCTTGTCCCTCGTACACGTCTGGTCTTCCCTCCAGCTCCGAAGCAGGTTTGCTCGCGGACTGCTCTACCCATCGCTCTGGGGACTTTTCGCGTCTGTATGCATCGTGGGACATTGGCTGCATGCACACCCCCATTTTCTTTCTTTCCTGTTCAGTAGAGCAGATTTCTATGCTACCTATCTGCTATAATGCGCAGGTGTGTACGACATAGGATGATATTCAAACTTATCAGCATTGTAACAATAGTATCAAGAATTAGCAAGAGCTTCAGTGGTCTTTTCTGCCCGAAATAAAAAACAGGATACTGGTTCAGCATATGCACCAGTATCCTGCCTTTCCCTTCAACGCACAGCTCTACTCTTTTTTTAGCGTAGCGTTTCCTGCTTTTGCTGCTTTCTTCTCACGCTGCGCTTCCTTTTTCTGCTTGTTTGATTTTGGGGTAGCTTTCTGCTCTTTTTTCTGACTCTGCTCTTTATTTGCCACAAGACACCTCCTGCTTCAGTGATTTTAGGGGCATTCCCCCCTATCAAGATATCTCTATTGTAGCAGAAACGTCAAACAGAGACGAGTCCCAAGGGACCTCTCGTTACCCACGTCTATTCCCACACCTCCATGCTCCAATCCCTTAACAATACTGCTGATGTATCTGCCGCTCCTCAAAACTCATCAGCGCATGCGTTATCATACGAAGCACGTTGCCCACGTCCATCGGTTTGCGCAGTTGATAAATGCCGCGTTTCTGAAGCTCCTCTATAGGAAGGACAGCACTCATCATGATCGCAGGAATCCCACGCATATCCTCCCGTTGCTGAAGACGATCATACAATTCCAAGCCATTCACACCGGGCAAGCGATAATCAACCAAAAGTAAGCAGGGCTGTACACTTGGAGCCTTCTCCAGTGCGGTCAAACCATTCTCAATAACGACTGAATGGTATGGCGTATCTTCTTCAATGAGTTGCTGAAGAAATTGTCCGACATCCGCATCATCCTCGACAATGAGAATTGTTGCGCTTTGTGAGCTACGCGCAGCGGGTGGAAAAATTTCTTTCGGCATTTTGCGCTCCTTCCATAGCATTGCTGAGGTACTCTATACATGGCTGATACTATACTGTAACGGATACATCTGGCACTTGGTGACAACGAATAGACATCGTTTTATGTCTCACCGTTCTGGCGGCAACTCCACCCATTTCTGCTCTCCTGCAAGCGGCGTAAACGCCATCATACGGGCAACAAGTTCACTAACGTTCTCTCGCACCACTAACAAGCGCGCATGTGTGGGCGAAATAAAACCCTCATCACTGGCATGCGCAACCAGTGCGAGAAGCGGCTGAAAATAGTTTGCCACATCAAGTAATCCAATTGGTTTCGCGTGCAAGCCAATCTGTGCCCACGTCGTTATCTCGAAGAGTTCGTCAAACGTTCCGAAACCGCCCGGCAAGGCAATAAAACCATCGGCAAGATCTGCCATTAAAGCTTTGCGCTCATGCATACTCCCCACCTCGTGCAAAACCGTCAGCTTGGCATGAGCCACCTCACGCCGGAATAAACCACGTGGCAACACACCTATCACCTCCCCACCATCTTCCAGAACGCTATCAGCCAGCACCCCCATCAGACCCACACTACCTCCACCATAGACCACACCTATGCCACATGCCACTAACTCTTTCCCCAACGCACGTGCTGCCTCTCGATACCCTGGTCGTTTACCCGGATTGGAACCCGCAAAAACACATATCCGCTGCATATCTTCTGTATCCCTTCGCTAAATTTTTTGATGTTGATCTGTATAGAATGAAATGCCATCAAACAACATATTCCTATGGTACAATAGACAGGCAAACGGCTACAGTAATCGCAAGCAAATAGCTACAAGGGGACACATGATACAGGCACTTATCTTCGATTTCGATGGTCTTATTTTGGATACCGAGGAGTCTGAATTTCGTTCGTGGCAAGAGATGTATGCGGAGCATCACGCGGTTTTGCCACTCGAGGAGTGGGCGATCTGCATTGGCAGCGGCACGGAAGTTTTTGACGTATTTGCATACCTGGAGATGCAGCTTGGACGCCCGGTTGAGCGCGAACAAATCGCGTTGCGACGACGACAACGCCATCTCATGCTACTTGCCGAAAAAACGCTGCTACCCGGCGTTGAAGCGTATATCGCCACCGCTAAAGACTTAGGGCTGAAATTAGGGGTGGCATCGAGTTCCTCACGGCGTTGGGTCGCAGGCCATTTAGAACGCCTGGGCATCCTGCACCACTTCGATTATCTGCGCTGTGGTGATGAGGTAACACACAAAAAACCCGATCCCGAACTCTACCTGACAGCCATGCAGGGACTTGGCGTAGAGGCCCATCAGTCTATCGCTCTGGAAGACTCGCCCAACGGAGTACGCGCAGCCCAACGAGCGGGCATTTTCTGTGTTGCCATTCCCAATATCATCACAGGCCAGTTACCACTTGACCACGCAGACCTGCGCCTCACTTCCATGGCGCACATGCCGCTAGAAAAGCTGATTGCGTATGTAGAACAGCAACAAAGCCTAGAAAAAACGGTATGACATCTACACGTGATGTCATACCCTTTGAGGATGGGACGAGAGAACATTATGCCTGCGGTGCGGTCGCTTTGTCACTCTGGAAGAAGAACCCTAGGTAGAGAGCTGCCCCACCAACGACGAGATGCAATAGATTATCCGCCAGATTGATATGCACTAGACCCAGCAACATGTCCGAGGGTGCAAGTCCAGGAATGAAGGCCAGAATGCCAACTAGCAGGTAGACAATACCCAGACCTCGTGCATAGAGGCGCGACCAACCTGTATACGCCGCCACGATGCCCAGAACACCAACCAACACGTGAATCAAGTTATGGGCAATGTTCACGGCAAAAATGTTCAGCAGTGAGCCTCCCATGGGATCAAGAATAAAACCCAGTATTCCTATTAATATGAATACAATACCAACTGCCAATGCGAATGTTCGATAAATGTTTGATGTGACCATATGTGGTCTCCTTTCTATAATAGAGTACGCCACAGAGGGGAAAGCAGATTACCGCTTCACTATTTTGAAGGAAACCACTTGCATACCCGCTATTCGTCTTTATTCTCCACGTGCCGCTTGTATCGCGGCGGGAGTTGTGCCGCCACGTAGCAGCCAGGCCAGAAACACCGCCAACAGCACACCAAGCAACGGACCCACAACATAAATCCAGGCAAACGTCAGCTCCCCACTAACTAGCATGGGTCCTAACGAACGCGCAGTGTTCATTGATGCACCGCTGATTGGAGCGGCAAACAAACCCGCCAGTGCCACCGTCGCTCCTACAGCCAGGGCCGCATTATGCCCAACGATCTTCTCGTTTGTCGCAGTCGCGAGAATCACGGTCAGCAGGATGAAGGTCAACACTATTTCCATTACCACAGCTGGTAGGACGCCATATCCCGGCAACGTTGCCCCAATATGTCCAGCCAATCCAAAGAGAGAGCGCAACAATAATGCTGCCAGCACAGCCCCAAGTATCTGTGCGATCCAATAACCAGGCACGCGCCGCCAGGGGAAATCGCGCCGCAACGCAAAAGCCAGCGTCACCCCAGGATTGAAATGAGCCCCCGAAAGATTGCCCACTGAATAGATCATCGCCATTACTAACAGTCCTGGTGCAACCACACGCGCCGCCAGACTTACCTCGCCATGGCTGACTACTGCGATCACATCACCTCCTGCCGCGACCAATGTCAGGAAAAATGTGCCTATCAGCTCGGCTAACAAACGTCGCAACATCCTGTAACGCCGCTGAGTCTGCTTTTGCTCCTTTGTACGCAACGCTTCCTGTGAGCCAGATACCGCTAATAATGCTTTTCTTTCAGTATTCATCACGTTCTCCTTTTGCATTTTTCTACCATTTTAGCAGAACGCCTAGAAACATCTTGACAACACACGCACAGAAAGTATACACCCATCTTAAAGCAGAAATAAGACTACAAGCCGCCCAGAAATTTATGCTACAATTAGAAAAGAACGCTATTGAACTCAACATCTTATGTGCTTCTCCGCACAAACATCAGCAGATAACCAAACCGATCACGGGAACATATTCAACGGGGAAAGGTGATCTCAGTAATGGGAATTGAAGTACGCATTTTAACCGAAACTGATTCCGAAATTTTTTGGAATATTCGCTTACGCGCACTGCGCGATAATCCTGAATCCTTTGGCTCCTCCTACGAGGATATTCTCGAACGTGGCATCGCCAGCACAAGTAGTACGCACAGTTTGCGCAAAACAGGTGTCAGCAGCGATGATGCAACATTTGGTGCGTTCGATGGCAAAACCCTGGTAGGCATTGCAGCCTTCGCACGCGAAAAAGACACAAAGAAACGCCATAAGGGGCAAATCTGGGGTATGTATGTGCCACAGGAGTTGCGCGGGCAAGGAATTGGCAAGGCACTCCTACAGGCTGCAATTAACCACGCGAGAACGTTGCCACAACTGGAACAAATTAACCTGAGTGTGGTGCTAGTCAATAAAGAGGCGCGTCTGCTTTTCGTATCACAAGGTTTCGAGACCTATGGTCTGGAACGCCACGCCCTCAAGCTACACGAACAATACTTTGATCAGGAATTAATGGCACTCCATCTGAACTAATCGCTTGATCTCTACTGCCATTGAAAAGCGTGAGAGCAAACACGGCAGGAAGTTTTTCGCCTCAGTCCTCACGCTTTTCCGCGGGTAAATAGACCGTAAAGGTTGAGCCGACGCCTTCGACGCTATGTACAGCAACTTTTCCATCATGCTGCTCAACGATTTGTTGTACGTTTGCCAAGCCAATGCCCATTCCTCGGTAGGTTCCTATCACATTGCTGGCACGTTTGAACTGTTCAAAAATATGTGGCACATCAGCAGCAGGAATACCAACACCATAGTCGCATACCTGGAGGACCGCCCATCGTTCCATATGTTGTCCCCCTTCCCCTAGAACCTCTTTTTCTTCGTAGTTTAATATGATATCTACATATTCTGCATGGGGCGAATATTTGATTGCGTTAGAAACAATATTCGATAGAACACGCTCAATACGCGCTACATCGATTGACACCGGGATAAATGGGTACGTCGTTGATAAGCGCAGAGTATGATGCTGCGCCGTTTGCTGAAATTCCGTCACATACTGGCGAAGTAAAGCCACGAGATCAACCGTCTGGCGCATCAATTCCAACTTTTTATTCAGCTGAAGATGGGTGATATCCAATAATTCATCGACCTGCATCGTCATTTTCGTCACGGTCGCGTTAATACGTTCCAAGCCCAAAGCAATCTGTCGATCCGCTTCGGGGACATCGCGACGCAGCGTGCGCTGGAGTAACTGCGCATAGCCCTTAATGGTCCCCAATGGATTTTTGAGATCGTGCGAGACAATCGATAGCAATTGGTCACGGGCAATAATAGCCGCCCGCGCCTGTTGATACAATTGCACATTCGTGATAGCAATGGAAGATATTTGCGCAAGTTGCACCAAAATTGCTTCGTCTTCCGCTACAAACTCGCCCTCATATTTATCGGAAAGCACTAACACGCCCAGCGCAACCTGGTCATGCCCACGCAAAACGACACCAAGTAGGCCATGCAGTGGCGGATGTTGTACGCTTTCCTCACACAAGTCTCTCAACTCAGGATAGGCCAACATCTCTGACGCGGTTAAGCGCAAAGGGGCTTCACTGTCGCGTAGCCGTGCATAGAGAGAGGGATAACCGACAAACTGTTCTTCCTCACGCCATCTAGCATACTGCGGAGAAAATGACACCATATGTGTCGCCCTTACGCCCTCTGAGGTTGCCTCCAACGCAGCCATTGCCTGATGCACTCCGATCAGCTCACGTGCCTTGGCCACCACTATACTCAATATCTCTTCGACCGGGCGCATCGAGTTGATCACCAGTGACACATTTGCCAGTTCTTGAAGATGTAAAGCATGCAGACGCATTTGCTCCGCAAGAGCCAAACGCATCTTCGTCCTTTCCAAAGACGAACTCACCCGTGCTAATAATTCACGGGCCGAAAATGGCTTCACCAGATAATCATCCGCTCCCGCTTGCAATCCTTCAACTGATGCCTTTTCACCCGCACGAGCAGAGAGCAAGATAACAGGAATAGTATGCGTCTCTTTATTTTCGCGTAACGCCTGTAAAAACTGCAAACCATCCATCACAGGCATCATGCTATCACTGATGATCAGATCAGGTTTGTTGGCAAGGACCATTTGCAAGCCCATTTTGCCATCAGCAGCCGTCTCGACCCGATAGTGCGTGCGCAAAAGACGTACTAAGTAGTCGCGCATATCGGCATTATCGTCAACAAGCAAGATACGGGCCTCCATACCGACAGTAGGCAGAGTTGTAAGTGTACGCTGTCCATCATGCAAAGCCATCGCTGGTAGCGTTGTTTCTGGCGCAAGCCAACGCCTTGCCTCCTCAACATAGGCCATCGCATCGACAAAGGCATCAGCATTTTGCTCTGCCATATCCATACAAATCTGCTCAGGTGGTAGGTGCGCCTTTCCCAGTGGTAAAGAGACGCTAAAAGTTGTTCCTACACCAGACACACTAGTAACCCCTATTGTTCCACCATGCAAGTGTACTAACTCTTGCACCAATGAGAGGCCAATACCCGATCCTTCAAACGAACGTCCCTGTACACCATGGATGCGGTGAAAACGCTCAAATATCTGTGGCAACTCATTAGCCGCGATCCCAATGCCTGTATCGCTCACGGTCAGCGTTACGTAGTTCTCTGTACTACGTAACGCCACGGCAATCTCACCCTGAAACGTAAACTTGAAGGCATTCGAGAGTAAATTTAAGACAATTTTTTCCCACAGTTCGCGTGCTACATAAACCGGTTCAGCAAGCGGTGGACAATCTACACGAAAATGCAGGCCGACGTGTTCCACCAAGTCCCGAAATGAGCTTGCCAGCTCAAGCGTAAAACGAGCAAGGTCAGTCGGTTGGTAGACAGCCTCCATACGCCCAGCCTCCATACGCGAGAAGTCGAGCAGTGTATTAACAAGCTTCAGCAAACGTCTCCCATTCCGATACACAATCTCTAATAACGCTCGTTGCTCTGCATTCCAGAGGTCCGTATGTGCCGCAAGAACATCTTCGATGGGAGCCAGCAACAAGGTTAACGGGGTGCGAAATTCATGACTAATATTGCTGAAAAATGTCGTTTTAGCGTGATCTAGCTCGGCCAAAGCCGCGACATGTGCTTGTTTTGCTTCATAGGCACGTGCATTGGCAATATTAGCAGCGACTTGCCCAGCCACCAGTTCAAAAAATCCACGATATTCGCTATCTAGCGCACAGTGCGGACTTACCCCTACGACCAACACGCCAGACAGGCTCTCCTGACCAGATTTCGCGACAGGCAAAAACAAAGCCTCTTGCAATGGTATGCCAAGAGGAGATACCGCTTGCAGCTTGGGAAAATGCTCAGCTAAGTTCTCCACCAGTATCGCATTACCTGAACGCGCCACACGGACCAGATATCCCGTATCCTGGTCTTCTTGCAGGGCATCTTCATCAAGCATTTTTGTTTCAGGAGTGTTCGAGGAGCTGGCAGTTAAACCTGTTGCGCCTGCAAAGCGTGCTTTCTTGCTCACCTTATCACACAAATACAACAACACACATGGCAAATCGGCACTATTAGTTGTTAGGGTTTCGATAACGATTCGGCACGCCTCTTCAGTACTCTTCGCCTCTGCATTACGTGCTGCGAGTTCACGCAGGATGCGCAGACGCCGCTGACTTAAAATCTGCTGTGTTGTTTCCGTTACAGCTGTAAACACACCCGCGACTCCGCTCTCATCGCGAATAGGACTATAAGAAAAAGTGAAATAACATTCCTCAACATAGCCATTGCGCTCTAGTAGCAGGAGTTGGTCATGCGACCATGTTGCCTCACCATGTGTGACTACGTTGGCAAGCATAGGACCAATCACGTCCCAGATTTCGGTCCAGCATTCGCTTCCACGCTGTCCCATCGCAGTAGGATGCTTCACCGCACCCAACATGGGACGATATGCATCATTATAGAGCATCACCAGCTTTGGTCCCCACCAGATCAGCATCGGGAAACGCGAGGCCAGACAGATACTGAGGGCAGTACACAAGCTTTGCGGCCAGCTCTCCACCGGGCCGAGCGGTGTTTGCGCCCACTCGATCTGACGCATCAACGTTCCCATCTCTCCGCCGCTGGCAAAAATACTATACACAGTCGTCATTCTCTCCGAGGAGGTTTGCGGCGTCGATGTCTGTTCCATCAAATCGGTCCTTCTTGTCGAGTTCTCTGTTCTCAAGTATGGTTATGTTCCATGTTCTCAGCATGATTATATAGTATGCTATCTTTTAGAACAAGCTCCGTCTACAAAACAAACAGAAAAAGGCCTTTGCTGATATTCAGCCGATAACAAAAGAAGCAGGTCTTCCAGTGTAAGGAAACCTGCTTCATGAGTATACAAGTGCTTAAAACCCAAAACGTGCGCGATAGGCTTGCCATTGCACAAACAGTTGGCTCCGCACTTCCGCTCCCGGCTTAGGCGTATAGAGCAGTGCCAGCACAACGCCTACAGCCAATCCGAGGCGAAATAGCGTGCGGGCACGCTGTCTCTTCTGCTGATAATGCTCGTAATTCTCTTGTAATGCTTCTTTCATATCCTTCACATTCTCGCCAGCCTTCGTGAAGCCCTTCCCAGCCTGCGTACTGCCCACACTCAGCACTTCCATAGCTTTCGTGCGTGTCTGCTCCATGCTTTCCTGGACACTCTCCTGCACATCGCTTAACTTCTGCTGGGCCTTCACCAGTCTTTTCCCCATCAAATGTGACTGCTCACCAACCACCTCCTGAGCCTTGCTCAGCCCAGCCTGCACCGCCTCCTGGGCCTCCGTCAGTCCAGTTTGCAGACTGCTTTGCGCATTATCAAGTGTTGCTTGTGTGCGTTCCTTTATCTTTGTCATGATCTCTCCAAATTTTTTCCTGCGCCTATGCGCATTAAGAACTCTCTTGTTGATCTGTCTACCAGCTCTACTTCTCTTTTCACGTAGTATACGGCACAGAGGTTTCACAATCTTAGTTTTCATAGGATGCACCTATTTGTGATATGCTGTTTTTAGAAAGACTGTCCTTATTTTAGAGAGGAACCTACGAAGAGATGCAAATAAAACGTTTAGGACGCACAGGTTTGAAGGTCTCAGAAATCTGCCTCGGCACGATGACTTTCGGCAATCAGTGCGACGAACCAACCTCACATGCCATTATGGACAAAGCCTTCGCGGCTGGTGTCTTTTTCTTCGATACTGCCGACGCCTACCCACTTGGCCACACGCCCGACATGCTGGGCCGCACAGAGGAATTCGTCGGACATTGGTTGAAGGGCAGGCGCGAGCAGATCGTGCTGGCCACTAAATGCCGTATGCCGATGGGTTCTGAGCCAAACAGCCAGGGTGCGTCGCGCAAGCATATCATGCAGTCCGTCGAGGCCAGCCTACGCCGTCTTGGTACTGATTATATCGACCTCTACCAAATTCATGCTCCTGACCCCGAAACCCCGTTGGATGAGACGATGCGTGCCCTTGATGATCTGGTTCACAGCGGCAAGGTGCGCTATATCGGTTGCTCAAACTATCCTGCTTGGGAACTCTGCAAAGCACTCTGGATCAGCGACAAGCTCGGCCTTGCGCGCTTTGATTGCGTACAACCGCGCTATAATCTGCTTTTCCGCCATATCGAGAGCGAACTCTTCCCGCTTGTGCAAGATCAAGGCATCGGCGTCATCAGTTATAACCCGCTCGCTGGTGGTTTGCTCACGGGCCGCTACCAACCAGGACAAGCCCCTGTCGCTGGCACACGCTTCACCTTGCATAACGCGGGTAAGACCTATCAAGCACGCTATTGGCAAGAGGCACAGATGCAGGCTGTCGATCACTTGCAAAAAGCCAGTAGCGAGCGCAATCTTTCGATTGCACAAGTTGCCCTTGCCTGGGTTCTCTCCCATCATGCCATCACAGCTGCGATTCTAGGAGCCAGCAGACCAGAACAGCTCGACCAGACCCTACCGGCCATTCACCTCACACTCGATACTGAGATAAAGAAGCTTTGCGACGATATCTGGTATCAGTTACCTCGTGAGCGCAACCCACAGGTCGCCTATCGCTAAGCGCGCCTTGTTCACATAGCACGTATGGATGCGTGAGGCAGCCATACGCAATACGTAAAGGATTGTAGATGAAACGCACATTAGGCATCGTGTTCTCTTTCTTGCTCTTATTCACAGCTTGCAGTAGCACAACGGTACAAAACTCTTCTAGCACGGAGGTTGCAAGCATACCAACACCCCCCGGTGGCGTCACTGCCCTGCGTGATCTGGCGCAAAAACGTGGCATTGCGATAGGAGCAGCCGTTGACTATAACGCACTACAAAACGAACCTCAATATGCCTATGTGCTAGGTAGCGAGTTCAATATCCTCACACCCGAAAACATGATGAAATTTGATGCGACCGAGCCAGAGCCAAATGTGTTCAACTTCGTACCTGCTGACGCTATCGTTAAATTCGCACAACAGCATCACATGCTTGTGCGTGGGCATACCCTCGTCTGGTACAACGCGCTCCCTACATGGATTACGAGCGGCACTTTTTCACGTGACCAGTTAATGGCTATTCTCAAGCAACACATCATGACCGAAGTATCACACTATCGCTCGACAGTCAATATTTGGGATGTCGTGAACGAAGCAATTGCCGATAATGGTTCATTGCGTCAGTCCATCTGGGAGCGCGTGATTGGCCCTGACTATCTTGATATGGCTTTTCGTTGGGCACACGAGGCTAATCCACAAGCCCACCTCTTCTACAACGACTATGCGGGCGAGGGACTCGGCACGAAATCTGATGCTATCTACAATCTTGTGAAGGGCATGCTACAACGTGGGGTACCAATCTACGGTGTGGGTCTCCAAATGCATGTTAGCACGCGCTATTACCCATCGACACAAGAGGTCATCGCCAATATGCAACGCTTAGCGGCACTCGGCTTGAAAGTACAAATCACCGAGATGGATGTTAAAACACAGGATGACCCAAACCCGCCCGCGCAACGCTTGCAGGATGAAGCACAGATTTACCATGCAGCAATGATCGCATGTCTCGCCGTCAAAGCTTGTGAAGCATTTGTCATGTGGGGCTTCACCGACAAACATTCCTGGATACCCATTTTCACAGGCCATGCCGACGCGCCACTTATTTTTGATACCAACTATCAGCCCAAACCCGCCTTCTTCGCTCTTCAACAGGCACTAAAATAAAAGGGCAATGACCCTATTTTCCCAAGATTTTTTCGTATGATTTTTCGTGTAAAGAACAGGAGTGCATCAATGGAGACGTTACGCACACCAGATCAACGTTTTGCCAACTTGCCTGACTACACCTTCGCACCACATTACATCGAGATAGACAACATTCGTATCCACTATGTCGATGAGGGTCCACGCACAGCTGCACCCGTGCTGATGCTGCACGGTGAACCATCCTGGTCATATCTTTACCGCAAGATGATCCCCATTATCGCAGCAGGCGGACATCGCGTCATTGTACCCGATCTTGTTGGCTTTGGACGTTCCGACAAGCCCACACAGCGCACCGATTATACCTATCAACGACACGTCGATTGGATGCGTGGTCTACTTACCACACTCGATCTGCAACAGACCACACTCGTCTGCCAGGACTGGGGCGGTCTGATCGGCCTGCGTCTCGCTGCTGAACACGAAGCACGCTTTGCACGTATCGTTGCCGCCAATACCTTTCTGCCAACGGGCGACATCGCCCCTGGTCCGGCTTTCCTGCGCTGGCAACGCTTCTCGCAAGAGGTTCCCACTTTTATCGCCAGTAACAGCATCAAAAGCGGTAGCATCACAGAACTCGCGCCCGCCGTCCTTGCCGCTTATGACGCGCCCTTCCCCGATAATCGCTTTCTTGAAGGGGCACGTCAGTTTCCTATGCTTGTTCCTACCACGCCAAATGACCCCGCCTCTGAGCCAAACCGCAAGGCGTGGAGCGTGTTACAACATTGGACAAAACCCTTCCTGACCGTTTTTGGCGATTCTGACCCCATCACCAGGGGCAGTGATCGCTTCTTACAAGCGGCAATCCCTGGCGCACAAGGCCAGCCCCATGCCACACTGAACGGAGCAGGGCACTTCCTACAAGAGGACAAGGGACCAGAATTTGCCCAGATCATCGTCGATTTCTTGCAACACATGTAAGCATAAAGATAGCAAAAGAGTACCTATCACACGCTCCACTGCACTGGAGCATACAGTATCTATCACGGCAATGACGATGAAGCATTTCTTCTGCTAAAAGCTGTGACTGATACTTATTTGATAAGTACTCATACATTGAGTATAGCAGGTGACACGGAAAGTTGTCAAGTTAGGAAGATCAACGGAACAAAACTCATGCGTTTTGCGCTTTGCCTCTCTCCACACAATTACCCCACCATTTGGCTATACCGTTATATCTGCTACGCTGCACACGTTTCACAACTGTGTAGTAGAATAGTTTATTACGCTGTGGGAGTATCTAATGGATATTACGCCTCTTCCTGAAGCATCCACCACCTCGCCATCTGAGACGCTGACACACACACGGGAAACGGATATTCAGGCAAAAACTGAACAAAAACGCACTTTTTGGCGCACATGGCTTCTGGCTTTCCACGAAGTCTTTCCTGTCTATCTAGCTGTTCACATGGCAGTGCTGGCCATTAGTTGTCTGGCATTTCTGTTTACAATCCGTGACTTTTACTGGCAGGCTCAGCCTTTCTATATGATCTGGCAGCAGTGGTATCGCTGGGATACAGGGTTATTTATGCAGATCGCAGAACATGGGTACACCACGATTTCGCATACTGCCTTTTTTCCACTCTACCCCCTATTGGAACGTTACGTGAGTTATCTATTACCTCATCACCATACGCTCATTGCTGGCCTGATTATCTCTAACGTGGTGGGACTGATTCTGCTGATGGTGTTATACCAACTCGTTTATGAAGACTTTGGACGCGAGCAAGCTACTCGTGCCGTCCTTTACCTCTCACTCTTCCCCACAGCATTCTATTTTACGTCGGGCTATAATGAATCGCTCTTTGTCTGTCTGGCCCTCATCTGCTTTTATAATATCCGACATAGCAATTGGTGGCTGGCTGGCATCATCGGCTTTCTCGCCGCTTTGACACGCTCTACCGGTCTCTTGCTCGCTATCCCGTTCTGCTACGAATATCTGCGCCAACGTGAGTTCAACATCCGCCGTATCCGCTTCGACGTGATTGGCGTCACGCTCATGCCGCTGGCAATTGGCCTCTATGCCATCTATTGCTACTACAAGTTCCATAACTTTCTGGCCTTCTCGCAAGTACAGGCAACTGTCTGGAACCGCCATTTGCACGGACCCTGGACAGGCATCATACGTTCAATCCACTCTATTCTGATAAGCAATGGTTTTTTAAGCTTCCAATCAATGCGCAACCTGACCGACCTGCTGCCAGACCTATTCGTGCTGGCTCTCCTTATTCTCAGCTTCGTTGGTCCCTGGCGACTGCCTAGAAAGCTCTGGGTCTATGGTATTTATGGCGTCGCGCTCTACACCTTCGTGATGATCTTCCCGATGGAAGGCTTCTATCCGCTACAGTCAAGCGGGCGTTTCATGATCGAGATCTTTCCCGCTTTCATCATTCTGGCCGCGCTCGGCCGCTACCGAATGATCAATATGAACTACCTGATGATTGCTGGAGCAGGTTTCTTCTTCCTGCTGACACAATTTCTCACCAATCACTGGGTTCCCTAAAGTAGACTTTACACAGAAGCCAAGAACGGATATCCCTTTGTGATAAGGGGATATCCGTTCTTGGCTTTGCCATCATCTTCCCCGAAGGACTACAATATGAAGGGAACAGTGTTTTAGTATTGAGAAATCAGTTATTGTTCCGCACGCCCCAGACGTTGTGGTTCCAGGATAAATGTTATGAATAGTACAACACGTGATATCATACGACGATTACAAAATGTCCAGCAACAACAGCAAATAGTGCCTGCAACACTTGCAGAAGCCGCACGGCGGGCGCGCTATGTACAACACCCTATTCTTGCCAGTATCACACTGCCCATCGCTCCTTTTGACGCCGTTCATGCCTTCTCAGCAGCACGCCTCACCGGCTTAGGCGAGTGCTTTATGTGGGAACAAGCGACTTCTCAGCTTGCGCTCGTTGGAGCTGGCATTGCACATAGCTTAGAAGTGCGCGGACAAAATCGTTTCTCAGACGCGGCCGATGCATGGCGCGAGTTACTTGCCGATGCCGCTACGGTCACAGAGGTTCCTACACTGAATAATCCGCTCCTCTTCGGCGGTTTTTCCTTTGACCCATTGCGTGCGCACACACCACTCTGGTCTGCTTTCCCTGATGGGCTACTCATCTTGCCACTACTCTTATTGCGCCAACAGGGCCAAATAGCCACGCTCACCCTGAACCGCATGGTAACCCCAGACGACGAACCGGCGCAATGTGCAATAGAGATCACAACATATGCCACGCAGCTACTCGAGGCGATAGACGATACCTTCCTGGCAACCCCAGAAGAGGTCTCCTATCAGATGACCCAGCATGACATACTACCAGCGTCTAGATGGATGAAACTGGTCGAACAGGCCACACGCCATATTCGCAATGGTGAGTATGAGAAGGTCGTGCTTGCGCGCAGTGTCGAGGTCATGCCGGATGAGGAGGTAGGAGCGTTCAATATCAGCGCAACTTTGTTACGTCTACGCGGAAGCTATCCCAACGCTTATGTGTTTGCCTTACAGCGCGGAGGACGCTTTTTTCTCGGTGCAACCCCTGAACGCCTTGTAAAGGTGCAGCAGGGACAACTTTCTACCATGGCCCTAGCCGGCTCGGCCCGGCGTGGCACAAGTGAGAGTGAAGATGCGCGCATCGGTGGAGCATTGCTGCTCAGCACAAAAAATATGCAGGAACATGCAATTGTCGTGGAGCGAATTCGCGAGTCACTGGCTGACCACTGTACACAGATCGATACCTCTGCAACCCCACGTCTGCTTAGGCTCAAAAATGTGCAACATCTGGAGACGCCCATTGTCGCTACCATGCGCTCAGGCCATACGATGCTCGATGTGATGGCGCAACTACACCCAACTCCTGCCGTCGGTGGTTTTCCACGCGACAAAGCACTGGCGGTCATTCGTGAAACCGAGCGGCTTGATCGCGGTTGGTATGCTGGTCCGCTCGGCTGGATTGGTGCTGACGGCGATGGCGAATTTGTGGTTGCCCTACGCTCCGGTCTGATCGAACGCGAACGCGCCACGCTCTTTGCTGGCTGCGGCATAGTTGCCGATTCAGATCCTCAGAGCGAGTATGGTGAATCGTGTTTGAAACTTCAGGCGATGTTGCGCGGGCTGGGTGCGCCATCGAACATCTAGCTTTTCCTGCCTTCAGCCCTCATCAGTAAAAGATGTATTATGGATATTGAGATCATTATGAATACAGCAAAAAATCCGACGTATGCCTATGTCGGCGCGTTTATTGACGAAATTGAGCGAGCGGGTGTGCAACACATTGTTGTCTGCCCCGGCTCACGCTCTACACCTATCGCCCTCTGTGTCGCTGACCACCCGCGCATTCAGATGTGGATGCATATTGACGAACGCTCCGCCGCATTTTTCGCACTCGGGCTGGCAAAACGCCTGCACCAACCCGTTGCCCTTGTCTGCACCTCTGGCACGGCGGCGGCTAATTTTTTCCCCGCCATTGTTGAGGCTAGACTAACACATGTCCCGCTCCTAGTTCTCACGGCTGATCGCCCACATGAATTGCGCGAGAATGGCGCACCACAAAGCATTGACCAGAACCGTCTGTACGGTACGCATGTCAAATGGTTTGCCGAGGCCACACTGCCCGAAGCTACCAATGCCGCCATGCGTTTTATTCGCACGCTGGCAGATCGCGCTACCGCTTTGACGCAAGCCCTCCCTGCGGGTCCTGTCCATCTCAATTTTCCGTTCCGTGAGCCACTTACACCCGACACGCTCCCAGATCAACCACTACCACCACCGTCTGAACGCGATACCGCCGCATGGTATGGGCGACCAGATCACCAAGCATATATCCGCGTACAGGACACACCGCTGGCACTCCCAACACCCTTAGCAATTACAGAGCTTGCAAACCGCTTACAAGCAGTGCAACACGGGCTGTTCATTATTGGTCCTTATACAGATACGGCATTGCGTTTCCCCCTCGTTCGGCTAGCCGAACGTCTAGGTTATCCCATTCTGGCTGACCCACTCTCGCAGATGCGCCATGGGCAGAGTCATGTCATCAGCAGCTATGACGCTTTTTTGCGCATCGAGCCGTTTATACAGCAAACACAGCCAGAACTCATCGTGCGTTTTGGAGCCATGCCCGTCTCGAAACCCGTTCTGCTCTATCTCAAACGCTATCCTGATTGTCCGCAGATTGTCGTTGATGAACACGGCACGTGGGAAGAGCCAACGCAACTTGCCAGCGAGATGCTGCACACTGATCCAATCGCCCTTTGTGAAGCGTTGCTCTCCGCTCTACCCGCCAATGAGATGCGCCCATTACCATGGTTGGCGCGTTGGCAAGAGGCCGAGCAGGTCACACGACAAGCATTACAAGACGCGATGCAGCAAGAAGACCTGTTCGAGGGGCGCGTTTTCAGCGAACTTGCCGCCCTTCTACCAGAAAATACTACACTCTATGTTGGGAATAGTATGCCCGTGCGTGACCTAGATACCTTCTTCTGGCAACCCACTCACCCGATCTATGTATTGGGCAATAGAGGTGCAAACGGCATTGATGGCGTCATCTCTAGCGCACTCGGCGCCAGTGCGGCCACGCACCACAAAACGCCCACTGTGCTAGTAATTGGCGATCTCTCATTCCTGCATGATCTCAATGGTCTGCTCGCCGCTCATTTACACCATCTGGACCTGACCATCGTGCTGATTAATAACGACGGCGGTGGCATCTTCTCGTTTCTACCTCAGGCGTCGCATCCCGAACATTTCGAGCAGGTCTTTGGCACACCCACTGGTCTAAATCTGCGACCCGCAATAGAAATGTATGGCGGTCACTTCCAGCAGAGCGTGAACTGGGAACAGTTCCGCAAAGCAGTAACACACGGTGTGACAGCAGGTGGCCTACATGTCGTCGAGGTGACAACGGAGCGCACAAGTAATGTGCAACAGCATCGCCAACTCTGGCAGGTCGTCGAACGGGCCTTGCGCCAAGCTAGTGTCGTACAATGAATGAGCGCGCAACGATAGAAGTGAACGGCATACGCCTCGGCATCGTATTACAAGAGGGACAGCATTACACACCAGAGATGCCAACGCTTGTGTTGCTACACGGTTTTACAGGCAGCGCGACTGGCTGGCAACAACAGATAGATTACTTCGTACAACATGGTTTGCGCGTCATCGCCTTAGATATGCTCGGCCACGGAAACTCAGATGCGCCCACAGACGCGCAACGTTACCACATTGAGCATTGCCGCGCCGACATCCTGGCCGCAATGCACACGCTCAATATCGCTCCCGCTAGCGCAATTTTGCTTGGCTATTCGATGGGTGGACGTATCGCGCTCTATAGTGCGCTCTCCGGCTACTTCCATGCTTTGATTCTGGAAAGCGCATCGCCCGGCATAGAGGACCATTTTGAGCGGTTGCAGCGTCGTAATAGTGATGAGGCACTCGCACAACGTATCGAACATGAAGGCATGGTAGCCTTCGTTGATTACTGGGAACATATTCCATTATTCGCCAGCCAGCGAAGTTTGCCAGATGCAGTACGTCAATCTTTGCACGAGCAACGTCTACGCAATCGTATAGAGGGACTGGCAGGCAGCTTGCGCGGCATTGGCACAGGAGCGCAGCCGTCGCTCTGGGACAAGCTAGCCACACTCACCCTCCCGACGTTGCTGCTTGCCGGTACGCTTGACCAGAAATTTACGGCTACGGCTCAACGCATGGAGCAACTCTTGCCAGATGCGCACTTGCGGCTTGTCGAGAACGCGGGTCATACGATACACTTAGAGCAGCCCGCTATTTTTCAGCAACACGTGCTGGCTTTTTGTGAACAACACATACCAAACCTGCACGAATAGCATAACAATACATTACATCTATTAAGAGGAGATAAAGCATTATGTCATCAGTAGCGTGGGAAAAGGTTCGAGATTATACAGACATCATTTTTGAAAAAGGCGATGGGATCGGCAAGATCACGATTAATCGCCCAGAGGTGCGCAATGCCTTCCGTCCAGAGACGCTGGACGAATTGATGGATGCCTTTAACCGGTGTCGCGACGATCAGGAGATTGGCGTTATCATTTTCACAGGTGCAGGCACAAAAGCCTTTTGCTCCGGCGGCGATCAGCGCGTGCGTGGCGAAGGCGGCTATGTGGGCGGAGATGGCGTGCCACGTCTGAATGCTCTTGACCTGCAACGCACGATCAAGTATCTGCCCAAACCCGTTATCGCAATGGTCGCGGGCTACGCCATTGGTGGTGGGCACGTCCTACATCTGCTCTGCGATCTAACCGTTGCCGCTGATAATGCGCGTTTTGGACAAACTGGACCACGTGTGGGCAGCTTCGATGCTGGTTGGGGTGCTACCTATATGGCGCGTGTCGTGGGACACAAAAAAGCACGCGAAATCTGGTATCTCTGCCGCCAATATGACGCGCAGGAAGCCCTGGACATGGGACTGGTCAACACGGTAGTGCCGCTCGATCAACTGGAAGAAGAGACGATCACGTGGGCAAAAGAGATTCTAGAGAAAAGCCCGATTGCTCTGCGCTTCCTCAAAGCCGCCTTCAACGCCGATACCGATGGTCTGGCAGGCATTCAGCAATTGGCGGGTGATGCGACTATGCTTTACTACATGACTGAAGAGGGCAGAGAGGGCAAAAATGCCTTCCTTGAGAAGCGCAAACCCGATTTCTCGCGCTTCCCGCGCCTACCTTAAAGCGGAGCCGCATGTCAACAACTACAATTTCAGCGATACACCACTATCCCTATCGTCTCCCTTTCGCCAAGAGCTTCACGACCGCGCATGGTTCTATGCATGTGCGAGAGGGAGCAATTGTGCGGATCGAGACGAGCGCAGGCATTAGCGGCATTGGCGAGATTGCCCCCCTTCCAGCATTTGGCAAGGGCAACCTCGCCAATGCGCTCGCACTTCTGCCCGAAATTGCTGCACAGCTTACACACCATCCGCTGCTCGACGCCCTCAACACACTCGCAGCCATACACGCACAATCATCTTTGTCTATAGGAAATTCAGTAGGTTCGCTTGTTTGTGGTTTAGAAATTGCCTTGCTGGATGCACTGGGTAAACAGGAGAACTGCTAGGTCAGTACATTACTTATAGGAACCGACGTATCGTCTCTGCGCACGCCGCTTCAGGTCAATGCTGTTGTAGGTGCGCCGTCTATCAAGATGGCAGTAGAAGAAGCGCTGCGTGCAGAGAGGCGTGGCTTTGGCTGCATTAAGCTCAAAGTGGGCAATATGGCAGACGCCGCGCAAGAGGTCGAACGCATCAAGGCTGTGCGGCAGGTACTTGCACCAAGCACAAATTTACGCCTGGATGCAAACGAGGCATGGACACTACGCGAGGCGACAGACATTCTTGCTCAGTGTGCCGACGAAGCCATCGAGTATATCGAACAACCGCTTCCAGCGGCTGATCTGGCCGGGATGCGCCTGTTACGAGAGCGCACGGCTATCCCACTGGCGGCTGATGAGGCGGTACATGATTTGGCAAGCGTCCATGCCATTATTACAGCAGAGGCTGCGGATATTCTGATTATTAAGCCACAGCTCGCGGGTGGGTTACGCGCCAGTCAGCACATACTCGATATTGTGGAACAGCATGACTTGCAGTGCGTCATTACGACAACAATTGAAGCGGGCATCAGTCTTGCCGCAACAATCCACCTGACGGCAGCTTCACCCACTGTCACCCGTGCCTGCGGTCTCGCCACCAGCGCGTTACTGGTTGATAACCTTCTGCAAGCTGAAATTAGTATTCACCATGGACAGATCAGCGTCCCCACTGGCGCGGGTCTGGGCGTCGCGTTAGATGAAATCGCATTAGAGAAATATAGATACATACCATGAACCCAACATCAATATACCTTCCTGATTGGCTCACGCACAGTGCGCAGAACCACCCTGACCAACTCGCGCTCAAAGATCAGCACACCAGCTGGAGCTTTGCTGAGCTTGATCGCCAGGCAACACGCATGGCTCGCCAACTTGCTAGCGTAGGCATTCAGGCTGAAGAGCGCATTGCACTACTGGCTGCAAATGGCCTATCCTATGTCACTTGTGTCCACGCGCTCACGCGACTGGGAGCTATCCTTGTACCGCTCAACACGCGCCTGACACGCGATGAGCTATGCTGGCAATTGCGCGATGTGCGCGCCACGCTGCTGTTGCATGATGATACCTGGGCAGCGCAGGCACACGAGATCCAGCAGGCATTACCCGAAATAATCTGTGCCACGTTGGAAGAACAAGCATATGAGGACGAACTGATCATCGCCCAACAGGTAGAAGCAGCCGTTACGTTGCGCACGTTGATTGATCTGGACGCGACACAAGCCATTATGTATACCTCTGGCACAACAGGCCATCCAAAAGGAGCGATCATCACCTACGGTATGCAGTGGTGGAATGCCATCGGCTCAGCCTTGAACCTGGGCCATCGCGGCGATGATTGCTGGCTGGCCTGCATGCCTTTTTTCCATATCGGCGGTCTCTCTATCCTCATGCGCAGCGTCATTTACGGCATCAGCGTGATTATCCACCAGAAATTCGATGCGCTCGCGGTCAACCGCGCAATACGCGAGGAACGCGTGACGATTATCTCGGTCGTCGCAATCATGCTGCAACGTATGTTAAACGCGCTTGATGCTGAGACGGGCAACGCGCATGGCACGCAGTATCCAGCAACATTACGTTGCGTGCTACTTGGTGGGGGTCCAGCTCCGCAACCACTTTTAGAGGATTGCGCGTCGCGTGCCATTCCCGTCGTGCAGACCTATGGCCTGACCGAGGCATGCTCGCAAGCGGTCACGCTCGCCCCCGAGGATGCTCTGCGCAAACTTGGCTCGGCTGGTCGTCCCCTGGCTCCCGTGCAACTACGCATTCTACACGATGGACAAGAAGTACTAGCAGGGGCGAGTGGCGAAATCTTCCTCAAGGGGCCAACTATCACGCCCGGCTACGCTGGTCAGCCTGAAGCAACGGCGCAGGCATTGCGAGATGGCTGGCTAGCAACAGGCGATCTCGGCTACCTGGACAGCGAGGGTTATCTCTATGTGCTTGATCGCCGCTCCGACTTGATTATCTCTGGCGGCGAGAACGTCTATCCCGCCGAAATCGAGGCGATGCTGCTCTCTCACCCGGCGGTTGCCGAGGCAGGCGTCTGCGGGCAGGGCGACACGCAGTGGGGACAGGTTCCCATCGCCTTTGTATGCCTGCACACTCAGCACACAGTCACAAGCACGGCATTAATGGAATACGCCACACAACGTTTGGCGCGCTACAAGCAGCCGCGCAGCATTCATATCGTCGCGCAACTGCCGCGCAACTCGTCAGGCAAGTTGCTCAGGCGCGAACTACCAAAGCTACTTTTAGAAGCTCAATATTAAAAAGCTATTCTATACCATAAAAAGTATAGAACAGTTCAATAGGAGCTTCAACTATCAGCATCTGATAGGGGAAACACCGCTCTTGCTGCTCAAATGTACGCAACTGGCTCACCCGCTCTAAGAAATGGTCAGCCAGTTGCTGATCTATTTGCCCATCATGGCGCAAGAACTGGCCCCACAGCCCACGCCCAACCAGACCGAGTCTGCTAGCACGCGCCGACTGCCCGTACTCCCGGGGGAAAAGGCGCGTGTAGGCTTCACGATTGTAGAGCCAGGATGAACCAATGACCTTTTTTGCCTCTACGTGAAACCGCTTGATATGCGCATACATTGAGTGTAAATCGGCAATACGCGCCTCTTTGCGCTGATGGCTGAGTGGACCATAACCAGAAAAATCCAGATTGGAAAAGTGTATGTGAATAACTTGCAGCTCAGAGGCATACTCATAAGAGAAGCAACCCCAACGCGGAGTGTTAAAAGAAGGAATGGTATCGGCAGCATAGCGTTCCAGATAGTATTGATATGTCCAGTTTACGTCCTCTGCCGTCTGTTTCAGACCCTGCACATAGGTTTTCCAGACGGGATGCTGCGGCTCCAGACTCCAATCCAGGCCAAGAATGCGATAGAGCGCGGTATTGCGCAAAATCGCCTCCGCGTAGGTTTGCGAGGAAAGAGCATGCGTTTTACGCGCAAAAGCTATCTGAATAGCAAAAAACTCTTCTGGATACGAAGACTGCATGTATCACTCCTTACAGTGATTGCACAGGACCTGCGCCACGTTTTTATCAACAACGTGGCGTGCTATACTGCTTATACAAGCGTGACCTACTCTAGATCACTCATCAGATTACTCATCAAACAAGACAGAGGTAAGGCTTATGAAGGCGATTGTTTTACATCGAGTCGGTGAGCCAGAAGATTTACATCTGGAACATGTCGCGGACCCCACTCCCGCGCATGGTGAAGTTATTGTACGTCTGCGTGCAGCGGCACTTAATCACCGCGACCTGTATATTTGTCGCGGGCAGTACGCCGGCCTGCGCTTTCCTATTATACCCGGTTCTGACGGTGTTGGCGAGATTGCCTCGCTTGGTGATGGCGTCGAAAATCTCAAAGTCGGCGATCAGGTTATTATCAATCCCAGCATCAATTGGGGCGATAATCCACGAGTACAAGGACCTGATTTCCGTATTCTCGGCTTGCCCGATAACGGCACACTGGCACAACTGGTCAAAGTACCCGCACAAAACGTGTTGCCACGTCCAGCAGGTCTTTCAGATGAAGAGGTAGCGGCGATTCCGCTGGCAGGTCTCACAGCCTATCGTGCAGTGGTGACACGCGGCGAACTCCAGGCAGGAGAGACGGTGCTGATCCTAGGCATCGGTGGTGGCGTTGCCACGTTTGCCCTCATGATAGCGCAACAACTGGGAGCGCGCGTGCTTGTAACCTCCGGTAGTGAAGAAAAAATCGCCCGTGCTCGTTCGCTTGGAGCCAAAGGGGGCTTTAACTACAAAACAACCAATTGGGTCAAAGCAGTGCAGGACGCAACGGATGGACAAGGGCCAGACCTGATTATTGACGGCACGGGTGGGCAAACTTTCGATATAGCCCTCGACGCGGCCCGTCCTGGTGGCCGCATCGTCACTTATGGCTCGACAACAGGCGTGGTCCCAGAAGTCGCCGTGCGCCGCATCTTCTGGAAACAACTGAATATACATGGGTCCACCATGGGTTCGCCCACTGATTTTCGCGCTATGCTCTCGCTCTTTGGCGAAGGCAAGTTGCGTCCAATAGTAGATCGCGTCTTCCCGCTAGTAGAAACAGGAACTGCACTCAAACATATGGACCACGCAGCACAATTTGGCAAAATTGTCCTCAAAATCGACTAGCCGCCAAGAAAGCGCGTCTAACAAAAATATCCTATCGCCCGTTATTCCTGTAGCGCTCTGTCAATCTTCATTCCAACCGTTTTGGAGAGGCATATGAGTCATCCCCAATTTTTCTGAATCCGCTCCAGATGATTGATGAAAGAAGC
>VFSW01003101.1_pt1 | contig 24930 bp, 14 predicted proteins | sample 5358111 | NCBI WGS metagenome assembly VFSW01 (sample SAMN11554181, study PRJNA540505) | mine drainage metagenome | isolation source: sediment from site ElyBrook_90M | place: USA: Ely Copper Mine, Vershire, VT | collected 2017
CTTGACCACAATAACTTCGATCTGTTCAAAATTAATTCTGACGGAATCTCCGTGATTCTCTACAGCGGCGTGCGTTACGAGCCGTTCCTGGATTTATATTCCGTTGCTTTGCCAATGCTCTAAGTTGTGTAGTTGTGGCTCTGGTTAGGTATCGCCTTATTGAAATGGCCCTTTGTTGATAGTTGTTGGGATTTGCAAAGTTCAACAAACTGCAACACAAGCCCCAGACCCACTAGCGCAGCTAATAGCGCCTTCATTATGACGTTACTTTAATGGTCGGCGAATATCGCCATATTATTTTTGAAAAAAATAGGGCTCTCCTAACATAGATGCGGGTCCCAGGTACCACTAAAGCAAGTGATAATCCCAGTACACACCTAACTCTCAGAGCTGAAATAGCCATAGAAGAAACTTGACTAGATCCAAGCCCCTAAATTTTTCAGTTGCGAAACAGTCAAAAAGGGAGAGCGTACCCGTGCACGCTAACGATCTGGTTAAGCAGATCCTTGGCTTAAAAGGTGTCGTTATAAGTGAAGTTTCTTTGTCAAAAGGGGAGATAGTTGTAAAGCTCAAGCTCACTCGTACCAAGCTTGTATGTCCGAATTGCAACTACAGTACGTACTTTCGCTACGACACTAGAACTGTCAACTCCCGATGGAGACATATGGACATGGGAGTCCGCCAGACATGGCTTTATTGTCAACTTAGACGACTGAAGTGTCCAATCCACGGAGTAATAACTCAAATCGGTTCCATTTGCCAGACCAGTAAGTGAATCACGTTTTACCAGAGACTTCGAGCACCTGGTTGCCTGGTGCACATCCAAAATGGACAAAACCACCGTTACCAAGCTCACCCGCATTGCGTTTCAGAACAGTAGGGATGATCTGCGAGCGGGTAGTAGCTGAAGAGCTCGAACGCAGGTGCCTAGACAACCTCTTCCTGGTAGGGGTGGATGAGATCTCCTATAGAAAGCATCACAACTATCTGACTCTGGTAACCAACCACGAAACCGGAAAGAGATGTCTATGGAGCAAAAGGGAAAAGTGCAAGTAGCTTGAATAGGTTCTTCAATGATCTAGGCCCGGAAAGATCTGCGGAGATAAAAGCAGTCACCATGGATATGGGACCCGCTTTTGCCAAAGCATTTACTGATCATTGCCCAGATGCACGGATCTGTCTCGATCCATTCCAAGAAAGTCAAGTTGGGAACAGAAGCCCTAGAAGAGGTTAGAAAAGATCTCTGGCGCCAGATGAGAAAGCTTCCTTCACCCGACTATTCCCGTAAGTTCGCAGGTGCGCGGTGGCACTACTAAAGAACCCTGGTGATCTAACGGAACGTCAGAACGAAACCCTTTACCAAATCAAGCGTACCGGTGGAAAACTCTGGCGGGCATACGAGATGAAGGAATCCCTAAGAGCTGTATTTGCTGGAGATCTCTCTAACGATGAGGTAAGTGAACTTCTGGAGAGGTGGTGTTCGCGTGCAGCTCGGTCTCGGATTGAAACCTTTGTCCGATTGTCAAAGATGATCCGGACCCATAAGGCGGGCATCATGGCCGCAATCGAACTCGGCGTATCAAACGGACGAGTTGAAGGTTTGAACACCAAGATACGATCGATCATTGCGAGATGCTACGGGCTTCACTCTGCTGAGGCGACTCTAACGATGGTGATGATTTCCTGTGGACCAATTGATCTCAAACTTCCCCATGAGAGGGCGAGTTGATCCACACGAAGGTCAATAGTGCCAAAAATAACCCCAAAGTCGCTAGGTCTTGCAGCTACTCTGAACTTTATTCAAAATTGGTGAAATTACTACCAATTGGGCCTGGGAATTCAGCTATGTTGAAATCTGCATCGTTAAGCGGAGTTCCGTGTCGCGTTCGGTGAGTAGTTTCACACCGTGGCACAGTATCGGAGTAGAGGCAAATACCTCTAACGCCGTTAATTGACACAAACTGAATTCGAGGCGGACGAAACTTCGCTTAGATTTCTGTTCGCAACTTGAACAGTGTAGCAAGTTGGTTGGGCAGGAGTTGTAATCGTATACTCCGTGGTAGCTGAAAGGTTCGTTGCAGTACTGGCCCCATTTGAAGTTGCAATAACCTTCGCCAAATCACTCGAGGCTTGACCTGAATACTTCCATGAGAGCAAAAAGTGAGTGGAGTCAACCTGCGTAAGTGTTAGGACCGGTGTTCCTAATGTTCCAGCTGAAGATGAGTTAGCCAGAACTGTAGAGGAGGCTGAGTTCGATAGATTTGAAGCAGTGCTGCTATTTGGTGTCCTGTGCGACGGTCCAAGGCCGAGAGTGATTAATAAGGCCGCCACTGCAGCGATAATCGCAACTCCTCCGCCAATGGCTGCTAATACCTTTGTGTTCTTCTTTCCTGTCGGACTATCGGGAAGATCCTTTGGAACGGAAGGCGTTGATGGAGACGATCTTGGCGATTCATTTACCGATTTTACGGCGTTTGGGGAAATTCTATTGATCTTCGTGGTTGAGGAGTTCGGATCGTCGATACCTTCCCTGGGAATTTGTAGTGGTGAAGCGATCTTGAGTTCCGGATTGGGGTACCTGTCAGAGTTGTCCGCGGCAGGGTCAATGTTTATCTCCCGAGCCTTGAAGGTTGTTCCATCATTAGCTGGTTGATCTTGATCAAAAGAGGTGATTATCGGAGCAGACGATTCTTGGACAATCCGCCTATCTATTATCGTAGGCGTCAGGCCCAGGTTTTCTTCAATTCGTTGGAGTTCGATTGCCAGTCCGTATGCGCTCCTCGGTCGCGTAGCAATTCTTGTCGAAACTGTACTTTCGATCAATCGTTCTAACTCTTGAGGGACGTCAGAGCGATCTAATCTTTCAATGCGACCGGCAAACTTCTTCTCTGAATCTGGGTCTTTACGCCCAGTCCTTTCGTCAACCCTAATAAAAGGTGTCCTTGATGCTAGAAGTGTCCAAATTGTAGCGCCAAGAGAGTAGACGTCGGATGCAACAGTCGATGGAGATGTTCCGTTTATTACCTCCGGTGCAGTCCAAGGAAAGGAGACCGCTTCCACCTCGGACTTTTCATTTGAGAAACCAGCTATTCCAAAGTCCGTAAGAATTGGTACGTTCCAAGTTGAAGTAAGGATATTCGCGGGCTTGATATCACTGTGAATGATCTGCAGGTTATGGGCATACTCTACCGCGCTGCATATTTTTATCATGAGCGACAAAACTTCAGTTACTGGTAGCCTCGCCTCTTTGCACCTGTCAAATAAGTTTTGACCTGGATGATACTCCATCGCGATGTAAGGGCGACCATCAACGGTGGTGTCGACTGCAAAGATGGAGATGATGTTTGGGTGCGAAGAAAGCTGGGCGGTGAAGTTTGCTTCTTTGAGAAACTGCACCCTCGCTGAGTCTTTTACGGTTCCGCGCAGTACTTTGACTGCGACCTCCATCGACGGTACCTCCCGGTGATAGAGGTACACGTCAGCAAAGCCACCACTTCCTAATTTTTTGATGTGAGACATTCCGGCGATCTCAGGAACAGAGGTTGATGAGTCCAATTACATTTCCTCCGCAATAAAGTCAAACCATATGTCATTGGATAGCTCGATTCGACTCCCAAATGCAATGGGTTCTGGTCGATTCGCATTCAATCTTCGTTCACGGCCATCGTTCCTTCGGACTATGGTCCCGTTAGTCGAATTGTTATCAGTCACAAGGACTTGCCATTGCGAAATAGTGATTATGACGTGATCTCTCGAAATCGCGTTATCTCCCGTTCCAACGATGATCGTTTCGGCGGACTCACCTTCAAGGATCGAGTCTCGTATCGGGTTTCTCCCAATTCTCTTCGGTCCGTCTATTTTGTATCTACTTCCGTCTCCGAATTGAATTACTCCTAGTACAGGCCTTTCGACAGTAAAAGCATCTTGTGTCTCAATAGATTGGCCACATTTCGGGCAATTTAAGAGAGTTGGATTGTTTAGATGACCACTGCGACATCTAACTGCAGATATTGGATGTTTGATTACTGCATTGGCTGAACTTTGACTTTTGTGTTTCAAATTCACCGTGCTCTCGATGTCGAAACCTTCGTCGAGTAGTGGTGAAAATTTTGTATTTGATTCGATGTGAATCGGAGAATGAATTGGAAGTAAAGGTTTGTCGTCCCAGCTCGGTGGTTTCACGACCTCGTCTCTAACAAGTGGCATCTTGGAGGCGAAGGGGGAGTTCGTTATGAGCCCATCTCTTAGAGCTGTACCAGACTGTGTTTCGGCAGCATAGGACTCGCCCTCTTTGGCTGCCATTGTTTGGTCTAGATTCAGTTGATCATCGGAATCTTTTGGTCCGAAGGTTGGTGCCACTTCGCGTTGTGTTTGATCTTCTACACGACTTTCAATGGGCGGCTCGACAAAAATACCCTTGCGAAAGTTGATCATGTTTTGGTAAAACTTCGTAGACGTATGTTCGAGGTTGAAGCCATCGTCCGCTAAATCTACGTCTTCATTCAAGTTGTCGATCTTTAGTGGAATATTGGATGCATCACCGACTTGGAGTGATATGTCTTCATCGACGATGCCACCTTCGGTCTCGAATTGATTTGGCGAGCTACCTACGAAAAGCTGGTCGTCTCTGTTGGCCCCAATAGCGTTATCGTAAACCGCATCTACTTGACGGCTCTCGAACTCTTTAGTGCCGCCGTCACTTTCGCCGTCGCCTTCATTCGAATAATGTTGGTTTTCTTGACTTGTGCTACTGGCTTTGCCATCCATTGCAACGGAGTGTTCGTCAGAAATTTGAGCAGGGTCCTCCGGGCTTTCCCGATTGCTTTGAGGGATTGACTGGACGGCTAGTTCATCCTCTTCCCGGGTGATATCGATGGGAGAGGGGATTTCAGGAATTGTTTCTTCCGCTACTGACGTTGGCAATTCTTGATCTACTGTTTGCAGGTTGGTATTTTCCGGTTCTTCGACTGTATCGACCTCTTCAGCTTTGTGGTCTACCTCTTCGATATTCGAAGAGTTTGTTTCCACTTCAACTTGCGTGGTTGAGTGACTTTGCCCTCGCCTTACATCGCTCTCGTTAAAGTCGAGGACCGATTCGGACTCGGACATGAGGTCTGCGCCGTCGATCATCTCCAATTCGGTTGATGAGTCGTCTCCCTCACTCACTTGATCGACCTTAACTGAAGTCTCATCGTTCACAGACACAGCTTGGTCTTTCAATGTCTCTACTGTATTTTCAGGTGATAATCCTGTTGATGGAAAGAAGTATTGCGGCTCAATCTCTACTTCGCTTACGGATAAGAAGTTGGAGTCGATTGCTCTGAGAGTGCGACGCCTAAGTTTTGGGTCATAGATATTGAGGCGATCCCAGACTAATGGGAGTTTAGTTTCGAACCAAGTGACCATACTCACTGATTCGGAGTTGCCAATCAAGGTTGGTGACGCACTTCCAGCAGCTAACTCAATAGAAAGGGAACCGCGGTGCAGCAGATGCACGTTTCCCTCGAAGATTACCAACACGACAAACTCTTCAATCTCTAGCAATTGCCGAACTGGTGTAACTACTAAGCCTGACTCCACATTTGAATCGGTGGCTGCCTTAAGTTCATCGAATGCGTCATCAGGTGTGTCTTGTCCGCAGACTACAACAATTCCTTGATTCGCGATCGTGAGGAGATTACCGGGAGAGAAACTTATAGTTGACATTAGATTACGACTTTTCTGGGCATGGTAACTTCAGTTATGTCGTCCAATTGAGTAGTCTTGTCTTCCTCTATAACGATTATGGTGATGTTGTCGCGCCCTCCAGCTCTAATGGCGCCCTCTAGGAGTATTTTTGCTGTTTGATCTGGGCTTGCTCCCTTCGATAGCACCTCCGCTATGTAGGCTTCGTTGACGTCATCGGTGAGGCCATCGGTACAGATCAGATATCTAGCACCTGGAGTTGTTGGTAGCTCAAAAAAGTCGGCGTGGGTACCATATTGATCAATCGATCTTGTTATTATGTGTCGCAACGGGTGGCGAACTGCCTCTTCTTTGGTGATTTCCCCTCGAACTAGCATTTCGTCAACCTCTGAATGGTCGATTGTAAGTTGTTTTAGGGTGCCATTTGCCATTCGGTAAGCCCTAGAGTCGCCAATGTTCACTACTAGCCAATAGGTGCTTGCTCCAGCTTGATCGCTATGGTCCATGTATATCAGTCCACAAAGGGTAGTCCCCATCGCCTCCTTGCCCTTGTCGGCGTAGACCTCTTTGCGTATTTCGTCGACCGCAAGGTGAATCGCTTCGTCGACATCCGCCTTAGTGATTACTGTCCTGCTTAGTAATTGTTCGAAGCAATTATGAACTATCTCTGCGGCAACCTCACCGGCGTTGTGGCCTCCCATTCCATCGGCGACTATGTAGACGGGATGGGTTGCAACGTAAGAGTCCTCGTTGGAGGCTCGTTTTAGACCTTTATCTGTAACTGCAAAGGATTTTAAGCCCATCCCGCCCGGATACTCCTTTACGTCGAGTTGGATAAAAACTGGATTTCCATTTTTTTATCGATTGTAACACTTTGGTGATTTTGATGACGCCATCTATGCACCATTAAAGGAGGAAGGTGCATTACTGCGACGGTGATCTTGAAATCGAAGTTTCTATATTTGTAAATTCACCTGAAATTTATTAAATACCCCCTTGATGGACTTTAAAACGACTAGCGAGCATTTCACATACGATTTAACCTCGAAGTTTAAATTTTAATTTTGGATCACTATTTCCCATCACAGATTCAATTATCTGTATAGTTATTGATAAGGGTCGGATTTAAAGTAATTAGGGGAAATCAATCGTGCGCCTAGGGGAGCGAAAGCTAGCTACTAAACGCGTAGTGGCAAATGTTGCGATGGCGGTTGCAGCTGTTGGTTTCACGACGGTAGCTTATATCTCACCAGGGGTTTCATCTACAAAGGCACTCGCAAACGATGGTGTGGTTTGGACAACAAATGATGTGCAAAACGCCTTCGGAGCACTAAATTTTCCGATTAGGGAACTGAATTCATCGTTCGCACGTAATTCGACTTTTAGTCGAAGCGGCAACGTTGATGTAATCCAAAATTCAAATTTCACTGTTGGACTCGATTATGTGAAGGGTTCAATATTTCTTATAAGCTCCACGACCGATACAGCCATTGCGTCATCAGAAGTTGAACTCGCTGGTGGTAGTGGTGCTTTAGTTAGTGCGAATGCCAATGAGGTGATATCCCTGGATCCGTCTAATGGCCAACTGCGTCTTGCTTTGGTCAAAAATGGTTCTCTATCTCTGGCGAGTTTGAGCGCTTCTGCCAAACCACTTAAGACAATAAAAAATGCAGTAGCCGTGGCTGTTGGCACAAATAATGAGATATTCATAGCTAGTAGCTCAGCTCTTCTTTCAGTAGATCCGATCGTCCCAACAAATGTTTCTACCTACGATTTGAAGTCTCTCGGAGTCAAGAAAGTAGACCAATTGACTACCGTGGGGTCTACACCAGCGGTTTTAGATTCATCATCCAGAGTCATAGCGTTGCCTGAGTCGAAGATGACTTACTCAGTCAAAGGAAACTCTCCCGTAATTGACCTCCAACAACCATCGTCAAGTGGACAGAGTCTCTATTTTGCAGATGGGACATCGTTACGGGCGATGAATATCGCAAATGGCAGCGTAACCTCGTTGTTCGGTGTGAATCCGCAGTCTTCGGTAGTTGCCCGCCCGCTCTCGTTGGGTGGTTGCGTATATGGAGCCTGGGGCGGAAGTACTGGATTAGAGGTGCGGCAGTGCACTGGCGGAAGTGCTGTACCCATACCTATCAAGAGCGTTCTAAACACACCAGTGTTTAGAACAAATAACGGTTACGTGGTTTTGAACGACACAAGTAATGGAGATACCTGGGACGCTTCGAATGGATCAGTCCTTCTAAATGAAGGTGACTGGAAGAACTCTCTTAGCTCGACCTTATCCGGCGCAAATAATTCCACGCAGGGGCAAAATACGGGTATTGCAAATAAGCCTCAAGTAGCAAACGTCAATGCTACCCTTAGGATAGGGCGCTCTTCGGTCGTTTATCCGCTTGATCATGCTTCAGATCCATCGGGCGGAACAATGTCAATTGAGTCAGTGGTGCCGGGTACTGGATCTAATTACTCGATAGCCATTGCTCCCGATGGCCAAAGTCTTCTTGTTACGTTGTCAAACAGCTTCTCTGGTTCGATCAACTCGCAATTCACAGTCACCGATTCGAATGGCGCATCGGCTTCGGCGCAACTAACGATCTCTCCAACTACTGCTGAGACCGCTCCATTTCAACTAGCCGTTGGGGGGCTCCAGCCGCAACACGTTTCTTCAGGTTCAAACGTAACGGTCAGTGTTTTATCAAATTGGAGGGATAACGAAGGCGATCCAATTGCCATTGCGGATGTTACGTCAAATGTCGGAACCGTTACTTGGACGCCGTCAGGCGAAATCACCTTCAATGCGCCAAAAGTTGTAAATGACACACCGGCGATTGTCACCTATGTCGTTACCGATGGGTCCATGCAGTCGGCTGGGAAATTTACGACAGTCGTTCTCGGTGAGGGAGATCTAAACACCTATCCTCCGATTGCTCAAGCTAACTCAATTATCGTCACTGTTGGCAGAAATGCGACTTTGAATCCATTAGCAAATGCGATCGTAGGAGCTGATCCGATAGACCCCCTTGCTTCTTTGGCATTGGCTAGTATTCCTCAAGCGCCAGCAAGTATTCGATTGACCTCCGATACGACTACTGGGGCGACTATCATAAATGCGACCTCACCCGGTGTCTTTTCAATTCCATACACAGTTTCATATGGAAATGCCGCGACATCTAACTCAACGATCTTGGTGGTGGCGAAGCCACCAACTACTACATTGGGCCAGCCGATCGTCATGCCATCGACTATTCTGCTGCATGGTTCTACCCCTGGGATATCGAAGGTTCTTTCGAATGCCTTTGACCCTAGTGGATCGGTTCTAAGTGTCGTTTCAGTGGTCGGAACGTCTTCTATCAGCGCTCAGATTATCAACGACTCGTCGATACGCGTCTTTGCTAATTCTCCGAATGTAGCTGGTCCTCAGGTGGTGACTTTCACCGTTACTGATGGAGTGACACCTCCTGTGACTGGAGAATTGATTGTCGATTGGTTGCCGCAGCTTGCGCCGCTTCCACCGATTGTTCCAAATATCTCCGTAAACGTTAGAGCGGGAGATTACACAAACATTGAAGTTTTGAAGTTGGTTACCGATCCATCGGGAAATGCTCTAGCGATTGTTCCCAATTCGATCACGATCAAAGGTCAAAATGGACAAAGTCTTCCACCTTCACAAGTTGGCACAACTTCAATAGTCGGCGATGCTATCAGATACGTCGCTCCAGCTGCAGCTACGGTAAAGTCAGTCGTTCGCCAACAATTGCAATTTAGCGTTGAAGATTCTTTGGGCGAAGTGGCTTCCGGTACAGCGTACGTGACCTTGGTTCCGGTATCCGCTCAGAACTCTCCGCCCAATCCTCCAAATCTTACGGAGAGGTTGCGCGCTGGAGGACAAGTAACAATCAACATTCCGACGACGAACGTAGATCCTAACGGTGACTCGACAACTGTGACTGGAATTGCATCTCCTCCGAGTCTCGGAAGGATCTTGAAAGTGACCGCCGACTCCATCGTCTACAGCGCTTATCCCCTTAGTCAGGGGACGGACCACTTTAGTTACACGATGTCAGATCGATTTGGTGCGGTATCTACCGGGAATATAACCATAGGAGTAATTGCTCCTCAATTTACAAACCCTCCAATCGCCCTACCCCAGTTTTTCATCGCGCCTCCAAAGTCATCCTTCACTTTCGACGTAACAAATTTCGTCGCAGGTCAGCAAGGGTCGTCCATAACCCTTTTACCACTTTCAAAGTACAACAAGCCGCTTCCAGCAGGACTTAGTCAATCTGGTACATTCATTTCGCTCAAGGCTGGAAAAGCGTCTACCTTAACCACATACAACTACGCAGTTACGAATGGGGTGGGTACGCCATCATCGTCGACTATCACAGTTCTTTCGTCAGCAGGCGCGACTCTTTCGCTAAGCGCAATCGATCAGTATGCTTCGACCACGAAAGCCAACCAAAGCTTTGCAAGCGTGAATCTTTTGGCTGGGAATGTTGATCCAGCTTCACTTGCGCTAAAAGTTATTAAGGTATTTGCGCCTGGCGTTAAAGTAAATGGTTCAAATGCGACTTTTGCTCTAGGGGCAAACCCGCAGAGCGTTGCATATGAAATAGGGGACAGTGCTGGTCGTCGTGCCATCGGAGTAGTTCACTTACCAACTTCGCTTGCACTTCCGCATCTAATTTCAACTAAAAATGTCATTTCGGTGCCGGTCAACGGCAAGACCACAATTGACATAAATAAGTACATTTCAGCAAATAGTGGCACCGTGAGCCTTGAATCCACGTCCGCAATCTACGCTGCTCCAAATAGCAATATCTCTGTGCAAGCTACGAGCTACTCTTCCCTCGCTGTTAGCAGTAGTGGTTCGTATACCGGCCCGGCTTCTTTGACGGCGTTGGTTGTTACCAAAAGTGCAAGCAAAGCCTTGCAGTCGCTGGTAACCATTCCAGTCCAAGTTGGAGCAAACGCGCCGATACTTAAATGCCCCGCTACCACCTTGCAAGTTACTCAAGGCGGATCGTCGATCTCTTCTGGAATAACGAACCTTTGTAGCCTTTGGACGCCGCCAAATATTAATCCCGCCTCAGTCACCTTTGACGCAAAGTGGCTAAAGCAGATTCCTAATGTAAATCTTTCTTTGGATTCAGCTAAGCAGTCGATAATGCTTCAGGCTCAGTCGAGTTCAACTCCAAATGCAACCGGTGTTATTGAATTGAATGCCGCCGGAAGTACTGTCACGTCGCAGATAGACGTTTCAGTGGTTGCCGCTGGACCTGCGACCTTGTCCCCGATAACCATAAGTGGCGCAACTGCTGGAAGTTCAACTACGGTCGACATCTCTCAGTACATGCAGTCGCCTTTGAATTCTCCTACCCCTACGGTCATCGGCGTAAAGGAGGATCTGGGAAATAATATAAGCGCTACAACCAGCGGGTCGAAGTTCACTCTGACGATACCTCAAAATACCCACGGTACCTTTAGTTTTACCCTGACAGCTACCGATCTGCCGAGTCAGGCAAGTAGCCGAACGATTACAGGTACAGTTACCATGACGGTAATGGACCTGCCCGGGTCTATCACGAATCTTCAAGGCTCTCCAGGCGACCAAAGTGTTGCTTTGAATTGGGGCGCCGCGCCCAATAACGGAGCTCCCGTTGACTACTACAGCGTATCCATCAATGGTCAAAGTGGAGCTACAACTACCTCAACTTCATATAACGCAACTGGGTTGACAAATGGACAGAGCTACACCTTTGCGGTGACCGCCCATAATCAATTAGGGAATTCGCCCCAATCAGTATCCGGATCTTTTATACCTCAGGCGGTTCCAGGCGCACCTGGGACAGTAACTGCAACACCATCGGATAAGAGTGTTTCCCTCAGCTGGGGTGCGGCAAATTCCAACGGTGATACTGTTACCTACCTTGTCTCTCTCTCGCCTGCTCCGTCCAATAGCGCCTCGTCGACTACGACCCAACAGACCTCGTATACCTGGAATGGCCTCGATAATAACGTTGGACCATATACGTTCACCGTTACTCCGACGAATAAGCTTGGACCTGGCCCCTCTGTCTCTTCTTCGGCTGTGTATACCTTCTCGCAACCTGCAACCCCAATTGCACCAACCGTGGTTGCTTCTACTTCGCCCGATCAGTCTTCGACCACCGTCGTTGTTTCCACACCTGTCACCAATCTTTGTAATGATGCACGCCCTTGTGCTTCCGATACCTTTTATGAATACAAGAACGGTTCATTGGTGCAAAATACGGGTCCAACTACAACTCCATGTAGCAGTGGTAGTGGAATTTGTGCAACCTTTGGGCCATTGACCAACGATGGATCGAGTTATACCTACGCAGTTGGTCAAAGCAATATTGAAGGACAAGCTTCAGCGATAGGGCCTCAGAGTTCACCAGCGGTAAAGGCCGTTGGTATACCTGCAGCAATTACCGACCTTAGCGCTACTCCAACTAATCAATCAGAGACGATTAAATTTACAATTCCTGTGGCTCACGGTGCTTCGATTGCAAAGGTGGATTACACCCTGGTCGACCAATCGACCGGCTCGACTTCTACAGGAAGCTTCGCAAATCCAGGAAGCAGCGGTTCGATTTTTTCGACTTCCATACCAAATCTGACAAATGGCCAAACATATGTCACTTCCTTGGTCGCCTGTAATGAGGTAGGGGAGTGTTCGCAAGCTAGTAATCAGGTTTCCGCTATTCCGTATGGGCCTCCCACGGTTCCACAATTAAATGTCTCATCCGGAACCGACTCGATTAACTTAAGTTGGTCAGGTGGATACAACGGCAGGCCTATTACTTACAACGTCTATGTTGACGGTGTCTTGAGGACGCAAACCGGTAGCGCGACTAGCCAATCGTTTAGTGAGGCATGCTCAAGTAGCCACAACGCATATGTTTCAGTTACGGACTCGTTAGGCGAGACTACTAATGGTTCAAATCAAGCAGTTTCGCCGAATGTTTGCAGTCCTCCGAGTCCTCCATCGGTGCAGATGCAAACAAGTGGTGCGCCGTTTTCGGTGGATTGGGGCTTTTCGGGCGGAGGTGGCCAAGGACTTCCGGTCACTTACTACCACTCGATTGATAATGGTGGCTACGTCGCTTCCGGGCCCGAGAGTACTACGCAAAGTTTCTATAGTTCGGGGACCTTTAACAGTGGATGCGATACTACTCACACGATCAGGGTCTATGTACAAGATAGCGCTGGGCAGGACAGCTCTGTTGTAACTGCATCTGCGACAACACCCCTTTGCCAGGAGGTTAACGGTGGAACTATTCACAGCGTCTGTTCCGGGCCGAGTACAGGTACTAACTGTTCAGCGGGTCCTGCAATCGCGGCCTACACGACCGTAACGGTACAATGTGCGGCGCACAATGGCGGTTACGTTGCGAACTCGCGAAGCGGTAATTACAACTGGTATCTGTTGTCTAGTCCAGATTCGGGTCTGTGGACATCAGCGGATCCGTACTATAACAACGGGTCGACAAGCGGCTCCCTTACCAATACTCCATTAGTAGACCCACAAGTGCCAACGTGTCCCGGCTATCAGTAACTTCAATAGAAAGGTAGATATATAAGTTGCCAATTACTCAAGATCAGGCAAAGTGGTTCAAGGAGACCTTTTCGCTGCTGGTAGGAAATGTTGAGAAGGCTGTTATTGGTAAAGAGAGCGTGATCCGTTTGGCCTTTACCTGCCTCCTATCTGAAGGCCACCTTCTTCTCGAGGACTATCCAGGGACTGGAAAAACGTCACTCGCTAAGTCAATTGCCCATACCGTTCAAGGCTCGTCGAGTAGGATCCAGTTCACGCCGGACCTTCTTCCAAGTGATGTAACGGGGGTAACCATCTTTGACCAGGCAAAGGGTGGTTTTGAATTTCATCCCGGCCCCATATTCGCCAATGTCGTCCTCGCCGATGAGATAAATCGTGCCTCTCCAAAGACCCAATCCGCACTATTAGAAGTCATGGAAGAGGGGGTCGTTACGATTGATGGACGTGCGCATAGAGTTGGATCGCCGTTCATGGTGATCGCCACCCAAAATCCGATTGAGCAAGCAGGTACCTATCGCTTACCTGAGGCGCAGCTTGACCGCTTTTTGATGAAGACTTCACTTGGTTACCCCGATGTCGCGTCCACGACTGCTATCTTGCTCGATGCAGCAAATCGTGATCGAAGTCAATTAGTTACACCAATTATCACCGCTGAGATCGTCACGCAAATGGCTAAGGCTGCCGACGAAGTTAGCGGTGAGCGCTCCATCCTTGAATACGTCTCGAATATTGCTCAAGGCACGAGGAACAGTAGGGAACTTAGGATGGGGGTCTCAACCCGAGGGTGTTTAGCACTCATAAGAGCCGCCAAAACATTCGCACTCTCTAAGGGCCGTCAATATGTTATCCCTGACGATATCAAGGACTTGATGCATCCGGTCTTTGATCACAGAGTGATCTTGGCCTCTGAAGCAGAATTTCAAGGAGTCGAGACTGGTGCTGTAATTTCCGAGATTGTAAATTCAATACCCGTTCCGATGCTAAAGGCTAGTTAAATGGTTAAGGGGGATCGAAGAAGGTCAAATAGCAGTTCGAAGTTCGCCGCCGGACGTAAAAAAGATACTCCTCATTTGAGGGTAGAAGAGCCGATCTCATCTACTAGTGGTAGGTCTGCCCTCATTAGTCGTTCGGTATCTCGATTGATAACTACAACTGGTTCTATTGAGCTTTTGAAGAGCGTATTTAGAGTCGAGGAAGGAAACAAAGATCAGACCTTCCTTGAGCGAGTTACCGATGGCCGTGCGATTTCACCGCTTGGACTTCTTTTGATCTTCTTTCTTATTCTTTCGTACTTGGGTGCGATTCTCTTGGGATGGATCGAACTTTCATACTTGGCATCGGCCTTATTGATGGTCCTTTTCATCTCGTTACTTCAGCTCCGTAGGCGGCCGTCGCTGACGGTCGAGATATCGATGTCGCCTAGTCAGGCTGTGGTGGGTTCAACGTTTGTTGGACAGTTGTTTGTTCGTAATTTGACATCCAAAGCTACCAGTGGCGTTGATGTAAATCTCAAAGTAAAAGATACGATAACCACCTTTGAGATAGAGTCGCTTGCTCCGGCGACGTCAACTTCGTCGATCTTTACAATTCCTACGAGTCGTCGTGGTGTGATAACTGTAGGCCCCGCAGAGGTCTCCATCGGGGATTCGATTGGCTTCTTCTCTCGAATCAAAGAGGCAGCGCCTTCGAAGGAGTTGATCGTCTATCCAAAGATATGTGATCTTCCTTCGTTTGGACAGGGAATTATAAGGGATCTGGAAGGAATAGTAACCCGAGAGGCGAGCCCCTCTGACCTTGCCTTTCACGCTATTCGCGACTATAGCCCAGGCGATGATATGAGGCATATTCACTGGAAGTCATCCGCTAAGGCGTCCAAGTTACAAGTTCGGCAATTTGAAGACACCAGGCGATCGGAGATTTCGATCGCGGTTGATCCCTACCTCTCTCGCTATGAAAGCGAAGATGACTTTGAATTGGCGATCTCAACTGGTGCGTCTTTGGCAATTAAATCTACCCAAGATGGTATTTCGACCTTCTTTGCTACGGATAGTGGCGCCAGTTATATCAGCTCGAGTGCACAGGTACTTGAGAGAGCGGCGAGGATGAATCCCTCTAGTAGTGATATCTTTGAGAGTTCTGTACTGAAGTCGATTGCGGATAACGCTAAATCGACAACGATTTTGATAACAATTTCTTCCTATATGCTCGCCTTTGACGATAGGCGACGCCTTGCAAGAAGGTCCGGTGGATCGGTGAAGCACCTGAATATTGGCGTCGGTGCCAACGCTTCACTTTCACTATTTAGGCAAGGTGATGGCTTTATAGCCTCTATCTCGTCCCTAAGTGAACTCCAACGGTTGATAGCAAGGGAAGGGTTAAAGTGACAACTATTGCCGAAGCTTCTCCTGAAGCAAAAGTGAGTTCGATAGATACCTCTTCGCTGATTGATCAACTCTTCGCTTCGGTCCTTTCAGTCATTGCAGTAGGTGCTTTGCAACTTCGGTATCAGGGAGCTACATACCTTTTTGTTTCGATCATCGGTACCCTCCTAGCTGCCGTAGTTGTGCGCATCTCTAAGGTCGTAAAGGTTTTTCCTGGCTTCGTTGCGCTTTGTGCGGTCGTTGGCTACATACTCATTGGGGTACCCTTGGCATTGTCGGTTGGAAATTCGCAACTTGTAGCTCCAACCCCAGGTAACGTCGTTCACTTTCTTGTCCTTACGGTTCAAGGTTGGCGTGACATTCTCACCATTCGTCCGCCAGTTGGTCTGGGTGATGGCCTTCTAGTCGTCCCCTTTTTTCTTGGCGTTGTATCGGGGCTTTTTTCAAATCTCATCGCATTGAAATCGAAGAGTTTTGTACTACCTGCAATACCGATTGTAGTGACAGCAACTGTTTCGATTCTTTTCGGAGGTGGATACGCCACATTCCCTGTTGTGACGGGCTCGATCTTTGGAATAGGGATCATGCTGTGGTGTACATTGCGTTATCGCCGAAGTATTCAAGTTGCTCATCGTCGTACTAGTCATGCTACAAAGCGAGTTATCTCTGTGTCGACGATTGCTACTTCAATAGCTCTATCGCCACTGCTGGGTCCGCACCTCCCGTTTACGTCATCGCATACCAGGCTGATTTTGGCCAGGTACGTAGTACCGCCCTTTAATGTTGCTGACCTCTCCTCCCCTCTTGCTAAATTTCGCAACTTTGAAGTAGGATCACCCCAATCGCTCGCTCATGTTCCTATGTACAGGGTGAATGGCCTTACGCAAGGGACTCTTCTTCCAATATCAGTTATGGATAACTACAACGACGTCGTCTTCGGCTTCGCAGATAACGGCTCTAACGATGCTTACTTTCGGCACAACGATTCAATTTCAATTGCAAGTGGGAGTAAGGGTGGGGGGGTTACAATCTCGACATTGGCGCCGATTCCTTATTTCCTGCCGGTCGTTAGTAATCCGGCATCTATCTCATTGGTTTCAAATTCCCAGAGGAGTTTTAAATATTTGTACTATAACTCAACGACAGGTTCTGCACTCTCTCCTGATCTTTTGTCAAATAGCAAAGTCACGCTCCATGAGGCAACATTACCCGTTGTGACCCCTACGGCGAGGGAGCTAAACAATGCTCAGCCCGGTGCGATCGGGGCGATCTCTTATGTGATTCCGCAGCAGATCCAAAGTCACTTGCAACAGATGATTGGGTCCGCATCGACTCCTTGGGCGAAGGTGATGGCGATTGCAAGTTTTTTAAAGAAGGATGGCAAGTTTTCGAGCGGAACGGAGTCTCCTCCTCTCTCTGCGCCAGGCGAAGACTTGGCGCGTTTGAATTCGTTCATAGCGGGTGATCCCGTCGCAGCTAATGCAATCGTAGGTGATGGAGAACAATACAGTTCAGCTCTAGCCTTAGCTGCATACGCCGCTGGAGTTCCATCTCGTGTCGTCCTTGGAGCAGAGGTTCCAAGCAACGGAATTGTCACCGGTAGCGATATAGCGGCGTGGGTTCAGGTTCTCTTCAATGGCTATGGTTGGGTCAATATCGCACCCTCTCAATTCATCCCTACCGCTGCGCCAAAGAGGCAAGTGGTAGTGCCGGCTCCAAGTCAAAAGGTATCACCGCCATTGGCAACCCCTATCGCTAATGGACTTGGTTCGAATTCTATATTTGTGCCTCAAAGGGGAAATGTGTTGGCACATGCCCCCAAGATAAATAAGGTTGTTACGCCATTCGTGATCCCCGTATTTGTAAAAGTTGCAGCAGGGATTATCTTGGCGCCTTCCCTTCTCGTAATTGCACTGGCCGGCGTTACCTCAATTGGTATTCGCAGGCGCCGAAGGATGAGAATTACGAAGGGCGCTACTTCCAGAAGAATCGCTAGCGGCTGGGGAGAGCTCGTCGATGTCTTTGCGGCCCATGGAATAGTAGTGCCATCTCGCTCGACCCGTATGGAGCAGGCTAAGTTCTTAGCCGACTTCGCCGACCCTTCTCGGGTAATCGATCTTGCCTATAGCGCTGATGCAGCAGTCTATGGATTCGGTGAAGTTCCAGATAGCGAGGTGGGGCGTTATTGGTCGAGTATCGATGAGGTTCTGACCACTACAAAGGGTAATTATGGCATCTGGAAGCGTTTCAAGGTAGCAATTAATCCGCGGAGCATCGCGGGTGTAAAAGGTGCTAAAGGTACGAGGAAGAGGGGCAAGTGAAGTTAAAGGTAACCGTCGTACTCCAGGATAAGAAAGAGGTGGATCTGCTTCTAGATATTTCCAACTTTGCAACGGTTGGGGATTTGGCGCAAAGGTTGATGGAGGACCTCCATCTCTCAGCCTCCGCCCCTGCCTCTAGTAGGGAGGTCTACACCATCGTCGATCCTCAAAATACGATTCTTTCCCCTACGGCACTTGTGACTCAGGAGCTAATTCCTACCGGCAGCCGAATAAGAATTGGCACCTACTCCCTGACGGATACGTCAAGTAAGACATTCGCCGCTGAGTTAACTATTACTGAAGGTGTGGATAAGGGAAAGTCATTTCAACTCCCACTCGGAATCTCAATAATTGGTCGTGATCCACGGTGTGAGGTTCGACTAAGTGATAACGCTGCATCCCGTTTTCACTCGCGAGTTAGCGTTGGTGACGAAGTTGAGATCGCTGATCTCGGTTCTATCAATGGCATTGAAGTAGATGGGGTGGTAGTCGAAAGGGCGGTTATAGCCGACGGGGGATCTTTCAAAGTAGGTGAGACTGTCTTTCGCCTTAGGTCGTTCAATAGTGTTGCAAATCTATCTTCGAAGCCACTTTCCCACGATTTTAACAGGCGGCCAACGGTGGTGGAGGCTTTTGACGTTGAAGACGTTCCAAGGCCAGAGGTACCAGGAAAGATTCGAAGTTCCCATATTCCGATAATTCCACTCATACTTCCGCTCTTTATGGGTGCCGCTATCTACGCCACATCGAAGAGTCTGACATCAATCGTATTTTTGGCCTTTTCGCCACTAATGGTATTGGGTTCGAGTACCGAAAATCGCTTTCGTTCGAAGAAAGATTACGACACAGATGTGTCGAGTTTCCATAGTGACTTAGAGCTTGCTCGCTCGATTATCGATAGTGATCAAGAGAGTGAACTTATCTACCTGAATGCCCGGTATCCAGATGTGACTAGGAGTCTCGCTTCAATCAGGGAGAGAGGAGAACTTTTATGGTCGAGAAACTATCTCTCTGATGACTTTATGGTTTTGGTCATCGGTGTTGGCGAGGTCGAAAGCAAGGTAAAGCTAAAGGATTCATCTGGATCAAGTAGGAATACTGAGTTGGAGTTAGAGATCGACAAAGTAGTCGAAGAGACTCGACTGCTCAAGGGTGCACCAGTGCGATTTGAGCTCAATGGTGGTGGTTTCGGAGTCGGCGGAGATCTTGCAAAGGGGCGCACGATTGCTAACAACCTCATCTACCAACTTGTATCTATGCACTCTCCGTCCGATCTAAAAGTTGCAGCGATGATCTCGTCTGAAAATATTGAGAATTGGACGTGGCTTAAGTGGCTACCGCATAGTGACTACTTTTACTCGCCCTTCGGCACTGCAAATCTGACTACTTCAGCCGATGGATGCGATCGCTTGCTAGAAGAGCTTGAGGAGATCGTCGCGAACAGGCGATCTAATTCCAAGAAAGATGAGTACGTTGAGCAGATTCTTGTTGTTGTTGACGATCGGGCTCCGTTCAATCGTCCTAGATTAGTTCGCCTCATGGACGATGCAAGGGATACTGGGGTTTCTTTTATCTGGACCGAGGCATCTGAGTCGTCACTACCACATACTTTGACGGGCTATTTGGTCTACCCATCTGCGGTAGGGTCGAAATTAGCGACAGTAGGATTTGTAAGTGAAGGTTTTATCGACCAAGTCACCCCTCCAAAAGAGATATCTTTAGCGGAGGCAACGAGTTATTCAAGGGAGTTGGCTCCTCTTCGAGATCTTAGCCAAGCACTTGAATTGGATGCTGAGATTCCAACGTCAGTGACTATGGCAGAGATAGCCGGTGGCGGAATATTGGATGATCCAAAGACGATAATCGACTCCTGGGGAGCTTCAAGGTCGATAATTCGCGGTCCGTATGCCTCGACTGTAAAGGATAAGAAGGCTGTCAATCTAAGAGCTACAATTGGTATCGCTTCGACCGGCCCAATTGCAATAGATCTTAGAAGTCAAGGACCACATGCTCTCGTCGGTGGGACGACCGGATCGGGTAAGAGTGAACTGCTTCAGAGCTGGATCTTGGGTCTTGCAATTGCTCATAGTCCACAAAGGGTAAACTTTTTGCTAGTTGACTATAAAGGCGGTTCCGCCTTTGCCGAGTGCACCAAGTTGCCCCATACTGTTGGCTTGGTTACTGATCTCAACGAACATCTCATCGATCGCGCCCTGAAGTCTCTCTCTGCTGAGTTGAAGTATAGAGAGAGGCTCCTGCACGCTAAAGGTGCGAAGGATCTGATGGACCTAGAGAAGCGGGGCGAGGCCGATTGTCCTCCAACGTTGATAATAGTCATAGATGAATTTGCCGCACTTGTGCAAGAGATACCGGAATTTATCGACGGTGTCGTCGATATTGCTCAAAGAGGTAGGTCTCTTGGGCTTCATTTGATACTTGCTACTCAAAGACCAGCAGGTGTCATTAGAGATAACTTGAGAGCTAATACCAACCTTCGCATATCGCTTCGAATGGCTGACGACTCCGATGCGCAGGACGTTGTTGGCGTAACGTCCCCAGCTTCGTTTGATCCAGCGATTCCAGGTAGGGCAATGGTGCGTTTTGGGCCCCAACGTACCACCCTCTTCCAAAGTGCCTATGTGGGCGGTTGGAGTGGTGAATCGAGCGATGAAGCCAAGATCGACGTATTTGAATTTGGATTTGGTGCCCCTAAGAATCTTGCAAAGGATGAAAGTGGCGACATCGAAAAGGGTAGTAACGATATAACCAGAATCGTGAAGACGATTGAGTCCGCAAGTGTTATGGCCAAGATTGGGGAGGTACGAAGGCCTTGGTTGCCGAGCCTTCCTGATCGGATCGATTTAACTGATATACCTTTGGGTAATAATCCCTATGAACTCATAATCGGTGTTAGCGACGATCCAGATGGCCAAGCCCAGCCAATTGCGACTTATAACCCTGCCGCTGATGGAAATCTTCTTTTGGTTGGAGCAGGCGGAAGCGGCAAGACGAATTTCTTAAAGTCGCTTTCATTTGCATCTGCATTTGCCATCCTTGGTGACATTCCAACCATCATCTACTGCCTTGACTTTGCGGGAAAGGGCCTCGCAATATTGGAAGAACTCCCTTATGTTGGTTCGGTCATCTCCGGGGATGATCGCGAGAGAACCTTTAGGTTGATCAAAAACCTTGGCGAGATGGTGGAGGAGCGACAGAATCTCTTCTTTAAGTCGAATGCTTCAACGATTGAAGAGTATTGGGATGCGACTGGTGATCGAAGCATTCCCCGTGTCCTGATCTTCGTCGACGGCATCGCTGGATTCAGGGCAAAGTATGAAGCCACTACCGATAACGACAAAATAGAAAAATTTGCATCGCTCATGTCAAGCGGGCGTGCGGTCGGTATTACCTTCATCGTGACTACAGAACGTTTTGACTCAACACCTCGTAGCTTTCAAAGTGCATTGCCCACCCGTATTGCTCTACGTGTCGTTGATCAAAATGAATACATGTTCATGAATCTTCAGAACGATCTAATTAGCCAGGATTCACCTCCTGGACGATGCATCTACAAGCAGAAGGAGACTCAGCTTGCAACAATCTCAGGTGACAGTGCTGAAAAGCAGAATGTAGAGATATTGAAGTTTGCAACAATGATAAAGGCAAACTCAAGCCTCGTGGCACCCGCGGTAGAAGGTATTCCAAGCGAGCTGAAACTTTCTGATGACGAACTCAGGATACCTAATCGATTGGGATTTGGTATCGAAGCTAGCGATCTTACTCCGGTATCAGTGGCTCAATCTGGAAGCCTGATTGTCGTTGGACCACCCCTTGGTGGCAGGTCAAACGCGTTGCGAGTACTTCTTAGAAGCGCTCGTACAAGCGGTAGGTACTCCTACTATTTTCATCTCTCCAGACGCGATAGCGACCTGCCATCGCGGTTCGCTTTCACGGCTACCGCAAAAGGTATGGACGACGTAGCTCTCGTAGCTAAAGAGATTGAAGGTGCCATCAGGTCAGGAGAGTTTGATGGGACAAGTGCGCTAATAGTCATTGAGAATATAACGGACTTTACTAACTCTGTTTGCGATGGGGTACTCAAATCTTTGGTTGATCTTGTCATTGAACGAGAGGGGCTAGTGATAGCAGACGGCGAGGCACTCAACTTGAACTCGTCATCACCGCTTCTAAACGCTGTCCGAACTACGCGAACAGCGATCTTTCTCAAACCCGAAACTCAAGATGGCGGCGTAGTGCGAAGCCAATTTGGAAGAATTAATAAAAATGACTTTCCGCCTGGGAGAGCGTTGTTGGTTGAGAGGGGATTGCCGCCCGTAGAGGTGCAAATTGCACTTGAATAGGGTCCTAAAAAGTTTCCTGGAGGTCGTCGAAGATCACCAGGAATAGTGCAGCGGTGTCACACGAGCCGTTGCAGTCATTCATTGGATGAGAGAAACTAGAGGGAGAAAAGAATGTCCATGATCGGTATGAATGTAGACGATGTAAGGAGTCTCGCCAGCCAACTTACGTCGTCTGCGAACGAGATTCAAAATATAGTAAATCAACTCACGGGAAAGATACACAGCACTAATTGGGTAGGGACTGACTATCAAGCATTCCTAAATGAATGGCAGTCAACGTACGTTCCTTCACTTACCAGCGTTATGCACGGCCTTGAGGATGCGGCAAGTAAGGCCAACCAGGAGGCTGCGCAGCAAGAGGCGGCATCAGCCAACTAGAAACGTATGTGTTGATTTGCTCAGGCAATCAAAGGCAAGCAGCTACCGGGTAGTAATTGATATTGCTGGCCCGGTAGCTGGAATTTTTGTTCTTTTGGATCCGCGGGTTAACTGTATTAGACATTTAAAACACAATAGTGTTGAGAAGAGGGGGGAGAGCACGCTGTGAATGAATCAGAAAAGCGTAACTTTATATTGCAGTTCAATGATGCAATCGATGAGATTAAATCTACTATCTATCAAATTGAGAGCAGTCATATAAATGTTCAATGGAAAGGTGCTGACTTCGATTCCTTTAACTCACGGTTTTACGATTCCATCAGGCCGAATCTTCAGCAAGCAATCAGAGTTTTAGAGGAGATGAATCAAATACTTTAGTTTGGAACTGTGGAGCCGCAGAAATTTTAGCTAAGAAAGGGTTGTAGGGTGCATAATGACTTATTTGGACAAAACTAGAACCATGGGTCGTTTCGAAACTGAAATTGTTGTCCCAAACGAGTGGATCTACTCCACGGATGAGGAAAATAATTTAATTGTATTGATTGCCCCATTCTTTGATAATGAGGCACATTTCTTCCCGAATTTAGTTGTAGTTACTCGTTTATACCAAGGCGAGGATCCTCGGGAAATAATTGATAATTCGATAGTTGAATTGACTATGCAACTCAAAGATTTAGTTGTTGTTGGATCCAACGTTGAAAACGATGAAGACGGTGGATGGAGCGCCTATATCGAAATGAGTTATGAAAATAGCCCAAATGTCACCATCAATGTCTTTCAGATCATTCAGCTTTTTGGTTCGGCAATAGTCGATATCACTGGATCGGTGGCATCTCAAGATTTAGAGATTGTAGCGGACCAGATGATTGCAAGCGCTTTGACCGTTTCATGTCGTGAAATTGTTGAGGATAACAATCTTGACACAAAGGATGGCATCTAAGTTGATAGAAGGATTAAATACTGACAGCGTCTACTCGCTGCAAAATACTTATAGAGCGCAAATTTCGATATTGGAGCAGCAGTTATCAAACCTTGCAAGAGCCTTTGATGTCTTGCAAGCAAATCTAGTGCCACAGAGCCACGATAAGTGGATGGCGACTTACGGCTATCTTTCGGTGGCATTGAAACAATTAAGTTTCTCGATGAATGACTTGGGTCATCAAATAGAGCAGCAGTCAGAAGCATCTAGGAACGACATTAATCATGCAAGTTTAAAGATTATTGATTCCGGTATTTCAGATATGCATGAGACTTTTCATTTATCGTATGGATTATTTAGTTTTGGAATTGCGCGGTTCAGAATGGCTATGCAATTGGCGAGATGGAGCGAGAGTAGTCCGTTTGGAGGGGACTTACTAAAGGGTCTCAGTAATATGAATAGATCCTTAGCTGCTAGTGAGACTAAATTTGGAGAACGTATTGCCAGTACGAGGTTGGTCTCTAAACTGACCTCTACCCTAAAGGGCTCGCTCAAAAGCCGAATCGCTAGTATGGGTCGAAGCAGCGTCAAAGATGTGTCGATACCATCTGAAGACGTATCGGTAGTTAATAACTTGGACAGATTCGCTAAGGGATTTGGTGTTGTTGGTATTGCGGTTTCTGCATATACTAGCTATGAGCAGGCAAAAGGACCCACGGAAGTTAGAGTTGCCGATGCAGCGGTGGAGACGGGTTTTGCAACGGCAGGAGCCTTCGTCGGTAGTTTCATTCCAATTCCCGTAGTCGGTAGCCTGGTCGGCGGCTACGTAGGTAATCTAGCTGGGTCTTGGGTTGCGAAACAAGCTTGGTTTAATGATGGTGTTGAGTCTGGTGCTAAATTGTTCGATGAGGGAGTCAAGTTTCAAGAACATTTAGTTCAACGCGGTTTTGATCAAGCTAAGCAGGATATTAAGAATATAGTGCACTTTTTTTGAACGTACACGGCTTGTCGTTCCAGCGAATTAGCTTTTTATATTCGTATTTCATACTGGTTCATCTCGCCATTCATTAAATATGCAGATTGACTTAAAGGGCTTTCCTGACGTAGATGTGGGTCCCAGGTATCACTAAAGCAAGTGACAATCCCAGTACAAACCTAACTCTCGGTGCTGAAACAGCCCAATAAGAAACGTGCACGGGTCCAAGCCCATAAATTATTCAGTTGCTAAACATTCAAAAAGGGAGACCGGACCCGTGCACGCTAACGATCTAGTTAAGCAGATCCTTGG